>Ga0208030_1000557_pt1 | contig 25332 bp, 27 predicted proteins | sample MalvirDeepMed_M9_FD_184246 | JGI IMG/M metagenome (GOLD analysis project Ga0208030, IMG submission 184246) | Marine viral communities from the Global Malaspina Expedition - Malaspina viral metaG DeepMed_M9 (SPAdes) (version 2) | ecosystem: Environmental > Aquatic > Marine > Oceanic | place...
ATATCTCTCCCTTAGCTCTGTTTAAAGCATAGTATCCTAGTGTGACTTATCTAATGATAGTTGACCAGTTCAGATAGTATGACTGATACCATAATAATGGTATCTATAGAAATTATTAGTATACCAGAGGACTCAAGCAATATGCTGAATGCTGTCTAACCGCATGTCTTATACAATATATATGGTGACACTCAGCAGTAAATATATATACATACAGGGATAAGAAGAGAGGTTACCCTCTCTCCGTTATCCTGGTGCATTAGAAGCGATTGCCTTTCAAGCCAAACTCCAACGTACGTATACTACGTAGATAACTACGAATCTCCCCTACGAGATCATAGTCCTCTTCAAGTCTACATTTGTGCTGCAACAGTGCTGCCTGTCGTCTGGCCTTCTTGATGGTAGTCTTTGTAGCTGACCTATTACCAATACCCTCATCTAATAGTTCGTTAGTCTCAACCTTCCAAGCTTCTACATCATTGTCTAGATCCATATCCATCGTTGTAATTGTAGTAACATTATTCTCTGACATTATCTGTCTCCTTTGATTAATTATTATTATAAGTATACTAGTATATAACTAAAAATTGAATATAACGTAATCTCGATAGAGAAAAACCCTCCGTTAGGGGGTACCACTGTTTAAAACACCACACACTAAAATGCTACATTTTTTAAAAGTTAGTGCTACAGGTCACATATATTTCTTGTTCTGATCCGTATATTAGTTGTATATTATGGATATGATAACTAGAAACGATATATTTCAGGCAGTAAGATGGTTCAACTTAATAATAGGTATAGCAAATTTCTACTATTACTTTATTGGTGCATCTTTTTTCTTACTCCCGCTTGGGGCACTGAACATGGCAGCATGGGCGTTTACTCTTGGCAGGAAAGTGGAGGAATCAGAGAAGAAGTAGCCAACATTATGTTAGGGCTATTCTTTTTAGGCTTAGTGAAGTTAGGAGATTATTTGGATGATAACCCTATGGCTGGGTACAGTTGTCCTGATTACTGTGAAGTAGATCATGAACATTATAAGGGGAAAGACTATGAAGAGAAAGATGAAGAAGCCACCGACAAACAAAGAGATACTGAGCTATATGGACCAACTCTTTCTGCAGATAGAGAATAACCAGAAAGCTGTTTATGATATATCTCAAGTGCTATCTGACTATATGAGTTATAATGGGGATACAGACAAGTTTGCAGACTTTATGAAGAATAAGTACTCTGGATCCGATGCTGAGATACCGACTCGCTGGTCTGTATTTACTAAGTCGCTATTTTACAGGTACTTACGCTTGAAAAAAAAGCTTGCATCATATTACTTAAAGGTAATAAATTATTACTAGTTAGTTTAACTATTAGCTTAAAAAGGAGTTATTATGAAGATCTACTACTTAACAATAGCGTATAATGAAGATACGGATACTATAGAGTATATCGAAGAAGAGGTAGTAGACAATAGTAGCCCTAAAGTGTTCACCGAAGCTGATTTAAGTGGGTACTTCGAAGAGGACCTGATTAGGTTTATGGAGGAGGCGTACATCGTAGGTGAGAGTTAGTAGGGTACATACGTTTGACTACGCTTCACACTTGTCAAACGTGGGAAATGGAAAATGGGAAACGGGAAATGAGAGAGTATAAAGTTAGGGGAAGACTACATCCTGTATACGAAGAGTTAGATGAACTTCCTCAAGAGATAGTTGTTTCTTCAGATTGGAGGAATGCTGAGATAGGTGACTGGATAAGAGCTGATGATGGTTGTGTGCTCCAGGTATTGAGAAAAGGTAGCATAAAGCGTCTTGGTAAGGTTTCTTACTATATAGGTACCTGTACGGGGACTTTTCCTGACGGTCCTAATGTCCGGATGGATACCGAAAGGAGAGACCATATATACTCGTTTGGGGGTAGAAAAGTCAAGGATACCATACGCGATAGAGAGCGCCTAACCAAGCATGAGGTCTTATTTGCTCGGTATATTGTAGCTGGATTATCTCTTGAGGAATCTTATATGAAAGCATTCCCTACTAATCAGTTTAACTATGCCAAGGGGATGGCTGCTAACTTATTTAAAACGGAGAGGATTCAAACTCAAGTGAAAGAAGAACTAAAGCCAGTACTAGAAGAGCTAGGGATAGATAATAAGACAGTTTTAAAGGACATAAGAGACGTCTCTCAGACTGCGGAAAAAGAAGACGTACGCCTAAGGGCACTTTTTAAATTAAGTGATATTCTAGACCTAGAGGACAAAAATCAGACAAGAATAACACAAGTTTCTGGAGCTCTTTTCCAAGGCTTCTCTTCTGAAGCGCTGGAAGAAGCTCAGAGACCTGAACTAACGGAGGTTAAGAAATAATGGGTTTAATGGATACACTAAAGAGCCTTGGCTCTAAAGATGATAAGATGCCGTCAGATTGGGGGGCTATAGAGGGGAGTGAGTACGACTTAAATTTCTCAGGTAAATCACAAAAGCTAGCTGACAGTGACGCAATGAATATGCTGTACAGGTCATTTCCTTATGACCCTAATACTACAGCAACAGAGGGAGAAGGCTTAGATTTTGGGGGTTATATGAAAGAGTTGGATCCAGAGGTTATTGGTGGAAGGGTCTCAGAGCTAAGAGAAATGGGCTTTGGGGGCTCTGGCAGTAAGGACGGCTACGATGAGCGGCTAAAACAGGTCGACCCAAAATTTTATAACGAAGAGGGGGGCATGAGCGCGTCTAATTATGTGGAGCACATGATGATGATGGGAGAGTTTACAGACAAAGTCCATGGGGGTGACTATGGATCTATGGTGCAGTCAGCCAGGAGAGCTGAGACTACCCCTTCTTCTGAGGGCCCTGTTCCAGCCAGTGAGTTTGGCCCTGTAGCTGAATTGAGAGAGCCCTGGGAGACCTTTGATACCGAAGGACGATACAGGGACTAAGTGAATATAAACTCTAGAAATGTCTCTAAAGCAGAAGAAGAACTACTCCTTGCACAGGAAGACCTTATTGCATTTGGTAAACTCTTTTTGCCAGATGACTTTATGCGAAGCGAGACTCCATTCTTCCATTACCAGGTAGCTGATGCAGTTAACGACTTATCAATCAGGGAACTTGCAGTTATTCTACCTAGAGGTCATGGCAAGACTGTACTCACTAAATGCTCCATTATGCATGATTTCTGCTTTACTAAGGAACCACTCTTCTATGGGTGGGTTGCAGCTTCTAGTAAAATTAGCGTACCAAACCTTGACTACATCAAGTATCATATAGAATATAATGACCAACTAAGATATTATTTTGGGGACTTAAAAGGGAGAAAATGGACGGAAGATGATATTGAACTTAAGAATGGCACTAAGCTTATTAGCAAATCGAACCTCTCTGGTATACGTGGGGGAGCTAAACTACATAAAAGGTACGATCTTATCGTGCTGGATGACTTTGAGGATGAAAATAATACCATTACACCTGAGTCTAGGGCTAAAATCTCTAACCTTGTTACGGCAGTTGTATTTCCTGCTCTGGAGCCCCATACGGGTCGTCTTAGGATCAATGGAACTCCTGTGCATTTCGATTCTTTTATTAACAACATTCTGGTCAACCACGACAGGGCAGTGGCTGAGGGCAAGGACTTTAGTTGGAAAGTGATCACCCACAAGGCATTGCAAGAGGACGGCATTCCCCTATGGCCAAGCTGGTTTGGTATAAAGGAGATGGAGAGAAAGAAGAAGTTTTATTCAGATTCTGGCCAGCCACAGAAATTCTATCAAGAATATATGATGGAAGTTCAGAATGAAGACGATGCAATATTTACTAGAAATCATATCAAGTATTGGGAGGGCGATTTTATCCATGATGACGAAACAGGAATATCGTATATACACACATCAGATGGGGATGTCAAGCCAGTCAATATTTTCACGGGTGTCGACCCCGCTACAGATTCTACTCGTAGGGATAGCGACTTCAGCGTTCTACTTACTCTTGGGGTTGATACTGATAACAATATATATGTTATTAATTATATTCGCAAGCGTTCACTCCCTGTTCTCGGTATCCCAGGAGATCCTAAGAAGGGAATCGTTGATTACTTGTTCGAGCTTAATAACATCTATCACCCTTCCCTTTTTACAATCGAGGAGACTACAATGTCTCGCCCAATATTTCAAGCGCTTATGGCGGAAATGCGTAGGCGTAATGACTTCTCTGTCAAGTACTGCGCTGAAAAACCAGGTAACAGAATGTCGAAAAGAGACCGGATCCAAGAGATACTTGCTCAAAGGTTTTCGGTGGGTGCGATACACATTAAGAAGGACATGTATGACCTTCAAAGAGAAATTATAACTTTTGGACCCAGAATGGGGCATGATGACACTATTGATAGTCTCGCTTATGCTTGTAAACATGCATACCCTCTTAAAGGTATTTCAGAGACTAAGGATGGTTGGCAGAAGCATAAAGTTAAAGCAAAAAGTTGGGTGACAGCATAATGGGTATATATGACACTATCACACGGCCACTTGATCCAGGTCGTAGTGATAAAAAAATCACGTATGAGAAATCTATGGACAGAGAGCGGTCAGTCTATCAATATCTTTCTAGCATTGCTGATGCAACAGGCTATGATAGGCTAGATTTAATGAAGGCGGCCCACATAGAGTCTTCATTTGGAGCTGATATGGGGGATCAAAATAACGATAAGTATGGATTAATGCAAAGTGGTCACGACACTGCTGGTAAGTATGGTGTGGACAGGTATGATATGGCAAACTTTTATGGTGCAGAAGTTAGGGCTCGCACAAAGTCAAAAAACTCTGATAAGGATTTATGGTATCAAGCAAATACTGTAGAGGAGGCTAATAATATGGGGATAGAGAAGGGTTTATTAGAATATATGACATGGCAGCAGGGCCGCAATGGAATGGCAAAGGTAATAAACATAGCTACCGATAAAGATAGAGATGGTGTATCTTTTTCATCTGGCAGTTTGTCTGGAAATCTTGGCAGCACAAGAGAGCATCTCATAAACAATATGGCATTAAGAGACAAAAAGCACGCAAAGGAATTGCGCAAACTTTCTGATCACGAGTTGGCAAACCAATGGATAGCACTTACAAAAGAAAAATGGGAGACAGCAGGATCCGAGATAGAGTTTAAAGATGATTATTATGAGGTACCTGAATAATGGCTAAATCAAACAAGAAGGCAGAAAGAGTTCGGATGATTTTTAACAAATCACGGACTAGCTCAAGGATTCAATGGGAGAGAGTTAACCAGAAAGGTTATGACTTTTCTAATGATAATCAGTTAACTGAGGAAGAGCGCCTGAATTTAGAAGAGCAGGGGATGCCTACATTTACTATAAATAGGATTACACCAGTAGTAGAGATGCTTAATTTCTATGCTACTGCTAATAGCCCTAGATGGCAAGCAGTTGGAGCTGACGGGTCAGATGTAGATGTAGCAGCAGTATTCAGCGACATGGCTGACTATATCTGGTATAATTCAGATGGTCCAGCTATATATGGTAATGCTATCAATGATGCGATCACTAAGTCTATTGGATATATGCTCGTCAACGTCTCTCCAGACGCTGATAACGGCATGGGGGAAGTGGTTGTAGAGCAGCCAGAACCATTCGATATATATATTGATGCTAAATCTAGAGACATGTTATTTAGGGATGCTAGCTATATACTTATACGGAAGATCTTACCTAAACAGCACCTTATGAGTCTGTTTCCTGAAAGCAAATCTAAAATAAAGAAAGCTAGTTCTGACGAAAATAATGATGACCTGTATACAGTAAAGTCTAAAGGGGCGTTGCAGAAAGATTTTCACTATAAAGATATAGACGAAAGTGAGACTGTTGATCCTGAGTCTGGGGATCATGATACGTTTCTAGAATTTTTCGAGATGTATGAAAAAGTTAAGGTGGAGTATGCTAATGTCTTCTATCAAATACTTCCCACAGAGGACCAGATAAAGCAAATACAGCAACAAGTTTCAGTTCAAATGGAGGAGATGCGTGCTCAAAGTGATGTGGCTATGCAAGAACAACTATTAGCCTTAGAGGAGCAGGTAAAGAATAAAGAGATTATTCCAGAAAGATACCAGCTTGAGGTTGAAGGGCTAAAGAAGCAGAACGAAGAACAGCTAGTTGCAGCAGAACAGCAGATAACTAGCGAACTTATGTCTCAAGTAGCTAGGACAGAGAACATTATTATATCTAAAAAAGAGTTCGATCTTATGATGGAGGATCAAACATTCGCTAGTACTGTTATAGATGTAGTTAAGTTTTATAACTCACGAGTTCAGCAGACTTGCGTAGTGGGAGACCAACTTTTATATGAGAAGATTTTACCAGAAAATATTACAGAATATCCCTTAGTGCCTTTTCATTTTAAGTGGACTGGCACTCCTTACCCAACCTCCGCAGTGTCCCCCCTCATAGGCAAGCAAATGGAGCTCAATAAAGCACATCAGATAATGGTACATAACGCTTCTTTGGGCTCTTCTCTCCGCTGGATGCACGAGGAGGGATCTATAGATACAGATCATTGGGAAAAGTACTCAAGTTCTCCTGGTGCTCTACTCCCTATTAGACCTGGAGCAACGCCTCCAACCCCAGTTCAGCCAGCCCCATTAGCTAATGCCTTCTATCAGATAGTACAAGAAGGTAAAGGTGACATGGAATATTTAGCTGGTATATACTCATCTATGCAGGGCGATGTTTCAGGACAGCATGAGACCTATAGAGGTATGCTAGCTCAGGATGAATACGGCACAAGGCGTGTAAAGCAGTGGATGAAGAATGTTGTGGAGCCAGCATTAAAGCAACTTGGAACAGTGGTTATGCAATTTTCACAAGCAGTCTATACAGCTCATAAAGTATTTAGAATAGTTCAGCCAAGCGCAATACAGGAGCAGAGAGAAGTGCAGATTAATATCCCTATATACAATGATCTTGGAGAGGCGATAGGTAAATTTCAAGATTACTCTACCGCTAAATTTGATGTAAGAATTATAGCTGGATCAACACTTCCAGTTAATAGGTGGGCATATTTAGATGAGTTAAAGCAGATGATGCAGCTCGGCATAGTCGACGATATTGCGGTTCTTGCTGAGACTGACATTAGAAACAAGGAACAAATAGCAGAAAGAAAGAGCATGTATGCACAATTATCACAGCAGGTTGAACAGCTTTCTGAGGTGGTCAAGAATAAGGAAGGTACCATTGAAACCCTTGAAAGACAGCTTGTACAAGCAGGTATTAAAGGTAAGGTTATGCAAGCAGAGGTTGAGATTAATAAAAAGAAAGTCGAGACTCAGTCTGAAATAGAAGGTGAGCTCAAGGATACCAGGCTAAAGCAAGGGGCCGCAAGAGATAAGATGAAAGATACTGCTGTAACTGAGGGTAGGCGTTTAGGTATGGGTATAGATAATATTCTTAAAAGTACAGAATTAAACCAGGAAAAAAAGTCCTTGCAAAATAATAATGAAGTTTAGTAACTTATAAACAATTACTTAAAGGGAGAAATACATGACAGAAGGACAGCCCACTGGTAACTTGGCAGAAGCCGACTCCGGTGAAGATTTCTTTAAAGCGCTCGAAGATGACGTCAATAGCGCTATACAAGATGAGACGTTAAAGGAAGACCCCTCTGAGGTAACCCCTCCGCAAACAAGTGGCCCCGAACAGGTAACCCACACTACGGAAGGCTCCAAGAATGAGATAGATTGGGAAAAGAGGTACAAAGATTCAACCAGAGAAGCTCAAAAATTACATGGAGAGCTCTCTGATTTAAAACCCTTTGTTCCTGTTCTCAACGCAATGAAAGAAGATAGTGGCCTTGTAGACCATGTTAGAGACTATCTTGAGAATGGCGGAACTCCTGCTAAAAGTGTTACAGAGCGCTTAGGACTTGCAGAAGACTTTGTTTATGATGCTCAGGCTGCCGTTGATGATCCGGATTCGGATTCAGCAAGGGTGTTTCAGCACAGTGTTGACAAAATAGTTAATGCTAAGGTAAATAAAGTTATCACAGAAGAGCGCCAAGCTAACAAGAGTGCAGCAGATCGCAATGAGCGAGCTAGACAAGAGGTAGAATTCAAAAAGAAGCATAAAATGTCTGATGAAGACTTTTCAGCGATGATAAATGATTCTAAGAATCATATTATGACTCTTGAGGATATCCATCTCTTACTTAACAGGGATAAAATTGCGGCTAATACTGCTAATGCAGCAAAGACTGACATGAGAAAGCAGATGAAGAATGTTCGCAATATACCTACAAGTGCCAGTGGAGCAAACAGTGCCGGAGAAAATGCAAAAACATTTGAAGACCAAGTGTTTGATGCAATTAATGGCACTGATGATGTAGATAACTTGTTCGGATAGGCACTCTATAACAACATAGAGACTCCTATCTGAAATAAATAGAAAAGGAGGTTAGCTCTATGGCTGACTTATTTAAACTATCGAACTTAGGCGCAACTGACGTTGCGGGTAATGGTCCAGGGGATCCAGTATCAGATTCAATTCTGACTGGAGATCTTCGTCGGAGGTACAACTTCGGGGATAGAGTATCCGAACTATCCATTGCACAAGATCCTTTCTTTCGATTTCTCTCAAAGGTGAGCAAGAAACCGACTGATGATCCTGCATTTAAGTTCACAGAAAGACGTAGTTCTTGGCATAAACGTTATGCATACTGCGTAGGTGGTGATGGTACCGATGATGGTACGTTTGATGATAGTGACTGTGATAATTTTGATGTTGAAGGTGAACCATGGTATGCAAAGATGGGTGGGGATTACAATAGTTCTGGTAATCTTCAGAATGTCTTAGGCCAAAGTACAAGCTATTACGTAGGTGATCCTGGTACTATGCCTGAGTTCTTCCTTGTAGGCCAAGTCATTAAGTTCCCTGTAACTTTGAGCGCTGGCGGCACAGATTATATTGCTGCACGTGTTGAAGCTGTTTCTACAGTTTCAACAACCTATAAGAAGTTGTCATTGACAACTATTAAAGGTGTTGCAGGAGGCTCTATATTAAAGGGTGTTCCAACCAGCGTAGCAGTCGACGGTTCAACTGGAACTACAGACAATGAAGAGACTCTAGCTCCAAACAAATGTTATGTTATTGGTTCTGCATTTGAAGAAGGCTCTGGTTATCCTGAAACATGGAAAGACCAGCCCTTTGCAACCAACTATGGGCAAACCCAGATTTGGAAAACTGCAATGGCAATGACTAACACTGCTCGTGCTACCGTACTTAAGTATGATGCTAACGAGTGGGCTAGGGTATGGAAAGAACATCTTATATCTCATAAATGGGATATGGAACAATCTTTACTGTTTGGTTCTCAGGTATCCGATAGTAGTATTAATTATACTCAGGGTGCTGTAGACTATATCTTGAACTATGGCAATAGCTTTGGTTTGGATATTACTACTAAAACAGCAGATGATTTCTTAGATGATCTCTCTGGCTATATGGATCCACGGTATGCATCACAGTCGCCAACAGTGTACTTCTGTAGTACTGCTGTTTACAACTGGCTGCATAAACTCGGTGGTTACTTCAAAAATAATCTAGAAGTTTCTTCCCAATTCCGTGCTGATCTAGCCATAACTGGAAAGAAGAAAGTCTTCGGTGTTGATATTACTACTATTACTACTCCTTATGGAGATATGAATGTAGCACGTAATATACACTTGGACGGTACAGATATTAAGATTCTTGGAATCGGTATGAAAAACTGTGCTTGGAGGCCTCTTGTTGGTAATGGTGTTAATCGTGACACTTCAGTATACGTTGGAGTCCAGACTTTGGAGAACAGCGGTATTGATCGTCGGGTTGACTTAATTTTAACCGAAGGTGGCATGGAATGGTCTCTACCAGAATCCCACGCCATCTGGAAATAGGAGGTAGATCATGGCTAAGAAACAACCGATGTATGGCTCAGAAGCCTCTGTGGATAGCCCTGCTATTCCTGACGAAGTGATTACATGGACTGCAAATGAACCAACAGCAGGTAGCGCAGCTACTATTGACGATGGTAATACTGTAGGCGATGATAATGATGCAGGTCAAGTGATAGCAGATCTTACAGCTAAGCTGAATGCAGTGCTTGCAGCTTTACGCAAGTTCGGCATTATAGCAACATAGGAGGTAGATCATGGCTAAGGTAAAAGCACCGGCTCTATCGCCACAGGACCAGCAAGCTACTGCTATTACAGCAGTTGCAACTACTGGTGCTGATTTAGCGAGTGCTGACGCTTCAGGTCTGGTCAACGTCACCGGAGTATCTGGTGGCATTGTTAATCTGCCTGCAGGAAAATATAGTGGACAAACAATTGTTGCTAGTAATATAACAGCAGCAACAACTTTCACATACAGTGGTTCCAACGTCGTAGGTGACGTAGCTATCGCTGCTGATGGAGTTGGAATGTTTGTTTGGTACTTTTCTGCATCAGGAACAGGTCTCTGGTATTCAGTGGGAGCCTAAACAACAACTACCGAACCCCTCTCTGGGAAGATTTTCATTCTCTCCCCAGGAGGGGGGCTAGGTATCAAGGAGATTAATGGCAACATTTGAAACAAGAGTAGAAGCGTTAACGGGGCTATCTATAGATAGTTCTTCTAACCCCACTCAGTCAGAGCTTACACAGTTCCTGACGGATGGGGCTAATGACGTTATAAACAGGCTTAAGACTATAAATCCTGTGTTGGTTTCTTTATTCTCCTCAACTACGGTTGATGGGGGATCGGGCGCATATATAGATGGAGATGTTCTTGGTGTATTTGGCGCAGAGGCTGACTATGATAGGCCCGCAGAAGAGGTACCTTTCCAGATGAAGTCTATGGTAACTAATCCGAACAGTCTACACTATAGAAGTAAGTATAATCCTGTGTTTTATAGAGAGGGGAAGAAAATTGTAGTTTTACCAGATGGGGGATCAATACAACATATCTCTAAGCCGAATGTGACATATGGCGCAGAAGATATCCTAGATTTTCCAGATCAATATTTATATATGGTAGCTTTATATGCAGCTATTCAATCAATTAATAACGTTCTGTCTAAAAAGGATGTACCTGATGAGTTAATAACTTTACCAACTCTTCCAGCACTTCCTTCATTTGCGCCTCCCTCAGTGGTGATTCCTACTATACCTAGTCTTATTGCAGACCCTAATATTTTTTATATTAATGCCAGTATTCAAAATGATTATAGTGGCTCCACTAACGATATTTCTTCTTTAATAGCACCTACATATAATGCACCAGTTTTAGAGGCAGTTACATTGGAAACCTTGGATGACCTTGCTCTACCTACACCCCCTCCAGTTCCAAGCATTGCCGCCAAAGCTATAAATTTTACACAAGCGGCCCCAGCTTACACAAGGCCAACTTTATCCACAACAACATTCCCATCTTTTAGTGACTTTACTATTGATGCAACGGCCCCTACTGTGCCAGCATCTCCCGTCTTTACGGCTGAGACTGTAGAGACTACTACTATAGATTCTCTGCCAGCTCCTCCACTATACGATTCGCCTAAGGTACTTGGGGTTTCCGAGGAACTTATGGAGACTTCACCTTCAGCTGATGTCGCTGTTATAAATGAGGATGGAGCTGATTCTTTAGAGAAAGTATTAGAGACTGCTTGGGCCTATGTATCCGGAGAAGAAGACCCGGAAATGTCTAACAGTGCCCTAGCATTTGCCTCTAATGTAGTTTCTGTATATGGCCAAGCTATGGCGAACTCTTTAAATCACTTTAATGCAAGGAGCGCAGAGTATACTCAAGCGGTTCAAAAGGTTATGCAACAAGCTCAATTTAAAGCTCAGGAGGCTGCTAAGCAGGCTGATATTAATACGCAGGCCACACTTAATGAGTATACCCAAGAGCTGGCTAGATTCGGACAAGATTTAGCCTTATTCCAAGCTAATGTTTCAAAAGAAGTACAAGAGTGGACTACGCAGAATATCCAATATAAGATGGCTAAGTGGAATACCGAAAGAAGTAACGACTTTCAGCAGTATCAATCAGATATGACTAATGAGTTAAATAATTTTAACAAAGAGAATGCAGAGTACCAAGCTAAGTTGCAGATATCTATACAGGATGCTGCGGCTGAGAATCAGGTGGAACAAGCTAAGCTTCAAGAATTCTCTTCGGACTTACAAAGGCATCAGGCTGAGGTTAACGATACTGTAGCTGAGTTTACTAATAATGTGCTACAGAAGAAGTTAGAATTATATAAGTTTGATTATCAGCAAGCTATTGCTAAGCACTCTGCTGATATGCAGAATGAGCTTAACAGCTTTAATGAAGCTAATGTCAAGTATCAGGCAGAGATAGCTAACTCTAATACTGGGTTTCAGAGTAAGATTAACGCTCTAAACCAAAAGATGCAGATTGGTACTACATTAGACCAGACCAATAAGCAGCAGGATATTCAAGCAAGGATCCAAGATTATACTTTTAAGATTCAAAAATTTCAAGCAGATCTCAGTCAGTATCAAGCTGAGATAAACACTAATACACAAGAGCATGGGACTAAGTTGCAGAACTTTGATAAAGAATTGTCCAGATTTGGTCAAGATTTAGCTAAGTATCAAGCTGAAGTTCAAGCTAAAGTACAACAACATCAAACCAATCTACAGGGTCGCCAATCTGAGTATTCTTGGCTGAGCGCCAGACAGTCTGATCTAATCAGGCAGTATAATGAGTCTATTGGTTTGCAAGCTCAACCTAAAAGAGGAGAGATCAATGAGTAAAGTAAAAGAAGTAGAAACTACAACAAGAGAAGTAAGAGAAGGTACCTCTGAGGCTACAATAGAAGAAACTATTTCCACCCTTCAGGTACAAGTTAAAGAATTTACAGAAAAAGCTGAGTATTTTAGGGTCATGGCTCTAAAGGCACAGGGAGCTCTAGAAATATTGTCTCAACTCGGCCCAAAAGATAATGGAGAAGGAGATAAATAATGGCTGATAGCATTAAATTTTCAATAAGCGCCACACCTCTAGAGGTTACAGATGTCCAGCAAGGCACAGGGCCTACTGTTGCGGCAACAGAATGTTTTGGAACTGTAGGCGGCTCAGGTGAGGTAGCTAGTATTGCAATAGTGGATGCTGGAGGGAGTGATGACGGCTATATAGGCGGAACAGGACCTTATTATGCACAAGCAATTAAGGTTGCTGCGGCTTCTGTCACTCCAGCAGCGCACGGATTTGTTAATCTTGCCGCATGTAAATTTCTATATATTAAGCATACTGGGTATGAGGGAGATACTGGTGGAGCAAAAAGTACTACAGCAAATACTGTAGACTATGTTTCTGTAATGGTAAATGCGGGTGCCGGTACCGATATATGTATAGCTAGACTTAAGTCTGGTGAAGCTATGATATTGCCTGCAAGAGGAGGCTTAGCTACAAATAATATTATGCTAGCAGCCACTGATGTAGCAGGAGCAGCAGGCGCTTCTGTAAACGGAGTTGCTGTAGAATTTCTAGCTTTCGCATAATATGAAAGTACAGGAAGTTATGGAAAGGGCTGGCACTACCCAAACAGGTCGTGCTATTGCTTATATTAAGGATGCTCTTGAAGAGCTTAATATAACGCATGAGACTCATGTGACTACTTCTGATGCAGATATAGTGAAGGATCAAAGACTGTATGATATACCTCTAGACACTCTTAAGATAGTGAGCATCCAATGTAAAAACTATTTAAACACTAAGGATGAGTATAGACAAATTCCAAGGCTTCTTAATGAACCAACTATTACGGATAAAGATTAATGGCTAAAGCTAGAGAATATGCATATTATATGAAAGGCGGGAGATTGCAGCTAGTAGAAAAATCTCGTGATGTTGCTGATGGACTCAACTATACGTATAATGATGGTGATGGCTTAGATCTTCCTAGTGGCACTGGTTCATGGAAGAGTCCGTTAGAAACTATTCCTGATGCTTTAAGAATAGAGTACGCCTATAGTCCTACCTATTTCATCAGAGAAACTGAGGACACAAGCAAGGCTATAGATCAGTACAGATCTGATGCTGGCTATTTGTTATTAGAAGATACAGCTAGTAATGACTTTTCAGCAGCTCCAGAAAGTTTGGCTGATGGTAGTTATATTGTTCTAAGGGGTGCTGGCAGATGGAATGGGCTTCATAAAGTAAGTGCGGCAGGGGCAGGCAGTATAACTACTTATACAAAGTATGATGGAGATGGTACCGATTCTGTAGTATTTGAAGGCACTGTTACCTTGTACTATAATGTAGATGTTTTAAATGATGAGGCGGATGAACTAGATATCCCAGAGTATCTTTCTAAGGCTGTTGTAGATTACGTTAAAGCTAGACTTGCAGAAGATATGGGAGAACTAGAGTTGAAGGACTACTTTATGAAAGAGTTTAGGAAGAAGATAGAGAAGTATGAAAATGCAAAGATAGTCGGGCCCAGAATGATAGTGCCTGGCGTTAGGTGGTCTTAGTATGAGTGCTAAAAATAGATGGCGGAACTCATTAACTATCTCTGAATCTTTAGCTCCAACAGTCCATTTTGAGAAAGGTAGCTCACTTGCAGAGTTACCTGGAGGCGGTATGTCGCCAAGCAGGAATATATGGTTAATAAGGGGGCTTACTACGCCAGTTTTTAAAGTTACTGTTGAGGCTAAGTTAAATGGGGAGTGGATAGAACTATATGATGATGATACTGACTATGACGCTGCTAGAATTGCTGCATTACTCCCTTTTATGGCGACTGGTTTGAGGGTAATGAGGGATGGTACGATTCAACTTGTTAGTTCTGGATTATATGGATATTTATTATACTAAGGGGGTTAAATTATGCCAGATGTAGGCCAAAAAGGAATACAAGATTTTACAGTACAAGAGAGCGTAGCGCCTTATTGTAAGGCAGTAGTTTCTACTACAAACGCAATGGATCCATGTCGGGCTATCTATTGCAAAACTGATGGTGGTTACGTTCTAACTATGAATGGGGAGGATGTTACGTTTAATAATATGCTTGCTGGAACTATCTATGAACTCTCTATTACTAAGTCTAATAGTGCAAATATTATTCATTTATACTAATTTTTAATAGGAGGCTAATATGGCCAAGACACACAAAGGAATGTACCAATATACCTCAGATGAGGGGGCTAATATTGGCCTGGGCCAAACTGGCTTTAAATTCATTACAGCAACTGGATCATACGTTGCATCAGCAGATGCAAATAACTCTGAGTGGTTTGTAGCATTTAAGTCGGTAGGAACTAGCGCCAAAGTATCGGGTACCTCTCTTCAGGGGGATCATTTTTCAACTGACGGTGCTTCTGCAGCATCAGGGAATGTTATTGAATTAGTTGAGGGAGAGATGATATGGGGCTGCTTTAGCACTCTATATGCTACTTTAGATGCAACCGAATATATTATAGCGTACTACGGATAAGTGAGAGAATACTCGCAAAATGGTATTGCCGCTACAGGGGTTGGCATAGGTCAGTCAGGATTTAATGTAGTTCATTCTAATGATACTGCATCTTCTAGCTTTAATACTGCAGTATGGAGATGTGGGGAGGCTTACAAGGTTTGGGCACGTTCAGGGCCTTCAACAGCTGCCGAGAAAGCTTTTGCATCTTCTGTTAATCTTACCGCTACAGATCTGGTGAATACTGATACTAAATATATGTATAAAAGATTTCATACTACTTTATCAGCTAGTATGACTGTTGGTGCAGCTTCTGTAAGAATGAATGCTGCCGCAACTACAAATGGGTATGATAATGATACAATTAAAAAGGGGTATTATTACGTTATAGGGACTGAGATTATCGGTATTCAGAACTCAGCTATAGTGGGCACAGTAAGGACTACTTCTGGAACAGAGCGTGGGTGCTTTGGAACTACAGCTGCTGCTCATAGTGCGGATGATAATGTTTATGAGATGTGTTTTGCTATTCCAGATTTAGAGTATTGGGGATTTATACAGGCACACTCAGACCATATTGGTATAGGGTATATAGAGGAGGATGATGAGCTTCTATATGATGTTCTAGGAGTTTCTGATGGTGATTCAAACTCAGGTGATGATAATTTAGGAACATGGGACAATCCTGATGTAGAGATGCTCAACCTAGGGATCTTAAAAGGAGATGGCTTATCTGGAAGATTTACTAGTGTAGGATTGGGGTACGCTAACGGGGAACGTCCAGAATTAGGCGGGGGTATCCTGCTTTATAAAAAATAATCAAAAAAGGAGATAACATGGCAAAGAAAAAAGAAAAGTCTGCTAAACCAGCAATAGTACTTTTAGTACCTAGTGATATTGCATCAAAAGGTGATGCTAGATCAGGTGCAAGAAAAGGTGCTCGCTTTGACAATACAAGCAGAACAAGGACGCGTCGCGGAAGATAATATGCTATATAGGAAACACCCAAATGCCTCTGACTGGGCTATATACTTTAATGGGTTTTGTCCGAATGCATTGACGCCAACTGATTCATCTAAGAAATACTTTGTTACTAAAAATACAGGTGTATTATCGATAGATACAGAGACTGATAGCTTTTCAACAGCAGAGTCTAGGTTTCTAGCCATATGTAATGACACAACTAACAAAACTAATTACTTAGGTGGTGCAGGCACGGCTGATGAGATAGCCTTTACACCATTAACAGCTAAGCTTGTTAATGGGGTAGTTTCGCTTAAAACATGATGACTGGTATTGCAGATACATTAAAAACTACTAGCGCTGGACTTGGAGGATTTTGGGTGTCAGCATTGGCATGGATACCTGAGATAATCAGCTTATCTGTGGGTTTTGCAACACTAGTATATCTTATCATAAAGATAAAAAAAGAGTTAAAATAGGAGAGAACGATGCTTTGCACTAAATGTGGCTCTAACCAGACTATTAAGTATGGTATAAGAACCAATAAAGGTGGAGAAGACTCACAAAGATACTTCTGCAATAGTTGTAGTAGTGAGTTTTCAATTAAACTTTCAACCGCAAAGGCTGTATCCAGCGTCAGGAGGGCTATAATCACTCCCGACAAACACTTCCCCTACGAAGATAAACCTGCTATTAATGCTTTGGTAAAGGCTATAAGTCTAGTAAAACCAAGCATTTACGTGGATCTTGGTGATGTAGGGGAGTGGGAGAGTGTTTCTGCATGGAAGTATAAACGGAAACAAAGGCCTCCTCTGGAGCATATAATACCAGATATTGAGGCAGAGATAAGGAAAGTTAATGCGGGGATGGATATTATAGATGAGGCTCTTGATGATGTGGGATGTGATGAGCGTCACTTCTGCGAGGGCAATCATGATAACTGGCTTAATAGGTTTGTAGAGAGATACCCCTATTTGCCCCAATATAGGGTCAAAACGGCACTTTCTCTTACAGATCGAGGTTATGAGTATCATCCCTTTGGAAAGTTCCTTAAAATAGGCAAAATACACTTTTATCATGGGCATCAGTACGGTGGCATGTATCATACCGCTAATCACCTTAGAAAACTGGGGTGCAATGTAATGTATGGGCATTGGCATGATATACAGCAGATGACAGCCACCCACATGGATGGGCCTAAAGCTGCATGGAGTATTGGATGCCTGAAGGATATGAGTACAGAGAGCAATGCATGGCTTGATAATAGAAGGATTAATTGGGCGCATGCATTTGCTATAATAGACTTTTATGGAGAGGGAGACTTTACTGTCGATATAGTTCAGATTATAGATGGAAAGTGCTCCATATGGGGTAACATGATAGATGGAAATGAATAAAGGAGATAAACAATGAGTGCACTATTAGCATTTATAACTAAGACATTCCTTACTGAAGCTATGCTGAAGAGGGTATTGGTCATTCTAGGTGATTATCTAGTAGAAAGTTCTAAGAATAAGTTGGATAATAAACTATGGGATCAAGTAAAGAAGATATTAACCAAATAACTGCAGAAAACTGGGAAGAGTTTGAAGGAGAGTACAGTACTAGAAACTCATTCTTAAAAAAGAAAGGAAAGCATAGGCGTGCCAAAGAAGATTCTACAAATAAAGGCATTCGAGGGAGGCTTAAATACAGTAAAGGCTGAGAGGGATATTGAAGAGAATGAATCCCCCTTTATTGTAAATGCTGATGTATCCAACCAGGGCAATATAAAGATCCTAGGGACTTGTAAAGATAACTATATCTCTACTAGTGATTCAATTACTGTGCCAGAAAATGGCTATGGATTCTTTACGTTTGCCCATGATTATGATATGCTGTCTGCAGGAGATACCTTTAAAACACCTCCAAGTCTAACTGATACAGTATATTTATGTAGGCTAAGATATGATGATGTTGCAGACAAGGGATATATAGCGATATATGACTACACTAATGGGTTCTGGCATGATACTGCTATTCTGTTTGATGGAAGTGCTTCTGACACCTATAGACCAAACTTCTATGTAATAGATGGAGCATTAAGAATCTGTAATTCTGCTGAGCCTACTCATAATGTAATGTGGTTCGGACATATTAAGCGAGACTTGTTTGGCGATAGTACCAATCATAGCCTTAATTTATGGAAGTTAGAGTACGCTAAAATAAGACCCCCTAAAGCGGTGCACATATTAGGCGCTGACCCCAATACCTATGGCCAGATAGACTTGGCGCCATTTGCTTCGAAACTTTTTGTAGTTGATGCTCTTGAGAGTATAGATGATAATCAATATACCATTAACGATTCTTATGGCGCATCCTCAGATGGGGTTCATGTGATGTATGAATTTGTAGCTGATTCTACAGCTACCTCTACTTGGACTAATGCACCTTCTAACACAATACATTTTTATATTACTGCCTTATATGACGGAGTTTTACAGGAAAGTGCAACAACCAGGATCAGCCAAACTGCAGGGCAGTCAGTAGGCGGTGAGAATCAGGTATTAAAGCTAGCTTTTTCTGTTACAACAGGAGCTAATGGTTCATATATGACAAGAATCAGAAAAAGGTGTACTGGATTTAGGCTATACTACTCTGAGACTAGCAATCCCGCAGGAACAAAATATCTCTTAGTAGAGGGAAGCTTTGAGAATGGTCTCCGCAAGGCGGGGTCTCCAGACTGGGATGAATGGAATGTATATTCGTCGAGGACTGGTTATGAAGACACTACATTTGAAGCTCCAGATACAGCTTTTAGTTCAGTCGGCGCTTATGTATTCAAAGACCCCCCTATAGATACTAAGTATGATGACCTTAATGGCCATTTTGAGCATGAGACTACTACTGCCTCATGGAAGACTTCCTGCACTATTGGGAGAAGGTTGTATATAGGAAATGTATTCTATCCTGCCAACTCTACAGGTCGCCCTAATAATGACTTAATATTAAAATCTGCGCCTGAGCAATTTGATAAGTTTCCAGAGTTTAATACAACTGAGGCTGCGGTATCTGATGGGGAAAGTATAGTGTCACTTATGTCTTTTGCTGACAGAATCCTACAGTTTAAAAAGAGCACTTTATATATTATAAATATATCTGGTGATTCTGAGTTTCTTGAGGCAAAGTATCCTTTTATGGGGATAGAACAGCCCTATCAAGTATGTGAAACTATAAGAGGAATATTTTGGATAAATCTTCACGGCTTATTTTGGTATAACGGTGAGCAGATACTGAATCTTATGGAGCAAAAGCTATCTAAGGATTCATGGAAATGGACTGGATATGGAGCTATAGGGTATGATAATATTAATGAGAAGTTAATCATCACCAGAGATACTAGAAAATCTGATGATATAATAGCCGCAAATGGTGGCGATGGAGTAGGTGAGCTTCATGACTTCTCTAAAGACATCTGGATTTTTAATCTTAAGCTTAATTCATGGACTGAAGGGAAGAATCTTATAGATGGGGATAGTAAGAAGACTAATTGGGTTAATACTCCAGCCAATACTGACTTTCCTAGTGGAGCACTTGTATATTCTCTTGATGGGGTGACAGGAAATACAGCTACATTAGATTTACTTCCCTCTGGGACATCCGATATAGCTTATGTTGTAAATGCAACAGTAGGAACGACAACAGATGCATCAGATTACAACATTGGTGGAGATTTTGCAATTAGTGTTACTACTGATGGTTCGGTTAATACAGCTGAAGAAACCAGTATTACTTTTAGGGCTGACTCGGCCGGGAATACAAATGGAAAATACTTTAATATTTATTCTGCAAATGATGCTATAACATATTATGTGTGGCATAATGTAGATTCAGGAGGGAATGATCCAGCCCCTACTGGGGAGACTGGAATAGCTATTGATGTAGCAACTAATGATACAGCCTCTACTATAGCTAATGCAGCAGCTATTGCAATAGACGCTGTTGAAGATTTTGGGGTAATTAATACTGGAGCCTATATTAAATGGGGATTCAAGGGTAAGTTTATAAACTATCCAAGTACACACCCAACAGAAACCCAGGAATATTCTCCTCCTGCCTATACTAGTGCTGAATGGAGGATGGTTTTAGATGGAGAGTCCCATTTCATAGAAAGAGCGGGCTCTAATACTTGGAATGGTGACGCTTCTAGTATAACCGATACGTTTGACAAGGGGGAGTTTTTTGAGATTACTAATAGTAAGATAGATTACTATGGGACTTATGGAGAGAATAAAGCAGGAATCTTTAGAGGTATATGGTCTAGAAATCTTACCTGTACTGAAGCTGGGTCCGATAAAATGTTGATGAGGAAGTCTGGAACGACTTCTGGGAGTAATGATGCTATATATAACTATGTATATGATGCCTTTGATCAAATACTTTTAACAAATGATGCGGAAGATGGCCAGCCACATACCGTCGAAGACTTTGTTGCTGATTATGGCTTATCAGGGAGTGAAGCTCCTACAGCTAGAGTTAGCTATAGTAAAAGTTGGCTAGATGCGAGCGCTACTGATGGGGCTACATGGACTGCTACTTTAATAGATACCGGAGCGGGAGAGACAGGTATTGATGCCATGATGGCAAATGCTACCATAGAGATTACATGTACAGAGGGTGCTGGACAGACTGTAGTAAATACAACAACGGCATTTACCCTTAGCTCTGGAAACCTAATGAAGTGGACGGATGTTCCTACGACTACAGATAAGTTTCACTACTTTACTAGAGATATAGATTTTGGAGATCCTTCTAGAAGGAAGAAGATAAGCAAGATTTATATTACCTTTAGGAGTATAGATAGTGCTGGGAGCTATGCGGACTCCAATGTCTTAGTAAGGCTACATATTTACTCTACAGATGGGGAGGCAGTTATAGATATGGATAATTCATCTATTAATTACAATACTTCTACTGGTCTATCATCAGATTCTCTATCAACTGATAGTGATGGATGGCTACATTCTATATTAACTCCAAGCTCTACAGACCTAGAGGGTGACGCTATATCCAAAAATATACTCTCTGCTCAAATTCAATTATATACTGCAGATGGTAGCTTTGTTCCTTCAGGATTCCAGATAAATGATCTATCTATAAGTTATAGAGAAAAAAGTGTCAAATAGATCTAGAATAGAAAGAGTTATAGAGCATAAAACAGGCAACCTCGATGTAAAAAGGGGTGCCCCCTCCATACAGGAAGGTTCAAGTGGCGCTATGACTTTAAGATGGATAGATGGCCAAGGCTTATATCTTTTTGTAAAACATGGTGTTAAATGGTACTCTAGACTTTTTCAAGATAGACCTCTTACAGTCTCTGACGAGCTTAACATGGCTGTAATTAATATCGATGATATTAATACAACTAATCTCACTTTGACAAATCTGACTGTGACCGGAGGTATTACTTTTAGTTCTGGAAATCTAACTCTTCCCGCTGGTTCTGTAGATAATTCATACTTAGCTAATGATAGTCTTTATCTTGGTTCTACAGAACTTGAATTAGGTGATCCATCTGCCAGCAATACTGGAATAGATGGTTTGGCGACTATCAATTCTGGCACGAACAGTTTGTCGATAGGGAAAGCTGGTGAGGGAACTGTGACTATAGAAAATCATCTTCAAGTAGATGGTAATATTAATGTAACAGGCTCAGGCGCAGTAGAAGTAAACGTAACTACTCAAGGAAATGTGCTTATAGACTCTACTAATGCTGAAGCATTGTTAGTGCGTAAAAATGGTGGTACGGGAGATATACTGACAGTAGATACCTACGCTAGTAAAGTAACCATGGGTGGTCCAATATTAGCTTCTAATGGGACAGCAGGAGCTCCAGCTTATTCTTTTTCAGGTGACCCTGATACTGGATTCTATTGGACGTCAGTAAATACTTTTGCATTAGCTGCTGGAGGTACGGCAGTAGCAACATTCACTACTACAGCCCTAAATCCTGGATCCGACGGGGCGTACTATTTAGGCCAAAGTGGCCAGCGCTGGAAGGGACTTAGTATTGATGCTGATAGCACAAACGGCGCAGGACTGGATATAATCAATTCAACAACTCAGACTAGCGGAAGCTTAGTAACTATAACTGGTACGGCTAATAAGGTAGCCCTAGAAGTAGCTACAGGCTATTTGCGGGTAGGTGGCAATATAATTAATGATACTGATAATTCTTATGATATAGGCACATCAACCAGGCAGTTTAAAGATATATATATAAATGGTATCGGTTATATAGATCAACTTGGCACAGATTCTGACCCTATAACAGCTTATATTAATAGTGGAGAAATAGATGGTACCCCAATAGGTACTGAGAATCACTCTACAGGAAAGTTTACTACTCTAGAAGCTAGTGGAGCAGTAACTATAGGTGGTGATATAGACTTTAATAGTGCTACTATTAATACAGCTTCACAGGAAGTTACAGTAGAGGTAAAGCACGTAATAGGCTCGTTTCACTTTGATGGAGCTGCTGACAATATTTTATCTATTGATGGTGCCAGTAACAGGGTCGGTATTGGGACTGCTACACCAGATTATATGTTAGAACTTGAATCTAGCACCAACAATTCACCTACTTTATGTTTAACAAATTCATCTACTTCAGACCAATTAGGCTCAAACATAATTTTTAGAAATAGTCACACTGATGGAGTAACCTCAGAAGGTCAATCTCTTGGAGATATGGTTTGGCAGGCTAGTAACAATGAAGACTCTAATGCTTATCAAAACGCTTGTGCAATTAAAGGTATAGCAGGTGCAGAGATAGGGTCAAGTGGGGACCCAAGTGACTCTCCTGGGGAGTTACAATTTTGGACTACCCCAAATGGTTCTGAATCTTTAGCACAAAGAATGACAATACTTGAAAGTGGCAATGTCGGTATTGGGACTAGTTCGCCAGGTACAGCCTTAGAAATTGGTGATGGAAGTTCAACCAGTGCTACTATTACTTTAAATGGTTATAGTAGTGCTGATTCAAGGATTCTTTTTGAGAATAATACTTCTACGATGGGGGTTATTGGATATGACATCAGTACATCTACCACAGACTTAAAGATAAATTGCTCAGCCAATTTAAGTGATAATCATTTAGTTGTTCAAAGTGATGGCAATGTCGGTATTGGGACTACTTCACCAGATACTTTATTAGACATAGGAAGTGCCAGTATTGGGACAAGTGCTCCACATATACGAATTTCAAATACAAAAAATGCTGCTGATTGGCACGCGTCAAATGAAGAAGCTATTGGGGGATTGGAATTTTATAGTGCAGATACAAGTGGTGATGGTGGTGCAGGGGTAAAATCCTCAGTAAGAGCTTATAATGATAATACTACTTATGGTGGATATTACGGATTAAAGTTTGGCGTATCTGGTTCTACTGCTTCTGGTGGAAACGATTATACCGCTATGACTATAAAGGCATCTGGCAATGTCGGTATTGGGGTTGTAGGTCCCAATACCAAACTAGAAGTTCTTGCTGGCACTGCTAATCAATTAAAACTCTCCTTTGATGCAACTGAAAATTGCACATTTGGCGTAGATACTAATGGCTATCTTACAATTACCCCTAGTGGTAATAATATATTGTTAGCGGATACAGTGACAAATTTAAAGAATACTACGTATACTTCAGGCTTATTCACTGGAGATGGTTGGGGTATATATAAATCAGGGTCTGACTATAATCTTGAGGTAGATAATCTTTGGGTAAGAGGATCTATGTTTGTATGGGAGCTTGTCATAAATCAGATTAGAGCTACAAACGGAAGCCTAGTGGTGACCTCTGCAGCTAAAGTATCTGCTGTAACTAATGTATCTGGAGATACATGGAATCTAACTTTTGAAACTGGTGATACTTCTGATGTAGATTACCATCCTTTTGCTAATGGTGATCTTATTATGTCACATGAAAGTACGCTTGGGGAGAATGGATCTCCAGCAGTTATAACTGAGACGCAATTTCAGGTGACTGATATAGCTGTTGGTGACGTAAATGTACTGGAAGCCACCAAAGAAAGCACTACTAATGATCCCGCTGTAGGTATGACTTTTGTTAGAGTTGGGAATACTAGTGACGCGGCTAGGCAGGGAGGCGTTTATCTTACATCAGATGACTCAGGGTCACCATTTATAGATATATGGAATGGGGTAACAGATTTTGCCAATGGAGAAGCAGCTACATCAGGTGACTGGGAACATAGTGATAAGGTTAAAGTGAGGCTAGGTAGACTTGATGGACAAACTGGTGGGGATAATGAATATGGAATGTGGGCTGGTAAAACTTCAACTAATTATATAAAGGCTAGTACATCTGGTGTCTTTATAAAGGGTGATGAGGCTACATATCTTAAGGCTGATGCTGCTAAGATAGAGTTTTATGATAATAATAATAAGAAGATGGATATTACTGGCAATAGCATAAAGATGTATGCTGATGATGGCGCTACTGTTATGACTGAGTGGGATAATACTACTCTTGTTTTAGGTGGAGATGTAGAGGCTGATCCTGCTAATTATTCATATTCTACTGTTATTGCTCCTACTGCTGTTACAGTGTATGGTGCTAATGCTACAGATGGTGTTTTTATAACCAATACTGGAGTTGAGATTAAAAAAGATACGAATGATTCACTATCCTTAACGTCTGGAAGTATAATTATGAAGAGTAATAATACTCCTCAACTTGCTGTCAGTGAATATGGTATGAATATTGGGCCAGCTGCTGTTGCTCCTTCTTCTGCAGACTCTCCATCAGCAGTTATTGCTAATGTTAGTGTACACTCTGGTGGGGTTAATATATATGGAGGGACTGACGTAGATGACAATGTAGCAATTAATGATACTGGAATGATAGTTACTGTAGATAGT
>Ga0208030_1000562_pt1 | contig 25076 bp, 52 predicted proteins | sample MalvirDeepMed_M9_FD_184246 | JGI IMG/M metagenome (GOLD analysis project Ga0208030, IMG submission 184246) | Marine viral communities from the Global Malaspina Expedition - Malaspina viral metaG DeepMed_M9 (SPAdes) (version 2) | ecosystem: Environmental > Aquatic > Marine > Oceanic | place...
TCTATATTCAGGCCTATGATATAGCTTCGTAAGTATTTGTTCCCGGGGCTTGAACCGACTGAATCCCATGTGTGCAACCTAAATCTGTGATTAGCATCATTACTACCAACCTCTATTGGCATCATGAGAAAGTTTGAGGCTATATCTATCACGTCTTCCCCTTCTTCCTGCATAAATTGTTCCTGGTCTGCTACAAAAATACCACCTACTCCTCTTCCATTTGATAATCGCATCCCAAAAGAATCTCCTGAGGTGTCTTCCACGTCTATCTGCGATCCTCCTATAATCATCCAGGCGCCAGCTTTTTCCCCCATTTTATCTGTCGGGTGATTGATATCAACCGCCTCAAGTATATAGCTATTCCTCCCCGTCGCGATATTGGTGTGGGTGACAGAAACAGGCACACCGGTCGTGTCTTCTTCATAAAAATAATCAGTTCCCTCTTCTAGCTCAGTTATATCGAGAGCTACCATATAGCAGTGATATGTGCTTGGATGCTCACTCTCGTTAGACATCTGTTGAAAGGTAACTGTGGTGTCGATCTTAGGGGTAAACACGGTGGCGGCGTTATAAGAATGTTCAATAGTTGTGTTCATTGGTTCTCTTGTCATTTTGTACGTGAGTTCGGAACCATTATGATCTTGAATTGTCCTAAAGCTAAAACTTTTCGAGGTGCTGCCCCCTCTTATCCTGGCATTAACAATAAAGAGATATTTTCTATTGCCCTTGAATGTCTCATCAGTGGTTACGACGTCATCCCACAAACCGGCTCCAGACGTACCGGTAATCGCGAGGCCCGGGGTAGTGCGTTTTTCTATGAATCGCATTGATGGGGGGTTGGTTGTAAATGGTACTGGCATGAAGTATTTCTTTCCTTGGCTGTTTCAATAGTTTAATACACTATTTTATGGGAGATTAATCTCCGTGATTAGCCAGCTCAATTCTATACTTGTCTCTTGCGCATTTGGCAGAACAAAAGTGTTTTTCTGTACCATCAGGCATTTTTTCCTTATAATCTTCGGATATATTTTCACCGCAATAGTTGCATTTTTTATCAGACATTTTATCTCATTTCCCTTACTTCATACACTTTTTTACCCTTGTGCATACGGTTGAAGTCATCGCAGTCTTGCTTCGCCTCTCCTCTTTTATTATAGACGGCTGCCTTTCTATTGTTGTCTTCTATCCATGAATTTTGAGAAAGAACCCATATGCCCCAGCTCTTTTTATCCATAGTATTCACCTGCTAAAGACTGAAAGTCTTCTATTGGGGTTCTGTGCATAAAGGCGGGGGTTCCCTCTCCGACCCACCCTCCGACCACATTAAACTCCATGTGTTCTGTTGCGTCTTCCCAGCTCATGCCCTCCTTCATTAAGAGGTCGATACATAAACCATAATCATATACGGCAAGATGTATGCTTCCTACTCTCTGAAAGTACCCTATAAAGCAACTATCAAACCCGTCTGCAGTAAGTGGTACATCCTTACTGGTAGCAGGCCCACTATTATTCTTATCTTTTTTTATAGACATCCTATACTCCTTACTTTTTAATACACGGACTTACTTTGCCCTGGTCTGATACTTGTCTGTATAATCTTCGGGGTGGCTTGTGACAACAAGGCGACGGGTAGACGCCTCAGGATCCGACTCTACATGTATCTCGATGTCTAGTTCTGGAAAGTACCCGTTGTCGTTCTCTTCGTCAACATCTTCGTCATCATTTACAATATCAAAATCACTGAGAAGAGCCTGTTGTATCTCATTAATTAGCTGGTGCAAAGGCTTCTTGTAGTCTTCTGGTACATCGTCCCAAGTCTTTACAGTTGTTTCCATGTCTACACTCATTCTTCATCCTCCGATTCCCAATACTCTTCTAAAAGGTTATACAAGGGTTTAAAGGGGCTGTTGTCGTCTATACCGTCATTTCTCCAACGGTCATATGCAAACCGTAACTCTTCCCAAATTTCTTCTCGTATGTCATCATCATGTTTATTCATTTGAAAATTCATCCTTGTCTCATTGGGTATATCTCTATGAAATTTACTTTGTCTCATTTAATTCCTGCTGGTATCTTCTTGTGTCTTCATCGGTCCACTCTTCAGACAAGCATCCTACCTCATGGCACCCCGATTCTACATGCCCACACTTAGGGCATCGCTCCTCTAATTCTTCCCACGCTTTCATAAGTTCTACGAAATCTTTTTTAGTCATTATAAGTTCACTCATAATATATTTTCCTTCCAAATTTCATCTGTCAATTCTTCTTGGAGATCATAAGCTTCTGGTTCTCCATCTCCAAACCAACTGTTTCTCACGTATTGTTTTACATGAATCATTTCATGCACCAATGTCATTACAAAGTATCTTAAGTTTTGTTTATTTGTAAGGGCTATCTTGAAAGACCTATTGATTTTATCTCGGTTTTCACAATAGCCATAGCAGTCATCTGGAACGGACTCTATTGAAACATATATTTCTAGTGTCCTTATCCTAGACATTTCAAGTCTTTTGATGCACCACGCTATTGTTTTTTCTGCAATATTTCTTTCAAATTTTTTACCCCCCTTAACGTTAATCATCATTCATCATCGTCCTCATCATACGCATGATGATTAAAGATAGGGTCATACTTATCTGCTAAAGTACAAGCCAAACCAGCATCAGCCCCTCTATCAGAGCATGAATGAGAAAACGCTTGGATGATCCCCACTAGATCTCCATAAGTATATTCTTTATATATTCTTTCGTATTCCTCAATGTCCTCAAAATCCCATTTATTAGGCATAATTTATTATCCTTTATAGGGTGGAGCCTGGTCTCATGTATGAAGTTCCCTTGTAGTGGGAATCTACTTTTTTAAGTGCTGTCTGTAGGGCTACGTGCCTGTCCTCAAGCATATTAAGATGTTCGGTTTCTCCCCACGAATATCTTTCATCAAACCTAAACTTGTCGCCATGGAAATTTTCACACATTAAGTATATGCACTTTGAAAGCTCGTCCTTAATTTGTGCTGTTTCCTCATCGGTGGTGTGAATACTCTGTCCGCTGTCCCTGTCAAACCCTTGATAGAACCTACTATTTCTCAGAGCCTTAAGGGCAAACTGAATATCAAATAACATTTCTGGTGTCATAACTGTCTCCTAAATAAAAACTTTTCCTCTGTTCATGTAAACGCTACATGAATCCTTTACTGGTGTCTGTTCTTCTTCAATTATAAATGTGTCGTGTGTATAGGGGTTGTAAGTAACCCTATTTGTTAAATTAGAATGTGAGTCCGAACTTAGGGTTCGGTATCCCAAAACTCCAGCATGAACATTTTTTCTTTTCTCTTTTCTAACTCTATCACGACCAGCTTGAGAAACCTTAAAGACCGGATGATCTAAAGAGATTTCATGGCAATGGTCTACAACCAATTTACTTTTCCAGTCCATAACAGACCAGCACTTCTTTCGTAGATTAAAGTAAACGAAAACTTTCATATTAAGACTCCTCGATTTCTCCTAGGACAAGGTTTCCTCTGCCCATTATATCAGAATCGCTATCCCATTCGTCGCTTGCATCAATTACTTTAACCCCTTCGGGCAACATCTCTTGGTACATATCGAGACTAGTTGGGGATAGATCGTCTCTAATAGTTTGCTCGGTCCAGGTATCCGGAACCTCAACTTCAAGAATTTTTGTATACTCTACTGTTTCTATTAATTTGATAGAAAACTTTTTCATAGATATTCTCCTTGATTACATTCTCTTTTTAGGTAGAATAGTTACATCGAACTTCCTACTGTTGGAGAGTCTAGTAACGTCTCTGATTCCAATTATTTCATTGGGTAAATGTCGTGTTGTGTTCATGACTTTTACTACCCTGAATGATTGGGGTGTAACTTGTTCAAACTGTATTTTCCTGTTCATGGTTTTGCTCCTTTCTTTAATGGTATGGGTAAGCAATCGTATCTATGGCGTTGCTCCAGCAAGCCCTACAATCCCCACACTTAGCATCTCTTTTATAAGCTTCGCATATGAAAACTCCATCTGGCATATCCCCCTTCACTACTATGGACGAAGGACTCATATCTTTTGGTGCAAACGACCCTATCATATGAGCGGAGGACCTGATACACAGATTGTCCGGCTGATCGTAAGAGTCGCGCCACCGCCTAACTGTATTATATTCTCTAGTAGGAATCCAGTGCTTAGTATCGGGAGTTGCCCTACATACTTTAGCAATGTTTTCAAGATGTTCTACTGATTGTATGTCGCCAGAATCGTGCCACCTAAAATGATTACACTTTCTTTTTAGAATTGTAGCAATCATTGCAGGAACCCACATAGGGTTTAGTAGGGCATCAAACCTTCTTTGCATGGCGTTCTTTACATTACTCCATGCGTAGTTATTATACCTTCCAGTTTGTTTATTCCAGTCCCAGTCATCAGCAGCATAACAACCAAAGCAAACGCTGCCTTCTACATGTTTAAGTTTACCTCCAGTCTTGCATTTACTAGCAGGAATACTATATGAGTATCCTGGCATCTTGGATGGCTTACTAAAGCCTCCGGTAACCAAGTCCGCCTTTTTTATGGTCTTGAAGAGAAGGAGGTCTGCTTCCAGACCCCCTTCGTATTCTTCAATATCAGTACTACTAGATCTAGATAAGACTGTAAGGCTAACTGCTTTCGCAGTTTCTTCGCAGTTTTGTAGCGGTTTTGTTAGTGTTGACTTCATACAAAGAGCCTCCCGTCTCTGAACTCAGCATAATTGGAAGTTTCTATAGGGGTATGTGAAGAACCAATAGTAAAACTATTCCTATAGTTTACTTCATTGTAAAATTTTTGCTTCCTAGGTCCTCGTTTTAAACGACCTACTATAGAACCTCTCCTTAAATTAAAGGCGGGGTTTATAAGCAGTAGGTTTTTTAGTTTTCCAGCGTAAGATGAGCCGTGGTTAAAGTCGTAAATTGACCAATAGCCAGTGCTGCCACTCTCGCTGACGAGAACCTGCTCGTCAATAAGTTTAGCTATTTTTTCATTCATACTAATTCCAGAGCTGTCTCCATTGCCGTTCTCTTAAGTGTTGCACCGGAACCCATTAATACGCTTTGCATTCTGTTTTCCTGTCGAGATTGACTGTCAATCCCTTTTGTGCTTCTTGTGTGGTCAATGAATTCTGTTACTGCGTTCAGCGCCTTCCACCAAGTTCCATCTGTTGATGTGATTTCACTTACCTCGAAGTTTTCTATAATAGAATCCCTCATGTTCTCGGTTCTAGTGTTGCTCTTGGCTTCTGGATTGTCTGGAAACAGTTGTGCGACATAGCCAGCAAGTTCCGATGAGGAAACCTGGCTGGACGCCAGAATGTTAGCTTGTTCGCTATAGGTATCAACCTGCTTGTTGATAATCAATAGTCGAGACTTGGCAACAGACTGTTGGGAATCCATATTCTTTGTATGTCGGATTCTTACTCCGGTCAGTACAGAGAACTGACTAATTGCTATCGTGTAAGTGTTGTTACAAACAACACGAACTACTGTTGGCATCATTGTGACAGCCTTGCTTCCGTCGTGAGACGTGGTCAGAAGGATATATGGAGTAGAAACGTCATCCGTATTTCCTATTCTGATCTCATTAGGAAGAGCGGCGAGAATCCAAACGATTCTTCCACCTTTCAACGCTCCAGCCGTCTCATAGACAGCAAGCTTTTCGCCAATAACATCGTCAAAGAATCTAAAAGCTTCTTCGTTTTCGAATACTTTGTAATTCTTTCCGACAATGCCAAGGACATCACTTGTATCACCACGTACGACTGCATGCTTGTTTGGCACTTTAATAACGTTGCCATCTGCGTCAATGGTGGACAATTCGTTCTTATAAAGAGACCAGTTGAGTCCAGCCGCCTCGATTGCGGTAGCTGAATCAACGGCGTCTTCGTCTAGCACGGTACCTAAACCATGCCAGGGAACGATGCCCTTGGTTGACATCATGCTCGCTTTTCCACGAGTTGTGTCTAGTTGGTGACATTCACCAACACCTGTAAATTGGGTCATTGTTTTCTCCTTGTGTAGAAATAACCCTGTAAAAAGAGAGGGGCCACGTTGACCCCTCCCGTAAGATAATAATATTTATACTGGTTAGTTTACCCAGTCCCAATCATCTTCAAATCTCTCATCATATTGATGGAGAGATGAATCAATTGGTCTTGATACAGATTCAGCAGAATCGTTATAGCAAGAGTCCCGAAGTTCTGATTCGAACATCGAGACTACTTCATAACGACAACATCTAAGTTTTCTGCAGTCTTCTGTTGGTACACTGACAACGTCTCTAGGATTGATTTTAACAATCACTTTGACGCTGGACTGTCCGCCATAACCATTTACATAGTCAAGGCTTCCGGCGTGCAGACCGGCAGAGCAGCCCATGGTACAATCATCATCGACATTTGGACGTGGCATTTCGACAGTATTGCCTATGCTATTGTCGAACTTGCCAGACCAGTGATCTTTGAAGTTGTGGTTAACTGCTTTGTACGCAAGAAAGTGTCCGTCCTCAGTAACGGGAAGGCTTTCGTTCTCTAAAAAGTTATAGAGTTCATTCCTTGCTCTGTAAGATGGGTTGTCCATTAAGTTATTAAGGAACTTAAGAAGAGGCTCCCAAGGCATACCTTCATTCATGAATTGGAAGATTCTATCAACAATAGTGTTGTGAACTTCTTCTCCATTGTAAAGGATTTTACTTCCTTCGATTTTGCAGAGGCCCTCGCTGTAAGTCTTAACAGAAGACTCAATATCAACTAGGTCCTTCAGCATTTCCCATTCGTTTTCTTGAATGGATTTTCGAATACTAAGGAAGTTGGGGTGACTACGATTGATAGTCACCGGTTTGTCAAACAAAACTGTAATAGAGTTTTGTGTTTGAATAATAGCAGGTTGGTTTTGCATTATTATTCTCCTTTGTTTTCACTGTTTTCTTTATCTACTAACACAATATAGGTCTTTACGGCATTTCTAAATGTCTCCTTTTTCCTTTTTCTTGCTTCTTTATCGCTCTCATACCTTGCTTCATAGTGGTCTATGAATCTTAGTAGTGGATACTTGGTGTCAATATCCTGTATTAGAGCTTTTACTTTATCTTCTGCTGACTGCGCATCAATAACATCACCTAAAGAGAACCTGCTTGATATTTCTATGATGCTTTTAAGCTTCTCTTTGTCCTTTTTAGTTCTAGTATCTTGGGCATACTCCATTAACTCATGGCACGGCGTGTCTTTCAGTGCTTCTTTTATGTCTTCTTGATGGAATAGATCCTTTAATATCTCATAGTAATCACACCGATTCATAGCGCGGACAATATTCTGATCTATGTAGACGCTTTCTAAAGCCTTTGTTAATTTTTTCGACTTCTTGAATTGATTCTTTACATATTCATGAAGAGTAATCCATCCGTCGCCAAGCTTTGGTATCTCTGATTCTTTAATTCCATAGACAGGATTCTTTTCATAATCAAAACCTAGAGTTTTTAGTACTACAATGGTATCATGAAGAGTGGTTGCTCTACAGATATTACCTCCACCTTTTGAGACTTCAAACCTATACAAGCCAACGTATATACCCTTGCCTGTTTTGTCGATTGAAGTTTCTTCCCAGTTATCACCCTGTGGACCCCAACAAGATGAGTTTTTGCTTAAGGTGAAAGCCTTGGCAACGTCTCTAGCCCTGGCTTTTCCGTTTGCGGTTTTCCTTATCGGGGGAGGCTTGTCGACGGTTGACAGTTTTATTATGTCAGAATCGGTAAACCCAGTAAGTTTCATCCATTGTTCTAAAGTGCCAGACTTGGGGGCGATGGCAGAGTTTGGATCTTTGGTGATAGGCCTGTCATCTAGTATAATGTAGGCGGATTCTACATCAGGGTTGTTTTGTAAGTAAGATTTAGTTCTTATTAACCACCCGTCCGAAGTGTCCTTCAATAGGTATGCATCATTCTTAGCAATATATATTGAATCGGTGTGTTCCCTCTTCAATTTATCACCATTAAGACGCATCTTCATGAAGCCTATGTTGTTAAAATTTTCATTTTTAATGTACTGCTCTGAAACATTTATCCCATTCCATATCACCGGCTTCTTGCCAAAGATTTTTTGCGCTCGATTGTTATTAAAAGTAGAATTTACTATTCTTCTAGCCTCTATAGCAGTCTTACATTGGTCAAGTTTAGAGCCAACAATTTTAATGAATTCCGCAGCGATTGCCTCACACCTTTTAGTAATATTAGCTTGAGTGTATTTATCATACTCTAGCGCTTCTCTATTAGCACCAATATTTAAAGCGCCAATATCGAATTCAATCTCAAGACCCATAGCAAGTACGTCTGCAACTTCTTCAGAAAATTCATTGTTATCATACGATATTGGATAACCAATGTTGCCCATTATCGCAATACTCTGTCGTCCTCTATATGAATAATAACCATTCGAGTCTATCATTTTCCAGGTATCAGCCTCAAAAACGACTTCTCTTTCAGAATCCTTAAAGAAATCTTCACGATCAATCATCTTTGGGAGGATCTTAAAATACTTTAAGGTTTCCTCCGCAGTGCTTTCGAATTTACGATAGTCATGTCTTTCTACCGGGATACATATTTCAATTCCTGTTTGGGATGGATCCACTGTGTCCTGAGACATCTTCGCTAAAGATCCAATCCTTGTTTCATCAATATATGCATTGTACGTTGTTTTTAATCCCTTGTGGTAAGAGGTCACCAAAAAGTTTTCACCATAAGCAAATCCACTCTTGCTTCCAAGACCAAGCTGACCAGTATACTCATTACTGTTCCTCTTGGTAGATCTGCCGTACATGCAATAGACGTTTCGTATGTCTTCCTCAGATAACCCTTGCCCAAAGTCTCTCACCTTAAATTCGGGAGAGAAAGCTGTAGGAAGAGTTACTTCTATAGGAAGGTCGGGCTTTCCTGCCTCAACGTGTGCGTCCATAGCATTGGTTGAATACTCTCTGATAACCGCCTTGATTTTATCGGAATACAGCTTGTTTCTGAGGATATCAAAGATATAAACTAAGTCCTCGCTGCTGCTAATTCCGAATTGAGATTCGGCAAAGTCGCCTAACCTCTCAACCTTAGCGGGTTTCATTGATGTTTTCAAACTAAAAACTCCTTTCTATATTATACACTGTTATTATCATGCGTATCTGTGCCTTCATCCATGAATTCAAGCAAATCAAACGCGTACTGTACTACTTCTGCAAATTCTATTAACTCATCCCTTCCTCCATCAAACGATGAGGTGTTAAAGTAAACCTTTCCACCGTTATATAGATTGACTGTGGCACAAGCTGTTGTACTGGTATAGGCACTACCACCATGAGCTGTGCCGCTGTATGTTTTTCTTATCTGAAAAGCTCTCCACTCTTTACTCGTTATGCTTTCCATTTTTAAAACATAACAGCCTCCTGGCAGTTGATACGTGTTGCATCTTTTTATGATATCCAGGTCAGGAATATGTTTTACAATACTGTTGTTAATAAAACAAATCCTTGTCTTTATTCGTGGTTTTTTAGGTACGCCGTCGAGTATTATACTCATTTTTTATCTCCTTGTTTAATTTAAAAACCCCTCCCGATTTAACGAGAGGGGTTCATTGCAATACCTGACAGATAGTCTTATGGCATCACAATGTTTACACTTTGGTTACTAGACTAGATATATTAAACCTAAGACGAACAAGATCGTCATTAACAACATGACAATATAGCCTGTCATCCAGGCAATTTTATCTCTTCTCTTCTCTTTTTTTATTCTTTCATTATAATCCACCACCCCGTATCTATCGCTATAGATTGAATAAAAAGGCGTTCTTTTGTCTGACGGTTCTGAGTCATACTCAATAGCCTTCTGCGTCATTTCTTTTTGTTTTCTCTTAGTGTACAAGTCGTTCCAACCCATTTTTTCTCCTAATATTAAAAAAATCTGCCACTTCCTTCAAATGGCTGTAGATCCAATCCTATACCCTTACTAAGGGGACTGTTAATCAAGAATTGGTTGTTAGAAAACTTGAACGTTTATTATATATCCCTATCAAGTTTACGTGAATTAAGCATGACATCTGAGTTATGTTCATCATAGTCATCTATATTATGGATATCAGACACTGAAACCCTATGTCTATATCTATATAGGGGTATACTTCTAGTATTTGACTTGTTTTTCTGAGACTCTTCTTTTTTAGAATGAATCTCATCGTAGATCACCTGTTCTTCTTGTCTTAGTTCTAATCTTAGTTCATTCATGAGTAAAATTGATGTCCCATCTCGCCACGCATTTCAGCTTCTTGTATTGGACATGGTTGATTGATTTCCCACTCCAAGTGTTCGATTGCTGAGTATAGTTTGTATTCAAGAGAGTCTTGTACGGATGTTATAAGACGCTTGCCAGACCCCGCACACTTGTGACAATGTGTATCATATCTTCCACCCGCATAGGCGTAATAAAAGTCGGGGTCTTCTTGGCACATCTCTGTTACATCCACTCCCCTTAGCCCCTCAATCAGACCACGACCATCCCCTCTACACTCGTGACAAATCTCCCAGAATGCAGGGAATGTAAAACTTACATACATTTCTCGATATCTAGCACACGATGCAAGAGAGTCATTCTCCTTGTCATTCACATACTCAAAGGTAAAGTCTTCACCCTTATAGGTGGAGGATATGGTTTGATTCTCCTTGTCTTTACGAATAAAATCTTCCCACTCTATAGGGGGCTTGTCGCTTTTCGACAACTCATAATTAACATCCTCTAATTCGCTTTCTAAAATGCTTTCTAGAAGATGCAACTTGACTTTTTCTGTTTTAGTTCTTGACATGTTTAAAGTTCTCCATCTCAATCTGGTTCAACCTCGTTCTCTATATACTCACCACATCGGTCATATATATATTCTGTAACTTCAGTGATGCTTTTTGATGAAAAGTCAATCTCATCATCATAATTTTCATTATTAGGAAACTCAATACGAATATTGACAGTATCCCTGTCACTATCTATTAACCCTAGACTTTCTCTAACTTCGCCAAGGTCTATATAAAGATCCTCTAGTTCATAGGAATACTCAGGACTGTAGGTACAAGTCAGTGAGTTTCCAGAACCGGGGTCATAAGCGGGATCATCTTCATGTCTTTCCCACCGGAACTCGGGTTCTACTTCGAAGCCTTCTACATGTAACGCGTCTTTCTTTCCGTTCTTAAATTGCTCAACACTTATGAGCATTTCTATTGATGGCATTTAATTTCCTCCTTTTTACCAAACCTCAAATCCGCCACAAGTTCTTAAAAATTCAACGAACTCTTTAAGGTGTTCGTCGTCAACACTATGAGCAGACATTGTAGTGTCTGGGTCAGTTTCATCTGTAAACGCGTGTCCACCATGTTTAGTGGTTGCTTTTTCAACTCGCATTCCAAGATCCAAAGTATGACCACTGATATTATGTTCCATCCAGCTCTCAAACATATTGGCTAATATTCCACAGGCCTCTGCGTCTGGACCTTGTCCGTCATTAGACCCCATGTTACAAAGGGTTTCATGATCAATAAGCTCTCTTCCATACCTAGCCTCATATTTTTCACAAAAATACGCTATCCGTTCATGTATTGGTCTCCACGACCACATGTTCGCCCGAAAATAGTCGCCACTTTCACTGGTAGGCTTCAACCCATATACGTCCATACCCATTTTAATCCTCCTTATGTTCGGGATTTTCGTCGTCGTATAAATCCGCACAATCATATCCGTCAGGATATTCAGAATCCGGATCTTCAAATTCTTCTTGTTCTAGTGGCGTCATCTCCTCACCACTGTGAAACAGTTGCCCCATTAACCAATAGTCAGGTATGCCACTCATCGTATCATCTCCACATATCCACAAGTGTTTCCGTTTGGGTCAATCAATGAAGCCCTCATTCCTGCAAATCTATTGTCTGTGATTACTATTGATTCCATGATTTTTCCATCAATCATTGATGGCACGGGTTGCATAAACACAGACAATTCGCGTGCTGCATTTTTCAAAAGACTCTCAATGGTATCATTAAAATAAACTGGATCAAATGCGGCATTGTCTGCTTCTATTTTTATAATTATTTCCATTTTTATTCTTCCTCCTTCTTGTAAACTTGTTCAGTAGATTTTACTTGTGGATCCTTGTACGGCCGACCAAGACCCCCTCCTTCAACCCAATTATAAAATTTTCCCTCTGACCCACGGCATTCAACAGGTGAATTTTCGTGGAGATACATAGCAGTATCATATAGACCTCTTCGTGTAAAAGAATTATCATTGACACATGAACCAAAAAGATCATTCATTATTACAGACTTAACAAATGATCCAGGTATAATTCCATCTTCAACGAATCGGTCTATCTCTTTCTTAATATGTTCCTGTAAATTATAATATTTATCTCCATGCTTTACAGTCATACAAATCCTCCTTAACAATAATACGGAACCTCTTGGTCCTCTGCTCTTTTACCTGGACGGCATTGTTCAACTACTACACATAGCTTGCCTCCATCACCCCAACCCTTAGGTATATACCCCTCGGTATCAAGATAGGGAGAGTTTCCTTCAGGCATATTTGCCGTTGCTTGAATTCTTTCCCACTCTCTCTCCGCGTTTCCCTCTTCTAGCTTTTCTTGAGTGACCGGGGCTTGCTTACGGGCTTCTTCTTCTGTCTCATAGTATACGGCGCCAACATATACGTACCAATCGTACCACCAGCCACCTTCTTCAGGCCCGCCGTAACATCTATCAATGTTATAGACAGATACATAGTATCCATCTAAATCTTTTATATCAGTCATCACTGACTCCTTTTGTTATCCACCGGCTTTAAAGTAACGAAGTTTACTAGGAACATCCTTCGGATTTATGTAGCCAGGAAGTTCCCCATGTATTTTTTCGTATCCCCACCATAAATCTTCATATACATCTATATCGTCACCATAACTACAATTCTCATATACATAAAGACTATCATGTATGCCATCCCAATTCGGAATTTCTACACTCTCTACATAATGATATTTATTTTTACCATGCTCGCAATCCTCTATACCATTCAATAGATTATGGAATTGCTGGTCTGCAGTGCAGCCCATCTCTCCTTCTCCAATGTATATAACAGCGGGACTTGTTGCTAATTGCCATTTTAATAACGCTTCATAAGCCCAGCTCTCATCATAGCAAGGCCAACACAAGAAAAGAGTCTTACCATACCCCCACTTGTCTAACTTTTCAACAGACCCCTTCTCTACCTGTGTCCACATAGTAATATCTTTACCTTGACCGTACGGTTCCTTTGGATTCAAGTCATACAGATGACACTTAAGGTGCATCATTTGTCTCAATAAGTATCCCCAATAACCTCCACCCGCTCCAATTTCAACTATACCATGCGGAGACCACTTGGTTATTGTTTCAAGAGCTTTTTGATTAGGTATAGCCCAGCTATAACGACCAATCAATAGGTTTCTCAGGTGATAACTAAGACCGATTCCATGATTGCTTTCAGATAACTCTTTAAAAATTTCTTCATAAGCAATTAGGCCACGATACTCGTACTTTTTATACAAAGGCTCTAATATAGAGGAAGCTTCTAACTCTTCCTCACTATATTTTTCTTCTGCAACATTCATATCGTTAATCCTTACTTGACAGTATATACGCTACCATTCAATGTTACAGACAATATCCCTTCCAACGGGATTGATCTATAGCCCCTCTTCATATCGTAAACCCTAAGAATACTGTGGTCTTTAGGGTTATAACGAGGATTACCTTGAATGTTTTTACGAACACCAATACGAAAACTGCCGCTACGGACAGAACCGTCGCCCCTCTTAACAAACTTACTCCCAAAAATCTTATGCCCATTTTTTTCTATAAGAGCTAGGGCTTTTTTTGTAGATATCGTTGTTCCAATTTTCATATTTATAGTTCGCTTTCCTTTACGTTATTATATTTTGGACTAGTCTTTAGTTCTTCCTTGAACGCTTCTTCCGACTTCTTAACTATACTTCGTGTCGCAGCGAAAATCGGAAACATGTTCTCAACAAGAAACTCCATGTCAGCGATGTTTGATTTCTCTCTCATCACGTCTGGTTGAACTTCATTAAGTTTATCAATCCCCAAGCATAGCGCTTGACTAATGATGTATTGACCTCTCTCCGAAACCACAAACTCAAATGCCTTATCTTTTTTCATATCATTATCTCCTTGTCTTCATGTTTTATAACTCTAGCAGTCTGTTCACTGCCATACAAACGGTTAAAATCTCTAGCGTACTTACTAAGACCATCAAAGTCTATATGTGCGCATGGATTTACATATCTTTTTTCTTTCCCCTCACCCCTGTCAATCTCCACTGTCCACAGCTGTATTTTGACTGGATTTTCAGAAATACTCATTCAAATACCCCCGTTACATGAATTCCGAACATCTCGTTCCATTCTGCTGGAGTTGTACCATTAATAATAAACTCGCGGTTTTCTTTTGACATATCAGGCCAAACATCTTGTACATGTATACCGGATTGCCACTTAGAATAGTCTTTTGCGTCTACCGTAATACAAAAAAATTCTCCAGAGACTTCACATCTCTTAGAGAACTTTATTTCATCCGAATTCATAGTTATAAACATACAACACTCCAGTTCGTTTTTAAGGCTCATTACCTTCTACTTCTTTTTTTATCTACAGCTCTACTGTCTCCGATAGTCTTAGTTTTCCCCGTTATAGCAAGACGACCTGTTTCAGTTGGTCGTTTATACAACTGAGCGTATACTCCCCAGTCAAAACCAACCTTGTCTTTAGTACCCATAGACTGAGCTTCAATGTACCAAAACTTTCCCTCTTGAAAGAATCTAGTCAAGACACCACCTTCTGCCCCAGCAACAGACCTAGTCTTCATGCTTCTTACAATTGTACCATAATCAGACATAACATCCTCCTTATTTTTACAGTACTAGTACCCAGAGAGGGACTCGAACCCTCATGAGGTTTAATCCTCGGGGGATTTTAAGTCCCCTGCGTCTGCCAATTCCGCCATCCGGGCGTTCAATTAAACGATTTGTTTTCCCGTAAAGTTTTCTACCATGTCAATAACTTCTTTGTTGACATCGACATTGTCTCCCAGGTCATCACTACAACATATTACACCGTTGCCTGCAAGTGGAGCGGGATACTCCATGATGCCGGATAACCTGGGGTTATAAGCTTTGTTAACCAAAAGCCCTTCGTCATCTACCCAAGCATAACATTCTGTACTGCGTACGGTTGGATGAGAAACAATTGTACCACAACTACACTCAGCGTGTTTATTAAGATCTTTGTAATCCGTTATGCTTACATAAGACGGATCACCCTCCACCGGAATAAGAATTGCTAAAGAACTCATGCCTAAACTCCTTTTGTTTTTACATTTCAACTAGACCATGACCATCAACAGTTTTAATTCTCCTTGAACTAAGCCTGTCACAAACTTTTTCGGCTGATATAGGTACATAACCTATTGAATCAACCCCTACATCAAATGATAACGTTCCATTTTCTGGAAGCGTACCATGACTATGACCATATAAATGGTAGTAACCTTTATGCATTCCTTCCCAACTCCTTATTGGAAAATGAGACAGAACAACATGAATCTTTACAGGTATTTTAATAACCCTATAAGAGTAGCAAGATGCAAATAACTTTGCAAATTCTTCTTTAGGCTTACAATCTTTTCCTCTTGGGTCATGATTACCCATTATTAGATGTATATTCTTACACCTTATCTTCTTCAATAACTCTTGGGCAAACACAATCTTTTTTCTATCCGTGTTTCCCCAACAAAAATCACCCAAGTGATAAAGAAAATCTCTTTTTCCAACCACGCTATTGATTTTATCAATAAGGAATCCGTCGTGTTCATCTATTGATTGAAAATCCCTAGAGAATACACCTAAGCCTCCCTCGTGTCCGAAATGAGTGTCTGATGTGAAGAATATTTTTTGCATTACTCAAACCTCCAATCGATGTCAGATCCCCTCCAATATAGTTCGCTTATATCAACTATCTGACACTGTGTACATTTACAAAAAACTTTTTCATAGTAATGAATACCTATATCGTCCCACCACAGTGGTCGACACCACAGTAAAGCCACCAAATAAGCGGTGAATATCCAGGTCCACTTGTTGGTAAGGGTGTAAAAGATAAATTCAAACATGTATCCCACGCGCATGAACGCATTGTTAGCTTTCATAGTCTGCCCCCTCGTTTTCTACTAGCATGTGGCTAAATTCAGTGCCAACTAACTTTACAAGAGTGTTTCCGACAGTCCTATAAGTTTTATGACCTTCAGAAGTTTCATTTTCCGCAGCAGCCTTGTTTTCTGTAACAATCTGTCGGTAAAGTTCTATATGAGCAACAACTTCAACCATAAAAGCAAAGAAACTATTGGTAACAACGCCAAACTCTTCACTAGAAAGATTTTCCCATTCTTTTTTGATTACAGGAAAACCTTCTTCAAAAATATGACCTTCAGTATCAATATCATTGTCCATCATAAGGCTGTGTTCTATACAACCTGCCACTAACCTGACTACTGAATCAGTCAATGAATCATCCAGACTTAAGCCTTCTAATTCTTTATTCATCACTACACTCCTTGCTTTTCGATTTCATATTACCTATCCACAATAAAAAAGAAGCCGAAGGACATAGTCCAACGACTTCCGGAGGTGCCTAATTTATATTCGCACTTTTGTCGCACTTTTGTCGCAGTTTTGTCGCAGTTTTGTCGCAGTTTTATGCCCCCAGTAGGATTCGAACCTACGACCAATGGTTTAAAAGACCACTGCTCTACCGACTGAGCTATGGGGGCTAAGCCTCTTTAGAATACATCCTTAATAACTCTGTAAACAATTGCAAGAAGAAAAGCGACCGTAATTAGATACGAAACCCACGGACTTTCTTCTTCACCACATATTTCCTCGTAATCCTCCTTGGTGTAATCTCTTTTTGTTTCAAGATCCCACATTTAGTCACCTCTTCTTCTTTCTCTTTTTCCCACGGTTATTAACAGCCTTTTTACCCTTGTCGATAATCAATATACCGTTCAAGTGGTCGTACTCATGCTGCCATATCCTTGCAAGTATAGGACTACTGCTCACCCTCTCGACATACTTGCCATTTTCATCGTAACCCTTGATTCGTACAACATTTGCACGACGAACACGGTGTTGAACACCAGGAAGACTAAGACAGCCCTCAAATTCCGACTTAAAACCCTTGCCCCCCACCGTTTCAATACTCGGATTGATCCAAACAACGCCCCCCTCTAAATTTCTTGGATCGATTGTAACAAAAAGCCTCCAAGGAAGACCAACTTGAGGAGCTGAAAGACCAACCCCTCCGTTGGTCTTCATAATCCTAATCATTTTCTGCGCAATCTCTTGTATTTCAGGGTTGTCCACAGTAGCGATTCCATCAAAACCACTTACAGCCTTAGCCTTCTGACTAAGAATAGGATTAGGATGATGGATTAGTGATAAAGTCTCAGAAATTGACACGAGACACCTCCTTATTTAGTTTTTCTTTGAGATTTTTTTGTTTTCAGGTATAAACTTGTTGACAAGATCGATTTCTTCGTCCAACAATAACATTTCATACCTTCGACACCTTGCACTAATAGCCCTTGCTAATAATTCAAGGTCACCAGCAGATTTTCCCGACTTATCATAAGAATAAAGTAGAAAAACCCAATCAGATATAGCACATTGTTTAGTTAGGCTCATAGTTCCTCCAACTTATTTACTATAATTCTGCAATGAGTAACAGTTATGCCATTATCACTAACAATTTCAGCAAAGTCGTCACGAACATCTTTATTCTCTGGAACATTTAGAACACGTCTAATCTTTTCCAGAGCCTTGTCATGAATTTTTCTAGCCGCCTCTTTACACATCGGATGACCAGACTCAGTCATTGTCTTTGCAATTTCTTCAAACGATTTCATATCCAATACCTCCTTGTATTTTACTCATCTTCCTCCCGCTCAGTTACTATAATTCTGCAATAAGTAGCAGCTGTGCCACCATCACCAAGAATTTCAGCGAAATCGTTACGAATATCTCGATTCTCTGGAAGATTTAGAGTTATTCTAAGCTTTTTTAAAGCCCTGTCGTGAATTTGCTGCACTCGCTGACGAGACATCGGATCGCCCGGCTCAGTAAGCTGTTCTGCAATTTCTTCAAACGATTTCATTGGCCATCTCCTTCGGGTACGAAACCTCCAGCGGGTACGAAGTTTTGTTGGTGGACCTTTTCCCACCTATCCTCCATGTCTTGTACTGTTTGTTCTGGAACACCATGCGTACTGCCAAAATCATTTTGACATTCAATGATGTTGACTGTATATATAGGATGTTCCTTCCACATTTCCAAGTATGGATCAACTTCCCACTGTTCTGAGAAGGTATTACATACAGCAATCTCTGTAACCATCTCTTTCATCGAAGTAAGAACGTGGAGTTGACATGAAGCGTGTGCATTCGGCAACAAAGAAGGATCAAATGTATAGACACCGTCCTTCATAAAGTAATCATCCGCTTCAAAACTATGACTACCAGCCAACTGCTGACCTAGTGTGGATTTTCCACTACCAGGAAGCCCCCTAATCAAATACAAAGTGTACATAACTGTCATAACTGTTCTCCTTAAAAAGACTCGATAACTAAAATAACAAAAAACCCTAGCCAAGTTTCCTCGACTAGGGCTTCGAACTCTCCCATTCCTTGTTTGTTTACCGCTTACGTGGGGTTTCCAAAGTTTCTGAGAACGTTGTAGATGGTGGTGCGTTGGAAGGCAGGTGGACTGCGACGACCAACACGAAGTGAATGCCTTGAGGAGTTGCACAACAAGGTCACCTCTGCACCATAGATTGTGGGGAGTAGTAGTTGGGTAGCCCCTGCTTATTAGTATCTACCTTGAAGTACTTACAGGACGACACTACTACCCCCCATTATAAGCCGACAGGTGTCATCGGGAGATAATCTCTCCATACAACAGTGTCGCCTTGATAAGACATTTTAATAACCGTTAGTTCCCATGGACAAACGCCCCCACATTGATCAAACCAAGTACATCTATCAGACTGTATAAAATCCATATCAGAGAGAGCTTCGTCAATATGCTCATGTGCTGAGATAAAAGTCTGAGGAACCACATTTTCAAGTGGAACGCCGGTGTTTGTTGTTGTTTCATACGAAACAGTAACAATAACAAAAGGTTCAATATCTATAGGCGTATGTTTGCCAAGCAGATTGAAAAATACAAGAGTACCGACATAATTATCGAACGAAACAAATTCGTTAGCCCATTCCTCTAATTCATCAAACATATAAGTACCTCCTTCTAGTTAGACTTAACGGTCTTGCCATGTTATAGTTACGTCATCTGGTATTTCAAAACCTGCTGACGCCATCGGATCACCGTTGTAATTGATTGTTAATTCACAACCACGAAACAGGAATACTGATGCTGCAACAAACAACACGATCAATGCAACCGACCTCACACAACTGAGAACAGGTGCAAACATTTCAAATAACTTAGACATCAATTGTCTCCTTTTTCTTTAAAATTTCCCACCACAACACCCCACAACCACCCACTTTCATCCACCATGAGAAAGATAGGTGAGGGGGTGTCGTGATAGGACTAAATGTCACTAACACAGCAGGAAGTGACACAATAAACAACATGAAGTTTGCTTTAAAAACCCTCTTAACAATAGTCCCAACAAAGAAAAGGACTAACATACTAATAGCAAGAGGAGACTTAGAGGAAACCTTGTAAAATCGGTTGGGTTTTAGTTGGATTAACGTGAAAAAAAAATTTTCACATTTTTTACGAGAAAAAACCCTTTACAGGTACTCTTTCTTCAATTCTTCTGGTTCTACACTGTTCCATAGTACAATATCACCTTTTCTAGTGACATGTATTACGGAAAAGTGCAAATAGGCTTCTTCAAAATCAGAATCACCCTTTTCCCATTCGTACTCGCATGGGCGGACGGTTCTCTCAATAATCCTATTGATGTCCATACCAACCTCAATCATTAGTTTCATCGCGCCAAGAATATTTGACTCTTCACCAACAACCCAATGCGGTACAACTGTAAATTCGCCATCGACATATGTGCCTTCAGAAATACAGACCCACCATGAATTTTTTATCTTCGTCGATCTATTGTAGACCGCCCGATAGATTTCTTTTGACAAAGCATCAGAAAACTTTCTTATCATGCCTTACCTCCATGTCTAGTGAGTACCTTGTTCTTTACAACTTTATAACGACCCTTGCCTCTCCGCGAAGTATTAACAGGCGGCGGCATAACTTCATCAACTACTCCAACTTTTCCTTCTAGGGAAGTGGGGGGAATAGTACACTCATCAATAAGAACATGGGTTTGTACCGTATCATTTGTTACAAGGACGCCCCCATCAAAAACATCACGTACGGCTCGACCTTCTTTAACTGCGTGAGCGTTTTTATAGATTCTCACCCAAGCATTTGGCTTTGTCTTTGATATAACGAAAGACAAGAAACGGGCGTCAGATAGAACAGGACAAGAACAAACAGTTCTCTCACTTCTATCCCCATTGTTCTGGAACCTTATTAGGTATGACATATAGACACCTCATTATGGAAGACATCAACGAATAACTTTTGACTTTGGTGATCACCAGCTGGCATCTTCGTCTTTAGATAAGCAAGGGGGATTGACCCACTCTTAATCAACTTAATAACATCCTCATGAACATGCTTACCTAGTATTTTGTACACAAATCCATCACGAGGTATTACATAAGTAAAACCCATATGATAGAACGACACTGACCTTGATATTAACATATTGTACCTCATTTCCCTTAAAAAGAAAGCCTGCAGACATCTACAGGCAACAAAAAAACCTTGACCATCTAACGAGAGATAGCCAAGGCGAGATAGAGAAGAAACTAATAAAAGTGTCCGTATCGTGGACAAGACGAGAGCTTATAGTTAAGACGAGAGGGCATCTAGTTTTAACTCCGTGCAAGTCTCTCGAATAAAAACCTCCGACTACTAACGAGAGCAATCGGAGGCAAATTAACTAGACATATAGCCTAGAACATTTCTTTTTGAATGGCTGCTATTTCCAGTGCCGCGTATTTTCTCCTTGTGAGAGTCCACACTACAGCCCCATCCATAGTTCCATGTGACCGCCAGCACTTCGGCTGTTATGTCTACACTGGGGACATTTGTCTTTCGTTTATCCGATTCAACGGCTGAGTCATGGACCTACCCGAGGGCAGTATAACTCACTACTTGACCAACCCGTCCTGATTCCTTTTGGCACGGTTTCCCGTTTGCGATTACGGCATAGGATATGCTACGCACACCACAGGGGACGGTTGTCCTTACTGTAGACCTGCTTTATCACGCTTGGCTGGGGGCTTCGTACGAATTCCTCTAGGGATTTTCACCCTATCGGCTTATCAAGACGAACTACAACTACTCATCAAAGGTTAAAGAACCTAGAATAGAACACGTCCTGCGCACTGCCTGTGTACAGCCTCACTCTGCGGTTAACCCTCTTGGCTTATATCGGCGTTCGTCTATACTGCAATGCGATAGCATAACACTATCGAGCAGCATGATCTCCCGCTAAAGCCTATCGGCTCCGCTAATCCACCTTGAAACGGGTCTATTCCCGCAACACAGCCTAAGCCGCTTGCAGTATATAGCATTCCCTTGCCCCTCGGGGCGGTGGTAGGTCTGAGATGGACAAGACCAGATAAAAACCCGTCTTGCTCTCGCCCGCCGCAAATACACCACTGAGGCATGTACTGCAGATAATAGACAGAGGTAACAAATAGCACCAGACCCGAAAGCCCGTACTATCGTTGAACTTGACTACGCGATAAAACCAACAGAAGGCGTTAGCCCACTGTTGACAATTGAACGACAGCGAAATCGCGAGGTACTACTCGGATTCACTGAACAGTTGTGATGAAAAAATATGGCGGATTAAAAACTTCGCCATAAAAAAAAATACATCGGAAAAAAATCCCCGCCATATCTTGACGGGGATTTGAATCATACCGTAGCCGCGAGAATACTGGAAGCAGTCTCTACACGCAATGCTTTGCGAGTCTTTGCAAGCGACTTGCTAAAGAATCCAGCGATAGCCGTTCCAAATTGCATACCAGCGTATGCAGAACTTGCGGGTAGCGTGATTGCGGAACATGATTCTAAGACTGGAAGATGATACTTCACATTCTCGATCAGTTCGGAAGCATTCTCGAACAGTTCCGTAGCGGTTGAACCAGAAAGGACATGCGTTCCATTATTCCATAGACGGACAACTTCAAGTGCTTCCCATATTTGGGCTAACATGATAGTCGCTTCGTGTGAGGAAGTTGGACGAACATCTTTCGACTCGAGACGTTGGGCTGTAAAGCCCGCATCATACGCGGCGAAACGCTTGTTCGAGGATTCCACAATATCGCGAACCTCGGTACGATTTTTAACAACAGTTGCTTCACTCATGGTAAAACTCCATAGTTACATGCAAGCATACTGGTTCGCGAACCGCTCTGCGGTTTCAAAAATCGAACCGCCAGCATGTACCATACCTGTTGGTATAGTCGTACAATTTTATAGCCTACTTTTTAGACGTAGGGAGAGCGTAGCGATACAATGCCGCTAATAGTGCCTTCTGGGTGGATGCAATCACAGCCGAAGCCGCATTGAAATCGAAGCCCATGGGGCAAAAGCCCTTTATATGTACATATACAAGGCGTTTTTAATTCTGGAGTACCCTAAAGTTATATAAACCCTTGTAGAATAAGGACTTACGCACCATGCGTTGGAGGGGATTCACTCGCAACCACAGCTACCCAATAGTATATAAGGACTTTTATACTTCGCCCCTCCCCTTGTTATAAATCTAACACTATCCAATATCCCCCCACTCTCAAGAATAGAAAGAAAACGTGTATTTACTTGTAAGGATAGAGCTGTCTTATGTCATACAAAAGTTTATTTAATAGAATCGCTGAGCAAAACAAAAAGGATGGTCGCTCGGCCGTTTTACCCCATCACACAATGGCCCCCCATAATACTGGACAATCTCCTTTACTAGGTGCTTGTTGCAGACCTGCTGACCCACCTGGCACAGGATCTGACGTACCTTACTGTGGTGACCACTACACCCAGGATAGTTGTATAGGCGTAGGAGGAACATTCGTGGGAACAGGAACATGGTGTAAGGATGTTGTATGTGCTACAGGCGGAACACCCTTGGGACGTTGTTGTCACAATTCAGGACCAAATAACCCATGGGGTTGTGCTAGCGCCACCAAAGAAACATGTAAAGCGTGGAACGCCCAACCCAACGTTACTGCGGCCTGGTCGCCGTGGAACCCAAACGAATGTGAATCGCCATGCTCTTGTAGCGGCACAAACCCCTGCCAACCAGTTCCACCATCCATAACGAATAGACAGCCAAGGCGATAACGAAAACAAATAAAAGAAAGAAAAACCCCATGAACAAATTTAAAACCCCCCTACTAATCCTAACATTCACCCTATTCATTGGTTGTAGTTCACCAAGAAGCCGTCAAGCCCATTCCTTTAATAAGAATATTAGAACCCCGGATCATCCAAGGATGGCATCACATGACAAGGGACGTTCTGACTTTCGACATGATAGAAGAGGACAAAAGAAAGAACAAAATAAGAAATATAAAGGGGGGCAGAGCCGAGAAAGAAATCAAAAGTTCCTAGATAGTATAAGGGATCAAGGTGAAGCTCGAAAACGAAAAATGCAAAAAACTAAACCAGCAATTATAGAGGGGGCCTTTGATAAACCCTCTTGTTGTAAGGGGAAAAATGAGAAATCTCAAAGAAATAGATAATTTATACAAGTCTATAATGGGGATGTTTTCTGACGAATCCCAAGCCAAGAGCCTCGAAGCGCCTCCTTCAATTGAATCCCAGGTCGTACCACCTATACTCCAGGAGGAAGTCCTACCAAGCTGTTGTGCATGCAAGGCGATGTTGGATTCTGCTGAGTATGTATGGACGTTTCCACCGGAAGATGTGTGTTTATATATTCCTTTTTTGGAAGATTGGCTGTTTGGGCTGGGCGGCATAGAAGAATGCATGTCACAGGATCAGTGTTGTAATTATTCGCAGGAGATTTATCAATTCGCATATGACTCGTTCGTTAATACATTAAATATGCATAAACTGGCTTGCGCCAGATTAAAAGGACCCGGCATGAACGGGAATATTGAATATGAAAAATAAAAGACTAAAAGACCACATAAATAAAGCTATAGCCCAAAAATCAAAAAGGGGTGAATGCCAATATACTTGTAGGGAACTCGGGGATGATTATGATAGTTTTAATAAAGAGTTTTTGAATCGTGCTATCAGTTATTGGCACGGGGGCGGAATACCCTCCGATTGTCTATTAATGCAGTTTGATTATGATGGAAATGGTAAAATTGATATAGGAGATATTCTGTATATTATTGATAATTGGGGTCAGTCATGGCGGCCAGCTTGTTCAGTTAATCCGGGTGGTGGTGAAGGTCGTTCCAAGGGTGGTCGTACACCCGCGATTCAGTCATTGAATATGAAAAATAAAAAATCAAAAACTAAATTAAAGGTTTCAGCAGACTATATTCCAAATGGTGAGGGGCATCATGATGTTCCAGAAAGAGACTGTACGACTGAGATGTGGCAGATGTTTACGAGGTGTTTTAATAATTGTAAAAAAGATGATACATACGGGAAATGTTCAGACAAGTGTCTTAAAAAATCCATGTGTTTTTATAATACATGTTGTGAAAGGTCTGGTTCTTGTAGACCTATCGCTTCATACTGCCCTATCGAAGATGTTCCATACGATGTTTCTCCTTCCAGGGGCCATTCAACTTTAAGGGATGCCCTACGTAAAAGAAAAAACTCTAAAGCTGA
>Ga0208030_1000563_pt1 | contig 24995 bp, 40 predicted proteins | sample MalvirDeepMed_M9_FD_184246 | JGI IMG/M metagenome (GOLD analysis project Ga0208030, IMG submission 184246) | Marine viral communities from the Global Malaspina Expedition - Malaspina viral metaG DeepMed_M9 (SPAdes) (version 2) | ecosystem: Environmental > Aquatic > Marine > Oceanic | place...
AGAAAAAGAAAAAATAAAAGAGTTAATTGGACCTAAAGCGGAAGAATTAGTATGGACTTTTAATTCAACTCCCCGAACAGAGCTAGAGAAAAACAATACTCCTGAAATGAAGATGCTGCTGTTATGTAATAAACTAGAGCAAAACACTTTATTTGAGATCTATGATAATTTATTTGATTACCAGACCCTTGATACTTTATACGGTGAATATAGAGATTATGTTCCGTGGAGATTTACAGGGACAGCAGGAGATGCTGTTCAGCAGAATACATGGAAAAAGTTTCAATATATTTTAAATAAGAAAAAGAAAATTGATAAAATTTTATTTAACGAAGCCAATAATATTTTACGAAAAAATAATCTAGATAAAATAGTTAAGTTCAACAGAGCTTATGGGAATGGTAATATTTATGGGACCGTTCATCATTTTCATGAAGATGATGGGGCTCAAAATTATAATGAAGTTTTTACTATTATGTTTTATTTAAATAAAGAATGGTTCATGCATTACGGAGGAGAGACAGTTTTTCTTACACAAGATAAAAACGAAATTTGGAAATCTGTTATTCCTAAACCAGGGCGAGCAATTTTATTTGATGGATTTATTCCTCATGCAGCTAGAGAATTGTCCCGTCAATGTGTGGAATTACGTATGGTTGTAAGTTTTAAATATGGAGTTAAAAATGTTTAATAAAAAATATGGAGTTAAAAATGTTTAATAAAAAAATAACGTTTTGCGCGATTGATAAAGATATGGCGGATATAAATCCTCATCCTAAACCAGCTTCTCATTTTATTCCTGATGAATATAAAAAACTAGAACGTTTTGATAAAGGAAATATGCATAATCCTACACTTAAAACTTGTATACCTTTTTTAGATTCTATGACAGCGGGTTATATAATACCGTTCGATCAAGATTATTTAATAGATCCTGTAGAAGATGATTTTAGTGTGACTCCATCTAATGGGGAACTACTGGATTTTGGCTACCATCAAGCTGCTCAATTACCTAAAAAATGGCATAAAACTACAGGAGAAAACGCAGGAAAATTCCATAATAAATGGCTAATAAAAACTCCTCCTGGGTATAGTTGCCTATTTATTCATCCGATGAACAGAATAGAGGAACGTTGGAAAATGATAGAAGGAGTAGTAGATACGGATGTATATATTAATGCAATTAATTTTCCCTTCATTCTACACAAACGAGATGAACAATTTTTAATTAAAAAAGGAGACCCCATGATTCAAATTATTCCTTTTAAACGAGAATCATGGAAAATATGGTCTGGTTTTTATATGGAATTACGACACGGAAAAACTAGAAATCTTTTAAAAAGTGAATGGGTTGACAGATACAAAAAAATGTTTTGGAACAAGAAAAGTTTTAAATGATCCAATTAAAAGACTACATTAAAATATACCCTAATATTTTAAAATCTGAAATCTGTAAAAAAATTATTACACAGCCAGGACTATCTTTTGATTCTGCACCGGTACTTGACGCCAGCTCATCCACCGAACAATATAACACCGAGAGAAAGTGTTACATAAAAACCTTAGATAAACAATTTAATCAATTTTTATATGATGCAATTGGTACTATTCTACTATCATATCAAGCCGAATTTAAATATTTTTATACAGGACTCAGCTGTGAAGATACAGGATATGAACATTTATTATATAAGGGAGAGGAACAAGGCGAGTATAAAACACACACCGATCATTTTGATCTTTATCCACGCGTTCTTTCTTGTTCGTTTATACTTAATGAGAATTATGATGGAGGCGATTTTTCTTTTTTTGAAGGAGAATACATTGTTAAAAAAGAAGCAGGAAGTGCTGTTATTTTTCCTAGCAATTTTTGTTTCCCCCATGCTGTAACTCCAGTTAGTAACGGAGACAGGCACGCTATTATTACATGGATACATTAGAAGACAAAAAATATAAATATGTCAAAAACATGTTGTCCATGGATTTGGTAGAATATCTGTCTACTTGGCATTTAAAAATTTATAAAAAAGCACTCCCAGATACTCAAGTTCCTTTATCTCTTTCCTTTCATTCCAGCGAGTCAGAAATTTTTCAACATTTAATCCATCATTTACTTCCTATTATGGAACAACAAACTAATTTAAAATTAAAACCTATTTACAGTTTGAGCAGACTTTATTTAGGAGGAGCTGAATTAGAAAAACACACGGATAGAAAGGCTTGTGAAATAAGCGCTTCCATAACTTTAAAATATTTTTACGAAGATAAAAATTATAAATGGCCTCTTTGCATGGGGGATATACCCATAGTTATTAAATCAGGAGACGGGGTAATCTATAAAGGATGTGAAATAGAGCATTGGAGACCTGTTTTTCAACAGCCAAAAGAATATTGGCACCATCAAATTTTCGTGCATTATGTTGATTTAAATGGCCCTTACGCAGACCAGAAAGAAGAATATACTATTACGAATAATTAGGGTCGTAATCAACCCAAGTTTTTGACCAATCCCAAGCTGCGGGTGCTTCCTCAGCATTAAAAGTTTCTCTGGTGCCTCCACCATTAATCCATGCCGTTCTTGCACTTTCCCAAGCAGTCTCATAATCAGAGATCGCTGTTTCAATCTGACCTTTACGGGTTTCTCCCCATGTTAATAAATCACCTATAGTAGTTGATCCAACAGAATCAGATGTAGAATTTAAATCAGTATTACCTGTCATGTTACCCGTAGAAGCATCTTTATTTTGAATTTCATTTTGTCCAACCAGATCATTCCAAATAACAAAATGAATTGTAGCAGGAAGAGAAGGCATTGCATTTCCTTTATCTGCCCAGTGAATTAAAAATGAATTATCTACTAAGACACTTTCTCCATTTGCTATTACAATTTGTGTTGCCATTAATATCTCCTAGTGTTTTATAATATAGTTAACAACCAGGTACGGTGAAAAAGAATTATTTCCCGCCGCTGTTACTGTTCCTGTTAGTGTTCCTGTTGTAGTCACAGCTACTGTTCCTGTTAAGGTCCCTGCTAATGTATGAGAGTGAGTATGACCTGTTCCACTTCCGGCCGCATTAGTATTAGGCATAGAAGCTTGGTTATCCCCACCCTTACCAAGTTGGTTACCTGGACTTCCTCTTCCAGGGGGTAAACCATGACTGTGACTGGCTAATTGAGCCTCGGTCACAGAAGTATTAGAAATACTTCCTGTTACCGTCACGGCTTGGTTATTAGCCACCGTGCTTGTAGCAGAAACAGATTGGTTATTAGTCAAGGCTACTGTTACAGTATTCGCGCCTCCTGTGCCTGCTAGATTATAAGTATTACCATCATAACCTTGAGGAGTTTTTCCTTGAAGTTGAGGTACGTTGAAAGTTGAAGAGCCATCTCCTACCCCATAAGTTGTAGAAATTACAGCAAATAATTCAGCATATGTTGTTCGTGAAATAGCGGTTCCATCACATAATACATAACCATTAGGAGCAGTTGCTTTACCCCAAGGCTTAATGGTGCCAACTTCACTTCTATTTGTAAAATCTTGTAAATTAGTCATTATATTTTAGTCTCCACCCTTCAGTTGAATCATAATATACCAAAGAAACTCCTGCACTGTTAGTGGAAATTATCATATCGGCTGCGTCTCCTTGAACTTTTTCAGAGCCGCCATCAACCGTAATGTTATTGGTTCCCGCATTTCCGTCCCCATCAACAATTTTCACTTGCATTCCAATTGTGGGAGAGGCGGGTAATGTTATGGTAATTGCCCCGCTTGAGCAATCACAAAAAATATTATCCCCGTCTGAAGCTGTGTAAGGGGAGTCGCCAGTTGCTTTTTCCACCCATGACTCTCCTAATCCAGCTAAACTAAATACATCATACCAGTTGGTTCCGTCTGTAGCGACGATACGCATTTTTCCGTTGACCACGGACATCGTATTTCCACTCGCACCCAGGCGTAGTGTTAAAGCATATCCGCCCCCAGTGTTATTGTAAACCATGTAAGTTTTTTGTGTAGCCGGGAACTGAACAACACGAACGGCTGTCAGAGTTCCGGAAAGAATAAGAGTATTCTGCCGCGCTTCGTTATTGGCCTGAGTTTGAGGACCATCTGTATTAGTAAGAGTTGTATCCCCATCAGTTAATGTCTTGGCATAAACGCCCGCAATAGCAAATTCAAAAACCTGAGAAAAATTACTATTGGTAATGGTTCCCCACGTCCCTGAATTTTCTCCTGTAACTTGTAATTCTGTTCTTAATCCTGTTGAGTACGTCGATACCATAGCTTATTATTTAACACCTTTTATTAATAAAGAAAACATTTTATGCAGCCAATGATACATTATTCCAGTCTGCAGTTTGGCTGTCGTCTACAATAGACCAGTTGGTTATTCTTAAACTACCCACTGAGGAAGTCAACTGATTTCCAGTTGGTTCTACAAGAGCCCCTGCAGCTACCCCCGCATCTCCTACACTTAAAGTAGCAGAAACACCTGTGAAAGTATAAATAGTTTCTTGGGTAACATCTCCTTCGGAAACTGTTGCCTCCACCCCTGTGGGTTGTGCTTTGGCCGGAGCCGTAGCATCGCCTACCGCAGCCGTTAGAGCTTGCCCTGTAATAGCAGGTTGGGTAGCAATATGAATAGTAACATCATTAACCGAAGCCGTAACAGCATGTTCAGGAGCAGCAACAATAGTGATATTATTATCTCCGCTGACAGCATAAGTGCCAATAGTAAAAGTAGCAACCTGGGAATCTGGTGTTTGATTAGCATCTCCCGTAACAGAAGATACATCTTCGGTGCTGGCTGTAGCAGATTGACCTGTAACACTATTAGTAATTCCTTCAGCTCCCCATTGTTGGTCTCCCCAACCAATAGCAGCTCCAGTATTAATATCTGTGTCACGGTTCCACCCTGTAGTTTTTGAAACAGATTCAGTGGTATCCCCTAGACCAACGGTAAGATTGGTATTAACACCTGTAACTTGAATGAATTGACCGGTCCCGGCTGTAATTTGCCCAATAGTCCAGTCTAGTTGCTCGCCTGTAAGATTAACTAAAGCAATACCAGTAGAAGTAGCATCGCCTGCCGTAGCAGTCGTTGATTGTCCGGTAACAACAATAAATTGATCAGTAGAAACGCTAAAACCGGTTCCTAGAGTGACCGTAGCACTTTGACCAGTAACATTAATAGGAGCATATTCACTCCACGCACCTGAGCCCCACGTTTCACGTCCCCAGCCTTGAATACTGGCCATCTAGCCTCCTAACTAGGCTATGCGCAAGATAGCACTATCGTCTTCAGCAGCAGGAAATGAAATTGTAAAAGTTCCAGCAGTGGAAGATTTAACTCCACCAAAATCCAATATACATACTGCAGCATTAGTTGTTAAACCTGATACAGTTGAGTTATTGTAAATTACCGCAGCCTGGGCTGATATCGTTGCTGAAGTAAAAGACACATCCGCAAAATCTACAACCGCAGTTGTATTATCTAATTTAGGATAAGTCGATTCTACAGTAGCAGCTCCACCACCAGCAGTATACGTTCCAGAATTACCCACTTCATCTGTTGTTTCATAAGCCGTTGTTGTATTATTCAACGTTACTTCAGAATCAAAAAGCGCTAATTTGAAAGAATTGCCAGTAGATGCGGTAAAATCTTGCAGACCCTTTAATATTTCGGTCTTAAACGATTTAACAACACATTGTTCAATAGCCATAGTTTCTCCTTAAAAGTTATGGTTGGACAGATTCAAGAGGTATCCTCAAGACTCCATCAAAAAATTCACTGCGTCTTCGTCGTCCCTGTTGTTCAATGGCAAATACTTTCATTGCCTCTTGAAAAGATTGTTGGTACATCTGCAACATATCAGCAGGGCCTTTCAAAAACTTATAAGCTTCAACCAGGCATCCATAAAGAAGAACATCATTACCGTTGGTACTCAACCAAGTTGAGCCCGACGCTCCCGCGTCCTTTAAGCTATCTGGCATCTTATTTAAAGCAAGCTCTACTATAAATCCCGAACTTGGTGTGGGAGCGAGGTAAATAGTATCATTATCCCAATTTCCATAATACTTAGGTAACCCCGTTGTATTTCTATTCTTATTATATTCTGTAAGAAAAGACAAATCTTTTTGAATTAAAAATGTTCTGTTGGCAGCGCTATCTAAAACCTGAATCCAATCCACACTAATAAAAGTAGTAGAAATATCACCAGGCATAGAGAGAAAAGGATTATCTTTTGTAAGATTTCCTGTTTGATGACTTCTCGATACATCGAGATCAATAGTCCTAAATATACGTTTTTCGGTGTTATCAATCATCGTTCCTATGACAGAATCACTCAGAACGTTGCTTGTAACTTCCGTATAGTCTCGTATTTCTGTTTGAAGTTCGCTTAATGTTGTCATGTTATGGTGTAATTGTTACTGGTCCAGCACTGACTGATCCTCCGCCAGCTTCACCTGTTATGCTTGGGGAAGTTGTAGAAACAAAAGTATAAAAATTATCATCTACCTTTGTAATAGTATATCCATCAGCATCTTCTATCTCTGATGCCAAAATTCCAAAAACCGTTGAGGAATCTCTAAATCGAACAACATCATCTGTAGCTCTCCCGTGATCAGGAGAATAGACCGTAATGGTTGTATCACTCGCTGTTGTACGAAAAGGATTGAGTGGTAATAAAACAGGCACCGCAGGCGCTACACGCGAGGGCCTTGGATTACGAAGAGCAATCGGATCATTACCAATATGAAAAGGACCGAGCTGTGGTTGTTTAGGTTCATATTCTGATTGATGAACAATAAAACCATTCCACTCTTTCCGCATTTCCAAATAGGGAAAAGCTACTCCACTTCGGTCTGAAATTCTAAGCGCATATTTTCCTTTTGCAAATGCCATTACATAATCCTCTTTTCTATTGCTCCGCCTTTAGATCTCATATCTATATTGAGCTCTTTAAAAATATCATTAATGGCAATGTCCAAGGCATCCTGATCATTTAGTTCTTTGGCATCAAAATATGCCTGGAATAATTGTGCAGCTCTATCTGTTCTAGCCATTAAAATACTCCCAAATATCCTTGTGCAGGAACAAGATGAATACTTGCCCTGGTTGCATCTTCTGCAGCAGCTCTAGCAAATTCTTCTTCATATACCTGCTTTAATAATTGTACACGATCAGGAGCTTTTTTCATAGCTATATAGTAAGCTAATCCTGCGCACATACACGGGATAAATCTAAAAGGTAGATCTACATCATTGCTGTAAGCTCCCGCATCTTCAATTCGACGCAAAGCATAATATTTAAACGTGTAGGTTTTTGTGTCATCAGGAGATGTATAAACATACAAAGTTGGTATTAATGTTCGTTCAAAATACCACTCCGATGGCATTCCTGTTTCTGTTTTATTAGGAAGGTCCAGGTAAGCCATACGACTAATACGATCAACCGCATAGTCATTAGTTCCATTATTAACAATCGCCGATAAGATATCAACGATGCCTTGTTCTTCCGGAGAGGAAAAACTGTAATTTGGTTGACTAGCTACAAGTGTTTTAGAACCCTGAGTAATTTTCCATAGGTTTAATCCACGATTTGCCCATTCCGAGAATAAAATATTCAAAGAACGGCGAGCCGTGTCTAAATCATATCCTTTACGGGTTTGTAACCCACAGCGCTCAAACGCTTCTTCAATTATCTCATCAACTGAGAGAGTAAAATCGGTTGTCCCTGAAGTTGGCATGTCATCCTCGTTTCCGTCTCATCTTCGCAAATGTTTCCGCAAGACGAGCACGTTGACCAAGTTTACCGCCTTTCTTCGCTGCTTTAGCTAAAGTTTTCTTAGGTATTTTTTTTCCTTTTTTAACACCCAGAGAACGACGAAGAGCTCCTGGTTTTTTAACCGCTTTTTGTATCCACTTTTTATCTGCCACCGGTTTTTCCGTTTACTCCATTAAAAACTTCCGATGGTTGTTGACCCATTTTAAGTCTTTTATGCATTGGAACATGTCCTTGTGGTTTAGAAGTAGTTTTGCCCTGTACCACACCACGTGGTCCTACAGGAGTGCCGTAAGACTTCGTAGTTTTTGAAGCCTGAACCGCAGCTCTTGTTTGAGCAGTTGAGTTAAAATATTCTGGCATATTGCCTCCTTATTCTGTGTAGAAGACTACGCAGCCTGCTGTTTCCGCATCAGCATCTACGGTAAGTCCCGTTTTAAATAATACTCCATCCGCTGGAATATAGGTATTAGCATTAGCACCACCAGGAATAACAAGATCCATAATTTTATTAGCACCGGCGATAGCGCCAGTGGTTGCACAATCGTGAAAGGCGATGGTTGTCTGAGCGGCGTCTGCCGCCGCGTCATACCCTCGAAGCCTTCCACGCTTTGCGCTAATTACGGTGTTATTATTTCCAGCAGTAGCATTTTTTGCTAGAACTAAAGTTGTCATAATGTTTTTCCTTTATAATTATTACGATGCAAAAGCAAAAGCACCAGTTACTGCTAACGCGTCACTTGCAAAATCATAAGCGATAGTCCAAGTTCCCTTTTCAAAACATACAAAGTAAATTTTACTTCCAGTAGTAAAAAGGTTTGTTGCTACATCTGCAGGTGTATATTCTAATGAAGTTTCATTAGCGATGGAAGCATCAAAAGAAGCCTCCGAAGCAGCTCTGCTTTCAATTATTGAACCGGTTTTAAAAACATCTGAACCCGCACAATCAAAGATAAGTTTTGCTGTTCCACCTTCTGTATCTTTAGCTTGAACATAAACTACAATTGCACCTTGCGCTGCTGCTGGTAGTGTACAAGTAGCTGCGGCTAATCCTGTGTAATTCATGTATGAAATAGTATCGACAGCGAGCGTTACGCTTGTTGCGGTCGCTACATCAGATAAAGATAAGCCAGTTAAATCTGGTTTAACTGAACTATATCGAGTTGTATATGCTCCAGTGGAAGTGTTTTTAATTGCTACTTGAAAACCCTTTCCCGATCGTACTGGCCCATTAAATGTTGTTGATGCCATAATATTCTCCTTTGGTCATATAGACCATTATCGCTACGCCGTCTCTATACCGTCTGCCTAGCCAGTCCGCGCAACTAAATTAATTACTAGGTTAATAAATTTATAAATTAAAAAGGGCGCTCTGTAAAGCGCCCTTTAAGCTGTTAATTAAGCGAAAGCTTAAGCACCTTGCGTACCGTAAATACCACGAGGATCAGACCAGCCGAAACTGTATCTTTCTCTCGCTTTGTATCTAACGTTTCCTGTATCGAAGTCACCTTCCATAGAGGTTGCGATTGGCGCTCTAACGAACATTTTAAGTCCGTTTGGTACATCCGTTAATAAATACCAAGCATCCGTGTCAGTTATGTAGTGATTCACCACATAGCCTTCAGGGATCATGCCCATGTTTTTCATAGCATTGATATCGTTATCGGCAGTACCGCTACGCAAAGGAGAATTTAGAACTCTGTCCGCAATAAATTGCGTGTTGACAGGAATTACTAATTTTCTTCCTTTTGCTGCTACTTTTAAACCTCTTTCATCAATAAATCCTGAGACATCAATGAGTCCAGTTTCTAAAGATGATTCATTTAGATCCGCATCAGTAGTTGGTCTATTTGCCCATACACCACCCTGCGTTGTCGCATGGTTAGTAGTACAAAGCATAGAACCGTCACCACCAAGATAACTGGCGCTAAATGCGTTGTTTAAAGTTGCTGCACTTTTAACTTGTTTTGTGTTTGCCATGGAACGAGCGAGAGCTCTTGTATAACGGGCTGAAAGCCTGTCGTACAAGTTGTCCTCAATTGCCTCTTCCGTAATTGCGAAAGCTAAAGCAACAGTTTCGTTGGTATAGCGTGCAGTGAAAGCCTCTTGCGCTTGATCATAAGCGATCGAGCTGCCTTCTGGTTTTACACCAGCACTACCAAAACCAACTAACATTACTTCTTCTTCGAATGCACGGTCTGATGATTCAATTGAGTAGATCTCCTCATGCTCACGGTCGTATCGTTCGTACTCCAGGCCAAATAGGGCATTTAAACCTGGCTCCAGCTCTTTGACGAGCTGCGATCTTGATATAGCCATATCTTATACTCCTATTATATTCCTGTTAAGGTTGTATATGCGTGTTCGTTGATACGTACAACAAGGTTAACGTTGTTAGACGATAAATCCTTATTGTCGACATCAGCGGTTACAGCCACAATTCTTAACTGTTCAGCAGTTGTTGCATTATTTGGTGCATCAATCTTGCATGAACTTAATCCTGAAGTCGTATTTCCGTTTGCATTTCCTGAAGCATTAGCGTTTGCTCCTATAACGGTTTGACCGGTGGTTCCCGCTACTGATTGGCATTCAAACAAAGTATTAGGATCGTCATAGACTTTCACTTCTACATCTGTTTCATTATACGTTTCAGTACCAGTAGGCCAGTATCTACCAAAAGTTGGTTCTCCTGACGCATTATCGTAATAAAATCCTCCACAAACACCTAGAATGTTAGCAGTTGAATTATCTACTGCTATTGTAACCATTCCGTTCGCGGCCAAAACCACAAGACTGCCTGTAAAGATATTATTGCCTTCATCGGTCGCCATTTTATAGGTGCTGAAGCCCGACGTATTGTAAGCTGCACCTAGCGTTTTCGCTGGTCGCAGCCCAAAAGGGGCGTCTATATTAGCCATAAGCTACTCCTATAATGATTTGAGTTCTCTACGTTCCAGACTCATTCTTTCCCCTAGATCCCCCAAAAGTTACACGACTTTGCCTTTCCTTATGGATCGGCATGCTTTTATGCTCTTCTTTGAATAGATCTCTATCCACAGATTCCATTTGGTCCGAAGTTTGTCGATGAAAATATGTATTTCGCGACTGCACTACTTCCAAAGGAACACGAGCAAGCAATAATCCACCTTGTCCGATAACACCTGCATGTTTCCCATCTTCTTGAGTGGGAAGGTCCCAATCTGGATATTCGTCCGCGCGAACGAGAGCGTAGCCCTGTCGCAACCGACTGATAATATTTTGATTATCTTCATATCCCCTGGCACTAGCCCTTAGCCAACGATGTTTAAAGCCGTCAGGCGCAGGAGGTGCTTCCAAATTATTTGGTGGTCGCCATTCTACGGGTCTAGTTTCCTTTTCGCGTAAATTGGCATTGCGGGGAGTCTTGTCAACAACAATGTCTTCTTCAATCTCTATATCTGCTAAAGTTTTTTTAACAGAAGATTTTTTTTTAATTTTTGTCATAGCCTACTCCTTCACGTATTTGGCATACTCTTGTAAAGGTACTCCGAGTTTCTTCGCAATTGCAACTTGGCTCGGTGATAACTTTACGGTTTTGCGCCCAGATTTGCTTGATGTTCGGGATGCAGATGCAACAGCCTGGACGGGTCTGTCGCTACTGGGTGTGTTATCCCCAAATTTATGGGGAAAATCTTTTTTAATTCGATTATCAATTTCATTATAGTACTCATCGCTGCTCGGGTCAAATCCTTCTTGTTCTGTCAGCTTCTTATGTAATGCATAGGCCGTATAGGTCATTGCATCATCTTTCCCAAACCATGTATTTTTTTGTGCCCATGCTTGTGCCTTTGGATCAGGCGGAGCTGGAGTCGGTGCTACAGGTGGAGCTGCGGCAGGTTGTGCTACCGGTGTTCCTGCTGCAGAAGGTTTAGGTTTTTTAGATTCAAATTTTTCTAATTGTTGTTGATCCACCGCTAATCTGGCTAAAATTGCTTGAGCTTCTGCCTGTTTATCAGCATCTCCTGCATTAATAGCTAATTTTAATTTATCTTTAGCTGTAAGAATTTGAGACTCAACGCGATTTTTAAATTCATGTGTATATCCATCATCGAGTTTTGTTAATTTATTTTCATTCTCTTTAAGTTTAACTTGAACAGATTTAGCATAATCCGTAGCTGCTTTTTCTCGCCTTTCGGCTTCACGCACTTTCCAAGTTAAACGATCAATTCTTTTTTGAACACTTTCACTAACTTTATCTAGTTCATCGGATTTAGTTTCAACAACCTCTTCGGTTGTTTTTTCTTCTACTTCCACGTCACTCTCTTCTTTTTTCTCATCAAGTTTAACATTCACGGAAGGACCTGATGTATCAATATCAACAATAGGTTTGTCAACGTTAGTAGCTACGGTTTGTTGTGGTTCTGGCATAGTTATACTCCTCTATGATTATGAGTGCAGAGATGCATTTAAGATATCCTCTGGACTTTTTACAACGCCGAGAATTTCATCATCATTAAGAATGCGAAGTTCACCGCCGTCAATTTTTAATCTTGAGCCAGCATATCTGGCAAAGATTACCCAATCCTGTTCCTTACACCAAGGACCAGATGGAAATTTTTTCTTATCCTGGTACGCCATAGGACCTAATTTTAAAACTAATCCAACATTTGTGGTCCATTGTTGTTCTTGAATAAGCTGATCGGATAGTATCACACCTCCTTTGGTTTTTTCAACACCTTTATGAGGTAGAATTACAATTCTCCATCCCGTGGGAGCTGGTATTTTTTCTATCTCCCTTTCCTGGTTTTTCTTTTCCTGTTTTTTCTTTTCACGTGCAATAGCCACATGTTCTGGCACAATTAATTTATTCACTGTCTTCCTCTCTTTTTAATATATCTCTAATATCTTGCTCCAATCCTTCAAGACCATGAAGCTGTCCCACCATATACTTATATTTTGGGAAGTCTTCAACCCCTTGCATCGTAATTTCACTAATATGTTCTTTTTTATTTCTAATAGCGCGATAAATTAATTCTGCTAATTGTATAGCATCCATTATTTGTTCCTCTTTCTCACACGCAATCCCAAACGAATACGTCTTCGATTGCGACGTTTTTTTGATCCAATTTTACGGCGTCCCTTATGCTTTTTAGGATAAGCCATTAACTAGAAGCAATAAAGACCTCCACATCAATCGTATTTGAAGCATTTGCGGTATTACCGGTAATTGTTGTTACATCAGCTAATGAAGCCGTCGCTACGGTTCCACTCGCCACAGCATCGATAGCACTTGATGGCTGTGAAAGAATTAAAGATCTTCCCCAGTCCAGATATATCCATACATTCTCGGCTGCACCCCCTAAGTTAATATTAACAGAGTTTGCATCATCCAAGTTTGTAATACGAACATATTTAACACTCGATGTTATAAATTGTCCTGCAGCAGGAACAGTTGAAAATGTGGCCAACGTAATATCAGTATTTGCCGTTAAACTCATAATACGCTTTGACACTTCATTAACGCCAGTGATAGCAACTGAATTTGTTGAGCCATGATCCTCATTGTTGAGCACCACCGCTTCCGTCACTTGTACGTTTAAGGTAACATTTGAAATTGTACTAGCCATTATTGACCACGATTTTCATTACTTATTTATTCTTCCTTTGCCCTTGCCGCGGCCCCATTTGCCATAAGACTCATCTCTGCTTGCTTTCAGTTGTTTCTTTGTACGTTTCTTTTTAACGCGCATAGCAATTGATTCATCTTTTCTAGCTTTGTAGCCTTGTTTTTTCTTTCCTACTTTTCCACCCTTGGCATAAGTGGTAGTAACGGTTTTACGACCAGGCATAACAACACCTTGTCCTCTAGTAGTCACTTTTCCAACCATAATAACCTCCTATTTGGTTAGTCCTTTGCTCTTCTCGAAACTTCTAAGCCCGGCGACTCCGAGCATTGAGGTGACGATGGCCAGCAAGGGGCCAGTTTGAATCTCAGGAGCGGTTAATTCCAACCCTGAAAACTTTGCGTACCATTCTATTCCTGGGGAGACGATGAACTCAAAAATTAGAGCAAAGGCCCCCGTCCAGCCGATCATCGGCCTCCAGCCCGCAACAAAAATCGATTTGTGCTGGCCTTCTTTTATATTTACGTCAATCTGTTTCTCCGCAAGCTTCTGCTGAATGCGTTGCATTAAAATCTTCTTATCAAGCTTTTCCTCTTCTGAGGTATGTAAGTCGTCGATCACATTAGAAATTTGTTTCAATGCACCACCCTTACCTCCTAATAATCCTGATAGAAGATTCAGCATTTATCTAAGCGCCCGCGCCAGACATCTTCCAAAGAACAAATAGAACAACCGCGACTAAAATTCCAGCTTTCAGCCAGTCCTTCATTCCCCAGTCATTCCACTCCTTGAGCCATGCCCAAATATCTTTTAAAAGTTTCATCCTAACCTCCTATATCCATTCATACTTGCCGCCCTTGGTCGCCGCACCCATCTGTCCTTTGGTGAGTTTGGTTTTCAAGGGAAACTGAGGAACAGTTATTTTCTCCGCCTTAGTCGTGGAGACTGTTCCTTTTCTAGCGTATGAATTTCCTTTCAAGATCTTCCCTGGTTGCGCCTTACCGCGTCCCCGCTTCCAATCATTGCTTGGTTTCACACCTGTCAATTTCATGTGTCCTCCTTATTTTCGTTTGTATGTTAACTGATGACCGCTCGAAACGCCACCACCATGTGAATATTTTTTAATTGCGCCGCCTCTGTTTTTTCTTTCAATGCCTTTGGTTCCTTGTTTAAAATGTCTTATCATAGAACCTATATGATTTTTTATTTTATTAATACCTAACCCAGTGCTGTTTGCAATTTTTTCCAAAACATTTGGAGAAACGCTTTCTATGCTCGTATATTCGTCTCGCTTGTCCGACCAATCTTGTTTAGATGAATATTTAAAAGTTCTTATTTTTCCGTTGTTATCTTGAAAATATACATAGTTTTTTTTCGCTTTAATTCCTTTTTCCTCCAATTCAGAAGGACTCAACATTGAGTCTTTTGCAAAATAACTTGTTACCATTTTTACCTCCTAAGTTTCCTTGGTCCTTGTTTCGCATAGTTTATCTTGACGCCCTGGGGCATCGGACCTCGTTTCGGAGGGATTGTTAGTGTTAGTCGTTTAATCTTCTTCATCGTATCACCTGGCCGTAGCCTCTTTTAGCGATACCCACGCCTCTTGGTCTTTCAACCGTTCCACCCCTTGAAAATTTTTGGACTTGAACGATTCCACCCATATTTTTTACGATAGTTGGTTTTCCTTGTGGAAATGTTTTTATAAGTTTTAATACTTCATCGTCAGACATAGAACTAATACTAAGATAAGCAGCTCCTCTTTCATATTCTGATAATGATGGATACATAATTCGAAAAAGTTTCATTTTCATAGGGCTATCAAATAAATCTGCTTTTACAGTCTTAACCATTAAATAACTCCCTTTCCTGTTACCATTTTAATCTCCTAGTGTATCGTATAATTGTTGTGACCATTTACTTGGTCAGTAAATACTTGGAACAACTGTTGGGTTTGTTCCGGCCCAACCGTATCGAGATACATTTGTCGAGCTGCGGTCATGAATGCTGCACCGATCATCATTGGATCTGCTGCTACTTGTTGCTGCAAGCAATGATTAACGAGGTCATAGCATTTGTGTAGAATAATATCCATTTCTTTTTGATGTTGTTCACCCACGTTTTCTACTCCTACCAGCTTTACTAAGAGCAATTGCAATTTTTTGTTTTTTGGCTCTTTTTCTGCCATGCTTTTTCCTTGTTTTTGCCACAGCCTTTGGTTCATTACGATTAACTTCACGAAAAGCAGCTTTCAAGCTCATACTACCTCCTTTAGCTGCCATTTGCAAAGGGTTAGCACCTCTTGGTTTCAGTTTTTTACTTTTTGCCAGTCGCTGCATTATTAATTTATTTAATCCGGACGGATCAATGAGCTCAGCGCCACGTCTTTTCTTTAATCGTTGCTGCCGCATTTGGCGTTGTAATTTTTTAATTTGGTCCGCCGTTAATGTAGCCATTATCTTCTCCTCTGACGAATTTCCGTTTCTTTTAAATCTGTTTTTTTATCTTTTATGGTTTTGTCCATCTTTTCTAAATTAACATTTGCACGTAATTGTGCAATATCTTCTTGGCTTTGTATCTTTTCTTTTTGCATGTCTGTGTTTTGGCCTAATTTTTTATCTTGGAAGTCCAATTTTTGTTGTTCTTCCATTGCTTTTCGCTGAATATCTTTTTCTCTCAAATCAATTTCTTGTTGTTTTAAGTCAACCAAAGGATCCTGAGAACGTTGTTCTAGCATTTCTTCCTCTTCTTCCAGCATTTTATCAGTAATCTCTGCAATACGAGCTGCGATCTGCTTTGCTTTCGCTAATTCAGCTTCCTGTGCCACTCTTTGGGCTTGTTGCATTCTCTGTGGATCTTGTTGTGCTTCTTGTAACATGCTTTGAACTTGTTGTAATTCTTCAGACATTAATTGTTCAATTTCCTCTGTAGCCATTAAGGAAATATGCTCAGAAATATGGGCCTGCAGCAGACTCATTACTTGAGGATTTTGACGAACAAGAAAAGAGCTCATAAAAGAACGATGAGCTTCAATATGGGCTTTATGATCTTGTTGAGGAAAAGCATTTAATTTTTGTCCTTGCATTGAATTAGAATTTTCTCTCGCTGGATCAATAGGCATTGGTTTAGGAGGTTGAGGTAAAATAATGTCAATGTCCCTCACCCCTAGCGCCATATACATGCGCCTATAAGCTTCGTACATATTATGTAATTCCGGAGCGGCCTGTGCCATTTGCATTTGAGTCTGTGCCAGAGTAACACGCTGTGACATAGAGAAAATATTAGGATCGGAGACAGGAATAATATCTATCCTATCATCAAAATCTGTAACTTTAATTTGTCGGTCTCCACCCTTGACCATATAAGGATATTCAGGAGGCAAATATGTTTGAATAACATTTGCTAATAACTTGAATTCCTTTTTCTGTGAATAGTGTAAACGCTTATGAATAGCGTTCATAACTTTTGTCCCGCGTTCAATAAGTGCCATGGTTGTTCCAACAGGATTGGCCTGTGAGCCTTCTCCTATTTTTTGATCAGCAATAGCAGCAAACTTTTGTCCTGCCTGGACAACAAAACCTAAAAGTTGAAATAAAACTGCATCAGGTCCCTTGTAAGGTAAAGGAACTAGTCCTTCCCTGAGATTTCCGCTTGGGGCATCAACGTCTCGGAACTCTCCTGGCTGGAGTGGATTGTCGTCGTCCCGAATTCGCAATCCTCTAGCTTTAAAACCCGCTGGAAGATTGGACAACGTACCTGCATCGATAAGTTGTCTAAGGGCTGCTGTGGCAGTCCTTGAAAGACCCCCGAGCATGTGGATAAGGCCAAAGCCATAAAAACCAAGACCAGGTAAAAACTTATAGTGAACAAAATATTGAACTTTCTTTTTAAGTTGATCATTGGGATTCCAGTTACGATAAATAGATAACACTTTAGTTGATCCTTTATCAATGGTTACAATGTAAGGAACTTTTACACCTTTGGGATCTTCAAAACCTACAAGGTCCAAGTCCACGTGGAACTCCAATAAATTATAGGTATCCATCAAGGATTCCTCGTTTGTTCCTTCTAATTGGTTGTATTTACTTTGAATGTCGCTGTCGGTTGGTAAAGAGGGATGAATATCAATGTCACGGAAAAAACCGGATGCTTGCTTCTTGCGCAATTCATTATCCATCATCGTCACGACGTGGCATACACGTTCGCACGATTGAATATCTGTTGTGAGATAAGGCAGCACGATATCTTCGGCTGGTATAAACTCGGCGACAGCGCGTTGTTTAAGGTCTGAATAATAAACCTTTTTAAACGCACTGCCAGCGAGCGGGAGGAAGAAGAGTAACTGATCCATATCCGGATCATACTCTTCCATGACATCCATGATTTGATAATTCATGAAGTCTTTTACTCTGTTAGCTTGTTCCTGAACGTCAGGAGTAATATTGCCAACAATCTGTGTTCTCACCGGCCCATCGGCAGGGAGTAATTCTTTATAGGCTTGTGCTTGAAATTGGGTAACAGTCTCCGCTAATAACGGATGGGTCACGGAACTTGCGCCCGCGAAGGGCTGTGTCCGGTCCGTGTACTTAAATCCTAAAAGATCTAAGCCATCCACGTAGGCTTTTTCCCAATCCCCTCGTGTGGATTTGTCTTCTTCAAAATTCCCGAATAAATCATTGGCTAAGGTACTGAGCTCCCCTTCGGGAACAATTTCCGCCAGGTTAACGCCAAACTCTCCTTGAGCCGCGGTCAGCGGATCAGGATTAATTAACGCAGATCCATCCTCCATCATCTCTACGTCTTCCTGTACCACTTCTCCTGGTGCCTTGATCTCTACATTTGCTGCTTCCTCGACAACTAAATCTTCTTCTACTTCGGGTCTAATTGGTTGTTCAGCCATTAGTAATATTCTCTCTCCTCACGCTCAACGGGTTCATCCTCATAATCATCAGGTAATGCCAGTAATCCCCCTTGTCTAAAACGCATCAACGCCTGTGTCACGGTATCCACGTAATCATCATGGTCACCATACGGGAAAGCTGCACATTCTTCAATAACTTCTTCCGCCCATCTCTCTTTTGGTGCCCATACTTTTCCTGATTCAAATAATGTTGAACATGCGTTAACCCTTGTATGCTTATCATTTCCTTTACTTGGTGTAAAGTTAATCACGGGAATGCCCACTTGGCGCAGCTCATGCGTGAGGGGCATACCGCTTGCCTTTGCCTCGATGATTGTGGTCTCCGGTTCCCAGTATTTGTACTGCTTGTACGCAATTCTTTTCAGCTCGGGAAAATCCCATCTACCTTTTTGCGCATCCAGTAAAATCATGGCCGGCGGTTCGTGCTCCACGGGCTTAAAGACACCCCAGGTGGTAATCGCACTAAAGTCCGCGGACTCCTTCTTGGAGTAAGCTGTATCATAGCTCTGAATAATGTGAATGAGATCGGGAATGTCCTCCTTCTCCCATCGTTGCCACCATTCACGCTTAATAAGCGCTCCCTCCTCGGACGTCGGATTCTGCTGATACTGGGATTGCCATTTGGCCTCGGAAAGCGACGCCTTAGTCTGCATCAGCACATCTTTTTTCCAGTACCCCGGCCAGAGCGACTTACCGCTTGGCAGGATTGCCGGAAACTCTATAACCTCCCATTGATCCGCCATAGGCTCGGACTGGTTGCGCAGCAACCGTTCGGTCAAATCCTTTGTGGACCACCTGGTCATGACAATCACAATAGATCCACCCGGCTGTAACCGTTGACGTGGACCAGAGGTATACCATTCGTACGCATTGTCCAAAGCGGACTCGGAGAGTGCATCTTGCTCGGAATGTGGATCATCAATAATCAGTAAATCCGCACCACGACCCGTGATAGCTCCCCCCACGCCTGCGGCGAAATACTCACCGCCCTGGTTAGTCTCCCACCGGCCCGCGGCCTTTGAATCAAAAGCGAGTTTCACGTCAGGGAAACTTTTACGGTATTCAGGGGAATCAATTAAATTTTTCATCTTACGACCGAAACGAAAAGCGAGCTCCGCGTTATGCGTAGTCTGCATCAGCTTTGCCTTTGGATTTCTTCCTATAAACCAGGCAGGGAAAAGATAAGATGCAAACTCTGACTTAGTATGCCTCGGAGGCATATTTACAATAAGACGTTTTAAAGTGCCATCAGCAACTCTTTGAAGCTGATTAGCGTATTTAAGATGGTGGTCTCCTTGAATAAAGTCAGACCACACAGATCTAACAAACATTAAAAATTCTGTTTGAGTCGTGTGTTGATACTCCATTTCAAGTTTTTTAAGGATAATTTTAAGATCATTATCGGATATATGCTCGAGTTTCTGCGGATTAAATTGCATATTGAATGTTTTACCATATTCTATGTTTATATCAATCATGCACGAAAGCAGAATACGAGGAATCCTCTTCTTCTATTTAGGGGGGTGGGGTAAAAATTTGAGTAATAGTAAATTGTCAATTAATCGTAAGTACCTAACGTGAAAGTTAGTTCAGTAATTCTATGACCTGCGATTAATCGCAGGTCATAAAGATTTATTTAATATCCGTTAGTCTTTATTCTTATTAATTATGTTTGTTTCTGTTGGGTATCTTCCATCAGTAGTATTATATTTCGCTGTTGATTTATATTTAAACAATGATGGTTTTATATTCTTAACTGAAGATATAATCTTATCTATATCTTCTTTTAAGTTTTCTAAATTTTCAACAGTTGAAAACAATTCTTGTTCTTGAAATTTATTTAACATTATAATCCTTCCTTGTTAAAAATTTTTACTCTTTTAGACTTTGTATTTTTTCAGAGGGCTAACCACTAACCAACGGATTGGTTGTTCCTTTAAGTATAGAGTGAATATTTATGGTCGATTAAAAAATCTATAACCTCATTGTTATTTTTTTTCACATACTCGCTTAATTGATCTTCACTCATTTGTAATAACAAATCTTCGTCAAATGGTAAGTCAAGAAAATCTTCTGATAGTTCGTCAAATAGTTCTTCTCGTTTATCATTAGCGATTTGTTTTGTTGGTATATAATCGTCATCATAATCTTCATAATCATAAGGATCATTCCAAGTATGTTTACCATAATTCCCCAACATGTTACCACCCCAACGATAAGTATTAAAACAGTTATCGTTAGAATAAAAGATTTTATCTTTTTTAGTCCAAAGTTTTTTATTTACATAAATAAACTTGTTAGTTTTTCCGTCTGCAAATACTAACCTAGAACCTTCACAATCCCTGTCTAATTGTTCCAACCATTTTTCATTATATAATAAATTAGGGTTAGATTTTAAAACAGGACGCAAAAAATATTTTACGAATTGATGTGTATCTGATCTATCTTTATCAATTAGAGCCGTTGGTAACATAGGTGAATTATGCATTAAAGAAATTGCTTGTCCGTCTTTTGCTTTTGACAAAATCGGTATCGGGTGAGTATTAATTTTATCTTTAACCCCAGCCGTTGCAAATCTAAAATGCAATGCTATTTTACCATGACAATCCTCTAAAACTGATTTAATTAAACTTTCAATTTCAGAAAATTCTTTTGACATAGATTTTTTAGATACAATACTATCATTTTTAAAATACATTAAACCAAATCCGTCATTGTTAGTTCTTAACGCATTTTGTAAAATATTAGTTTGTTTTATTACTTTATCTTTTTGACCTACTACAATTAAACACATAATCAACCTCGCTTTCTAGTGTAAAAAATTGTCTTTTCTTTTATTCTTTTCAATGACTCATTTTTTAAATAACGTTTTTTAATTAACCAATTAAATAAATATGGGTACTGAAAATGATTAGAACGAACATAAGAAATAAAATCAAAATAATTAGGATTTATATTTGTACATTCACTCATTGCATATTGAGAAATAGAAACGACAAATTCTAAAGTTTTAAAAAAACTTTCTTTTTTGACGTTACCACTAAAACACCTAAATTCATGTGTTTTAGTTCGTTGTACGTAGGGGTGAAATGCCCCACGATCACGATAAGTTTTTATATCTTTTATTTTTAATAGATTATTTCTACTGCAATAATGTGTCGCTGTTCTGCCACTAACACTATCAATAAAAGTTTTATTAATATCACTATTAATAAATTCTAAAATCTTACCTACTGCAAGTCTAGAGAAAAAAGATTGATTAACATGAATATGTAAACCTGTGCTTTGATCTTTATAACTACGCAAGTATTGTGCCGAATTCTCAAAAAATATATCCCATGCTGTTTTATGATATTCAAAAGTTGCTGGCTTTGAAACAATTTCAAAACCATAACCGATTGAAGAATCTTCTTTACAAATTGCAAAGTTTTTTAAATCATGTTGAGTTATATTATATGCTAGATCACCACGTGATAACCTTGAAGATGATCTTACTTGTACCTCATCTTCAATCCCTAAAGTTAAAGTTCTATGGTTAAAACTTTCACTTTCATAGGGTTTAAATAAAGGTGTAGTATTCCTAAAGCTTCCAGACATATATGAAAAAATATGTTCGCTTGCTTCGGGTCTATCTTCATCTTCATTGTCATAATCTTCTTCATAATCATCTTCTTCAAAATCATGAATGTCCCTGTCCCAATCATCATTATGTACATAGCATTCACGTCTTTCTGAATACCTAAAATGTTCATTTTGACATGCATTACAGATAGTGTCATAATTTTCAAAAGAATTCTCTGAAATATAATTGTCAAAATCATCTTCCAAAGATGTTGAACAAACATTACATCGTAAGGTTGCTTGTTCAGTTGTAGTAGTATTATTATTATTATTTTCATTGGGCATAATTAACCTCGCTTTCTGCTTTCTGAAAAATTAGGTTAACCCTCTGAAAAAATACAAAGTCTTATTTTAAAATATTAAAGAGCAATAAAAAAAATATTATAGTATTTTATGTACCTTATTTAATTCACAGTATTGGTTTATTGATTTCTCACACAATCTAACAGATAAGACACTATCTACATCTGACATCAACGAATTAAACATCTTGCATAAAATTACAGCCATTGGTGGCACTATTAAAAAATAGGGTAGCAATTTTTGTTTTTCTATAACATTTTTAATCATGATTTTATTATGACTATTTTATACACAATCGCAAGGAATATTATGGGATATTATGGGATATTATACCTTTATATCCTGCTATTTTTTAACTTTTATTTTTACCAGAAAACCTGCCAAAAAATATTTTTTTACGCCTCCCCGTGCCTGAAGACGCCAGCAGCTTGTTTCTGGATCCTGATAATAGTATGAATACGATTCAGTAATTCGGCGTGGAGTCATCTCAGTAATTTCGGATGGAGTAAGTTCAGTAATTTACCTGTTTCTCCTGATCCATTCCAGGAAGCGTGCCAGTAACGACATCAAATAATACAGCATTTCCGCCCTTTCTTCCAGCTTGACGCAGCGGCCCCGCGCGCGGGTCTGGATTCGTTATAATTAAAAGATAATGAAATTTATCTTTTGGAGAACTCCACCCGCGAACCGGATGGAGTTAGTTCAGTAATTTTCTATTCAGGTCTAGCCAACTCATCATACATGTGAATTGTTGCTAGTTGTCCTGGTGCCGTGGATAATATGTTTTCTTGCATCAACTTCCATGCAGCATGCGAAGCTGGCACATTAAGCTTAGCACCGTCGAACCAATCCAGATACCAATATTCTAGCCGATGGATGGAATCATCTTTATTGACATACGCGCGGAGCTCGTCACTTGGACCGCCCCAAGAAAACTGCCAGCGCCAATATCCTTCCTTTTGATCGGTGAATGTGTTTGGTTCTACGTAATCAAATGAAATGCCGTCATATTCTTCTTTTAATATATCTTTTTTTCGATGCTTCCATTCGGATGCTACTAGGTCCTTGCATTTCTTTTCCCTATCTCTCATTCTATTCCTTTCTTTTCCGGAAAGGGCGGGGGCAGAGCTCCAGCCTTTCGGCGCTAGATGCTTCCCGCTGCGATCCGGTAACCCTTGTATACTCCCATTTTATCCCATACGCAAGAACTTCTTGCAGCTGCAGCTTGCATTGCGGGCCGCCTGGAGATCCACAGGTATTAATAAAAACGAAATTGATTAGACACGCCTCGAAAACCCCCAGAAACAGGGGGAGTTAGTTCAGTAATTTCCAGCTCATCACCTGGACTCAGGACTGGGCTGCACGGCTGCAGCTTCACCAGCTGCGGGGAAGCTGTTCTTAAAGAACAAATACCATATATCGCGGCGCTCGGATCAGTAACCCACAACATGCGGGAGTGAGTTCAGTAATTCCTGCTTCCGGGCCCAGGGGAATCCAGCCCGCTGCAGCTTGAGCTGCTGGAAGTAAAGCTGAAGATGACTCTAATATAATGAGAGGGAGTACGATTCAGTAATTCGGGGGAGTGAGTTCAGTAATTCGGGGGAGTGAGTTCAGTAATTCTAGAACAACGAATCTCGGATCTCGTTCCAATCATAAGGATACTCGAATTGTTTTAAGGGAAGGTGTTTTAAACCTTTTTTCGCTATTATAAGGGAGTCTTTCCCCCTATATAAATAGAGAGATCTCTTAAAGAGGCTCTCGGACTGTTTTTTAACAAAAATATAAGAGATTCCCCCAGCTTCAGCATGCTTATAATGCCACGCTACTTGTAAAGGCGACAGTAACACTTTGTAATATTTCGTTTGCTTTAATTCTATCCAAATTGACACCCCTTTATAACAACCAAAAACGTCCGGAATTCCACCCCCAGTCCTATTCTCAATTCTTGTCCAAAATGGCTCATTTATGCCATTTTTTAAGGACTTCCAGAACAAAGATTCTTTTGACATTTATTTCATGTTGTTGTAAGAAGTTGGGATAATTAGAAAGGAAGAAATTATGCAAATTAATTTTGGTAAATATGACGCAAGTTGCAAAAACGGATTGTGGACTTGGTTCATTAAAAACAAACATAACACAAAAACCATTGAAGTTAAAGTTGGCTTCACATCGCCATTATCAACTATTGTTGATGATATATATTTTGAAGAAAATAAAATTGATTATAAAAAATTATATTCAGAAGTGGTGGAAAAAATTTTAAAGTACGACCACAATTCATATGGCTACACTGAAATGTTCAATGATAATCATAATGAATTTACGCCAGGAGCTGATGGTTTTCTTACTGACGAACAACTGTCTGAAATTCAAGATAGTTCAGAGTTATACAAAATTATTCGAGACGTTTATAAAAACGCTCCTAAAGTATTAACGGACTTTAACAAGGAGGAGAAATGGGGTGCTTAATGGGACGGAGAAAAAAGCAGACAGAAGAAATTTTGAAACCTACCACAGAGTTAAAAAATCAAGGAAAAAAACGTTTGGCTAAAGCATTAAAGAAACCATTAAAAAGGAGAAAGAAATGACAGAAATGATCATAAAACTTGATTTGGATATGACGGAAAGAGAACTTTTAAAAAAGTTTTCCAAACGTTGTAAAGATCTAGAAAATAAAATTAGTGATAAACATGTCTATAATGTGGTTATGGATAAAAAAGAAACATATGACCCTAAAGAATTGTTTTTTGGCATTGCCTCATTAG
>Ga0208030_1000568_pt1 | contig 24941 bp, 37 predicted proteins | sample MalvirDeepMed_M9_FD_184246 | JGI IMG/M metagenome (GOLD analysis project Ga0208030, IMG submission 184246) | Marine viral communities from the Global Malaspina Expedition - Malaspina viral metaG DeepMed_M9 (SPAdes) (version 2) | ecosystem: Environmental > Aquatic > Marine > Oceanic | place...
CCCCTCCATCTGCTCCTCCCAGCAAGCTGGTAGGCTAGATGGGGGGACTTTGTATCCTTCTGGGGCAGTTTACCGATGCTGTCCTCCAGTATTCTCTTTTTACCTCTGGGACTCATAAGAAAGTAGTATCCCCTAGTCACTAGGTAGCCGTAGGGGTCTCCAGTAGCTGAATCCAGAGGAATAAATACCCCTTGCCAACCCTACCCCTTCCCTGACTGGGACAGTGTCAATTCTAGGGGTTCATTTGTGACTGAGGGACTGGGACGAAATCCCTCCTCCAGTCATCGAATCCGAGCCAGTTTTCCAGCCTTCGGAGTAGGAAATTATTTTCCAAGTTAGCCGATTCGTGACTAAGCACCTGTAAAATTAGGTGGAAAAGACAGGTGGTTTTACCTATTCACAGACTCCTTTGCCATTGTAAGTTAGATGGACAAATAAATTTTCCTATGTCCCGATGGAGGGGGACGGCTGACATATCGACCTGACGAGGTCAGCACCTTAACAACAAAATAGCTAAGCACCGAACAGGGGAAGGCTTTAAGAGAAACGAGCCTGTACCTAGCTAGGAAGCTACAGAAGACCCATTAACGACCATACAACAGGATGTATGGCTCTGGATGGAACGGGGAGCGGAACAGCTAGCAGAGGGAGCAATACAGGTGACGAGGGATGAGCGGACCCTTGAGTGGGCATCTACCGATAGATGCAGGAAGTGATACGAACACTAGTAGGTCAGAGGCTTAGCTGAATAGGCAGGATTGCACAGTCAAAGTGCAACTAACGAGGAACAGGGTTTATAGCCTTCTAGCAATAGGCATATCTGACGGGCGGTACCCGAACCCATAGCACGAGCGGATGGTTCCTTCCTGTGACAGTCACGAGCAAGGCATGTGATGCGGTCTAATCTGTGCCTAGCTTGTGGCTCCTATCTGAAGATTTCGGACGGCTACCGAATGAAAGCTAGCTAGCTAATAGGAAGCCAACAAAGGCAACCAAGTTAAAAGGAGATTTTGAGATGCCAGTATATAGAAATTGTGACCATTGCGATGGAGGGGGATATTTAGTAGGCGAATTACAGTATGTAGACTGTCCAATTGCAGAGCAAAACGAGTTGGCATGTCCTCAGTGCGTAGAGGAAATTCAACCTCCGCTGATAGCTGAAGCAGAGCCTGAGGAGGAGGAGCCAATAGCAGAGTGTGAAGAGTGCTATTCCCTAGGCGATGATGTACGGGTATTTGCACACTCTGGGGAAACGTTATGTGAAGACTGCTGGAACGATAACTACTTTCGTTGTCTTGACTGTGGAACTATAGGGGACATTACCAACTGGGACCATTACCAATGCGAGTGTGACGATTGTTACTCTGAGGGAGGTTATAGGTGCGTGTATTGCTACCGTGACCACAGAGAGGAAGTAGACGAGGGAGAAAGGGGAGAAATACGACCGTATGCCTACAAACCCGAAGCGTTATTCCATAACGACTCAGGGTTCATAGACTCCACGCCTAAGAGTGACACTGTTTACTACGGCGTAGAGCTAGAAACTCAGGCACAGGGTTGGGACGAGGTTTATACCGGTGATGATATTCCAGCATTAGTGGACACGCTCGTACATGGTGGTGGTGAGGGTGACGCTTACCTCAAGGAGGACGGGAGCATTTCAGGCGTGGAAATAGTCACGCATCCAGCAACACTTCAGCACCACATGAATATATTCCCTTGGGAGGCTATCATCGATGCCTGCGAGGAGGACGGGCTAGTCACTGATGACCGAGCAGGGTTACATATCCACGCAAGCAAGGCAGGGTTCGGGGCTACTAGGACCGAGCAGGCTCAGGTAGAAACTAACCTACTGGCAGTGCTTGAAGTTCACTGGGATAAATGGGTAGAGCTTGCACGAGGGGAGAACCGAACGTATGCACCCAGAAACTGTGACTGGGACAAGCACAGTGACCCACTGACTGAGGAGAAACTGGAGTATGGCAAAGCCAAGGGTCATTGCTCAGCTTTGAACCTAGAAAATGATGCCACTGCTGAGCTTAGGATTAACCGCTCGACCTTGGATATAGACGAGATTAAGGCGTGCATCCAAGGGTTTGACACGATGATTTCCCTAGCTAAAACGCTCGACCTTAACTCTATCCTGAGGCTCACTTGGAGCGATGTTACCAAGCAGGCTTGGAAGCTGGGGCACTTGGAACTAATCGAGTTCTTCACAACTTGGGACACAAGCAAACTAACACCACAATACTAAACCAACAGGAAGGAGGTTACAGCTATGGCGAGAAGGAAAAAAGCTATGTTAAATCCCCATAGCTACGAACGAATAAGTGACGGGTGCTTTTATGTAGGCAGTCACCTAGCAGGGCGTATTACAGGCTCGGCTATCACTGGCTACATATGGCACTCCGAACATGGAAAACAGGGATGGGATAGCGAGGAAAAATCTGCTATCCGTAGGCTAAGAAAAATACATTGGTTTGAGGTACTTAGGAGGTGCTTATGAACTACGCAACTGACGATTTAGGAAGGACGTTTAGCAGGGGTGACCACGTAAAAATTAGGGGGTTTGATACGCCTGTTGGCACTAGTCACAAGGCTGTAGTTGACGCTATATTCGGACTCGATGCCTACATCTACGACCTAGACTGGAGCGAGCCACGAGTCACGCATACCGCAGACAGAGGGCTGTATCTACGAGGGGGTTGGGATATGACCCTCGTAGATGCCCCCGATGCTATGCCTGAGACTGGGCTAGTCACACGATGGAAGCAGGGCGAGGATGGAGGGCAGGTCACCCTCATTAGGACAGCAACAGAAGCGAATGAATCATAGTTAACTGCACCTAGTTTCCTTTCCCCTGAACGTAGTGAAGGGAAAGGGACTAGGTACAGAGAACGAGTTTGGAAACACCAATTAAATGGAGGGTTAAGCCTATGTGTATTATTGCAATAAAATCAGCAGGAGTTCCGATTGACTGGGACATTTTGGACAACTGCGAACTATCAAACCCAGACGGGGCAGGGTATGCCTACGTCAGAGATGGCGAGGTTGTCATCAGCAAGGGTTACTTTACCAACGAGGAAATGAGAGCCGTTATAGAGCCTGAGATGGGCGAAGGAACAGGGGTAGAAATTATGTTTCATTTCCGAATAGCTACTCACGGAAAGGTGGCACCCAGTACATGCCACCCGTTCCCACTTACCCACGACAGGGAGGAGATACTCAAGTTGCAAACGACCACCCCTGTAGCGGTAGCACACAACGGGGTCATCCCGTTCATGCCTAAGGACAAGATGCTGTCCGATACGATGCAGTACATTCTCCTCTACCTCGCACCACTGGGTGACAGGTTGAACGATGAATCAGTGCGTAATCTGATAGAGCATTCGGCAGATAGCAAGCTCGCTATCATGACAGCTGATGAGCTGTACCTGATAGGGCAGTTCATCGAAGATGCAGGGTGGACGTTCAGTAACAACTCGTACGCTGATGACTACTTCACAGTGACTAAGCGTTCGGGATTCTCGCAACCACTCGGTCCGGTGACTGGCACGAGTACCACGAGGATAGATGATGAGTGGTCGTACGATAGCTGGGACAGCTACAAGGATTACTTGGAGTTCTGTGATGTATGCCAGAAACAATACGACCCCGTATCAGTAGACACAAGCACCATACTCAAGGACACTGACTGGTTCATGTGTAATGACTGCTTGCAACAAACAAATAAACAGGAGGTTAGCTAATGGCTCGTAAGTATATCCCACAAATAGAGTTGATACTGGCACGGCACTATCAAGGGTGGAAGTCAAAAAAAATACTAGATGAACTAGCAGAAAAATTTGATAAGCCTATCAGTGATAGGCAATTACTGAGATTGCGAACGGGTTGGAAACAATACGAAACAGTAGACAGTAACCCGTTAGCTAAACAGTTTGGATGGATAAAACATTAGGAGGTACTAATGGCTGATTACGAATGGACACGGGACGACAGGGGGGTAGATATGTACGGCAAGGACTACCCCTTTGATGCAGGGGACAAGCATACATTTGAGTGGGTGCTGAAGAACTTTGAGGAACTATGCGATACGTTCCCAGATGTAGCGAGTCCACATATGCACCTAACAATTAACGAGATAGATGAATACATCTGCTACAAAAGGAGTAACTGATGGCTTTTGAATTTATAGATAGGGATTACAAGGAACGAAAAGTTGTGCTGGAAATAGACCCTGAGTCTGACATATTTAGCGTAGCTATTTACAAGACAGGAGGAAGGGATTACATGAGTGGCATCATCTCGTTGGAAGAGATGAGGAAACAGGGGGTATTTATACAGGCAACAGGAACAATAGACGTTAGCAATACAGTCGTAGAGTTAGACATAAAGGAGAGTAACTGATGGAAGGTAAACAACTAGAACCAATCAAGGTAGAGATAAGCCCCGACATGAGAGCCATGATATGGGGGGTCAGGGCTAACGGGGCACTGGGCAAGCAAGCGTACAACAAGGTACTCACGCTTGCCGAGAAAGATATTGAAAAATTAAAGGATGTCCAGAGGTTTGTAAACGCTCTGGTAAATATGGCAGAACAGGAGGTTAACTGATGAGTGAGACAGTAACAATCTACAAATTGAATATAGAGTTTGAATCCGAACACGACTGGAACGAGATGCGTGAGATATTAGAAGAGTGGGAGTATGGAAACATAGAGGGATGGGATGGTGCAGACTCTGGGTTTGGTACACGAGTAGACATAGATAGTAGGGAGGTTAACTGATGAGTACAAGAGTAACAACCTACAGGTTGAACATAGAATTTTATTCTGAGGATGATTGGAATGAAATGAAAGATGTATTGGAAGACTGGGAAATGACTGGGATAGCAAGGGTAGATGGAGCAGGAAAGATAGAGCGGTGGTACAACGGTTCAACCGAAGAGTTTAATGCTTGGTCAGGAATAGATAGCAAGGAGGTTAACTGATGAGAGAACAGCTACGAATTTTACAGGAGATACAGGAGACGGGTCGCAACGTGGTGACCTGTGGCAAGTGCGGTTTCGTATTGCTTGTGTATACAGACGAGAGTATGCACAGGTGTATCCAGTGCGATTTCATAGACGACCCGTCCCACTTCCCTGACATAGTGTCCGTGTCTGACATAGAACTCCTACATCAGGAGCCAGTACAGTACACGGACGATATGTATGACGATGCGGACGCTCTCGCATCAGCAGGTCATGGAACGGACGAGGACTATGGATACTACGGGGAGGAATACTGATGGCACGTTTAGTAACAACGGAAGGTGTAGAGAAAGTAATAACACCTAGGAACGGTGAGGTATTTACATTGAAGGAACTGCAAACATTAGTAGGAGGTCTTATAGAAGTAGTTCCACAACGGATACACCCCGACAGCGTGTACCTGTGTGACGAGGAAGGATTGCTGAAAGGCAAGGACATAAACTTCACTGTCACAGAAGTAATTGACTACCCTGTAGTCGGAGATATATTAATCATAAGCCACGAGGAGTGGGAATAAATGACTGACTGTAAAACAGAAGGATGCGATGGAATCCTAGGACATTACCCAAACGGGAAAGCTGTGATATGTACTAGATGTAGGGAACACAAAGGCACAATATTACAACGAGATATGAATGACTTTGAAAACGTATTTGCTCTGCTCTTTTGTAGTAGCAAGTGCCTAAAGGAGGTTAGCTAATGTGCGAAGAATATAACGGTTGGAAAAACAGGCAGACATGGCTCGTCAATCTGTGGTTAAATAACGAGCCGTCATCTCAACAGGCTCTGTATGACATAGCCAATGATGCCGAGGAGTTAGTAGACGGTAGCCCTGCACCAATATACATGAGGGCTGACACTTTGATGGAGTACATCATGGATAGGTTTCACAACGTAGAAAACTTCCTCACCGAGGACTTAGATGCAAACCTAAGCGGTATGTTTCTAGACCTGATAAACGATGGCATCTGGATGGCAGACTTAGAATCAATAGTAGCAGGAGCAGTTGACAACTATGTCGAGACAGCTTGACAAGACTCTGTCTACCTGCTATAATCTGTTAACGGACTACACAGAAACTAGTATCTGTAAACAGTTAACTGTTAACTAAGTAATACAACAGTGACTGTTAACAGTAAGCTAGAAGCTAATGTTCAGTATCTATTAAACCAGTATGACTACCTGTCCAACCGTAGCAGGAGACTGGAAAAAAAATGTCATCAACTGGTTTGGAGATTCTCGATAACCGTAGCTATTTTAGCTATGGCAAACATAATCTTATTAGTAATCCTAATAAGCAAATTGGAGGTTGAATTATGGTAACTCAATTACCAACAGAAGAACGATGGGAAGCGGTAGAGGTTATAGATATTCAGACTGAGTATCAAGGTGAACCCATCACAGACCACAACGGTAACCCACAGTACAAATTGTCCTGTAGATTTTCGTGGAGCCAGTACCCTGTAAATATCTACACATACAGAGAGAACTGCCCTGCTCCGTTTAACGTGGGAACATACAACGCCTTGGTTAAGCGTGGTAGCTTGCTGAATAAACACAACAACGAACCGAACCCTACCGAGTATATGTTTAAGCATTTCGTTAGCCAGTGGGAAAACCCCAATCAGGCTCCCGTTGCACCTCAGCAACCATCAGCTCCTGTACCACAGGCTCCGGCTGTAGCTGAAAGAGAACTAACCCCTATGGAGACTGGTGCTTTGATTGTAGCTAAATCAAAGCATGATATCTTTGCAGGAATAGACCAGAACCAGATGCGTATCATGCGTCAGGCAACACTCAAGTGTGCGTCTTGGATGGTGGTACCTATGGTGGCTCACACTGTATCCAAGGACAAAGGCTACGTAACCAGTAACTTTGTAGCCATAGCGGAAGAGATGTCCGAGATGCTCTTGGAATACGTAGTAACAGGCAAGGTCTACAGTGAATTTGATGAAGGGGATGCGGAGGATTTACTTAACGAAGACCCGTTTGTATAGGGGGTTAAGTAAATATGGAACTGCGTACTGACGATGGAGTCGTAGTGGCTCATGTCGTAGACGATATTATGATTGCCAACAGGCAGGAGTCCAAGCATAAGTTACGCAGACCAGAGGGTTGGGCATTCGATTCAACGGTTATACAACAGGCACACGGTGCAGGTGCCAGACGCATACGTATTACGTGTGGAGATACTGGTGCTACGTACCGTGTCCTGTTCTCTGACTTTATGGACAACGCATTCCCACTTAACCGTGGGTTCAACAACCAGCTGGTACTGGTACTAAAGTATTGGAACACTGGTGAACAGGCAGAACAACTATCACTATTTGGAGGAAAGTGATGACTACATTTAGACGAAGAAGAAACAGGCGACACCCCAAACTACAGGAATTATTAATCCAGTATGCTGGAGATGTAGATATAAATGGTCCAGAAGCCTACAGAAAGTATCTTGAAGTAGCGAGTGACCCAAGCTGGAAATTGGGTGTTCAAAAAAGAAGCTCTTTTTTAGCTAGGTTCTACGAAATAAGGCGAAACCAATTTGGTGTAGGAGGAATACGAAACCAGTATACCGAGAGTAAGCCAAAGGTATACCAGACTAAAGAGTATGAGTACAAAATATTTGGGATACCTATATTTAGTAAGCGAGTAAGGAGCAATGTGTAATGTGCCCTGTATGTGAAGGAAAAAATATTATATTTGAAGGCAGATGTTTTACCTGCATTGACTGTGGGTGGAGCAAATGCAATTAGCAGGAGGGGGTATGGTTTTTTATACCCAACAAAAAAAACTCAGTAAAACAACATGGAAAAACTATGTAGCTATCAAGCACATAGTAGACAGGAATCCCTACGCAACCCTGCAGATTATCGGTGACGCAATTGGTTTAACACGAGAGCGTGTCAGACAAATAATTGCGGAGGCTAACAGGAATCCAGACATAGAACCTATCGAAAGGATACAGCGTGGAGGTCGCTTTCAAGCGTACTGCATAGAGTGCGGTAAAGAAAAGAGCGGAAGTAAAACGGCATACAGGAACAGTTCTAAAATGTGTCGTGAATGTGCTAAGGCTAAACCTGTAGTCTTCTTCTGTTCTGGTTGCGGTAAGAAAACTGTGAAGTCTACCCCCCAAGAGATAGCTTCATGGAAACAAAATAAGAAACACGTTCAAGACCCCAGTCTAAACTTCTGTTCCAGACAGTGCAGTGGGCACTGGCTTGGAGTCAACAAAGGGTTCGGGGTCACTAGAAAAAGAGAGGAAAAAATTGGTTGATAGTAAAGAAATTGAGGCAGTAAAGGAGCGGTTCGATAACTGGAGTCAATCAGTTAACGTACTGCTTAACGAAGAAGGTACTGGTTACATCGTTAAAGGTGACGAGCGAGTACCTGAAGAGATAGTAGACGGGAAAGGTGACGGGCATCCGTTCGTTTTGCCTAGGGTCACGGGCTTGATAGACAGCGTTATACATAAAGGTGATGGTTTCTATACACGGCTACCGTTAATACAGGCTATAGAGCATATGAAGACACAGTACCCTAGGTTACAAGGTGGTACTACAGTTGAAGAGTACGAAGACATACTGATGGAAGCATCAGGAATGTCTACGGTTAAGATGGAAGAGTCTGCCAGTTTTGGAATAAGAGTTCACGCCATACTGGAAAGTATATATAACTCTGACCAGATGGGTATACGTATTGTTGTAGAGGAGGAACACCAACCAGCGATAGACGCTTGGTATGAATGGATGGAAAACTCAGGCTTGCACCCCATAGCATCTGAACAGGGTTTGTATTACCATGACGAGTCCAGTAGCAACGCACCAATCTCGTTTGCCGGTAAGGTAGACCTGATAGCAATAGATGATGATGGGGTTCCAGTTATTGTGGACTACAAGACTGGTAAACAACACATGAATCACGCACTGCAGTTATCTGCATACTCACTGGCACTGTCGTATTGCGGTATAGGTAAATTCCTTGATGCGTCAGCAGCGTCCAATGTAAGGGCGATTGCGTTGTACCTACCCAAGGAGGAGGGGACAGACATAAAAGTCAGAGAAGTTAGACATACGTTCAGCCAACAACAGGTATTTCTTTACGTCTGTAAGCTACGGCAGTGGCAAGCAGGTCGTTCTAAGTGGTCAAGTAAACGTGGCTAAAGGTGACGGAAGGTTTCATTTTGTATACAAGGATAAACCTGAGAAGCTAAGTGACCAACAACTCAGGGAAGAAAAGCACGAAGCAGATATATATATTGCTATCTTCCGTAGGGTAAGAGACAAGTTAAACTGTGCGGAAAGACACAGAATTCTTTCAGTAAACAGAGAATTTAGAAAAAGAAACCTACGGCTACGAGGAGAATAAACCGTTCATGTAACCCAGACAGTACTGGTTGTACTCAATAATGAATGCCTGTGTTCTGGGGGGTGTAGCTTAGAAAGAATAAGTTACGTATACCTATCAGGCTCTCCTTTTACTCCGATACTCCTGTGAACTTTAACGGTTGAAGTTACAGCAGGTGTAGCCAATGTCCTGAGCAAGACGGGAAACTGCTCTCACTTTGGAGGTGAGTATGGATGAAGTCGATTGGAAAGTAGCGTATCAGGTTGAGCGTGAGGAACACAAAAAAACTCTTCTCATTCTGGATAAGGCAATGGAAGAATCTAACCGTGTGTTTGTTAAGACACGGGACTTGATTCGTTTCCTAGAAGAAATTACAGAGCAGAGTGCCCCACCGCAACCTGCTCCCAACAGTAGTACCAGTAGGAGAAGGTATAAGTATGACTGATTTAGAGATAACAAAGAGGGGAACAATCATAGATGTTAAGTTCCCCAGCCAACGGGTATCCCTGAGAGCGGAAAGGTTACGTGATGGAGGAGAGAAGTTTACAACTGAACTGACAGTAGAAGCTGAACTGTCTATGAACAATACCTACAGAGAGGTAGAGCTTAGTCGTAGTAACGCAGACATGTTAAACCCCAACGTAAAGAAAACTCTGATAGGTACACTGGCTGAAGCCACTATGGATTATCCCTATATTATGTGGGGCAACATTATCAACGATGCCTTTAGTGCAATCATGGATAAACACAGAGAGGGTATACCGGCTGAACAGATGACTGAACTTGATGTGCATGACCCACGCAGTTATGCACTCTACCCGTTCTTCACCAAGGGTGTAGCCAATCTGGTATGGGCACCCGGAGGTTCCGGTAAATCCTACCTAGCTTTGCTTACGTCCGTACTCGTTGACCGTGGCATGAGTGCCTTGGGTCTACGGGCACCGAAAGGAAACGTCCTGTATCTGGACTGGGAAGAAGAACAGAACGTATTTAAACAGAGGCTGTTCGCCCTGCAGAAAGGGCTTGGTGTAGGCAACCCTGAAACCTCTGGTATCTGGTACAAGAGAATGGCAGGTACTCTGGCTAATAGCATAGAGGCTATATCGAGAGTGGTTGTCGATAACGACATAACCTACGTGGTAATAGACAGCGTTAACCCTGCACTCGGTGGCAAGAGCAGTGACCCTGATGCTGTAGAGGAATACTTTGATGCACTCCGCATACTGGAAGTAACCAGTGTCTCGATAGACCACGCTAACAAGGCAGGAGACACCACGGGTAAGTACCAGATATACGGTTCTTCCTTTAAACAGGCTCGTGCCCGTCAGATGTTTGAGGTTACCAAGATGCAGGAAAGTGACACAGGTGAATTGAAAGTTGTCATGCACCACAGGAAGGCAAACGACTTTGGGACCATAGGTCCTAGGGGGTTTACGATTAACTTTGATATGGTAGATAAATACAACAGCTTGGAGGATGATTACGAAAAACAACTAGATGTAGTAAAATTCGACACGTTAGGTTTAGGTGATGAGAGTGGCAACTTACTACGGGGAGAAACTTTAACCACTATCTGCCACCAATTAATAAAAGCACACGGGACTATGGAACTAGAAGACCTTAGAAAAAGGGTGTCTAGTATTAAAGATAACGATGTCGCATCAGATGCCATTGAACTGGCTGTACAAAATTCTAATTTACTCAAGCTAGATATAAACGATAGTACCGTTGGATTAGCACAGGAGCAAAAAGAATGGACAACGTAAGTGACCAGATAGTTAAACTGCTGGAAACAGCATACGATGCAGGACTTACACTCACCTCGGAAGAGGGTGCCCTGAAGATACGGGGACCTGAGTCTGAGTCTGAATTAGTACAGAAGATTATAGACAACAAACAGGAAGTTATAGACGCTCTTAACACTGCGTATAACCATATAGACAAAGAAGTTCACGACCTCAAGGACAGGCTCCGCAAGGGTATTGACTGGTTCTTAGCTGTAGACCCTCACCTCTGGGACAGGAATGATAACCCGATAAACCAGAACACCAAGCTGGAACACAAGATGCTTCAGCTACTCCACAAGTGGGGTGAGATGGAAAGATTACTGCGTAACCTGTACGACTACGAGGGTTGCATCTTTGATGATGGAGTCTGCCCTGAGGATTCACCTGTTAAGTGCGGTGGATGCGAATAGTATTACCAGACTTACCACCCCGTGAGGCTAACCCGAATAGCAACACATATCGTTATAAGCGTAACGAGATACGAAGTGGGCAACATGAAGAAATGATTGCTTATGTACTCGAACAGGGCAGACCTGACACCCCAATAGAACGTGCCCACATCACCATAACGTGGCGTTCCAAGGATAAACGTACCAGAGATGCAGATAATCTTTTTGCAGCGATGAAAGGAAGTATAGACGGGCTTGTAAAAACTGGGGTCCTAGTCGATGACTCAGCTAAGTATATATCTTATAGCCTATATTACGAATGGGGTGACGAGATAATAAAAAATGAAACTATAATAGATATTAAGGAACTTGCATGACTAAAGAAGAATATTCACAAATTATTTCCACAGTTAGAAGACTTCACGACACTTGGTTTCAAACGGAGCAATACCGTTCTTATGATAGTGCTGTGATATCGTTGCCCAAATTATCGGAAAGAGATTTATTAATTGCGAAGAGGGTAATTCAAAACCTTGTTGCATTTATTAGTTTCCCTATAGGTAGCCAATTTAACAACCAACAGTTTAGAAGACATATAGAACCATATTTAACGTGGGACGATTTCGATGAACCGAACCTGTAAACATAACGGAGACACCATGAAAATTAAACTAACTTTATTGGGTATCAGTACACTGATTGCACTGGGTGCCAGCGTTTTCTACAGGGTCAGGAAGAGTCAGACGTTATAACGTCCTTACTGAGGGCTATGATACCAGCTGCACACACGCCTGATATCTCGTTCATGTTATTGAATATACCCAGTATAGCTATGATTCCCAAAACGAGAATAGCTGTTAAGACCTGAGGTCTTACGTGTATTATTTCCCACCATCTTTTTGGCATTTGTCACCCCGTGCAATAAATTTCTTTTCATTACCTACAACTATATAGAAACCCTCAGGGGGTTTCCAAGACTTACGAGTTTGTTTCGGCATTGTCTGCAGGCACCCTGTTAACTTCACCATAGTGAAAGAGAAGTGTGTGGTTTCTACGTGTGAGGTTAAGTGATAAGTCTTCTGTATTCTTTGGAAGGTTGCGATACTGTTTCTCAATCCAAGAACAGGTCTCACATTTCTCTGTCACTTTATGGGTTACCTAGTTGTACAGCAGGTTCAGACATTGTAATCTCTACGTTATCTGTAACTGTCCAGTTAGCCCCGGTTACTGTGTTGGTTATTTGAAACTCTTTAGTGGCTAGGTCTGAGTCGTGACCAACTTCATTTTGTCGAATTGTCAGGGTTCCAATGTCAAGGTTCTTAAAGGTACATGTTCCGCCCTTGGTAAAAACATTTGATAGGGTAAGTGTACCTACCTTGCCATTGACTCCAGAGGATGGGGCATCAATCCATATGCGGTCATACTGACCTCCTGAAGTAACCATAGCTTCAGCCTGATGGTGTCCACCTCCAATGGCTCTGTTCCTAGCAACGCCAGAAGTTTGAATAATTGACTGTCCGTCAGAGGCGTTATGCTCAATTATGATTGTGTGTATGTCAGAGTCTGAGACATCAAGTGACTTACATCTCGACTTCTCAAAAATAAATTTCCCAATTTCAATTCTCGTTGCTGTAAAAGCAGGGTCAACTACAGCAGGGTTACCACTTATAAGTATTACTTCTGCCTTTCCTGATGGTAGTACTGATGCTTCACTTCCTGCTGCATCACCTGTATAAACTGTACCTACTGATACGTTCTCAATTGTTATTTCTCTAACAGGTATAGCACCTAGGTTAATCTGTAACGTGTTGTCCTTATCATCAAAGAAAGTGGGAGCATCAAGAGGTGCTGCGTATACACCTGAGTCACCATTAGCAAATGACCTGCCCTGAGTGACCTCGTTCACCGTGACGGCTGTCGTTGCTGTTGAACCTGCTACCAGTAATCCGATAGCCATCTGTGGAGATAGCCCCATCATGCGTAGGAAAGAGTAAGGAGACTTGGCAATATTAAAAGCCCTTCTCCACTTGGCAGATTCACCGTTGAGGTATTCTATCTTTGCAAATAGCCAGTCACGCCATACACATACCTTTCTGTATGCGTTGATAACTTTGCGAGGGAAGGACCGTATACCTCTACGTACTTCTGGTTGAAGTAGTGCCATGAGTAACAGTCCAATTGATACCGAAAGAGTTGGAATCCAATTACTGTTTAGCGAGACAACAATCCCGTTAGTGTAGATTAATGCTGGCTGAATCCAACATGCAGTCCATGTGTATATTTCTGTACACGTAGACACATGAGGTTCAATCCAGAGAATTGGATTGGTATAAGAGATTAGTATTCCAAGGGTACCTGCTACTACCAAAGTAATGATTAGCAGTATACCGAACACTACCCCCAGATTACCCAACGAAACTTTAGGTATCTTAAAACTGGGCACTTCATCACCCTACCTTTTCTATAGCTTTAACCAGTTTCCAGAATTTGCTCATGCAAGCACTCTGTTCTGTACGGACTATCTTACCGTCTTTCACAGACTGCTGCAGAGTTACCAGTAAATCTACTGTCTCATCCATACAGGAACTGTACTTCCTAGCAAACTTGATTGCCTGTATTAAGTTCATGTTCTGCCTCCATGTCTTATTAGATTAACTCTTTGGATACTTATCTTTTACTGCTTTGATAGCATCTTTAAAAGTAGTCGTACCGTCAACTTGGTCGTGATAAATCATGTCAAGTTGGTCACCGAATTCCGGATATTCCACATGACGCTTTTCCTTCCACTCAGGTTCAGTAGGTGTTTGATTCCTAATATCCGCAAGTTCTTCATCAGTCATTTCGATTACTACACCGTTAACTAATTTGTTTGCCATTAGCTCTCCTTCCATTTGTAAAGTAAAATTTCACATCCTGATGTAAAGTCATTTCCACCGCCATTCACCATCTGAAATCCAGAAAACTTGTTAGTATCATATTTAGCTTCATGTAAATGCCCATACAGATATGTATACCCATTAGGATTTGAGGTGTTTCCGCTAGGATGTCCCGGACCTCTTATCCATCCATAGGTATCTGTACTAAAATCAACCTCAAATTCAAAGTAATCATCTTCGTAGCCATATGTATATAGTTCAAAATAATCTTGGTCTGTATATACATTCGACCCTCCGGGGCGGTCTACAACGTAATCACAAGCACCAGTTGTTACTGAACCACCTCCATCTAAAAATGGTTTCATCCGTACATGACCACTTCCACTCATTAAAATCTTTTTCCCAATCATTTTGTACACACTATCGGCAGTAAAACCTGTAATACTAATTGAAGAAACAGTACCTGTTGTTGTTGTTTTACTTACAAATTCCAATGAACCGCCACCTGCCGCATTTTCCCATGCAGGGGCAGTTCCTGCACCTGTTGACGTTAAAACCTGACCATCAGTACCATAGTTAGCACCACCAACACCCAATTCTCCCTGTGAAGTAATTCGGAATTTCTCAGTAGCAGCTTCTGAATGTCCTGTCTTGAATAATAAATCTGTTGAATTTAAGTCAGCAGCAAAAGTTCCCTGTGCTACAGCTTCAATGGATGCTGCTACAGTAATAGCATCAGTGCCACCAGCTTCATGTGGTGCCTGAAATTCAACTTTTCCTATTACATCGTTAGCATTAACATCTGTAAGAGATGTAGCAAGAAGCAGCTTGCCTGTACTGGTAGTAGCATCCGCTGATGCCCCCATAACTACAAGCTTGTCTTCTGATTGGTCGTATAACATATACGCACCAGCAGAAGCACCAAAAAATGTAACATCATATCCAGTATCATCTACACCTACGAGAAAATTCTCATTAACCTGTACGTTCCCCGACCCACCAGTATTAAGAACGATTCCATCGTCACCATCTATGGTTAATACCCCTGCTGCAGTAGACCATGTAGCTGCTGCTGCTGATGTAATAGTTAATGCACCGGCAGATGACGACCACGTAGCAGCCCCTCCTGATGTAATAGTAATGGGGTTACCAGCAAGAGTTGCTCCAGTTGTACCGTCATGAGTAATCGTAAAGTCGCCACCATCCCCAAGACTTAAAACAGAAGAATCAGAAATAAGTTTTATATCATTAACAAAGAGTGCATTACCTTCATCACTGCCATCAAATGTTACAGCCGTAACTGCTGAACCATTATCGTCAACCTTAATGATTACATCTGCATCATTAGCCTGTGCGTCAATGGTTATGTTACCAACCGTTGTAACAAGACTGGCTGCAGCATCACCTGTAGCTATATCGTCTAATGCAGTTGCTCCTGTAGCACCTATATCAGAAGCTACCTGTGTTCCTGTTCTGTAATCTACGTTACCGCTACTATCCAGTACCAAGAACTTATCTGTATCTGTACCAGCTGCTGCAACTGTACTCAGTGTTAGGGTCTTAGCTATGCTAACAGCCTCTGAACTATCTGTAGTAACAAATGTCATATAGGCGTTGTTAGCCTCTTCAATGATTAAAGCACTACCTTGGTTATCGGGAATCTTAATAGAGTTTTCGCCAGCTGTGGCAAACACTAATGCCCCATCTCCTCCTGCAGATAATGTTAAATCTCCAGAAATGTCTACTGCTGCATTAATATCTAATGCACCTGAGAACGTAGTAGGCTTGGCTACGGTAATAGCCTCCGAACTGTTTGTTGTGGTAAAGGTTATATAAGCATTATTGGCTTCTTCTATAATAAGTGCGGATGCTTGATTATCAGGAATCTTGATGGAGTTCTCTCCTGCTGTACCAAATACCAAAGCCCCATCGCCCCCAGCAGATAGCGTTAAGTCACCTGATATATCGACAGTACCATCAATGTCTAAGTTGGCTGCCAGCTGTAATCCAGTAGAGTCAGTAATAACTCCATCGGTTATTACCGTATTGCCTATAGTAAAGTCCGTGCTGGCATCTATGGTCGTACCAGTTATAGGATTACCACTAAGCTGTACTGTTCCTGTAAGGTTAGGGAATGTAATTGTCCTGTCTGCTGTTGGGTCTGTGATAACAAAACTTGTTTCGTGACCGTCAGCTGTTGCTCCTTCAAAAACTAAAGGAGTCCCACCCTGTAAAGTTGCACCAACTGTTAATGTATCTGACGCTACTGCGTCACCAAGAACTAGGTTTCCATTTAGTGTAGTAGTACCAGTAACAGTAAGTGCATTACCTACTGTCAGGTTACCAGCTACAGCAAATGTAGAGTTAGCTACTGTTGCGTTAGGTGTAAGAGTCACATGAGCAACGTAAGTACCTTGGCTATTAAGGTCGTTACCCATAGTCATCACACCAGCATCAGCTACAGAAATATTCCACCTATCACCAGCATCCTCCCCTTCATCTGCAAAGAAATACATTGCAGCTGCTGCACCCTCTACTCCCCTTATGTTGAGCAGTGCAGTGTCTACTTCTTCTAGGTGAATTTTATCTTGGTATTTAATTCTTCTATACGACTCACCACTTTGTATCTGTATATCTAGTCCAGACGTACCAGCCGTGGTGTAGTTAATATCCCAGCGACCATTTGAATCTGTGGTGTCACTGGCAAGAGAAGTGGTGGTAGTATTCTTAGCATAAAGGTTAACGGAAGCACCAGATACAGCTGTCCCGGCATCGTTATACACGTACCCAGCAAAATTTATAGTTGGTATTGCCATTTACCTTCCTCCTAATCTGGAACTATCCTGATAATTTAATGCTTCCCTTGTAGTTCCCAAAGGGTCCTGTTCTAAGTAATCCTCGTCTACAAATATTAATGTTATTCCCATACCTGCCAGAGACTGTCTGGCAAAGATATCCCGTGCCGTAGTCTGGGCACCCAGTTCATAGTGATAGTATACACCTTGAACATTCACCGCTAAGTCTGGAGGATTATTAAACATAAAGTCAATAATTATCCCCCCTTTATCCAGCCTACCTCCCATCAAAGGAGACTGATAACTAAAATCATTTCCCGGTTCATACCCTAACTCTACCAGTGATGCGTAGAATACCCATTCGGGCTTAGAACCTTCCCATCCTTCTGGTGGTTCAGCTAGTGATGGTCGTAGTGACATTAGCCATCCAGTATCACCGCCCAGCTGACCTTATCTCCACTGGAAGCAGCGTCAAGGTAGAAAGTACTAAAAGCTACAGTACCTCCCTGCTCTCCAAAATTCAGTTCAAGCGTATTACCTGCAGATAACTCGTATCCATTTGTGGTCGTTACGTCACTTACTCCCACGTAAGCTATACCTGAGTTAGCAGCCAGTGCCTTCAGTTGTATCCAGCGTACCTTGTTGGTTACGTTAGATACCTGTACCTCTGTGCCAGACGTAGTAACTGTTGTGGTTCCTGCATCGAATATCATGGTTCCACCAACGTAATCCTAGATGAGCCTCGTTCATCATGCCCTGTATATTCAATTCCGGTAGCTGATGTTACATCTACGTAGTAGTTACGTGTCCCTCCACCATCATCTCTAAAGGTAAATTCCTGTAATGTGTTTGCTTCTATGGAAGAGACAAGATTAGAACGTAACTGTTTAGGGTCGTTGCCTCTGTAGGTTTTGTTAAGGTCTACCTCTACCGTATGACCATACTTAGCTTCCAGTTTCTTTCTATATTCCAAGGTAAGCGAAACTACATCTGGAGTTTTTGCGGTATCACTACCCCTACTAAGTGTTAACTTAAATCTAATTGACCTAAAAGAAACCCCTATAGGTGACGCAGCACTAGGTAACTGGTATGTATAAGTTCCTTCTGTAGCACTTGTCACTCCAGTATTGGTAGAGAGCGATGATGTCGTTATCGTAGTTAAAGCTGTTTCGTAAGTTTCCGAATAGTTAAGTCCGTATTCCACCTTAACATCTTCATCTGCAGAAATTCCCTGAACTTCCACCTTTAAATTCAAAGCTAGTTTATCCACTTCTGTTTGCTGTGCATCAAACCAAGGAGTCTCGTGAACTGCCTCATCGTGATATGCGTAATCAGTACCGTCTACAGCTGTTAACTGAGAGGGATTGGTTACATCAAACGGAATTAACTGATGGTAAACCTGCCCCTTAAAGCCCCACCATAATCTATAGTCACCTTTTCCTGCGTTGGTAACAAGCATGATATCTACTGCTTTTCCCTTATCTGCAGTAGGAGCAGCCCATTTGGTTTCCCAACCCGTATCATTCCAAGCAACTATGGAAGACTGACCGCTTCCTTCACCAAAAACACTGGAGCTATGACTGGCTGCTCCAGAAGTCACACCGTACTGCCACGGTATATCTGTGGCTGACTGTGCCCCCGGTGCTGTAGTTGCATCTATTGAAGCTATAAGTTCTGTATGAGTTCCTACTAACTTCTTAACGGTTCCCCTGTAGGTTGCACGAACTCCGTCATCCCTGTCTGGTCCCATAACTGTTATAACAGCATTGTTGCTACCATTAATATACTTATATATACCTAATCCGCTGGGCATATAAATAGAGTCACGCCATCTAACAGAACCTGTACCGTTAAAGTTGTGGAAGGGTAACTGAAATTCAGTTTCTACCCATCTCTGATTGGCAAAATCATGTGCATACAATCCAGTCTTCGTAGCTGCATAGATAATTTGCTCACCAGCTGCATCCCTGCCAACAAACAAATCTGTTACATAGTCGTTCTGTACGGGTAACTTAGCATCATTAACTGTATCTCCACCGATAGTCATCGTGTACCAAAGCTGTCCTGTGGCATCTATTCCCCATAATCTGTCATCCCAGAAAGTGAGAAAGTTCGCATCGGTGGTTTTGTTATAAACTGTGGTAGCTGAAGAAAAATAACTATACCCTCCCCCATGTGCCACTACTATATAATCTGTTCCTGCCATTCTTACAGTAATGGAATCTGTAGGGTCAGCTGGAAAACTATAATCGCCAGTACTGGTTACCCTAGTCCACCTATCGTTAGCTTCACTATAGTAATAAGGAGCAGTTGACCAACCAGCATATAAGACTGTTCCTAGGTCTTGTATAAAGGTTATTGCTCCCTGTATAGAGGCATCGTCAGCGTCCTGTGCTGTAGTTCCAGTAGATAATGCTGGTAATACTAGGTGATGTCTATGCCTAAGGTTACACGTAGAATACCAAGCCCTATCAGCATCAGAAGGACCCTGCATTCTTTCAACACCAATACCACCACGCCAGTCAGACCAAGCGATAATAGAGGAACGCAGGTTGCTGTCTCTGGTAGTGTCACCGATGGTTACTTTAGCCGGGTATATAGAAGCCAGTACACTCTGTACCGGACGGTTTAACGGGTAATAAGTACCGCCAAGGTATATCTCGTTATCTTCTACTACCTTGTTTGCCATTACTCAACGACTCTTCCTGTGATTAGTAAGGGGAACGCCCTCTTAGCCTGTTCAGCTAACCCTAACCAGAAAGCAGCCTGTTGTCTCTTTTGGTCTGGGTCTGTATTAGCCCCACCAGACGTAGCTGCAAACGCTAACCCTGTTGCCCTTGCGATTATATATGAATCATCTACCTCTGAAGTTGTTGTCTCAGCTGAAATAAGTGCAGGTTTATCTCCACCTGATATCTTTAGCATAGAGTAACCAGCTTCAAACTTACCTGAATCAGTAAGTACCAAGTCCCGTGAACTTCTATCTATTTTCCATAGATGCTTGGGGAATATCTCCCAGATAGCTGTATCGTTCTGAACTAGCTTTAAGTCATCAAGAAATACAGTACAGGCATTTAAGTCTGCTACCTGCTTTAATCCTATAGATATAATCGCTGTATCAGTCTCTGGGTTTGCCAGTTTTACACGGAAATAAGTCCACGTATCTGCTGACAAAGCAGGGATATCCAATGTCTCTAATGCACTGGCACAATTAGCAGTATCATCAAGAAGGATTTGAAGATTCCCAGATGATGTATCTGTCGTACTTTTTATCCAACCTTCAAGGTAATCGTACTTACTTATATCTTTACTGGATATTGACTCTGTAACAATTTGGTTAGTTCCTGCAGCAGCAGGAATAATAAACTTGTTACTGCCTGTTCCCTGTTTCTTGTCTTCTGTATCTACAATAGGAAACAAAAGAACACTTGCACCATCAGAATGAGTTGCAGCAGTTGTTCCACCTGCTCCCCTAGAAACAGTTAATGTATTAGAACTAATACTACTTATAGTCATTTTCTCTGAGCCAACTAGGATTTGCTGGTTAGCACGTAAGGGAGTAGCACTGGTAACAGTTACAGAAGTTGCATCTGCGTCCGATATAGCACCGTTAAGAGTAGTTGCTACTAAAGTAGAGTGTTCATCAAATGCTGCATTACAAGAATGCAATCTAGTAAACGAGATACTGCTTCTGTAATAGAGCCTGTTAATGATAGATATATTACTGGGGATATCGAACCGTAATGTCTTACCATCTGCAAACAATGCAGTATGCGGTGAACTAGACATATCAGGACTCTCTATCGGGTCGTATGCCTGACCAGTAACGTCTATGATTGCCTGATTGATAAAGTCGTGGATTATAGCAGGGTCGTATGGTTCATTCCATATTTCATATTCATCAGAACTGGCTACAGTAAAGCTGGCATTCTGTTGAAACTGGATAGTGTTATTACTGGCTGTGTAATCGTTAACATACTGAGTAGTCTGGGTAGTTCCGTCACTCGCATCAGTAACAAGAACCAACTTACCGTTGTAGGTATCGTCCCCACCTCTAAACGTATTAACGTCTATAAGGGTGTTATTAGTACCGCCTGTAGCGTTACCAACCTTTAAAGCCCCTAGGTTGTAACCTATGGACTGCCTTAGTTGTTTACGAGTTCTTCCCTGTACAGGCATATCTAAGCCTCATAATTTTACTCGTCAGCAGGTTCTTCCTCTTCTACCATAGATTCCGCTCTCATCTCTACGATAGTTCTTTTCAGTGCAGCTACCTGCAACTCCAGATTAGTTATCTGTATTGTTTTAGCCTGTAACGCTTCTGCTATGTCTGCTGGAGTAATGTCTATAGTTTTGTTCTGTTCGACCATCAGATACCTCTGTAATATATTCTATTGTTTGTACTTTCTCTACGCTTCTCAGCGTATTCTCTAAACTCTTTTAACTGCTTCCCTATATCTCTTCTCTGTGCAGCTGTAGGCTTCTTCTTACCATCTGTAACACGACACTCAATTAAGAATGTCTCCAGAGCCTGTGCTGCCATGTCTTCTATGTGTGCCTGAGAAATCGTAGGGTCTGCAGGTATCTTCACAACCTGTGACCTGCCTGTCACGGGGTCATGAAACTGGAAAGTGTGTACAACAATGGACACCCCTGTCTCGCCATTATAGCCAGTGTCCTCACCACCTACATACGTGGAGCCTTGAGGTGTCCAAAGTTCTACAGGATTCACTACTCGATATTAGCTTTAATAAGGCAGTATTCGCCAGCTACACCAGCTATCGGTCCCATATAACCTACAGGTGAAAGGTTAACTGTACCGTCTTCATCATAGACTTCTACAGCACCATCTACACCATTAGATGCTATTAAGGGAACACCTGCTGCTGGAGTACCATCACATAAGGCTGTTGTAACTCCTTGCACACAAAGCCATCCGTAAGAACCTGATGCAATATCAACACAAGTCCAACCTAGTGGAGGTTGGTCTACATCATTGGCATCATGCTTCTCTGTGCCTTTATATGGATTTTCATATAGACCAACTTGCTGTGAAGCTGTTATTGCAACTACAAGTCCATCTTCTTCGTCAAGTGTTACCACACACCCAGTTGCACTTGATACCAACGTATTACCTTTAACTCTGTACATATGACCCTCCTCTAGAAGGTCATTGAAGATAAGCCATCCATCTTTGTACAGGTCTTTTGCAACAGATAAAGAACCCGAAAGAGTTACAGTAGTAGCACCAGCAGAAGCAGCAGATACTGCCAAGTCAACCTGATGAGCAGCAGTTCCTGCTTTACCCATTACCAAGTTACCTGCAATTATATCTTCGCCTGTACTTGCATATACAAACTCTCTGTCGAAAATCTGCATACGAGTTCCTAGTTTATGCTTTTGAGCGGTGGTGGTTACTTTCTCCCACCCGAATTTCCCCATTATTGTCTGTGGAAACGACATATCTAACCTCCTTAAAGGTCACTTATTACAGGGCTAACCCCTGCGACCAACCGTTATTTATTTAGAGAATCCTGAGAGCCACGGTCAATCGTTACAACTCTCAGGACTCTATTATACATCCGGGTGAGACTTACGTTTGTGGAACGTCAACTTAGACGATGCTCCTGCTAGGTTTGCAGCTTCCGCTGTAAATCCACACAGTTCACAGGTCTTAGTAGCCATATCTGAATTAACTTCAGGTTCTGTCTGAGGCTCCACATACGAATCCTTACACCACCTACATTCACATGATTCACTTGGCTTCCAAGGGAATAAACCGATTCTAGCCTTACGCAACACATAATCAGGATTCCCCGGTACATTTGATACAGATGTGCCGATATCATCAGTCACATCACCTTCATTGTTGTAGGCTTTCTTATGTCTGTACAGGGTAGTTTTCGGCTGCCACTCATCTATGTACTTCAACGAGTATCCAAGATTGGCTAACTCCACCTTCATTTTATTACGTTCAGTTATTCCGGTTACCATAGTTTACCTCTAGTTGTTAGTAGCTAGGTTAGAAACTTTGTAAAGAAGTCCAGCACCACGAGTATCGTCTAATTCAAAAACTCCGTAGTCTGATGTCATTACAACTTCAGTAGCCCTGAGGGACGCATCTCTTTGTCGCTCAGTTCTGGTATCTACGCTGGTTAAGGCAGCCATAGCACTCTTGTCAGCTATAACGCCAATACCATCACCGTTGGAATCTTCATCAATGTTTCCATCCTCAAAAATACTCACACCGTTAATAGGGCGTAAGCCAGCCCAGAAACTCTTCAGCAGGTCTGCCGACCATCCACTTGATATTTCTGAAGTCGTTGCCGATGCTGTAGCAGCTGCAGACGCTGCCAAAGCAGCTACTGCGTTGGGATGATGAAGAATGTAAAGCTGGGTACCAAACTTACCAGCTTTTGCTACAGCGATACACGCTGCTATGTTGTCTGCCGTAAGTTCTTTGGTTGTTGCACCTAACTTAGTACCACCGTTTAGGTTGGTATAAAGAGCAATTACATCTCCGTCTTTCTTTCTTGCCATACCTTCACCCAGCTGCCTACCTATGATAGACATAACATTAGGTGCAGATTGCCTGACGAGTTTATCAGTCAGAATAACCTTGGCTCCTACCTCAGATGCGGTAAGGTCAACAGTGGTCATTCCAATTTCTTCCTCGTCTACTATGTCCTGACCGTCTACTAGGTCACTCATTGTCATCTGACCAACCTTGGGAACGGTTACCTGCTTTGCCCCCTTGGGCAGTTTGAACTGCTCAATCAGTGCTAAAGCTGGTGCGTTATGCTCCTCTGTATATCGAGCAGCACTAATAATAATCTTTTGGGCGTTTTCTAGATTGCCCGTTGTGGCTGTTTGTGCCATAACTAAACCTCTTAATCTTTTTCTAGTTTATTAACTTAAACCAGCAGCCCTTCGTGCTGCTGCATTCGCCTGAGAAGACCTATCGCCTTGATTGTACTTCTCAAGCCACCTGTCCTCATCGGTAGAAGCAGCCGGTGTACTTTGACTATCGTCAAAAGTCTGCGAAGGAACTAGCTGTGCCCTTAGCCTAGCCAATTCCGCTTTATCGTCCCTTTGGGACTTCATGCTTTTCGCAGCTGCTTCCATGCTCTGAGGGTCAGAGTGTTGTCTTAATTGATTTAAGTCAGATAAATCCAACTCATACTTTTCAGCAAAATGCTCTGCAGCATTTGCCTGTCCTTGCAGGAATTGCACATAGCTATCCTGCTCCTGTTGCATTTTAGTTACCTGATTCTGTTGAGCCATCCAGTTCTGGGATATCTGTGACGCTTGGTCCGGTAGGTATCCAGCCTGTTCAAGCTGTTCCTTATACTGGTTAGCCTGACCCTGTAACTGTTGCATCTGTTGTTGATTTTGATACTGCAGGTTCTGCTGCTGTATCTCATAGTTACGTTGTTCTATCTCCTGCATACGCCTTTGCAAGTCATCGACTGGTGCTTGCTCAGGAACAGGAGGTGGAGGAGTGTCAGAAACAGGAGGTGTTACTACTGATTCTGGTTGAGTAGGTTCCGGTTCGCTTGAACCAGTATCTACAGTAGGTTCTTCTACAGCTGGTGTAGGAGTATCTTCAAAGGTATTAACCCCTGAGAAATCCTCAGTAATATCTGTAGTTGTACCTACACTATTATCTATAGGAGCATCCACTGCTGGCTGCGTATTTTCTGGTGTATCTGCCTGATT
>Ga0208030_1000578_pt1 | contig 24690 bp, 48 predicted proteins | sample MalvirDeepMed_M9_FD_184246 | JGI IMG/M metagenome (GOLD analysis project Ga0208030, IMG submission 184246) | Marine viral communities from the Global Malaspina Expedition - Malaspina viral metaG DeepMed_M9 (SPAdes) (version 2) | ecosystem: Environmental > Aquatic > Marine > Oceanic | place...
ATGTAGGTGGCATATGCCACTGAATAACGAGGCGTCAGAGCGGCTCAGCCGTAAATCTAGCCACGCCTACAAACCCGAGAAGGGTGGAGATAAATAGGGCTAGTACCTTTTTTTGTTTTTGGGCTTGACAAAAACGTGCGGGGCCGGGGTTCCTCACGTCGTAAACCCTTACCAGACGACCACTTACGTCGAGTTTGGCATTTTTGTTTTTTTTGAAAGAAATTGTAATGAGACCCCTTGACAAATGCCGATAATATATTATAATGGGGAGCGTAACACACACATGAGGAACAGGGAATGATGTACGATCAAGACTTCGAAAACTACGTCGATGAGATGGCCGAAGAACACGTCCACGTTGCGGAGAGTCTCCACGATGGCGACCTCGACAGCGACGAACCCGAGGACGACGGACAGCCCACGGAGTACGAGGAATGGCAGGACTACATGGGGGGAGACGACTGGGATCACGGTCAGTACGACGACCTCGGTTACTAGCGTCAAGAGGGGTTGACAAAAAACGTGCGGGGCCGGGGTCTCGCACGACGTAAGTGTATGGTGTATAACAGGTTACAACTATTTTGGAATTTTTTGAAAATAAACTGTAGTTAGCCCTTGATAAATGACGATAATAGTAGTATAATAAGGCTATGAAACGCAAAAAAGAAAAGATCGTTCTGGAGATCGAAGTAACGCCTTGGAAGGTTGGCAGGGTTCATTCTGTCAACAAGCCGGGTGCTGGCAAGCACAATGACAGACGAACCAAACGCAATCGCACACGGGCCGCACAGAACCGCAACGCGATCAGGGAGTCTATGTAAATGGTGACTGAGCTATTGACATGGGGCAATTTCTTTGGTATAATGGTGGCATTAGGAGTAGTCTGTTGGATGGCAGACCGGCTCGGTTGGTGGGAATAGAAAAAGGAAAAAAATGAAACAACTGAAACTTCAAGACGCCGTGACGTACAAAGGTAGTCTACACACCTTCACAGCCCTTGAGAATCTGGGCAACGGGAAGATCCTCGTCGTGCTGACTAATTCAAACGGCAAACAAGTCCGACTGAAGCACACAACCGTCGAATCCCTTATCGAGAAGGGGAAAATATGTTTGAACTCCGAGTCAAAAGCATCGGTGGCAAAGTCGAAAGCTTCGTCTTCTACGAAGAAGAAAAAGCAAACAAAGTCAAGAAAAAGCTCCTGATCTTGGGGTGGACTCTCGTATATCTGAGACTGCTTGGATGAAATACATCGACCCCGACAAACGGGTTTACGTCTACTTCAACCTCCACAAGCGGCTGTGGAGCGTGAAGCAGGACGGCAAGGTGAAGGGCCACACGGCGTCCATCTGCCTAAAAGACTGCCGGTTCTTGATTAGCAAGGCGGGACAGGCACGGGTTAGGCGTGAGAAGAAAAAGAACGTCCACGCTGGCGTATCGGGATACGTGCAGTTTGATATTCCGTGGTGGGTTGGCAACACTACTTGTTTCGTGATGTACAATCCTTATAAGCACGACACGTTCATTCAACGGACTGGTGTGTGCGACGATCTGCATCCGAGGCCGGTGACAGAAGCAAGATTCGTCGAGATGAAGATCAGTATAAATAATAACCCAACAGTGATGGCTATAGATTTCAGTCCCCCAACAGAAAAAATAGGAACCGACCACGATGCGTGACACAATACTAGTGACAGCCGTGTGGACTTATGTAGCCTGCTATGCATTCGAACTATATATGAGATACTTCTCGAATTAGTTCAATAAAAAACGTGCGGAACCCCGGCCCCGCGCGACCTAACCCCTTATGCGACAATGACTTATAGCTATTATGAGAAAACTGTGGAATATACTAAAGGTTGGGGTTGACGTATGCCGATAATACTATATAATGGGGGTGTTGGGGGCGTAACTCAATGGCAGAGTGCCGGATTGTCTATCCGGTGGTTGCGGGTTCAAATCCCGCCGTCCTCGCTTTGTCTCAGCTATTCTAGCTTCCTGTAGTCTTTAAATAGTCTATAGCACGCGAGTTGCGCGCCAGTACGCAACTTGTCAAGACCAAAAAATTTTTTTTGAGCTAATGTTCGGGGTTGACAAACGCCGATAATAGTATATAATGGGGACCATCATGCACTCTGGAGGTACTGCCTATGAGATGGGAGGAACTATCCGAACTGCTTTTGGATCGCGGACAGGAGAATCCTGAATTTTTAGAGGAACAAGTTTTTGTCTGGGACGTATCGACTGGAGAATTTTATCCGGCAGACACCCTTGACACACAAGAATCTGATGGTATAATAGACGCAAACCGTTTGTTTATTTCAATTCGAGAGGACGAAATCTAATGAGTGAGACAAAGACAAGAGTTCATGTGACGTTGGAAGATTTCTTGCGAGTAACGATTGCTGATCGTGAGACGTTCGATAGTATCGACTCGGCTTCGGCTGAGTTGGGAATGACAACGGCCAGCTTCAAGCAGCGACTTATCACAAGCCGCAAGCGTTATCCGTCCCTTTACGAAGGCACAGAGCCTTACACCGCCGACGCTCGACGGGTTCCAACCGAAGCGGAAGCTGCCGAACTGCTTGCGTCACTTCTCGGTGATTGGGACGAGGGCGAGGACGAGGACATGGGGGGTGACAGTGAGTGATAGGATACATATTGCTGACCATCATTCTCGGTACGTTCGCGGCAATATGGATTCTATGTGACGATTGATGCGGGGTAGCTCCCCGCTTGGGGTGGTGACTGAATAATCTCCGGTTATGGAGAGATAAGGTGTGTCCCCTAGTTCGATGGCCAAATGGTTGAGAACTATATAAAGACAGCAGGGAAACTGACTACCATATCTGAGTACCTTGCGGGTAAAAACTAAACCCCGCCCACCCATCTTACAAAGCCGGTTGGCCCTGCGGGGCTAGCCGGTTTTTTTTATTTTAGGGGTTGACAAAAAACGTGCGCCGCCCCGGTGTCGCACGCCGCAACCCGTTACCCCGTAAGGACTTATGACTATTCTGGGTTTTTTTCTATTTTGTCTCATGCGGGGGGTTGACAAACGCCGATAATATACTATAATGGGAGACATAACGCACACTAAAGGGACACACACGATGCTCAAGTATTCACAAGCAAACGCCAAGACCCACGCAATGGCAGCCGTTCCCGAACTGGCAGCCTACCTCGACAACAAGCGGAAGATTTACAGCCTCGACCTATTGTCGGGCTACTCGTGTCCGTTTGCGAAAGCGTGTCTCTCGAAAGCGGTTGTCGGTGACGATGGCAAGCGACGAATCAAGGACGGTCCCGACAATGAATTCCGGTGTTTCTCGGCAAGTCAAGAGGCACAATATACCGGAGTATATAATCTCAGGAAACACAACTTCGACTTGCTCCGGGTTGATCAGTGGGATGCAACCCTGATGGCTCACCTGTTGAATGTCTCGATGCCAGACAATCTCGGCATCTGTCGGATTCACGTTGCCGGGGATTTCTTCAACCACCATTACATGAAAGCGTGGACGATGGTGGCACGAGCCAACCCGAACCGATTGTTCTACGCCTACACCAAGAGCCTGAGATACTGGCTCGACATGGCTAACATCATCCCGCACAACATGGTGATGACGGCATCCTACGGTGGACGTGACGACGCACTGATTGCCACCAAGGGGTTGCGGTCTGCTATGGTGGTGTTCTCGGAAGCGGAAGCGGATAGGCTCGGAGCGGAAATCGACCACGACGATTCCCACGCTGCCCGGCCTAGCTTGCGGAATGATAGTTTTGCTCTGCTGCTGCACGGGACACAACCGGCGGGGACGGAAGCGGCTGCGGCTCTGAAAGAACTAAAGGGTAAAGGGTCATACAGCCGATAGGGGTTGACATTCAGTGCATCTGTGGTATAATGGAATGAGTTTCAAGTAACTTGGTATAGGAGGATTGTGATGAAGGGTGTTAGTATTGGTGACAGGGTTCAGTTCATGTACAACGGCAAAATGCGAGCCGGGACTGTCGAGAACGTTTGGGACGAGAGGGTTGGTAGTCGATACCGTGCGGCTGGTTTCTGTTTGGATCATGGGAGCTTTTATAAATCCTACAAAAAGGGCAAAGCCCAATTCTTAGCAAAAGCTAAGTAGCAATCTTCTGGTCGGTGGCTGCCCCGTATTATTATTCCCTTTCTAATCGGGGGCAGTCGCCTGCTGGCGGCGGTTGGGACCAACGCCCACCGTCGCCAGTTTTTTTTGTTTTTGGGGTTGACAAAAAACGCGCGGCGCCGGGGTCTCGCACGTCGCAACCCGTTGTCACACAAAGACTTATGACTATTTAGGTATTTTTTCAAAAAGAAGTGGAGACGAGGCTTGCATTTTGTCGATAATAGTATATAATGGGGGAGTAACAAACAACAAAGGGAAAACAAATGGCCATCGCTCAAGTATCTTCTGAATGCTTCCTCGCTACTGCTGACAAGGCTTTTCGGCAAAAGCCATGTGAATTCACCGCTGAGACTTTGGAGTCTATGGTGGAAGAACAACCAATCCTGACCGAAGGACTGATGCGTCTCGCTGCGGATCTGTCTGAAGTCGTAGAGCCTGTCGATGAGGAGTCACAGATGATGACTTTCACGATGGTGGCTTCGGTGATCTGCCTGATGTGGAAGGCTATCAAGGCTCAAGACGAAGCGAACGAACTCGAAGAAATGATCGGATAAGGGTGAACGATGAAACTTGATGACGTTTTCAGGATTGCATTGAAACACTTTCCGCTGTGCCACGTTGGCGAGGATACCGAGGGTGAGGTGGTGATCTTCACCGGCATGATGGTTGATGAGAATCAAGAACTTAGGGAGATGACAGATGAAGACATTGACTAAGGACGGCGAGTTCAAGCGAATGAAAGATTCCACAGTAGCCCACCGCAAGGCAATTAGGAAACTAGTCGATAGTGGCTGGGCCTACTGTGATAAAACAACTTGGAGGGAAATGCGAGATGCGAAAAATGATTAATGCGGACACCCTGTTTACGTTGGTGTTCTTCGCGTTCTGGACCTTTATCATCGTCGCAACAAGGTAAAAGGGCGGCGCCCCCGTCCCGCATGTTTTCTGTCAAGCCCAAAAAAGTGTTTTTTAGCTCAAGTTCAGGGGTTGACAATGCCGATATATATAGTATAATGAGAGCCATGTCAAGCCAAGCCCAACTAGAAAAACGATGCCGCTGGTGCAAGGGATCTACCATCGTGACGGTGGACCCTGCGGACCTCGAACGATGGCGTGCGGGAGAACTTATTCAGATCGCGATGCCGTACCTGTCCGCAGGTGAGAGGGAGTTGCTCATAAGTGGAACGTGCGATGTGTGTTGGGAGGGGATGTTCGGAGACGGAGATTAGTTTTTAGGGGTTGACAAAGGAGTGTTGTCGTGTATAATGGAAGCATCGAACCGATCAGTGACCAATTTCCCATTTTTCCACGAAAGGAAGTAGAAAATGATGCAGAAGAAAACGACCATCAAAATGACTCCGACGCAAGCATCGGTGTACATCTCAAGTTGGTCAGGGGACGTGCATCTGACGCTAACGCAAGTGAGCGGTCCCGAAACGGATGAAGTTGAAGTGGATGTACCTATGTCGATTGCTCGACAACTCCACGACCAACTCGGAAAAGAGTTGGCAGAACATGACGCGAAAGTAACCGAAAAAGAAAACGAAAAGGAGACCGTCTAATGAAGGCTGTAAAATCAAATATGTTCCGCAAGGTGAAAGTGGTTACGAACACGGATCGATCTGATCGTCCCCAATGGGCAAAGATCGTGGTTGATGGAAAGATTGCCCACACTGGGCAGCACAAGTACATCAAGCGTGTTGCGAAAGCAAAGTACAATCTTCTCGCGAAGATCTGAAGCTCCCTTTCGTGAGGGCCGGGGCGGTGGCATTGCTGCCGCCCCGCGCCTTTCTAATACAAACAACCATAGTGGCCCAGTTAAAGCCTCCTAGAGTGAAGGGAACGGCACGTGTACGATCCGGCCCGTTGATGGTATGGCTTCCCATCCTACTATGTTTTTGCCGGTTGGCCCTGCGGGGCTGGCCGGTTTTTTTATTTTAGGGGTTGACAAAAACGTGCGAAACCCCGGCGCCGCACGCCCTAAACCCTTTCACAACAACAACTTATGACTATTTCTTTTTTTTGGAAAAAAACCTCATGCGTAGCCCTTGACTTTGTCGATATATATAGTATAATGGGGCATCAACTCGAACGAAGGAGAGAATAATGAATATGTTGGGACTGCTCGAACCGGTCTGTCGTCAGTGTGGGACGGTTGTTCAAATTACAGTCCTCGGCCCCGATTACGAAAAGTGGGAAGAGGGCGAACTGATCCAGAATGCCATGCCGTACCTGTCCCCCGGTGAGCGAGAGATACTTATCTCGGGAACGTGTGGTCCGTGTTTCGAGCAGATGTTCGGGGAAGGTGAAGACGACGAATACGGGGATGATGGAGAGGACTTGACATCGACGGACGATGTGGTATAATGTGTGAAGTTTTGACAGGTTATTCTTTTAGAAGGGAAAATTTCAATGAGTCATGAAGTAGAGAAAATGGTGTTCGCTGGGCAGACGCCTTGGCACGGACTTGGGACGCAGATTGACGAGGCGACCGGATTCTGGGACGCATTCAATCAAGCCGGTTTGAATTGGGAAGTGGAGACGGAGCCGCTTTACCGTGAAAACGGTGACAAGGTGAAGGCCCAAGCGTCCGTGAGAACGTCGGACGGTCGCGTGTTGGGCGTTGTGGGTCCACGCTGGACACCGTTGCAGAACAAGCACGCTTTCGAGGTGTTCGAGCCGATGGTTGATTCTGGCGACCTCATTCTGCATACCGCTGGATCTCTGCGAGGCGGTGAGCGTGTTTGGGTTCTCTGCCAATTGGGATTGGATCATACCGAAATCGTGCCGGGAGACGAGATTGCCAAGTTTGCTCTGCTATCTAATGGGCACGACGGCAAACTCGCTGTGCATTTCGGGTTTACTCCGATTCGTGTTGTGTGTGCGAATACGGAATCGTTGGCCCGAGACTGTAAAGCCTCGAAGCTGATCCGTGTTCGTCACCACAGGTTTGTCAAAAACAATGTCGAGAAATTGCGCGACATCATGAATCTGGCAAATCAGGAATTCGAGACGACTGCCGAGGAATACAGGTTCCTCGCCGCTCGCTCGATCAATACCGAAGACCTGAACAAGTACGTTCGGATCGTTCTCGGTGTTCACGACAAGCCAGTCGTTGACCTTTCCACCCGTTCAAAGAACATCATCACAACTATCGAAGAGTTGTTCGAGACGGGCAAAGGTAACGACTTGCCGGGAGTTGAAGGGACTTGGTGGGCAGCATACAACGCTGTAACCGAATACCTGAACTACTCCAAAGGCCGCACCACTGAGAATCGAATGGACTCGCTGTGGTTCGGGCAGAACGGGAATATGAGCCAACGCGCTCTTGAAAGTGCCGTGCTTCTCGCGGCCTAGCAAAGAAAGTTCCCTTCGTGTGACTCCGCACTCCTTGCTCGTCAGGGGGTGCGGAGTTTTTTCATTTTAGGGGTTGACAAAAAACGTGCGGGGCCGGGGTATCGAATAACGTGCGGAACCCCGGCGCCGCTCGCCCTAAGTTGTTGATGTGTAAAGGTTTACGAAGATTTTCTCAAGTTTGGGGGTTGACATGGCCGATGTGTATTGTATAATGACGTAAGGTGTGTATAGGCAACGACTTACGAAACAAAATAGAAAAAGGAGGAGATGAGATTGAGTCTCAATATCAAAGATTTCAAACGTGGAGTCCTCCCCTTTGTAGCTCTTTGTAGTAGTCTAAGCATTGTCTGTAGCACGCGAGTTTTTTAATAATTAAGCAGTCTACAACATTTCAAAGGCACGCGAGTTTTTGTCTCGGCCTTTCTAGCCCATTGTAGTCTAAGATAGTCAATAGCACGCGAGTTTTTTAAAAGGAGTGGTCACATGGTGATGCACCAAACGTTACAGACGGCGGCGAAGAGTAAGGTACAGAAGAAAGGTCAAATTAGTTCCGACTTGCAAAATGACCTAGTGTGCCAAGAAGTGTTAAAGAAATTAGGGAAAGTCAGTAGTCTACACGGTATTGTGGCATACAATGTTTTCGATAATAAATGGCGCGTTAATGTCTGGGTAGAAGACTGGTCAAGGCCAGAGTCAATAAGTCCAAGTTATAAAATCAAATACAGTTTTTTCTGTACTGTACAGGACAATTGTATTTCTCACTCCAATCCGGAAATTTTACCAAAAGATCGGGAGTTAGGGGTATAATAATATATAGAGTCTATTTCGAAACGAGAGGGGGTGACTATGTTTAAGCATCTTTGTTGCGTTGTGGCTTTTCTGTTGGGTGGGTTGGTAAGCTATTGTTTTATTAGCTGCCCATACTTCAGTAGTAGTCCGGTTTGCTCATGTGAAGCGGATTGCAATTGCTGCGATAACTGTTCTTGTAAACATGGAGATTTAAAATGATAAGTAAGGTTCAAGGTTTGTTCGGATCGAGACGTTTTTGGGTCGCCGTAGGTGGCGTCCTTTTTGTTGTTTTTGATGGACTTGGTGTTGGCCTCACGGCAGAGCAAATTAATCATGTTGTACTAGTTGCTGGGGCTTGGATCGTTGGTGATTCACTGCGTGTTACTTAAAGAAAGCTATCTCTAGCATCTTTTCTTAGGTCAGGTGGGTAAATTCTCAAAGAAATGAGAAGAATTAAACTAGCAGTCAAATAAAGCGGGGTGGCTAAATAAATTCGCAGTCTTCGTAACATTGTCTCATCCTTTATAGGCTTGTAATAGTCTAAGATAGTCAATAGCACGCGAGTTTAAAAAATCCCACCAACCACCCCGCTAGACTGCGTTAGTCTGCGGCAACTTCTAAAACTCCCCAAATTCTACAGGGCAATTGTAAAATCAAGAGCATTGCCCGTAACTAGGTTACATACTCTTATAGGGGAGTAACGTACTATATCAACAGAATCTCTACAGATTTATAATTCCTTTGAATTTGAGCCACATATTATGCTTAAACACTGGATTCCCGCTATTAAGGTCCACATTGTTATCTGTTGTGGGAAATCGAACTTACTGTAGTTGAATATGAACGTACCAACACAGAAGTAGAACATAAACACATAGAAAAATGCTGATATTGATTTCATCCACGACTCAACAGAAGAAAATTAATCCTATACACTCTGTACTTAAGTATACAACCGGCGAAATGGATTTTCGGAAACAAAATGGGAAGAAATCTGAAAAAAATTTGAACGATTAGGAACTTTTAATCATTTTGGGCTTTTTCTTTTTTATTCCTTGACTGATCTTGTTTTGGACATATAATATATGAGGGTTCTGCCCCCAACATCATGTGAAATTTACTGCAATTTCGCGGAATGTAAACCAAAAATCAGCAAAAAAACTAAAAAAGTCACTTATTGCGGGGTACAGAGGTGCAAATCATATCACTGGAACAACTTTATCTTTGCATCATTATATTGTCTGGTATCACTCTACTACTAATGCTTGTTCAATTCATGGTGTTTTTAGTATCTAGTTGTCTTAATATGAGAAATAACAAGAAGAAAAAAGAAACAAAACCTATCAATAGCCCAGTCCGAGATATTCCTCAAGCAGCGGCTTCTTTTTGGGGCAACAGGTTCAATAAGCGTAATTGAATATTAATTGACCCTAATTGACAAGAATTGAATTAAAATGATATGGGTCAACGAAGCTAAGAAGTATCTGACAGACTTTTGCTCTGAAGATGCACGAATTCGTATAGAGAATACTGCATATAAAGATAAGTATGTATGTCTAGAGTGTGAAGTCGTAGATAATTCTGGCAGTAGGAATATTGTCTTTATTGTAGAGTTTAACGACTGGGGAGAACTTAAACAGTTCCGTTCCTACACAATGGCCTAAAACAGATGTCAAGATTCTACATATGGGGGAATAAGATGCCGAAAAGCAAACTGGAAAAGTGGCTTGATTGCCATAATCACAAGATGGAACTCATGAGAACCTTATTCTCCTTTGTAGCTGCAAGCACTGGCATATTAGTTCTACTCAAAGTTTTTAATTTACTGGGTTCGTAAAGATGAACACAACAAAAAAAGTGTACGACATATTTGGTTCCTTGTACTCTTGTTATTTTTATGATAACGGTTACGATCAAGGAGTAACTATTTTTGGAGAAGACGGTGAAATGGCTTTTAAGTTCAATGAGCCAATAGACGAGTCTAAGGTTCACCTACTTCTTAAAGGCTATCACATAGGTTCTAACAAAGTAATTTCAAGGTAAAAGGACAAATAATGCCACCGGAAAATCAAAACCCTTATTCATCGCTTATTTCCAAGGCAGAAGAACTCTCTGCTGATTCAGCTACCCCAAAAACTGTTGCCGTTCTTGGAGCAGGTGCTATGGGTAAAGGAATCGCTTGTGTTTTAGCCCAAAAAGCGTCTATCAACGTAAATCTATACGACATTAATACCGAACAATTCAAGTCAGTCGAGAGTATTCAACTAATTAGTACCACAACCGACTTGTCAGAGGCGATTGAATCTTCCGATCTCGTTATAGAGGCAATTCCAGAAGTCCTCTCGTTAAAGAGAGAGGTTGTTTCCAAGTGTGTAGATCAGTTTGTTGCTACAAACACTTCAACATTTAAAGTAGAAGACATATCATCCAGAAGCAACTTTGGAGGAATGCACTTCTTTAATCCTGTATCTAAAATGCCTCTCGTTGAGGTAGTTTCAGGACCATCTACCTCAGAAGAAACCATAGCCGTACTATGCAAGACATCCTTAGCTATGGGAAAGGTACCTCTGGTGTGCAATGACTGTAGCGGTTTCGTAGTTAACCGTATGTTAATGCCTTATCTTATAGAGTTTGATAAAATGGTTTCGGAAGGTCATGACTATTCTCATATAGACACGGTTATGAAAAACCACGGGTGGCCTATGGGTCCAGCAGAACTATGTGACCTCGTTGGTCTTGACGTTATTTACCACGGATCTCAAAGTATAGCAAGAGCATACGATCATATAACTGTTTCTGATAATAGCGCATGCCATCAACTATACAAAAATAAAGACTTCGGAAGAAAGTCGCATAGAGGATTTTATAGCTACGATGTCATATCAGGTAAAAAAGCTGGTAGATTCTCTGTACCGGGAGAGACTAGAGAATCGCCTAGCGTAATTACAGAGAGGCTTATCTCTCCTATGCTTAACGAGGCCGTAATGCTCCTTGACGAGAAGATAGTTGATAGTGTCGCAGAGATAGATGCGGCATTAGCTCTAGGGGCGGGACTTCCGCCGTTGTCTCGGGCTGGTTGGCCGCTTATTACAAGTGCTTAACAACAAGGGGGCGACTGGATTCGATTGGTAGTGAAAGTATTAGTTGCATTGACTGGTTGATCGGTGGGCCAGTATAAAAGCCGATTACACATTAATTGCCGAAAAGCAATTTGCGTTAGCTGCCTAGTGTAGCTTGGGGCTGACTTGAGCCTTATTAACCAATCAAGTCAAAAAAGGTTTTTGGCGTATTTCCTTAAAAAATGCGATCTAGGTTGGATATGTGCCATCTGAACATACCATCCGAACTAACCAGATTAGCCTTGTTTGTTGTGCGAATACAATGAACTAACAATGTAGAAGCTAATATGGAAACTATACAAGACGGGGGTTCGATTCCCCCCGCCTCCACTTTTATAGGACAAGTAACATGATTGAATATAAGAATTGCACTAAATGCAACGATGCGCTTCCCAATACTGCAATGTTTTTTGCTAAAAGAGGTGGAGAAAACTATTTTAGGACAGAGTGCAAACAATGCACCAACAAGATGCAGAAGGATTTGAAAAAGTTAAGGCAAATTCATGGAAATCCACCCGACGATTACTCTTGTCCCATATGTTCTAGATCATCCCACGAGGTTAAAGGTGAAGGTGGAAGGAACAATGGAAAGAGCGGATGGGTCATAGACCATGACCATGAGACAGGAGAATTTCGTGGATGGCTATGCCACAAGTGTAATCGAGGACTTGGAGCATTCAACGAGAACGCGATCCTTTTAATAAGAGCGATTAAATACCTCTATGTGCGCAAAAATCGAAAGATGAACTCCGAATGCTGGATGAGCGACATCATCTGTGAGCTAAACGAACTACTGGAGACCCCCCTTCCAGAAGATGTAAGGTCCGATCTAATTGATATCATCGGAGACCTTAAGGATCAAGACCCTCATCAGTATTGGGGGGAGAGAGGAGCGGACTACTTATGAGATGCATTGGCAGGTCTGTGGAGATTGCTAACTCCCTTTTCCCACAGACTTACGAAGAAAGAAATGGCTACAGAACGTACCACTTTGCGTTTGGGTGGTGTAAAAATACCCTTTTAGCTATTGGTCAAAACAGACCTAACGCTCCCAGTAGTCGTGCTTTGAAGTTTGCGAAAAAATTTAATAACGCGCAAACTATTAAATATCCATTTCTTCACGCAGAAGTGGATTTGATAAGCAGGCTATGGGGGCGATTTTATATAAACAGCAAACTGAAAGTGATAGTTATAAGGCTCAACAGGTTTGGTGAATTGCAGAACAGCAAACCCTGCACAAACTGTTCTAGCATCCTAAGTGCCTTAGACGTAAACAAGGTGTGGTGGTCTACTGCAAAGGGAAAAATTAAAGGGTCTAACTCATGGTAGAGCAAGTTGTAAAAGAAGATTACAAGTTCGGCTTTCACGATAATCATGTTAATATTGAAAAGTTCGACAAAGGACTTAATGCCGACGTAATTAGGCGTATCTCTGATATTAAAGGAGAGCCAAAGTGGATGTTGCAAAAAAGGCTGGAGGCACTGGAGATATTTAATCAAAAACCTCTCCCAACGTGGGGAGGAGACATGAGCGGCATAAACTTCGATGATATTATCTACTATGTAAGACCTTCTGAGAAGCAAGAACAAGACTGGGATGATGTTCCTGATGAAATTCGTGAGACATACGATAAGTTAGGAATCCCTGAAGCTGAAAAGAAATATCTGGCTGGAGTGAAAGCCCAATACGAAAGCGAAGTCATATACGGAAGTCTAGAAGACGACCTCGCAAAACAGGGGGTTGTGTTTCTTAGCACTGACGAGGCACTCAAAAAGCACCCCGATCTTATGAAGGAATATTTTGGAACAATAATACCTTCTGCTGACAATAAATTTGCTGCTCTCAATACTGCCGTATGGTCTGGCGGAAGTTTTATCTATATACCAAAGGGGGTTACTGTAGAATTTCCTCTACAGGCTTACTTCCGCATCAACTCTGAAAGTATGGGACAATTTGAACGAACTCTCATTATTTGTGACGAAGGCTCTCAAGTTCATTATGTGGAAGGATGTACCGCGCCAATCTGGACCCGCGATTCACTTCACTCTGCCGTAGTAGAGATAGTAGTTAAAAAAGATGCCCGTTGCCGTTACACAACCATACAAAACTGGTCAAACAACGTATATAATCTTGTAACTAAAAGGGCTATGGCTTACGAGAACAGCCTGATGGAATGGATAGACGGCAATCTAGGCTCTAAGCTAACTATGAAGTATCCTGCTATTTGGTTAATGGAAGAAAGAGCGAGAGGAGAAGTCCTTAGTATAGCCTTTGCAGCTAAAGGTCAGCATCAAGACGCTGGTGCAAAAGTAGTCCATTGCGCCCCAAACACATCCAGCAGGATTATTTCTAAATCTATATCCAAGGACGGAGGCAGGTCTTCCTACAGAGGTCTTTGCAAGGTAGTGAAAGGGGCTACAGGTTGTCGGTCCAACGTCGTTTGCGATGCCCTGATACTTGACCCTGATAGCCGTTCCGACACATACCCTTACATAGAAATAGACGAAGACGATGTTACAATAGAGCATGAGGCTTCTGTTAGCAAGATAGCAGAAGAACAACTGTTCTATCTAATGTCTAGGGGGATGTCGGAATCGGAAGCTGCCACGATGATTGTCAGCGGATTCATTGAGCCTCTAACGAAGGCTCTCCCTATGGAATACAGCGTGGAAATGAACAGGCTTATAGAGATGCAAATGGAAGGGTCTGTAGGATAAGTCTATACCCAAAGTACGCCCACGACGCCAGAACCAATAGAAGGAACAGCATCCCTTTTACACTTGTTAACGCAAGGAGCTATGCCAGTGAACCTAGTGTCATATTTGTTAAAGACTATTCCTGTTTCTGGGAGCGACGACGAATAGGTATTGATTTGGTAATTGGACCCTAGTTGGTCGTCAGTTCGCGGTGCGCCAACAAGTATTCCTCCGTTGTCAATTGCGTTCGCGGCAATACATTTCGCTATAATATCATTAGCCATATGATTTCCTTTTAAAAGTGTCACCTAAATGGAAATACACCAAAATTGGATTAAAGGGATTGACATTCGCTTGCCGATGATTATAATGGGGTTCAGGAGTCCCAATGCACGACAGGAGAATGGATCATGGATATTTTAGAGAATCAGATGAGTTTTTGGAAAGAAACAAGGAAGAAGATATATAAAGTTCCCTGTGGATGGGAAGTCTATGGGTATGTTGAGGTTTCTGCTGAGAGCCTTGATGAAGCAATTAAAAAGGCGAAGGCAGATGATTACTTTCCCCTTCCCAATCGTACTGTCTTTGGAAAGGTTAAGGGGGATTCGCCACACATGGCAAGATTTAACTATGTTGAGGGTACTTTTGAAGTTGACGACGCCGTTATAGAGGATATGAATGATGAATGACTGGATATATATTCTAGCTGGACTGCTAGGCTTAGGAACCTTTGCAGTATTGGCAGATTACTTCGATTGGCTTGAAAGAGATTAAAAGGAGACAAACATGGCTAAGGCTAACGCAGTTGACAGATATGTTAAGATTGTTCGCAGAAACGATAGTAATGGGGGTCACTATTTCAACACGGTTCTCTTTAGTGAGAATCCAGATGAGAACGAAAGGTTTAGAACTCATAAGCAGTTCAATTTGCAATACGAGACAGGTAGTAGACCCAGAGCAGAAATGTATGCTTACAAGCTGGCAAAATGCCTTGATTGCAGGGTGGTGCAATGACACCGGAAGACATTGAGAAACTTAAAGAAGAAGTAGGAGACACCCTCTCTCTCCTTATAGATTTAAACATAGTGGAAACTACTGCCATAGACGAAGATGGCAATTTTTGCTATGGTTTGACAGAATACGGGAAAGAAGTTGGAGAAGAACTTACAAGGCTAGGATTAGGAGTTGAAGATGAATGACACTCCAATGTGTACATGGTGTGCAAGCATAGGGCATACTTTAGCTGACTGTCCAATAGCACCTAAACCGGGGGTAGATTTTGTTTTTGATGATGACGGGATCGCTGTAGGGGTGGATTTTGTAAAGAGATTTAGGAAGATGGAAAATGGGGAGATGGTTGAAGATGAGTAAGACAGTAGTAATATACTTAGATTTTGAAGATGATGAGATTAGCGATGCAGATGTATATAACTATCTAAACGAGCTAATGGAAAACAAGTGTTTGGGCTGGGAGATTGAAGATGAGTAAAACACTTAACTACGAAGTAATGACAGTTGATCCTCCAATGGCCGATCAATTAGGAAGGTGGTGTGAGAAACCGCCTACAGATTGTGGCAGAGGTGAAGTTGTCTTCGATGAGGAAGTTCATTTTTCTGATAAACACTTTATGGTAGTACAAGTAATTGCTAGCGAAGATTCAGATGAGGAACCATGTTGGACTCAAGGTATTCTGTTTAACGAACAAGGTCGTGAATGTGGAATAACTCCTCCGTGTGAAGTCTTCCTTGGTGTGTATCAGGTAGGTAATTATTGTGTGAGCGTGGAGAAGGAAGATGAGTAAGTTCACCTACACTGTTGAGGTACACGCTGAGAACAAGGAACAAGCAGATCAGGTTATATGTGAGCGGCTGAATCACTACGAGGACTATGGTTTTGATTATCGAGTGGAGGTTGAAGATGACTGAGGATGTTAACGGAGAAATTACCTCGACGGCCTATGCGTATTTCCTAAACGAGCTAGGTTTGAACGACCAGCAGAAGGAACTTGTGAAGGCTTTAATTAGGCATTTATATATTGATGGGTGGACTGACGGCAATGCACACGAGAGTTTCCTTATCCCCAAAGAGTTTGCTGAAATGATTGGTAAAGACCTAGAGAGTAGTTGGGCTAGTCTTATAATCGAGGAAATGGAATGACTAAGTGTAATGTTTGTGGTGACAATCACGATGAAGAATCCCACATCCCAGAAGGGTTGTATTGCTACAATGTAAACGATAAGGGAGAGTATCGTGTTTGTCCATTCTGGTCAATAGACCCTAATGAGCCTTTCCAAAGCAACGGTTATTGTAACTTCTTAAAGAAGGGTGATTGGGAAGAAGGGTTTGGACTGATTTGGGATAAAGTTAAGGAGTGTGGAATATGAGTGACAAACCAAGAGGCCCAAAAAAGGGTGAGGCGGCTGGGGTAGTAGTTAAGCTAACTAAACTTGATGATGGTCAATACCTTCTTCCCCTTCCTGATAAAATTACTGATGGTTTAGGTTGGAATATTGGTGACGATTTAGACCTCGAATTTACAGAGCTATGCGAAACTTGGGGGGAAACCCAAGGATGTGTTATTCGCAATCTAACTAAGGAAAGAGAAGATGTATGAAGTCTGGGACAGTCATGGTCAGAAGTTTGAGGCGAATTCCAATACGACAGATTATAAAATAGTAGAACATTTCTTTACCTGTGACTGTATGTCTCACGGATTACGAATAGTCTCGTATGATTGGGATGGAGACTGGCCGCAAGATGAAGACATTAATATAGAACTATGGAAGTGCGTAGGTACTGGCCGTAAGGGTGTGTGGCATAGAATTAAGATGTGCTGGAATATAATGTGGCATGGTAAGGATTATGTTGACGATGTTGTGTTAAAGAGAGAGGATGCTAAACGTCTAGCGGAAGTTATAATCGAGTTAACCGTGGAGAAGGAAGATGAGTAAATCATATTTATGGAGTGAAGATGCTTACGAAACAAAAGTTATGTTAGGGTCTATTAATAAGCTAGTCTGTGATGCCCTGCAAGAAATTGCACCTGATGAAAGTACCACAGTAGAAGCATACGAAAAGGCTACTACACCTACAAGGAAAGCTGTTGTGGCTCTTAAGGATGCCCTATCTTTCGTCAAGCAGATTGAAGAAAAGTATGCCCATGTTGAATGTCCACAGGTAGGATTCCCAGACGAAGACTATAATGAAATGTTGGGTTCTGACGATAACCTTCCTTGGTAACGAAAGGAATTAAAATGAGTAACTTACATAACTTGCAATGGTATGAGATTCCCTGTAGCTGGCAGGTGTATGGAACTGTTGAAGTCGCCGCCAATAGTCTTGATGCTGCAATTGAAAAAGTAGAGGATGAGGGATTTCCTTTGCCTAGTAGAAGTAGCTACGTTGATGGTAGCTTTGAAGTTGATCGTGAAATTGCAGAGGAGTTGAACGAAGAATGAAACTCATATCATATATTTGCTATTGTCTTTGCGCAGGAATGTCGATCTTTTGCTTTTTAACTCTGGAAGATAAATCATACGCAAACTTTTTTGCAATTTGGTCCGTATCTAATTATCTAATCTACAAGGAGACTAATTAAATGACTGATAAAATGCCAGAGTATACCATCGAAAAGATGATCGAACTAGCAGCGTATGTAGTAGAGAGTGCGGACAGGGAATTTCTTGAAGAAGTGGTCTATAACTATCTTTTAGAAGGCTATGAGTCCAGTGAAGAATATTTCCAATATGATTGGGATGCCATGTTCGGGCCTCCTTATGAAGATGATTCAACTCCCGACTTAAAGATATTTAAGGATGAATCCTAAAATGATGCTTCATAAAGGTAATATGATTGAGAATTTTCAAACATGGTCATATAAGACAGTCCAACATGGATTTAAAAGTGTATATCACATCTCTTTTAATCACATGAAGCGGCCATACAACATTCTAGATATGCAGACTCTTGACGAGTTGGATTATCTGCTTGATACTATAGTAATTCCCGGCGACTATCAAGGATTGATACTCAGAAGTTCTAAAGGCTCGTTTGTAGTCGGAGCAAATGTCAAGGATTTTGTTTCGGCGCATGACGCACCAGATGAGGATATTGATAAAATACTAAAGAGGGGTCAGGATGTCTTTAACAAGATAGAAGACCTCAATATCCCAACCGTAGCTATCATGGGTGGAATAACTATGGGTGGAGGCTTAGAACTAGCTCTGGCTTGTAGTTCCAGAATCCTAATCAAGAACCCTGTGCCAGAAGACACACAATACACTACGCACCAACTAACCAAGCTGGCTCTCCCAGAAGTCAAGCTAGGACTGTTGCCTTCTTGGGGAGGCACTACACGGTTGCCCCGTATCATTAAGCCCACTAAAGCTATGGAGCTTATATGCTCAGGAAGAAACGTGGGTGAGTCAGAGGCTCTCAAGATTGGCCTTGTTGATGTAATAGTGGATAGACACAAAGCAGAAGACTGTGCGTATAATATAATAAACACTATTGACCACAGGGGCATTCAGGCTTCTAAGTGTGTTCCTCCAGATGTGGGGAAACTTACAATTATATTGGCTGGGGTGTATACGAAGTGGCTTATCGGTAGAAAGCAAAAGAAGATGTTTGGGGATAAAAACAAATACCCTTCACCTTATAGGGCATTGGAGACATTCAAAACCTGTCTTGGCTTGCATAGGCATACGTCCCAAGATGTAGAACGCAAGGCTTTTATACCGCTGGTTAAGTCTGACCAATGCAAGGAATTAGTAGGCAGGTTTCTTAGCGGGGAAAGGTGATGAAAAGTCGTGACTTCTATGAAGCGAAGCTATACATGGGGTCCGTAGACTACTCTACCAGAGAACAAGTATCTCAACATCAGGTAGAACTGTTCTGTGGGAAAGTTCATGAAGAATACGACATTGTTATACCCGTCAGGATAACTTCCACTACTTTTATTTCTGAGACTAATTATCAGGAAAGGGGATGGGAAATAGCTGCTATTAACTATCCTAAGTTTGACTTTTCTAGAAAACAAGTAAAGGAATTCATTATGCACCTAGCCGACCGCCTTTTAACAGAGTTCAATCAAAGGACGATATGTGTCGTGGATGACACAGACTATGGACTCGGCAAGAGTGTTACCATGCTGGAGAATGGCGATGACTAAATCTTTTGCAGAAACAGCTATGGAGTTAGGTGGCAAGAGCCAAGAAGAATCTGTCAGTATCGGGAAGATGGATACGGCAGACGATCAGGTTGAAGGCTTATTTGAAGACAAGCACCAAACTAAAAATAGTCCAGTCTATAAAGCAGTTTGGGATAGAGAGTTCCCCAGTAAACAGTTTTTTGAGTTTGATTTCCACAGACCGAATTCGCAGAAACTAATTAACTGTCTTTCTATCATTGAAGAATGTAAAAACGAAGGCACTCTATATGATGGTGTTAAGCTGAGTGAGCATCTCTTAAACGCCCTCTCTAAAGCTGGATACTTCGGACTGTTAGTGCCACTTCCAGATAAGCCAGCAATTTCTTTTTCTGAGTTTTCTTCATTCTTAACAGATGTTGCTAAACTTGAGCCTAGCGTAGCTGGAATGTGTTCAATCCACGGTTGTATAGGATCAGTAGATCCCGTTAGAACATTTGGAAATGACTATCAAAAAGATAAGTTTTTGCCGGGGCTATCTGATGGAACTTTTCTGTCTGCCTTTGCTCTTACTGAACCCTGTGCCGGATCAGACCTAACAGCACTAGAGACTCATGCTAAAATAGATGGAAACGATTACATTCTTAATGGAACCAAGTTATTCATTACTAACGTGCATTATGGAGGACTTGTTTCTGTTGTATGTCAGATAGATAATAAGCCCCAAGTGTTGTTAGTAGAGATTCCTGACGGCGATACTGACACATTTAGAATTGGACACTATAAAATTCATGCGCTTGCGAGATTAAATAATAACTCATTAATGTTCACGAATCATAGAGTTCCTAAAGAGAACTTAATACAGTTAGATAAGGGCGACGGTCTGACTGTAGCATATCATGGTTTAAACTTAGGTAGGATTTCTTTGTGTGCTAATGCATCTGGTTGTATGAAGACAATGCTGGAGTCAATGATTCCTTGGGCTAGATATAGGCAGACCTACGGACAACCTATTGCAAACAGGGAGCTAGTCCAAGAAAGAATAGGGCGGCTTGCGGGGTATGTCCTATCCTCCGACGCCCTTGTAGCTTGGTGTTCAGCGTTAATTGATAAGGGATACAGAGGCGAGTTAGAATGTATAATTGCAAAGACATTTGGCTCGGAATGTCAGAAGGAAGCGGCAATTGACTTGTGCATGAAGACTCATGGAGGAAGGTCTTTCTTAGGGGGACACCTCATAGGCGACAACATTCACGATCTTCTAGCTCCGCTTATTTATGAGGGCGAAGGAGATATGTTGAATATGGCATTTTTTAAAAGCCTAGTGAAAGAGCATGGTAAAACTTTCTTCGAGCCTGTTGGAAAACTTATGGCGCAACTTGGAAAGAGAAACCCCTCAGTCATAGACATTGTGAAGAATTATAAAACCTTCTTGCCCTATGTTAACTGGATGGCTAGGGAGGCAGTTCTTCCCAAAAGAGGTATACGTCCTATGGGGTTTAACAAAGACCTCGTAAGTCACGCTAAGTTTGCAATCAGAGGATTGCAGAAGTCCGCATGGGAGGTTAGCGCATTAATGAGGAGATACCAACTTGGTCTAGCCGATAGACAATGCAGGATGTCTATTCTATCAAGAAAAATTCAAAACCTCACAACTATTATGGTAACGGTTTGCTATGCTTTTTCTAAGGGAGATCAGCTAATCGCAGAAATAGCAAATGTATCGTGCGACAACCTCGTAAATAAGATAACCGGCAAGCATCCGACCGATTCTCAGATAAAGAAAAGTGTTGCACTAGGAAAGAAGATAAGTGAAAAAGAGATAGCTTCCTATGGTTCGGTGCTTATGAGGTACTAATGCTACTTTACGAGTTTAAACAGTATCATCCGAATAATTCTGGTGAGTCCACTTTGCCGAGGAAAGAAACTGAAACGAGAATTTATCTCGATGAAGAAACTACTGACATTATCTTTTATCAATATCTATTTGAGGGACCGAAGGTATTAGATATTAATTCAGTAACTATACCCATACGTCAACTAGCTAATCTTTCTAAGATGGCTTTAACGGCATATGCCTCTATCTGGATAAATTCTTACAACACTTCAGAAGGTAAGTAGAATGGAAAACTATAAAGTAGAGTGCATAGCTAACACAGGACTTCCTTATTTAGCTCATCCATTTGAAGTTTTTTTTGACAAGGAAGAAGCCATGTTTGACTTCATGGATATAGTCCCAGAGTCATACACCACTAAACATTATCAACGAGACAACAGAAACAGCAAATGGACGCTAATTGCAGAAATAGAAGGATGGAGAAAAGACTGCTGCAATGAATGATATGACCACGGCAGGTCTTCCCCCTTCTAGCTTTCTGAAAGAGGAAACCATGAATAGGCTTAAGAACACTATTTGTTATTTATGTGGAGCAATGGATCGCGTTGCCGATGGAGGCGTTGTATGGAGAAAAATGATTACTCCTTTATTGAAAAATATTGGAGTGGGAGTTCTTGATCCATCTGACAAGCCAACCGACTTTGCTCAGGAAGATCCTTCTTTCAGAGAAGATATAATCTCTTTCAAAGAGGAGGGCAGCTTTGATGAAGTAAAAGACTCCATGAGAGATATAGCTGCGATAGATTTAAGAATGGTTGATATAGCCCATTTTGTTATCATGTATATGGATATCAATGTTCATATGTGTGGATCATATCATGAAGCATTTACTGCGATCCAACAAAAAAAGCCCCTTTTAATAGTTTGTGAGCAAGGCAAAGAGAATGTTCCTAACTGGATGTTTGGGGTAATGCCGCACCAGCATATGTTTTCGGATTGGGCCAGTCTCATTCAGTACCTTCACGATGTTAGCTCTGGCTACGACAGGGAACATTATAATAGATGGAGATTTTTTAACTTTGAAAAGGTTTATGGAGAATAAGATATGGCTAGACACTCTAAAAGAAGATATACAGGACCACAAAAAAAAGAGGACTATCTGTATCCTAGTCGGTATGGCAGTCATGCATCAATGATTGACGAAGAAAAAACTTCTGAACTAACTGATGAAAAAATGGTTGTTCTAAAAGACGAACATGGGATGTATATTACATACAAGGATCGACTAGATAACGGTTTGGCAGACCCTAAACGGACCTATCCGCCTAGACCGCCCCTGACACAATGTAAGAAATAACGAATGTCTACGGAGAGCCGAAGATGTATATGCTAAGAATGGACAAGATAGATTTTGACCTCGTTGAAGAAGTGAAACCATCTTTTGACAATTTGCCAGAAACAGACCATAAAGACGGAAAGTACCGTCTTCGTAGGTACTCTGCTATTGAACTGCGGCACACGCTGCCGGGCATTGAAAAGTTTAAAGTGTTGCCCGTCTCCGACTTTACCCAAAGCTCAGAGTATAACAAGTTTCAAGGAGATGTGAAAAGAAATTTTGAAAACATAGAAGAAGAAACCCTAGCAAGTAAGGGCGTCGAGGAGATAGTTTATATGTTTAGGCACGTTAATGAACTATCTCCCGGCACACGGGTTGACATTCATCAAATGCGTGTTATAACACGATATCGCCTAGTATCGACTCCCGTGTCACCTGAAGGGGCGCATCAGGATGGCTATGACTGCATAGCCATGATTGGTATTGACAGACATAATATTTCTGGAGGAGAATTGTTAATTTCTTACACAAAAGATGGAGAGCCTTTTACTTCCATTCCTTTAGATTTGGGAGTTATAGCCTTTCTAGACGACAAAGCCTTATGGCATAATGCTTCACCATTAAGAGCAATCAACGATAATGAAAAAGGCTACATGGATGCCTTCATTTTAACTGCAAATAAGTAAGGACTAGAACTTATGACGAATCTATACCACAAAGACCTAACCCGCAATCACAAATCTTTAACTAGGGCAGAGCAAGCCGACCTATATCAGAAAATTCAAAACGGTGACACCGATTCTAAGCATACCGTAATCCATAGCTGCCTTCCACTTGTCATATCCATTGCGAAAAAGTTTAGGTACAACAATAAACATATTGATCTTGAAGACATGATTCAAGAAGGGAACATGGCTTTGATGAAAGCGGTGGATCGGTGGGATCTTGAGAAGGGGAGCATTACAACGGTTGCTACTTGGTATGTAAGGAACGCTTTGATAGATATGATTACCGACGCGAGATACAATATTAAGCACCCATACGCAATGTCTAGGAGGGCATCAGAAGAACTTAGAAAGATTAAAAATATAGACTCGACTGACATAGGCTATATTTCTAAAGAGACTGGCCTAACTCGCAAAAGAATTAAAAAGCTATTGTCCGTTTCCCCGCGAGGAACTACCAGAGTCAAGGTAGATACGACAAATCCTATTGTCAATTATGACACGCTCGATGAAGAGCAAGTTAATGAAAAGCCCTGTATGGCCGATCTTATATCCCTTATTAACGAAAATTTAATGGGAGATCAGAAAAGGATTTTCTGTCTTTGGGCTGGCGTGAACGCAAAAAAGATTGGACCGAAAGAAATCGCTCTTTCTTTGGGCAAGACAGAGAAGTATGTGTATGATAATATATACGGAGCAAAAAGAATACTATCACGCGCATCCAAGAGGTGATACATATGCCTAAATATTACATATCTGATGGAGCGGAGAAAACAGTGATAGAGGCCGACAGTCCTTTGCAAGCGTGTTTTAGAGCCATCAAACACAGATTTGAAGGAGTCCCCGTAAAGGGACACTATAAAATTTCAGAGCAGGGCTTTGATACTCATGATGATGATGTGGTTTTTTCATCGGACGAAGTTATCCATGCTCTAGTGGAATTGCTAAACAGGCAAAAGAAAAAGGGCGAAAACCCAAAAAACGACGAAGATGAGTGAAGGGAGGGGTTGACTTCTGCCGATACTACCCTATAATGGGGTAACACGAACGAAGAAAGCGTTTACATATCAGGAGATTAGGAATGAAGTCTACACAGGAACTAAAAACCGTAGTTCGATCTGGAGTTCAGAAGAAAACTGAATGTGGCATGGTGGTCAACGCGAAAGCGTTTGAGATGCTTGCACGTCAGTATTCTGATCCCATCAAGGCAATCTTGCAAGAGATTGGTGCTAACGCAGCAGATTCCCACATTCGAGCCGGTATTCCCAATCGGCAGTTCGATGTGAAGCTCCCCAACACTCTTGATCCGCATTTGCGTATCAGGGACTATGGCATTGGCATGACCAAGGATGTCATCTACGATGTTTACATCAACTACATGAAGTCCGATAAGACCTCTACCAATAGCGAGACTGGCTTCTTTGGAATTGGATCTAAAACTCCACTCGCCTATTCTGATTCGTTTAACATCAAGACCTACAATGATGGAACGATGACCCTCTACACTCTGGGTTACAATGAGCATTCTATTCCAG
>Ga0208030_1000591_pt1 | contig 24439 bp, 47 predicted proteins | sample MalvirDeepMed_M9_FD_184246 | JGI IMG/M metagenome (GOLD analysis project Ga0208030, IMG submission 184246) | Marine viral communities from the Global Malaspina Expedition - Malaspina viral metaG DeepMed_M9 (SPAdes) (version 2) | ecosystem: Environmental > Aquatic > Marine > Oceanic | place...
CATACGGCATAACTATTCCTCTCTAGTTTCGTACCACTTGGGACGATTTCCCAAGAAATACAGTATTAACAAAATTACTAATATTATCCATAGTAAACATTTCACCTAGCGGTGGAAAGAAGTATAACCCTCTAACCACCTTGTTTTTTAGGGGAAAGTCCTTTATACGACCTTCCCCCACAGCAAACAAAAACTGCTAATCCTTATGAATTCGGATTATGATGTGGTAACTGCGCCATCGGCAGCTGACGAACCAAACATCCAATATGCTCCAGCACTGAAGGACATTTCAATGAAATCCCCTTTATGTGCCGAAGTGCCAATAATGACATTGGATACACCAGTTGCGGCTGAAGAACCTGGACTGTCATCGCCAGTGTCAACTTCAGTTTCGTTGACCTTGCCGAAAACAATCGCACTGCCAGCGGCAATCGTAATTGCTGCTGTCGGTGTATGTTCTTCTACCCAGAACTTGTAAGTGGTCCCATCTAGACCTGTAGTAGCGGTGGGAAGCGTAATTGTATACGCACCACCAGCGGAATCTAACCTAAAGGTTTTTCCGCTATCCGTCTCAGCGTCTAGAGTTCTCGCAGCCTTGATTTGTTCCCAAGGCTGAAGAAATCCACCAGCTCCACTACTTTTACTAATATAGTCACTACGCATGATTCATCCCCTACAGACTTTCGACGTTGTAAAGAGCATGGGTTTCAGGAAGCGTAACTTCCAGACCCGCTTCGGTCAGAATCATATCTTTCCGAAGGTCTTCGTCGTCGTTCTGTACGTTAGTAATAACATGAGTATCACGATTGACACCGTTTCCGACAAGCGGACGGTAGGCAACGTTTTTCATATCAGCCATAAGCATGAAGCCGCTAGCAATACCACGGAAGAGTGGCTCCTTAACCAGATTCATTCGGCCATGGATACTATCAATAACCATGATTGAATGTCCAAAAGTACCCTGTCTTTCTTCGTAGTTCCAACGAAATGGAGTAACAGCTGTAGTACCAGCCTGTAAAGACTCGTACAAGAAGTTCCCATCTCCTAGTTTATTAAAGAAAGAAACAACGGGCAATCCGCAAAGAACCAATCTGTCGCCACTGCCACCGCGAGCGGGGTCAAAAATAACCTCTAAGTCAGAAAGCATTCTGTCATAGGTTAATTCTGCCTGTGCTACGCTTCTGTAATATCCAGCACCTGATGTGTGGGATAAATCAGAATCGTCGGTAGTCGGATTCGTGTTTTTTACAATATGACCAACAAGGCCTTCAGTGTACTGAACGCCAGTTACACGAGCTTTCTGCCCAAAGAGCAAAGCCCGTTCAATGTCGACCTTATGTTCACGAAGCTTCTCAGCCCAAATACGCTGAAATTCATCAGAGTATCCCCTGAACCGAGTAGCTAGTGCAGTTCCTGACAATTCCGCAGCAGTTTTGAAAATCTGAGTATAACCGTAGTTATCCTCGATTTCCGCAGACCACACATCAGGTGCGCCGGAACCCTCAGCAAATGAGGTGCCGATAACCTGACATTGGTCGTTATCTGCTAATGTCGCATAGCCAGTTACGTTGGAGTTTGATACTTCAACACATTTACCTGTGAAGCTTGTATCAGCACCATTGTCTGACGGAGACGACTCAATTCGGAATATTGCCTGTGACCATCCAGCTGTACCATCAACCGTATTAACGGAGAAGACCATGCCCTTCACAAGCCAGTCAATACTGCCTGGAGAAGAAGCTGCGTCATCAACCGTAAAAGCATAACTGGTTCCAGCAGTAACAGCACCCGTTGGGGCACCATCAATATAGAAATTTCTGGAAGTCCAATTAATCTTAGTACGATTTTCTAGATACCTGAAGACTGAATCATCGGTAGGAACTTTGGCTACTTTGCTCAGGTAGACGAAAAATGGAGACTCTTCTGGAGCTAATTCAGCTACCCTGTCTCCAAAGTTATATAGTCGTCTACGGTCTGGAGCTTGTCCGACATCGGCACTCGTCGCAGCAACAGTTATGTCACTTGATTTAAGTGTGCCAGTGTTATAAGTAACAGCCATAGTTTACCTCCTAAGGTAATCTACCTGCATTCGAACTCGCCATCACTGCATCCCAGACTTTATCCTCATCGCTCTTTCGAGCGGGGGCTTTGCCTTGCACAGCTCCGGCGGTCCTGGGAGCTGACTTTCCAGCTCGGACTGCATCCAGTGAAGAAGAAGGCTTCGACCCATCCTTTTTCTTTGTTTTCACGAATACGTCAACAAGTGCGTCAAGTGACAATTGCTCCTTCGGTTGCGCGTAAAATTGAAGAAACTCTTGTGTATCTTGTTCACCAAGCTTATAAACATTTTTTAGTTCGCTCACAAGATTGTTTACAAACACCTGTTCCTGGAGTGCTCCCATGTGTTGTTGTATAGCCTGATTTACCTTCCCATGTTCCTGTTGTTCACGAAACCTGAAAGAAGGGGAATCGGGCTTGAAATACGCATCCCAAGGATTAAAATCCTCCTCAGAAACAGCATCTTGGCTAGCACTTACTTGTGAATTCAGATTTTCCTGTAATAGTTTTATCAAATCTGGTCTACTCTCCAAAAGGTCAACTAAGGGCTGATATTGGTTCCAACTAGTCAACTCGGCTTCCGCCTTGTCTTTCATAGATTGGAACTTTTTAGCCTCGGTTTCCCAGTCAACGCCACTTGCGTCCGAAGTTAGCTCTTCAGCTTCTTCTGCGGGGGATTCGTAGTCCTCGCCCACAGATTCATCGCTGTCCGCAAATAAATCAACCGTATCCTGTTCCTGTGAATCGATTACCTCATCGATTACGTTTTCTTCTGTTGCCATAACCTACCTCCTGATGTCTTCAAACCGTGGACTGGACTCCTGTGGAATCTCCCTGTCGAAGCGTCACCATATGTTATGTTTCCGATTTAGCTGCCGCTTTTTCCTGCTTTCCAAGCATATCAAGCTCTCTCTGAGAAAGCTTGACGGCAGCGTCCAATTTCGAAGCACGGACCTTTCGGTCTGCGTTCGCATTAGCCTCAATCTCTGTGAGATGAGACTTAAATTTTGAAAGTTCATTGTCTTGTTTGGCATGCATTGTTTCTCTCTGTGCTGTCTGTAAGTCACCACTCAAGTTTTGAATCTGTTCTTCGAGTTGTGCAACATAATCCCTCATTTGCTGCATTTCATCCATTCTTTCCAAGACACCTTCTTTGTCAAAAATTTCTGGGTTTTTCTTTAATACTTCAATTCTGTCAATAAGCCCGAGCTGAAAAGCTTCAAGGTATACACCGAATGTCGCCCACTTGCTTTCTGGAAGAGTGCTTCCTGAAACAATTCTCACATCGTGCTGTCCCACGTTCAGCCTGTCTTTTTGTATATCATTTACAGCTTGAGAGGAATCGTCATACATATTAACCGTTATCTCGGTCATATTGTTATCAGCCTGTACTAGTGTGAACATTTTTGGAAATGTGTAATGTCCCTTTGATATACCATACAATACTTTTCCCAATCGATTAATACTAAATTCTATATCACGTAACTTGGACTTCGGTCTATCGCTTCCAAGTGCTACCATACGTTCCGTTCCACGCACTGTATCAGGGGCCTTCTCTGGAAACCCGTGAGTCATCTCTGGAAGACCGAAGATAAAATCTATGTAGAACTCTGCCTGTTGAATCAGCCGATAGAACTCAGAGGCTAATGGCTGTGGTGCAGGATAATGTGGCTCACCCTGTGTTGTATCAACTTCGATAACCGCATTTGGATTTGCCCACTCACGCTCTAGGTCATCAAGATTATCAACAGACCCAATCGGTACAATAAGCTTAAGACCTGCAGATGCCTGTGCATGAGAAAGAGCCAAAGACCATAAACGGTTTAAAAGCTTCTGCATAGGACGTGCACGAGATACATCCGATTTCGGATATGGTGTTCCTGTCCAAATATTTGGAAGTGGTACAATTGGATACATATCAGTATTCAATACAGATTCGTATAGCAGAACCTCTCCAATTGTTGCCGTTACTGCAATTCTTGGCTGTAAAACCTCTTCAAACTGCAAAAACCCCCTTTCAACCATTCCAGGGTTTTCCTGAAGCATAGTCTGAAAAGCCTGCTCGTCAAGAACGCTTTCCTCTCCAGAGCGTGCGTCAATAACCCGATAATAAGGAACCTTTACAGGATAAAACCTTTCGAGTATCTGGTATTTATCAGAAGTAAATGTATTAGAATAGCTCTTATCCTTTGTCTCAGCCGGCGTAAACACTTTCATTGAGTTTACATTCTGAGCGTCTGGATAATCTTCCTCGTTATACGTCGATAGCTCATGTATCACCCCAGGATAGACTTCCTGAGTTTCTGAATCTATCTGGTCACCTAATTGTGGGTAGAGGTTGACGACCTGTTCGCCTGTCAGTATAGTAGAAAGAATGATGCCCTCGGCATCAGCAAACCACCTGTCCCTGCAGTCAGGTGGGACATAAACACGGAAGGGATTAACATAGGTAAACTTGACATCACCTCTACCGAAATCTGATTCTGCATCAACATATGCATACATATATCCTAGACCCGTAACAGCATAATCCGTGATAGCCTGCTTTATCTGATTATCACCGTCTGAAATGTCCCAGACATATCCTAGTATAGAGCGAAACACGGAAGCTACCTGTGCATCCGAGTCCTCTCTGGGAACCACTGTGAACACGGGGGGTCTTGCAGTAAGAACACTCTTTAGCTTATCAATTGCAGGAGATATCCTATCCATAGGAACATCTGCTTGATTTCTAGATGCAAGCTCATCTGACTCTTCTGAAGTAAAATGATTGCCAAGAAAAAAATCTAAGTCAGTTCTTGCTTCTGTATCCCAGTCTGTACGTGCATCACGCCAGTTACGATAAAGTTCCTGGTTCTGTTCTGCTTCTGGTGCCTTCTCTATTTTAGCCATCTATATAATTCTTTACGCTTGCTGTTTCCTCTATTTTCTGCAATCTGGCTTCTATACCCTCAACAAGCCCTGCAAGCTCGTTGTAGTCTTTAGAAAAGTCATAAGGCTCGTGAGCGTTTTTTTCTAGCTCCTCAATTCGAGCCTGCAAGTCGGGTTTTTCTTCTTTTTTTGCTGCCAAGGTATAATAGTAAATCTCTCTAAGATAATATAAGGAAAAAAATGCCGTTTGTCAAGAGTTTTTTTGCAGGAAACCTATGTTCTTGCACCTGTAAGCCAGTTATACTTAAGATATTTTGCAGTTTTTCTACTTCCTTCATTAGCTGGAGAGTTAAAATCGTCTATATCCATAACTTTACTAGAAGGTGGTTTCTGCCACGCAAAGTAGTTTGCATAGTACAGTGCATCAAGAATATCATCATTCCTTGCCTTCGGGTGTTCAAATAATTCATCTGTCAATTCCGTCATAGTTCTCTTTATGTATAGCTTCTTTCCGTTTACTATGGGTCCCAATGCTGTTTCTAGCCTATCAGCCTTTTTTATTCCTTTCGGTGGTTTAGCACCCTTAAATATTCCTGGAGCCAAACGCCTGTCTGCAAGAGATAACCTATCTGCCATATCTCTTACCATTTCCTGTGCAGCAACAGTTTCAATAGTAACTCGCCTTACAGGTCCATAATCTTTTGCAAGTTGTATAATCTTCTTTGGAACGTCGAAAGTTGGAATCCTTTCTCGAAAATACTCTAGCACATAACGATTTTTATCAGAATCCATTCCCATAACAAGGATTACTTGATAGTCTGACGAAGAAGATGCTGTGTGTGCAACATCAACTCCGAGATACACATAAATTGGAATAGCCTTATCATTCGTTATGAGATATGAGAAGTTGTTCTTAGCTTTGTGATGTCCGGCATAATACTGGACTCTGTCAATTTTGAACGCTGCATTTGATATGTCACGTGCATCATTCATATATTCCTGTGCAAACTTGTTTACAAGCCCAGCCTCTATAAATTCTTTTTTCTTTTTCTTGAGCTTGTTATTTGAGAATTGTTCTAACCATATAGACTTCCCACCCTCTATAGCCTGATGAAACATTACATCCCACGGATATGAGCGATTCTCCTTCTTGGCTTCGGTATATGAGTCATATGTCATTTGAAGAAATGAGTCATAATGTACAATAGTACCAAGAAGCCAAATCCATCCTTCGTGACCAGGTGTCTCTTCAAGCGAGGGGTATACCGTGGAAACAATCCATCTTTTAATTTCGGCACGCCTTTCTGGTGTTTTGGTGTTTAACTCGGATTCAAAGTCATCCAATACAATGCCAGTGTACCGCCTGTCAATCTCAGCACGACCACGCAGACGCTGAGTTGTGCCCTTTGCTATTATCCTATCCCCTTTGGATGTGATAATATCCTTCTCAGTCCATCGATTGCCCACCAAGTCTCCGGCAAGGTCCCCAAAATAGTATCTAATGTATTTATTGTTTTCTATGTGTGACTTAATATATTTTAAATGGTCAATGGCCTGTCCCTGCTCTTCAGCCACCCAAGCAATAAAATGTGGGTCATCCTTTTGTCCGAAGCATATTTTGTGTAAAATGGCAGCTTTGGCAAGAACTGACTTCCCAAAGCCCCTAGGGACAATATTGCAAATTCTCTCTCCAGGTTGAGTAGATATAAGCTTTTGACCTATTTCATAGTGAAATGGCGGAGATTTGCTCTTTTTAAGGAAATCCTTAGGTAAAAAGGCTCTTCCAAAGAATATGAGGTCTTCATAGGCCTGCTTTAAAAGCTGGTCTTTTGCATTAAGACTTATCTCTTCTGGTCTTCTTAACGCCGCTTCTTCTTGTGTCTGTCTTGTTTTTGCTTTTTCTTCCACCGATGTCTCTTAATCTTCTTCCTTCTTTTTTTAAGAACGCTTGACACTCTTCTTTTTACCTGTTGGCTTCCATACGTGCTTTACACCCCGAAGAAGGCTTATCATGCTTTTTGCCTTGGCTACGCTCTTTGCCGTTGCCTTTTTCTTCCATTTCCTGCTTTTCTTTACATAGACGGTCTTTCCTACTCTTTTGTATGGTATCGTACCCCTCCCAATTCACGATATCTATGTCAAGCCAGTCATCTAGCCATCTCTCATGCTGAAGCATAGTCTTCGTTCTCGTAGCCTCCTATGTATATAATATTGCTATCGGAATTGTATATAGTGTGGCATATGGGGCATCTCCACCCGTAAAACATTCCACCACTGTCAAAAATGGTGTTTTCCAAAACTATCTGAACCTGATTCTCACAAACGTCACACTCAAGCTGGAATTCTGGAAAGACTATTCGAACCTCACGTGTCATCAATCTCAGCTTCCGCCTGAGCAATCATCTTTGTTTCGCCATCGGATTTCAGTGTTTGTAGCTCTGCCGGGGTAAATCCTTGAAAGACAGTAAGCGTTTCGGACTTTTTCTCAGCATTCGGCATCATATCGGATACCTTTGCAAGTAGCTCAAGACAGCGAACACGAGAACTTGAGTTGTTCTCATCCTCTTTGACTATTGACCATACCTGTTTCAGAATTTCCTCATGTGTGATACCTACTAAAGACAACGCATCTTTTACTTCTTTTCTTATCAACTTCATCACCCTTTCTTGTTTTAGTAACGATTTCGACGCTACCTTGGCATATTCATGCTTATCTGTAGGGTAAGCCCTCAAATAGGCATCAGTCGGGTCAACACCCTTAACGACATACTGAGCAAAGATTAGCTCATTTGCATTAGCATCTCGGTCCGTGGCCTGAACTTCTTTGTGATTCTTGTCGCGAGAGAAGGAATAGAGGTTCTTTGGTATATTTCCCTCCATTGGTTCTTTGTTCTCGGCAACATAGGTACCTAGCAGTGTACGAACATAATGCTTGTCTTTTCCCGTATTAGCCTTAAAGGGGCTTTTTTTTAAGACCTGAACAACCTGCTCGTCATCTGTCTGGCACCATTCACCCTCCTCCGCATCCCTCCAGGACTCAATCAGCTTTACATTCTTATGATAGAGCCTAAATTCTTTCTCATCCTTGTAAACAAAATGCCTTTTGTCTTTTATTGTCTTAGCCTTCACTTCCCGTCCAAATAATTTAAGCTCCTAACCGCTTCCCCCCATGTGAAGGTAAGACCTCTATGAATACTCGTTTGGGTTCATTGTGCCTATAAGTTGTGGAACATCCAAGTTTTCTATTGTTTTTAAGATATTTCTAATAATATCATGCTTTGCGTCTGTAGACTCTGGCGGGTCAAGTTTCTTTGTTTCGTCGTATTGCCACTTCAAAACCTTCAATTGTGCTATGTTATCCGCCAAATTAAGTGTTTCCATCAATTAGCTTCCCCCAAAGAAACGTTTTGCCTTTTGTGATATCAACAACATCGAGTCTAAAATCGCCATTGCTAAACCAATCCACAATGCCGAAAGCATGTCCCCAATTCGTTTTTCTGTTTTTAAGCCATGAGTTCGCTTCATCAGACATATCCTTAAGACATCCTAGGCTAAATCCTGCATGTGCTCCATCAACGTGAGTAACGCTGTGTCGCTGAATATCGTGCAAATGACCGTATACCACCGATTTGCCTAGATTTAATGCATGTGCACGTGTGTGGTATACTGAGCTGAAATGACCACCATGGTATATGTACAGCTTTCCAATTCTTAAATACTTTCCATAAGGGTAGTATTTATACCCTCTTTCCTTCAAACGCATCGCATTTGGGAACAAATAGTCCTTTGCGAGGTATGGATGCTCTTCAACAAAGGAGTTCAGCCAAGCGTCATGGTTTCCCTCTATCATGTAACGCTCGCTACATCCTATCCTTTTCAGTACTTTGTCAAAAAGGTCGAGGCCTTCGTTGGCCGCTTTTATGTCCTCATCTATCTCTGGCAGTATAAATTCCAGAGGTGGCCGCTTTTGACGCTTGTATCTCCATCCAGAGGCACTGTGAAACTCACCTATGTCACCCAAACAGACAAAGATATTAGGCTTAACGAGGGTAATTGCCTTCAAAACACAGTTTATGGCAGCATCATCCTGCTCAGGAAAGTGTATATCCGGCACAATGACCGCTCTTTTGTGTTTTGGGACGGCTTTAGTCGCCATTACAGGTCGGACAAGCCGAAGACCAAGGGTTTGTTGGGTCTTCCATAGCTTCTCTTACGATACTAGACACATTATTTTCGTTATTTTCCCTTTTTACGTTCCAGCGACGGTTTTTTATGTGTATAATTTCCGCGGCAAGGTAAATTGAGAGGTCCAAAGCCTCTTCAAGGGCATCAACAAGGTCATATGTGCCATCAAGCGGCATTTCGTTGCCATGCTTTTTCTTCGCCCAGTGCAATCTTCGGGCTATTAGAGATAAAACAGCTTTATTGTTCTCTGTTTCCACGAACTCGAACTTCACTAAGGCAAATATCCGTATCCGCCTGGTGGAACGCAGCGTGCCCTGTCGGGCTTTGAGAGTTCTTGATTCCTGAATTCATCAATAATCTCGGCTGCCTTCTTTTCCGCTTTAAAAAAATCCCTCGCTGAGTACCATTTCCCGCTAATTCTTATTCCTACCCGTCCTAGCCGCCGTTTCTTAGCCATTGTTGCTTTCCGTAGTGGAAAATGTTTTTTCCTGTATTCCATATTGTTACCAACATTATTACGTAAAATGTGATTATATCAATTTTTTGTATGTACATTAACAATTCTATTGAAATCACTGACAAAATCAGTAAAAGTACGAATTTAGTGTTCATTTGATGGTATCCCTGGATGTACGATAGCTATGAAATAGTCACACTTTTCATCTGCAAAGCACTTTTTTCCTGCATACTCAATATTCTGCCATAACATACCATTTGCAGCAATCATAATTCCTGCACATATTGCCAGGTTACTTCCTTTGCCATAATTTGCACAATATCTTTTAGCTAGCCTACTGTTGGTTTTTGCAGTCACAACATAATTTACTACAATTTACAAGCAAAGTCAAGGAAAAATTTGAAATAGCTACTATGTATATATGTATATATATATATATATATTATATACTAATACTAATATATCCATCAATACCGTATACGTATAATTCGTATACACGTATTGGGGAAAGTTGAATTAAGTTGAATTTGCAAAAAATAGGGTTACAATGTGTGTCTCCCTTTGATGGCCCAGGGGCACGGGGTCGGGTTATACGCTTTCTGTTCGCTTTCGTTGACAACCATTAAGCCCAAAAAGAAAGTGAAAAAAAAGCTTGCATGTTATGGGAGGACGTTGTAAATTATAGGATTTGCAATTTTCGGTTTTCGTTCCAGTTTAATAAATCTTTCAATTTACGAATGTTTTTTTATACAAGTCAAGTCCTTTATTTATTGGTAAAAAAACCGCTTGCACTATATGTTCTTTTATCCTTACCTTTGGGCAATGAATCGTTTATCCTGTCAATTTTGTTCCTGCAGAAAAAATTCCTGTAAAAAGGAATTGCAGAAAGATGTTCTTTCTGTAACATTCAAAACAAAAAGGATAAATACAAAATGAATGCAGTAACAAACAACGCAACCGATAAGATGACAACTCTAGAATTCGTCAATACTGAAAAGGATAAAGGTGATGCTTCACTGTTTGCCTTTACTTTACAGGAAAACGAAACTAGTAAAGATAGAAAGATAATAGAACCAGAGCAAATGTCTGAATCTATTGATTTACTAGTGTCTGATGGATTACCCCTAGAAAAGGCTACAGAAAGCGTTCTCAGACATACTAGAGTTAGAACAACATCCGAAAAGTACACTTTGACCACTAGTGTGAAAGGTGCTATGAAAGAGATTGAAAACCTAGTTTTCGATGCTATTACTAAGGATGCCAAAACAGAAGCATCTATAGACGAAAACAGCGTCAAACGAGGTAATGACAACACTAGAACACTAGTGAAGTTCAATCAAATGATGGATGTTGACGGAAAGAACAAACCTGTACAAGTTGACCTTTCTCTAAACGTCAAAGTATGGAAGAAAAGGAACGCATCCGTATAAGGTTGCTTTTATGCAAAAAGGGAGTAGGTATCTACTTACTCCCTAAAATTTAGAATGAAAAAACAAGTGAAACTTACGACAGACAAAACAGCGAAAATTCTAGTTGAGAAACAGAAGAAACTTTTCAGAATTCATTTGCAATTTGGGAAAGATTCAGAAATTATTTTTGCATCCTCTAAGCGTAAATCTGAGGAAATTGCTAGAGGTTGGATTAATACCTTACCTAGTAAATATAAACGTCTTAAAATCGAATTTAACGGCATTATCAGAACGTTTAACAGGAACGTTCCTATTCCTCAAGAATTCCTCACAAAATTTCAAGATGACAGACTATTCGATTACTATTTTACTAATAATAGATATTTACCAAATGAATTGACTGTGATGAATACCGAAACAATATCATTTAAACAAGATTTACAACTAGCATTTATTAGAGAGGGTTTTTCTCTTTCTGAAGCTACAGAAAAGGCGGTAAGACTAGCAAAAAAGCTTAATATATAACAAAGTTACACAAACCAAGAAAAACCTGTAGTTTACCTTTTAAGCTACAGGTTTTTCACATTTAGAAAGGATACACAATGACAATAAAAAAGGCGTTAAACCTACTAGAAAAGGCTTCAGATTTTATCTGTGAAGCTACTTTAACTTTCCTCTATTGTTCTATTTTCTACTTAGGAATTCACATAGTCGTTTTCTTAATCCGTCAATAGTTCAGAAAGTTTGGTTTTGTTTCCGAAAAGCCATTTTCAGAAATTGGTTTTTTTCCTGTTTTTTCAAGCTACAGGAGAACATCAAATTTGAAAAGTTTGTCTGGCAGGAAAATTTGAATTCTTAGATGAGATGATTACTAGAATAATACTACAGAATATTAGGAATACTTAGATGAAGAGATTCTTGCAAAAACTTATGAAGCTACTGAATTCCAGGCGGAGCAGATTTCCAGTAAAGTATGAAAAGAAGTATTGTAAATGTTGTGGTAAAACATACAGAAGTAAAATAAAGGAGTAAGATAAAATGAAATGTGCAGGTAACCTGAAGGAATCTTGCAGTAATGATGCTACTCATTACGCTTGGATTCCTGAACATATAGATGATGAATTCGTAGATATAAAACCTTCACGCATCTGCAATGAGCACGCTACAGAAATAAAAGCATTCTCAGATGTTGTTTACATCACAGTAGTATCAATAGATAATTTTACAGGTGATTGTGATTGCTGTCGTTATTATTGCGAAGACTGCGAATGTGAAGACTGTTTAATGAAACTAAAATGGATAAAGGAGAAGTAAAATGAGTAATTGGCAAATTCTAGAACCGTTTCTTGTATTCTTCGGAGTTATAATGGCTTGCATCTATTCAATACTATTTGCAGAAGAATTATCTAACTTATTTTGGAAGCTTGTAAATAATATTTATAATCTTGTAAGAAGAAAATAAATGTGGGATAAATTAGTAAGTGACGAAGAACATAGAAGACTATTGAAAGAGTGTGGTCTTCCTGTATCTATTGCTAAACATCCCAAATCAAGAGAAGAACTTGAAGAGATATATCCACACTTAAAGATGTCAGATGCAGAAAAAGAAGTAAGAAGAATAGTAAACAAAAAGGAGAAGTGAGATGAAATGGAGAATGCCTTTCAAATTCAGGAAGTGGATTGATATAGATATTGGTTGCAGGAAATCACACAAGTGGTTTGAATTTAGAATAAGAGGATATGGATTAGATGTATACTATACTGCAGGTGAAGGATTTGGTAGGTATCCATTTAAGAGTAAATCCATATACTAGAAAAAAAGGAGAAGTAAAATGAATCCAGTAGAAAAAAGAACGTCAAGAGCGTTTTCTGAAAACGTACCTGTCGGGAAGTTTGGAGTAGACAGCGGTCAAATTATTATTGTTGACCCTTGCTACCTGAATGAATGGCTGCACAATAGAATGGATGAAGAAAGTGCAGAAGAACTAAGTTGGAGTAATGTTTGCAGAACTACATTAGATGAAGAATTCCAAATTGGAGATTCGTGTGCAGTAGTATCTACTACAGGACACGGAGATGGACTTTATCCTGTATATGCAGACTTCGATGAAGCAGGAGCTGTGAAAGAGTTAAGAATAAGGTTCTTACGTTGATGACACCAATAAGTAACTCAAGCTACAGAAATATGATTAGTATCTTAAATGATACTGAAAACCAGGACAGGAAGATTGTTGATGCAGAAGCATGTCTAAGAGCATATGGAAGCTATAAAGACTTTGAAGTAGACACCTTCCTGAAAGATTGTGGCCTGATTAACAATGAATATCTGCAACAAATAGCAACTGAGGTAAAAAGAATATGATTCTATTCCTAAATGTAGTCGTTCTAGTAATATTAGTTGTTTGGATTATAATTGACTGGAATAAATGGAGGTATCTAAAATGAATCATCCGTATTTAGGCAGGACTGAGTTGTTTACATATCCTGACAGTAGCCACAAAGCAGAAAAGGCTCTTCCTATGGAATATGCAAACTTTATAATGTATATGAAGCCATATAAGACAGAAATAGATGGTAAAGTAAGAAATGTTTGCAGTATGGCTAAAACCTGTATAAAACCCTGTCTTGTAACAGCCGGCAGGGGTGCATTCGGTGCTGTAAAACAAGCAAGAAGGAAACGTACAAGATTTTATTGGCAGGACAGAACTGGATTCCTGGAATGTCTTGAACAATCAGTAGATAGAGCAGTAGGATGGGCAGAAAGAAGAAGTCTTACTCCTGTATTTAGATTAAATGGTACTTCTGACCTTCCATTTCATAGAATGAATGTGATGCAGAACTTTTCCGATGTACAATTTTATGATTATACCAAAGTTTCTAGAAGATTAACGCAGAAATTGCCAGACAACTATCATCTTACTTTCAGCTATGATGGAACTAATATGGAATCCTGTATGGTGGCGTTACTGAATGGAATCAATGTTGCAGCCGTATTCAAGAATGAATTTCCTGCACATCATACTATAGGCACAGAAACTGAAGTAGGAATATTTAAGGTAATAGATGGAGATAAGCACGATTTAAGATTTCTGGATGAATCTCCTGCAATAGTAGCACTTTCACCGAAAGGTAAAGCAAGAAAGGATGATTCAGTATTTATCATTAACTAAAAAGGAGCAGGAAAATGAGTAACAAACACGGAACTTTGTTTCCGTCATATCTAAGAAATAGAGATGATGAAGGAAACTTAGTGATAGAAGTAGATGAATATGAAGTTATGTACAGGAATTATCCCCTGCAGGACATACCTCCAAGAGATACAGGGTGTGCAATACCTGTTTCTAGAACTTGGGATAAAGATAAGCCACTAAGACAGTTTGCTGTTACTGTGCACAACTTACCACCAACTGTAAAATCATATACTAGCAAGTTAGATGATTTTATAATATACTACAATTCCCTTAATAGAAATGAAGAAGAAGCTATAGACTCCTGCAAAGAATTACTTAAAGACCATCCAGTATCTCCTCACAAGCTTCTTGCAGTGTGGGAACATACTAGAGGTGAAGGATGGAAGAAGATTAAGAATCTTGACATAACACTAACACAAAAAAAGGAGCAGTAAGATGAAACAGGAAGTATCTATGCACTATAGTGTAGAAACAGACACATCTTTGCAGTATACAGTCGACTCAGAAAAGGCTACTGTAATTTGTGTGCATACTCAAAGCTACAGGTCAGGAGATTACGAGATAATAGATGAAAAGCTATTTCCAAATTCTCCTGAAGGCATGAAAGATGCAGAGAAGTATGCAGAAGGGTTGTGTTCTAAATATAAAACTAGGTATGAATTCTATTAACATCAAAAAGGAGCAGAAAAATGGGTGAACAATCACTACAGGGAATGAAAGAGATGTGTGGGCAGAATGAATATGCATTGTTATACTGGCACCTGCAATCAAATCACTTTCCTCCCATAGATACAGACTTTGTTGAGACTGCACAAAAAGCTTTGCAGTATGCAAGGGAAGAAGACTACGAACAACAGATAGAAATGCCTAATGGTAAAACTCTTGAAGTAAGAGAGATACTAGACGGAATGCACCTGTGGGAAATTATTGAATAATAAAGGAGATTCAGGATGTCAAAAGTACAGAAAAGCCGTGTTGATAGAATCAATGCGATTATTGACACGCTAAAAAGCACAATAAGAGAAAGTGATAATGACGGATACTTCGAAGTTACTTCTGTACACAGAGGTGACTTGGAAGCTATAGGATATAACACTTCTAAGATAACAGATAGCGAGATGTTTTATCTTGCCAAAAAGATGGCAGCAGCATATGTTGAGAATGGTTTCTGGCAAGACCTAGGAATTCTTGCAGAAACCTATATGGAAGACGGAACTCTATCAATAACCAAGAAACAATAACCAAAAAGGAGAATAACGATGGAAATAACAAGAAAAGCCCTGCGTGAATTCAGAGAAGAATTCAATGATGCGGTAAGCTCATTGCAGGAAAAACACGAAATAGCTATAGAAGCAGGAAGTATATCGTATAATGAAGATGGCTTCCGCTTTAAAGTTGAAGTAATAAATGGGAATGCAGAGGATGCAGAACGCAATAAGTTTATTGCAACAAGCAAGAAGTATAAGTGGAAGTATCCTCTCATCTCTCCTCAAGTATATGGTTTAGAAGTAGAACTAGAAGACCTAGGAGATTGCAGATTAGTAGGTATAAAACCTAGGTCAACGAAGTATCCTATGATTCTGAAACAGGTTTCTACAGGAAAAAAATACAAGTACTCATATAATGCACTTGCAAAGCACTTCAAAGGAATGTTTTAAATAAAAGGAGAATAACAATGAACAAGAAGATAAGTAGAGATACTGCACAGCAGTACATCTACGAAAGCAACGGCCAAATCTTCTCTGTAACCTTCCGCAAGAAGAACGGAGAGATTAGGCATATGAACTGCAGACGTGGTGTATCTAAATACGTTACAGGAGCAGGACTCAAGTTTAATCCTGAGTCTAGAGGTCTTGTAGGTGTGTTTGATATGCAGAAACACGACTACAGGTTTATAAACCTAGAAACACTGCAAGAGTTGCGGTGTAAAGGCGACACGTACTCAGTGGAGCAGTAAGATGTACAATCACATAGTAAACGACATACCAAATAATGCAGCTACTAGGTGGCTGATTGACAAAGCTAATGCAAGAATGCGTTTATGCAAAAGTAAGCACGTTCTTGTAAAGCGATACCGTAAACCAAAAGAAGGAAAGAAATATGGATGGGGCGGAAGCCTGCGTTGCAAGAATGCAACACGTATTGCACTCTATCTATACGAACGACCAAATAGAGCAGTAACAAACTTCCAGAAACAGTTCTTTCCAAATTAAAAAGGAGAACAATGATGTTGACAAACGAAATAAAGAAGGGAACTACTGTAAGGATGAACCATCTTGGACCTCTTGTGTCAGGAACAATGCTTGACAGCAAGAAAGGTAATACTAGATTGGTTCAAATAGATGGCTCTAAGATAGGGCTGTTTAATGAAGCAGGTTCTGTGTATGCTTACAATATTGTAGAAGCACAGAACGCAGATGGACAGTGGGAGAAAGTAGAACACACAGAAGCTCAAAAGAAACTGGCAGTAACGATTTCTGCATTGGGGTTCTAATAAAATAAAGGAGAATAGCTATGGGTTTTAATTTACACGGAAAGAATCCTGTAAACCCAACAGGTATAGATGAGCCACAGATTGATTGGGACAGGAATATCACAGATGAGGAGTGGAAAGAATACAGCAAGGAAATGAATGCATACGAGAAGGCTGTTCCTGGAAGTTCTTTCCACAGGAATGTGTGGCACTGGCGACCCATATGGACGTATGTTGCAGAAACCTGTAACAATATACTTACACATAAGGATATAACAATGGGTCAGTTTAACGATGGGCACTTCATAAACAAGAATAAGTCGAAGCGTATTGCAAAGAGACTGCAGAAGCTTATAGATGAAGGACATAGCACAGTATGGGAAAGCGAACACACCAAAGAAAGAGAGGACGCAGAAGAGATTCCTTGCAGGATATGTAAAGGAAAAGGAGTTAGAAACGACAGCGTGATAAAAGGTAAGTGCAATGTCTGTGAAGGAAAAGGCACTGAAAAGCCATTTTGGGTGTGGTATCCGTTTTATGTAGAGAATCTACAGGAGTTTACTAACTTCTGCAGGGATAGTGGAGGGTTCAATATATGTTGAAGGACACGCCAAGAAGCATCGCCATCAACCTATTCGCAGACTTTGCAGTAGAATATGGCGATGCTGGGAACAGGGATACTCCTGTACAAAAAGAGATGTGGAAAATAATAGTCAACCTAAAAAAAGAGCTAAACAAAAAGGAGAATAGCTATGATTATCAAAGACGAAGACGTACTGAAAGAAGCAATTAGGCTTATTACAGGATATAAAGCTGAAGAAGTACAGGTAGAAACAGGAGACGAACCTAACTGTTCTTTTCAGACAGATGATGGTACTTGGTTTGTAATGATGGTATATGACCTAGAAGAAGAATACGGAACATACCACGGAACAGACTTCAATAATAAGTCAACAGTAAGAAACCCAGCAGCACTGAAAGAGTTCTGGGATGCACATCTAGGAACGGAGGAATCAGAATGACACTAATACTACGAAACGGACACTGTCCTGAATGCAAGAAAAGTCCTGAGCTTATTGCGGTAGAAACTAGCCGAGAAGGTGAAGAAGTATACTGGTGCCCTGAGTGTGCAGCAACTTTTCCACTTGATGATTTCGTTGATGTGCTAGAAGATTAGAACCCGTAAGTTTAGAACGTATTTAACTTACAGTAATGACATAAAGGAGAAAGATATGTCTACAGAGCTTACCATAGCAGGAAATCCTCCTGCAGATAAAGAGTACAGGAAAAGAAATAAGACTAGAGAAAGGAACAGGAGTAAGCCTAAGCGTATGTCAGAACCTTTCAAGTGCCCAGAGTGCAGAAAGGTTTGGCAGTACAAAACTATAAATGGAGGCGTAGGATACTCAAAAAGTTCAGAAGTTCCGCCAGATTACTTGGTAAGCTTTCCTAGCTATGGATGTACAGAATACATTTGTGTTATGTGTAAAAGTAAATAGTAATATATTGATGAAATTATTAAAAATAGTATATAATATATATATATATATACGTATATATATACGTTGTAACACCTCGATATGTCCAAAAGACCAAAAAACCATACTAGGGTCAAAAAAGTCCTTGTACGATTCTGTTATTCGGCTTAAATTATCAAATGGGCACGTACTATGATATGGCTAACGGGACAGGAACTTTTAATGAAACTAAAAACTGACTGGACAAAACTTGCAGAAACAAAACTTTTAGGAAAACAAATTACTCGTGTAGAATATATGACTGCAGAAGAAGCAGAGAGATTCGGATGGGATTACCGCCCACTCTGTTTGCAGCTTGATGAAGAACTCTGGATATGGGCTTTAAGAGACGATGAGTGCAACGATGCAGGTGCAGTAATGTATGTCACCTGGGATGAAGAAGAAGACCCTATCGTCTTTCCTGTAGTTCATAATGCAGACAAAATGGTTGAAGAACAAAATGGGAGTAGCAACAATGGAACAGAATAACGGAATTGATAGTAGAGCAAGGGTTAAGGCAAATATGACAGAAAATGCCCTTGCAGACTTTAAGGCTTTATGTGGCTTCAAGTCTCGCAAGCTTGAAGAATTTGCGGGAGAGATTATTTCCGAATACGTACAGTTAGAACTGCCAAGAGTATTCGAAGAAAAGGGCTATGTCTCAAGCCCACGTTGAAGACATATATGATTCCTACATAGATAGGCTTCGTGAAGCCAACGAAGTCACACGCTATGCAGGAAGGTCCGAATGGTTTCACGCATCCTCTTCTGGACTCTGTACTCGAAAGATATATTTTCAAAGTATAGAAAACGCAGAACCTTCCCCTAGAGATAAAGATAGTTTACGCCTTTTTCGTTTAGGGGATTTAGTGCACACAGATATACAGACTGCAGTGACTGAGTATGCAAGAGAAACGGGTGCAAGGGTTTTAATTGAGAAAGAGATTGTTCTTCCTAAGTTGGGAGTTCGTGGATTTCTTGACCTTGCCCTTCTTGATGACTCCCATTTAATTGATATAAAAACCTGCAACTCCTATAAGTGGAAGAATATGTTCGGAAAGAACGCACCTGCTAACACTTCCAAGAACTACGCCCTGCAGTTAGGAACTTATGGGATGTTCATAGACCAAAACTACGAACACTTAAAGAAGTTATCTTTATTGTTTTACAATAAGAATACTTCACAAATGCGTGAGGTAGAGTTCTCTCGCTCCATTATGTTGGATGCAGAAATCTACTGGCACGACGTAAACGAGAAGTTCGATGACGGACTACCGCCAATACGTTTAGGTGAGGCTCCTGCATACGGATGGGAGTGCAACCCTAAATACTGCTCATTCTTTGAGCATTGTGGTGGTGGGCTGAAACCTGAACTTCTATAACGGAAGGAAAACAGCAAATGAGTGATACATTCAAAACGCTTAACAGCGTTGACGTAAGTAGGAATACAGAACAGAAAGGTAATTTTACTTACTTGAGTTGGGCTTTTGCTGTAAGAGAGTTGCTAAAGGTAGTTCCTGAAGCAACTTGGGACATACACGAGTACGGCCCTGAAGATAACCGACGACCATATATGCAGACACCGGCAGGGTGTTTTGTAAAAGTTACTGTATATGTGGATGGAGTCGGAAGAACGCAGGTGCATCCCGTGTTAGATAACCGAAACTCTACAGTAAATGAGCCTGATGCCTTTCAGATTAACACTTCTATAATGCGTTGTCTGACAAAGGCGATTTCCCTGCACGGACTTGGACTCTACATATATGCAGGTGAGGACTTGCCTACAGTAGGTCTTACATCAGAACAACAATCACACCTGGAGCATGTTGTTCAGGAGCTTTCCAAGGTAGACTCAGATTCTGCAGGTAAGGTGGAAGACAATCTAAAGAACGGTGGAATTGATTCCACCAACTACAAGAAGACTGTCAATTGGATGAACAGCAAGATAAATAATAGGAGTTAATTCACTATGAGCGATATAGACAATATGTTATCAGGTAGCGATACCGCTACCTATTCACCATCTGATGAAGAATACGTAATTGTATCAGAAGGTGAGTATCCTGCACATATAGTCGACCTTCGTGTAATCAGTACACAAATAAGAAAGACTGGCAATAAATGCGAAATCTTTAAACCTGTGTATGAGATTGCTAAAGAAGCAAGTGACTTTGCAGGTCGAAAGGTAAACAGCAATGGGGTGTTTCGTTATCATAACCCACCAAGCGAAGATGGCAAACAACCCACAACAGGAAATAGATACTACAAGAACTTCTTAGATATTGTTGGCGTATCTATGCAGGAAGACAAAGACCCGAACACGGGAAGAGTAACCTACTCACTTCCAAAGGTCGAGAAAGACGACGTATATGGCGTTCCTGTAATGATTAGGGTGAAGCATCGCCCTTATGAATATCAGGGAAATCAGCGTACCGCAGCAGACGGAATACTTGTTTCCGCTTGGGGAGATGGTAAGAAATTAGAAATGGAAATACCTTTCTAGACAAACATATCCTTACATCTCAAATGAACGTCTAGAACGTAGGGACTTGGTTGACCTTATTCTGCGAGTGGCAGGTCAATGAATTAACATCCACGCCAAGTCCTTACAAATATTTAAAAGGAGCACCTAGTGACAGAAATAGAAAAGCCCGATGTCCCATATATTCAGCAACTTAAGAAAAGAGTACACGATGCTGAACATGTGATAAAGGCAATACTAGTACGTGGTAGTCATGTAACACCAACGTACCTGTCTAGACTAGCACAAGACCATGCAGAAAAGTATAACATTACAGAAGAAAACTGAAAGGAGAGTAGTTTAAATTGGAACAGGCTATGCCACACAGCAAAGAGGCTGAAGAATATCTACTAGGACAGGTTCTTCTAGAGCCACCTATAATACCACGTGTAATGGAATATATAAAGTCTCCAAAAGCATTTTACAACACGCACAACCGTACTATATGGAGCACCATTTTAAAGCTTCATAATAAAGGAAGAGATATAAACCTTGCAACGGTTGCAGACTCCCTTCCTGAAAGCCAGAAGAAGTACATAGAATCGTACTACATTAGCGGTCTTAGTGAACAGGTTATAAGTACTGCAAATTATATTTCTTATGCTAATGTTGTTCGTGAGAAGTGGCTTTTGCGTAAGATAGTTGAAGAGACTACACATATACAGGCAGAGGCATTTAAAAGCACCACAAAGGCACATGAAGCCTTGGAAGCGTTACAGGAAACTGTTACCAAGGCAATCAATATGCAGCCTACCAAAGAGTTTAATATGGAAAAGCTTCTGGACCAGACAACTAGCAAGATATATGACGAGAACAATCTTATTAAGTTTGGATATGGTCAGCTTGACAACATTACAGGCGGAATGACACGTGGAGAGATTACCGTTATTGCAGGTCGCCCTTCTATGGGCAAAAGCACAGTAATGATAAACGTTGTAAGAAGGCTTATAGAAAACGGTATGAAGGTAATGGTGTTTAACCGTGAAATGACAAATGTTGAAATGATGAAGAAGCTGTTTGTTATAGAGTCGGGGAATATCTCCTACCGGCGATTGCGGTTAATGCAGGTTACAGACGAAGAGCGTTCAGAAATTGAGAGTGCCAAGAAATCTATTTCCAAGAAATATAAAAACCTTATGATGTTTGATGATATTCGTGACCTTGCATCAGGTCTTGGACAGATTAACAAGTTTAAACCAGATGTTATTGTAGATGATTATATACAGATGGTAAAGATACCCAACATAGAAGATAAGAGGTTGCAAATTGTAGAGGTAATGCAGCACTATAAGTGGCTAGCAAAATCCCTAGATGCATCAGTTATACTTCTCTCTCAACTTAATCGAGAACTTGAGAAGAAGGCTGATAAGCGACCTAGCCTGTCCAACCTCAGTGAGTCAGGCTCTATTGAAACAGATGCCGAGACCGTAATATTCTTGTATTATCAGTGGAAGTACCTGTATCGTGATTACCATCCACAGGGACATCTAGGAAAATATGAGATACAATTACTGGTAGACAAGAACCGATACGGAGAAACAGGATATGCAGAAATGGGTTTCTTTGGAGACGGTTGCCTTCTTACAGAAACAAAAGACCTTGCTCTTGCACACGCAGAAAACTCAGGAGAACTCGATGACAAAAGAAAATTCCCGTAGAGGTAGGCGTAACAGACAGCGTGGTGCAGAACTGCAGCGAGAGGTAACTCGCATGGCAAGGTTCTGTGAACTTGATGCACACAACCGTGACAGGGGTGGAGCACAGCACGAAAAGGGTGACGTGGAAATTGAAAACAAATATTATGGATGCAAACGACGTAAGAAGATTGCACAATGGCTAAAGCCGGAGAAGCAGGAAATAGGCGTTTTCGTCAGGGAAGATTATGGTAGCACGTTTGTGGTGTTGGATGCAGAATATTACATAGGACTTCTAGAGTGTCTGAAAAGACAACAATAAATATGTGGGTTTATTATTTACATTGGATTGTAATGGCACTTATAGTTACTGCGGACCACTTCGACAGGCTAGAGCCTGCGGTAAACGCATTTGAGGAAAAGATTGGAATAGTAGAATATGAAAGCCCTGACAGTTCTAGCGTATCTATTCCTGATACGCTCAACATGAAAAACTAAGTACCAATGGCATTAATAGATACCTACCATTTTATGAGACTTTCTGTTCGTGTCCGTTTAGGTTATGGAAACAATATGAAGCAATATAACGGAGATGACATACATCCTATTGCAGATTTATTTGATTGCTACAGTCACACCCGAAAGCGTTTAAGTCCATATAAAAGAAAAATACTTTTAAATAATAAAAACAACTATCAAAAACCGCAGTATTAACAAGGAGTAAACACGATGATAAGTTCGCATAGTACTACAGTAACAGTGTTTAATGAGAATAACATAGAAGTAGTAGAACATGAAAGCCCTGATAGTTCTAGCGTATCTATTTCTGATACGCTCAACATACAAAACTAAGTACCAATGGCGTTAATAGATACCTATCATTTTATGAGACTTTCTGTTCGTTCCCGTTTGGGTTATGGAAACAATATGAAGCAATATAACGGAGATGACATACATCATATTGCAGATTTATTTGATTGCTACAGCCCCACCCGAACAGGTTTAAGTCCATATAAAAGAAAAATACTTTTAAATAATAAAAACAATTATCAAAAACCGCAGTATTAACAAGGAGTAAACACGATGATAAGTTCGCATAGTACTTCAGTAACGGTGTTTAATAAGAATAACATAGAGGCAATAGAGGCAATTAAAAAGATGATAGAAAAAGAACCTGACGAATTTCAAAACTACTGTCTTGCCTGTGGTTCTCTACTTGGCGTTAGATGCGGAGAAGCAGAGCCTGACTACAATGAGTGCTTCTGCTCAAAGGGATGCCACGACAAAAATAAGGAGACTGAAAATGGAGATAAAGAAAGTATCGGTTCTAGTACCACACAGTAAAAGAGAAGTTGACATGCTGTATGAGGCTATGTCTGACTTTGTCAATAAGCTAAAGCTACGACGGGTGTATTCGTCAAGAGATGTAGACGTGGATGAGGATGGACCTTTCGAAACAGTAAGCGAGACAAGAGACAAGGTTGAAGATTTTCTAAAAGAAGCAGAAACTATGGTTCTTACAATAAAAGAACTGTATGAATCATTCTGCAATCCTGAGGAGAATGAGGTATGAGTTATAAAATGAAAACCATAGGATTGCAGATGACAGAAGAGGAGCTAAAAGCCCTTCCTGAGCACAAGCAAGAAATAGCGTTGCGAGATGCCAATCATACGTTTCTTGATGAATGTTTTGGAGAGCATCGTTGGTGTGTTTTGGCTCCAAACCTTTCTGACGGACAAATATATGTGTATGCAGACAGGGTAACATACACACCAGTGGGTGATATAGTATTTAGAGGAAAGTTTCGACATCCTATGAACTATCAGGGAATCACCAAAAAAGACGATGAAGAAGCCACGCTAATTATTAAAAGAGAAAACTGGGATGCTGTCTATAAAGCATCAGCTTGGGATGGTGGGGCGGTTTCAGTAGACTTGTGGAGAGATGATGGAAAAAACTACGAAACTATGCACAATGGCAGAGAAGCATAATAAGACTAAAGTATTCAGTATGTTCTCGGGCATAGGCGGTTTCGAGCTTGGAATGCTTATGTCAGGACACGGGTTTAAATTTATCGGTCATTCCGAGATAGATAAATACGCCTGCGAGATTTATAAGAAAC
>Ga0208030_1000598_pt1 | contig 24256 bp, 30 predicted proteins | sample MalvirDeepMed_M9_FD_184246 | JGI IMG/M metagenome (GOLD analysis project Ga0208030, IMG submission 184246) | Marine viral communities from the Global Malaspina Expedition - Malaspina viral metaG DeepMed_M9 (SPAdes) (version 2) | ecosystem: Environmental > Aquatic > Marine > Oceanic | place...
CGATGACAAGGTAGACGGGGAAGCCGCCGCCGCATTTGCCGAAGAATCTATAGGTGGTGGAATGGATTCACCTCAAGCACAACAGGGTATGGTAGACAACATGGCATCACCTACGGGTATGCCACCGGGTGGCCCACCCCCCGAAGGCCCACCACCTGAAGGCCCACCACAGCAGGGTGGTTTGATAGGAGGCATGGTCTAATGGCTATAAAAGATGCGATAGCGGCTCTTGACAGTATCGGTAAACAGGGTGCGACTATATGGGCGGCTGATAATGCCGCCAGAGCCGCCCAAGCAACCAGAGATGCGGCGAGTGCACAATGGGTTGCCGAGCAGAAAATTGATGTTTACAAAACATTCTATCAGGATGCAAATTCCAAACTAGAAGACCTTAATAAAGAAATTGCCGCTGGAAATTTTGAAATAGATGATCCAGAAAGTTCTCAATTTGCATACTGGAAGGATAACTTTAATGCAAGAGGCGAAGCATTTAGAAATTGGGCGCACGCAATTGGTGAACCCACGTATGACTCTGAAACGGACATCATAAAATTAGTTGACGCTATCTATGCAGAAACAATTAAGACCACTGATAACCCTAAAAAATACCTGAAGTTTGGAGATATAAAGGGAAAGTGGGGGCAGTTTATTAGTCGCGCTAGTCCCGGTGTTGACATTGATCTGGTTAAGATTGTATGGGATGACAGGTATTCAAAACTTACCGACACTGAACCCTATTCGATGGAAGAGATTCCTAAAACTGGTAAGGGGTGGGTATCTGAGATTGCTGGTGCGCCCGTGGATATAGCAACAGCCGCAATAAATTTACCAGCCGACATACTCGCTGGCGCTGAGATGTGGTGGAAAGGAACAACTGATGTCGAGCCTATCTATCAACTTGAAGACCCCGTTGGTGGTAGAGAGTGGTTGAAAGGAGCCTTTGGTGACCCCAGAGGAAGCCGCTATGAGGGTAAGAGTTTAAACCCTTTCGCTCGAAGCACTGACCCACAGCCGGGAGATAAAGATGCAACCCTATCTCAATATGAAGAGGCCGCTCAACGAAGAGAACGAAGAGACAGCGCTAACAATTTACTGGCAAGTATTGGTAATGCATTAGTATCGCCATCCGCCGCCTCTGGGCCATCTGCATATGACAGAACAGGACGAGCCGGAGTTATTGCTCGACAAGGCGCTGAACAAATAGACCCATTGATGGGGCCACAAGGACTAATCAGCGGGTTCTTATCCCAAGACCCTGAAGAAGACGAGTTGCCTGATATAAGCAGACAGGCTATGCGATTCTTGGAAAGGCTTTCCGCCATGATACAAGAGTACGGCCCAGAAGAAGCCTTTAAACTAATGAGCGGTCAATTTAAAGATTTGAATAAAGCTGACAAAGCAAAGATAGAAGAGTATTTAGAAAACAGATAACAGTTTGAAGCCTTTGCCTAAGACTGGAGAGAAATAATTATGGCTATTGGAGTACCAACCACACCATTTGGCGGCACTGCTGAACAACAGTCCAGCGATGTGTCCATTGCATTCCAAAGAGGACTGCGTGGCCTTACGGGAACTACTGGAATAACCGCCAAAGGAATGGGTGGTGAGTTCTTAAGAACAATCGGCCTAGAAGAACAAGGTAACCAGTGGCTAAGTGATGCTTATGCCAGCGGCCTTCTCATGGGCATGGACTTGAATGAACTGGAAGAACAGTTCAAAGGCCCAAAAACATGGAGAGACATCCCCGACGCCAAGGGCGCTATCGCCTATGGTGTCAACACCCTCGCAGATCAAATGCCTACCCTCGTGGCGCAGTTTGCACCCGCAGTTGCCGCCACAGTCCTACGCAGATTCGGAGCGCCCATTCCTAAATGGGTTACACCCGCCTCCGTCATTGCCACAATAGATTGGTTAAACACATCAGAGGTTTATGCAAACCTACTCATGGAAGCAGGAGAGTCACGCCCTAAAGTTGCGGCTGGCACTGGCGCTCTCATGAGTTCACTCGATATGGTGCTCCCATTAAGGGTAGTCCACCGTATGGGTAATGGTCTGGACTTTGCCAAGTATGTAGGAAAGAAATTAAAAACCCCCCGATCTCCTTTAAGAACTGCTCTCGCTGGTGCGTTGGAGGGAGGGGCTATTGAGGGAACTACAGAATACATTCAGACGATCTTTGAAAACATGGCCCTTAACTACGTTAAGGAAAATGATTTGTTTGCTGAGTTCTCTGCTGAACAAAGGACAGAACTAGAAGAGGCAGGAGTTAGGGGAGCCATCGTTGGTACTTTCTTGGGTGGTACTGTCTCTTACGCCCGTGCATACAAGAACGCTAAGGATAGGGCAAACCTGTACAAGAAACTTTCGGCTTTTGAGGAAGAAACATATGTTCCGGGTGGTGGTATAGCCGGAGAGGGCTTTAGGATGAGACCCGGTGAAGTTGGTGGAGGTTTTACAGATCGCTCCATGGATCAAAGAAGGTTGCCAAATATGCCACCTTGGTTGCCTACGATGCCGGACACTAAGCTACTGACTGGCCCCATAGATATTGCAATCGCGGATAAGATTAGAGATATAACTGAGGCACGGGCTAGAGGCCCGTGGGCCTCAAGGGATCAACACGTCGATTGGCAGATCGAAGACCATAAGAAGCTATGGGAAGCCATCCTTGTTGGTGACATGGAGACTAGTCTTAATATAGAAGATCAGGACAGCCTCCATGACCTCATTGAAAGAAAGCGCCACATGGACTGGCAACTTGAGGAAAAAAGAAGGCTTGAAGAAGCAAGGATCGCTCCCATTCTACCCGGACAACAGCGTGTCGTTGCAGTAGAAACACAGCAACGTCCCACTGAATCGGTGGTCGATCCCCTTACTGGAGAGACCCGCATTCTAGCCAAGGGGGCGGCTGAGTGGGGTGACGAACCAACAGGCGTAAGGGGCCAGAGAGCAGAAGAAGGTTGGTTTGTTAAAGATAGACACATGGTCTACGATGATAAGGGCGAAATTAAGTTAAGGAGCGAGAAGAGAGGTGGTGGCCCTGAGTCTAGAAATGTCTACGAGAACGAAAAATATATTCTGAGAATGGAATCAGAAACCTTGGGTGCTCCGTGGATTGTTATAGATAAAGAGACAAACAGGGAAATTGATAGGAACAAAAAACAACTGGTTCTTAGGAAACAATATCGCACCGCACCTCTTGCTCAGGCAGAGTCAGTAGAGACAACAGTCGAGAAAGACGAGAAGACTAGACTCCAATCACAAGCGCTTGAGAAGGAGATGGGAGAGCGTGGCGCTATAGACATTAAGATCAATGACAAGGTCAGGTTCGAGCGTTTCAATAAAGCGAAGGGAGAATGGGAGGTTTACCTTACACCTGCTGTCTCAAGGCCAAGTCCTTTAGCGTCTCCAGAACTCACTGGTAGAGAGCCTGTTGCTCCGGGTACAGGAGTAGTAGCTGAAACCTATACGGTTGAAGACATCTGGTTTACGAGTGGAATCAAGAGGGGCTTTCTCAAAAGGCCATCTTTTCTCACTCAAGGCAGACCAAAGAAAAAAATACAGATAGACGAGACTAAAGAAGCCTACGAAAAAAGAGAAGGCCCAGTCAGCACTGTCTACACTCTCAGAAAGGATGCGGGTGGCCCCCCACTAGAGGTCGCCGTTCCCCCCAATGACACGAATGTACGACTCGTTCGCATCTTGGGAGAAGCCCAGAAACAACCACTAACGGTTGGTGGGCCTATTGATCTAGCCGAAGCAACGCTTAGAGAAGATGAATTACTAACGTCAGAGGAGAGGCAGGAACTTTATGAAGCCACCCCCGAAGGTCAGCGCCTTGTAGAAGGAAGGGAAAGAGTAACTAACCTGAATAAATTCCGTGAACTCATGGCAGACGAAGCCTTCTATGATAGGTTCATAGGTGGTGTGGCTAACGCAGAGAGCAAGCGTTTTGAAAGTGCAGGTTACAACGTAGACAGGTACTCTGTGAAAACTGAGGAAGAGATAGAGACCTTCATAGCAAATAGTAATAAGAGCAGGACAGAACTAGGTCTACCAACAACAACACGACAGAAAGAAGAAGAGGAATTCTTTGCCCGACAGGCGGTGTTAGATTCGGAAGAGAAGCTCAACGAAATGGAGCGTCTGGCGCTGGTGAGGGCTAGTGAGGCACGTGTAGAGGGGATGGAAGCGGAGGAGATCACTGGTAGAGAAGAAGTCCCACCACCAGACGTACCCGAAGGAGAGGTAACCGCCCCACTTACAGATGTAGAGATGGAAGGAAAGCCACCCGTTGAAGTAAAACGCAAACGTCGCAGGTGGCGAGAGTTTAAGGAATGGAAGCAACTTCTAAGGGCGGAAGAAAAGGAACTTGGAGTAAGGGCAGGTAACCTAACCAAAAAACAGATAGACGTAGTTCGCCAGAGGGAGTGGGGAGATAAGCCTGTTGGTGAGTTCATAGATAGCACCAAGGCGGAGCCTCTCACTAAGGAGGCTAGAACAACAATAGTTGGGAAGGCTAAAAGAGCAGTCACTAAGAGACTAGAGATTGAGGAACCACCACCCCCACGACGAGAGGTTCCTGATCATCTGGAAGGAGTTCCTGAAGGCGCTACTCTGCTAGATGTAATAGATGTAGATACGGAAGTTCTACCAGCCCCTGAAACCCACGAAGTTAAGGTGTTGCCAAAGGTGGCTGAAGAGCATGGCCTTAATCCACAGTACTACTACCCCTATGAAGTTACTGGGTGGACAGAGCATGGCCTGATCAGGATCAGTGGTCAACACATCCGTAAGGAAGACATCGTTGAAGTCAGGCAGTTTAAAGGAAAAGCAAAAGCCCCTCTATTAGAAGACTTTGTAGAGATAACAGACGCCAAACAGGTTTACAGAAGAGGCGCTGTCGAGGCTGAGTTTTATCTCCCCGATACTGTACCGGGAAGGGAGACAATAAGAAAAGCGTGGATAGATAACACCACTGGAATAATCGTAGTTCAGAGAGATGCTAGGACTGAGGAGGAGGCATATCCTGATTATCCCTATGACTATGAAATCTATTTAACGTGGCACAACAAGGAAGAACACGCGCTCAAGCTAAAGGAATTGAAAGATCGGTTGCTCAATATAGAAAGGACTGTTACTGAGCGTGGGCCAATGGAGTACCCCGAAGGGCGAGAGGCAAAACCTGAAAGGAAGATGTTTCCGGGCCGTGTGAGAACTGTTTATCTTCCCAATAATAAGGAGTTCCTTACTAAAGATTACGATAAGAACTTCCGTAGATATGATATACGTGTCACTCTAAAGAAAGGTGCTCTTGATAGAATAAATAGATTAAGGGCAACAGACCCAGACATAGAGGTTACTCCTGAACCCGTAGAGCAAATCACCACCGAACTCGCGATTGAACGGGAGAGAAGAGGTCAACGCTTGTATACAGAAGCCCAAGCAAGGAAGAGAGACGCACTTACCTTAGATGAAAACACTCTATTTGAAGTGTTCAAAGTATACGGTGAAAGGACTGAACCTATTGTTTCAGTACCAATGCCACCCAAAGAAAAGACTTATGAGGTAAAGAAAACTGGCAAAGAGGAACGTGTCTTTCTGAAACCACAGGCTCCGTTTTTAACTGGGGGTGGCCCAATTGCGGTATCTAATGTAGTGAAAGTTGTAGCGCCGGATGGAAAGGATTACTTGATAAGACCTACGTCTGCCCTACAAGCACATGTACAGTTAGAACCAGTTCCTGAGAAGATAGGAGTGATGGTTCCTTACGAGGTGCTTGTGGAAGAGGGGCCGACTAAAGGCGCACGTCTTATTGCCTCATTCAGAGGGAGTATCGAAGAAGAACAGAAAGCCATGGAAAAATTCATGGCTGATATGTTTATTCCCCAGACCCACGCCTTTGGAAGATTTGGTGAGGATACACAAGCCCATCTTGATGGACGAGCCGCAGTCATCAGCGAAGGTAAGGGAAAGAAGGCGATCTTAGAGTTCTTTGATGGCACGTCCATCGAAGGGACGCTAGGTAGGGTGCGTAGAAAAGCCAAGACCTTTGAACTTATTACAAGCAAGGAAGGGTGGGCTAGGGACTTGCCCATTGAAATGGACTTGCTTGGCTATGACAGAATCCAGATTGAAAGGGAAGCAACGAAGAAAGAAATCTTTAGCTTTACTGAGACGCCGATAAGTCCCAGCGATTACCAACATTCCCGTGTTGTATACGTCCCAGTCTTGGTAAGGAATGAAACGCCTACTGCTCCACCACCAGAAGAGATTCCAATACTTGAAAAGGATAAGGTGTGGGGAGTAGAAACTAAAGTGGTGGATGTTCCAAGTAAAGAGGGAATAGATACCCAGATCAGGCTCGATACAACTGTTACCATTACCCATAGTAAGAGGGGTAGGATGGGTCGTCAGCGCAAACAGACTGGTAAGTTTGTTGAGTTCTCTTACCCCGAAGAGCAGTACTTCTTAGGCGGTAGGGTTAAGTTTGTATCAGATAAAAAGGGTACTCGATGGCTGTCTTTAGAGGACATCTCCTTTGTCTATGATGAGACAGAACTTGCGGCGGCGAAAGAGAAGGAACGTCTTGAGAAGAGACTCGCCACCATTGCTTCTTTAGCAGAGAAGGCTAAGGAAAAGAAGGCTAAGGCTCAGGCAGAGAAAGATAAAGCCGCACAGGCAGAGAAGGATAAAGCCGAAAAGGAAAAGAAAAAAGCAGAGACAAAACCCAAGCCTGTGAAGGGTGACGTGGAAGTATTGGACGAGGAAGGTAATGTAATATTTGAAGGTTACAAAGAAGAGGGCGCTGAAACAAAACCTAAAGGAACGGCTAAGGAAGAGGCTGGTGCGGCTATAGAAAAAAGGTTACAGGAAACTGCTGTTCGTGATACCTCTAAGGATATCACGGACGATCAAGGTAATGTACTATTTGAAGGTTACAAATTCTCCGACGAGGTAAAGAAGAAGGTTGCGCCCGTTACGGCTGATGCCACTACTAAGGAATTAGATCAAGTAAACACTACGCCTATAGGAAACCTTCACCACCCACAGAAGTTCAAGGATAACGTGGGTTCAGAGTGGCAAGTGGTGGAACACATAGGTACGATGGATAAAACTATCCTCAAGTGGGTGGGTGGTAAGAAGCCCACCATTGATATTACCTACGAGTTCAGTGGCAAGAGGGAGAAGAAGGAGTGGGAGAAGGGACAAGAGATTGTTGTCAACTCCAAGATTACACCCGCCGCTATATTCATCAAGGGCCATCAGCGAAAAACTATCCGGGGTAAGACAGGTGAAGTTTCTAGAATGATGGGGATTTCTACTGATAAAGGAGGGGCAAGGTACATCCCCAACTATTCTGTAATAAGACCTTTTGTTGGGGTAGATGAAAGAGGCAACGCCAACTACAACACAGGGTTAACTCCCAAGAGATTTAGAGAAGTCTTAGGAGCCGCCATTGGGCGCTTAAAACTTGCCCGTCTAGAAAAGGATAAGGTGCTACGCATCGTACAGAATCAGTCGGACGTTCCTGATCCACCACGTGGGTTTGGTATTAGAGCAGTGGAAAGGGACGGGATGGTATGGTTCATAACCAATAGCATTGAAGAAGAGAACATCACTGCTGTCTTTGCTCATGAGTTAGGGGTTCACGTTGGCATCTTGAATGTGTACGGCGACCAGATTCATAGCTTTATCCTAGCCAGTGCCAGAGAGTTGAGAGACGCCGAAGGCGAGGGTGGAGGGATTTGGACTGAGTCCTTTGCGGCGGCTGAAAGTATCTACGCTAAGATGAACGCCAACATGTCGCCAGAGGCGAAGGCAGAATTCGTAACGGAAGAGGCCATCGGTATCTACACTGATGCGACTGACCCAATGACTGATTCATTCTGGATTAGGCTTCTGGATTGGTTGAGGCGTGGGATGGGAAGAGTCAAGATGTACCTTGGCAAGAATTTAAATGAGGCAGAGGTTGTTGCTTTCATAAGGGGTGCTATCCGTGGAACGGTTGACCGCAAGTTCGATCAGGCAAAGGTAAGGAACACAGAGCATTACTCTGTCCTGTTTGCTGGACTCGATGACAAGTTCTTTAGCTATGTCAACGACAAGCTGAAGGACAATGATAAGGAGTGGGTTGATGGCTTGGTTGCAGGAGGCAGACACTTCAGAGAAAAAATAGGGTCGTTCTTTGACACGTTCAAATACGTGCCTTACGCCCCACTGTTCCGCTCTATTCGATCCGCTTATCAGGGAAAGTTGGGGGAAGTGTTGGAGTACGGAGAAGATGTTAAGAAACTATACACCGATCTCTCTGACCAAGATAAAGAAGAAGTGTTCAAGTACTTCACCAATGTAGATGCTACTCCAGAGATGATCTCCAATGTCAAACTACGTGAGGCGTCTGTTAAGTTTAAGAACAAGATCATGGAGATTGGAGAAGAGGCATTCAAGAAAGATATATTTCCAGAAGCAAGTCGAGCGCAGTACGAGGAGTTGCAGGGACAATACCTGCCAAGGATATTTCTTGCCCACCTGTTGACAGGGAAGAGAGGTGCTAGTCCTTTTGGTATGAAGGCCAGCCCACTGTATTGGTCAGAGACAAGGTTGGAGTTGGATGAATTGCGGAAGGAACTATTAGGAGAGGTCACCGATCCTGCCTACCTAATATACAGAGCAGTCACTGTTCCTCAGATGGACATGATTATCATCGACTATCTGCACGAGTTGTCTGAGAGGGTAGCCTTTGAGCCTACTGAAACTATAAAGAAACTAGACGCAAGGCTCAAGGAGACGCGAGCCAAGATTAAAACTGAGAAGGACGAGGAGGTTCGTCAGCAGTGGAAGGAAGAGTTAGCGTCTCTCTTAGAAGAAAAGAAAAAGATTCCATCAGGAGAGAGAGTAGTAGCGGGTATTCCTTGGGTATTGCCCGGACAGTGGATAGTTTATAAAATCACTGATCCACTTACGGGAAAGACAAGAAGTAAAAGGACTACTGTACATGCAATAGATGTACAACTTGAGGGTTTACGCGCAGTAGAAGGACACCCCAACACAAAACCAGACGTAGTAAAGAAGGCAGTTGCGGAAATAGCCAAACTAGAAGCCCTTAAGAAGGAGTTCTACGATCAGATGGGTGGCTTAGACGAAGCGGCATACTATGATAAGAATTACGACACCAAGATGTTTAGGCAGATGCCTAAAGGGAGAAGGTTTGGGTCATTGGCTGGAGTGTGGATAAGGAAAGAGATATACCAAGACATAATGGGTAACTCTTCTACTGCATTCGGAGAGCAGAACCTATTCTCCAAGATGTTCAGCCCCCATGGTAAACATGCAAAGCTAGTAGGCATATGGAAAACCCTTAAGGTTCCCATGAATCCACCCACAGTTTCACGTAACTTTGTGAACAATACAATGCTGTTGAATTTGTTTGGTAAGGTTCCCTTTCATAGGCAACCGGGATTGTTTAAAGAAAACATTCGTGAGATTTGGAAAGGAGAAAAAGGTACAACATTTAATAACTCAGATGTTGCAAACAATTATGGGTTAAAGAAAGTGTTCACCGCGTATGAGTTAGCACAACACTATGGTTTAAAGGCATCCACCATGATAGCCTCAGAAATACGTGAGTTTGAGGATATCCTATTGAGTGTAGAGAGGGATGGCATATTGTCCTTCACAATGAACGCTCAAAAGTATTGGAAGAAGGCGGCGAACTGGTCTGGAAATATGTACCAGAACCTAGAGGTGTTAGGTAAGAGTGTCTATATAGCAGACGCTTTAACACACCAGAGAGCACATCTGGAAGAGGTGCGTCAGGAGAGTGCTGGGCCAGATGGGAAACCCACCATCACTATTGAACAAGCCGCCATCCTACGAGCCAACGAGGTACTGTTTGATTACAGTGAGGTATCTCCCACGGTTAGAGGACTGCGCTCTTCATTCTTTGGTGCGCCGTTCATTACCTACCAAACCAAAGTCATACCCCAACTTCTAAAGACAGCACTCAATGAGCCGTGGAGATTCCTTCCCTACGTTATGATGTTTGCGGGAGCGCAAGCGGCGTTCGGTAGTATGCCGTTCATGGATGATGACTGGGATGAGTTTATGCGCCTTGCACCAGAGTGGATCAGGCAGAGTGGGCATGGAATGCTGATGCCATGGAAGGATGCGAACGGTAACCTACAGGTTGCTGACTTGTCCTACTATTTCCCATGGTCAGGCATATGGGAGTTGCAAGGTAACATCAGGAGATTGGAACTAAAGCAGGGAGCGCAGGAGTTTGGCCTCATTGCTCCGGGCTGGCAGTTAGCGGTTGCCCTCATGCAGAACAAGGACACATGGCGTGGTGCACAGATCGTTGATCCCAACGGAACCGCCGCAGACAAGGCGATGGATACGTTCAACTGGATGTGGGGAATGACGATGCCCAGTATCATCACCCGATCTGGCCTAATCAATATGCCTTCCGTTCTGGAGGCAGTGGTCAGGCTTGATCCCGGTGAACTCGAAGGTAAGTTAGCCGACGCCAGCTTGGGAAGAATTGGGCGCTATGGTGATCCCAAGAGAGATACGTTTGCGGCGATGGCCTCAGTTGTTGGGCTTGGTATATACCCAATAGCACCTGATGCCAAACGAAGGGAACTACGTAGGTATGAATCTAAAATTAACCGCTTTCAAAGAGACATCACCCGTGCTCGAAATGATAAGTCTCTCTCTGATAAACAAGAAGCAAGGAAGATTAATTTCCTGCGAGATAAGGTTGACGAGGCTCGACGCAAGCGCAAAGAGTTTAGCGCAGGTAGGATAGGAGTTGGAGAAGCGAGTAACCTATGAAGCTGGGCGTCCTTTGCTCAGTAGAATGGTTAGATATCTATGCCACATCGGGATGGGAAAAAAAGGACGAGGTAGAGCCTCAACGTCTATGGACGGTAGGATACCTCGTGCAAAAGGACAGGAGAGTAATCAAAGTAGCCAACACTAAGGATGACAAGAAAGAATACTATGCATTCCACGCTTTCCCTGCTGGATGTGTGGTTTCTATTAGAGAGATCAAAGATAATCCCTCATAAGTTTACGGAGGGTGACGGCTCTGATCTCATCGTAGTACCCATCACCATCTAGTTCCCTGAGAACAATTACCCCTCTCCACCATTGGTGCTCTGTATCCCTGCACCAGTTCTCCGTGTAGTCAGGATGGCTGAAACATCCAGCGCTCAGGCCGAATATCTTTTGCCCGTCAGGCCGCGTGTGTTCCGCGTGGTTGTACAGATGGGTGTGACCCTGTACAGCAGAGCAGTGTAGCTTAGACACGAGCGTGTGGCCCAAATGAACGCTACTGATGGGCCTTCCCGCTATTCCAGATGTGAAGTAATGGCTGAATGTGATACCAAACAGGGTGATGGAGCGCTTGAAGTCAACGGTCTTCCAACCATACTTTTTGTACAGTAAATCATCAATGCCTATAGCACCGTGTAATTCGGGTGCGAACTGTGTGGCTCTGGTAATCCTGTCTTCATGGTTGCCAAGGCACATGATAAGTTTAGGCTTGTACTGCTTCTCCTTGTTCTTTCTCTTCTGCTCATTGAACTTTTTAATGGGCGCAAAGAATTTATCTTGGGCATCTATTGCGCTTGCCACATCATTCTGGTAACGCCTACCCTCAAAGCCTCTCGTTCCCTTGTCATAAGAAGATAGTGACGGCAGGTCAGCCCAATCCCCCAAGCATACCACGTACTCAGGACGTTCTTCCATAACAAACTGACCCGCCGCCGTAAACCTCTCGTTGTCATAACCCGGAGCCGCATGGGCATCTGGAATGATGAGCAGATTCATATGTGCCTATCCGGTACTTGACTGAAGTCATTAAAGTCTTTTATCCATTCATTCCTTCTCATGCCTTCCCACTTCCTGTACTTCTCACAGGTGAATCCCTCTTGGCATACCTTCTCAAAGTAACAGTCTTTACATGGAGCACCTGCCCCCTGCTCTATCATTGCTTCATAGTGTCGGTTAGAAGAGGCGTCTACCTTTCTTACTCTCTTCAAATCTCACGCCCCTTCAAGCTGTCCATTTCTGCATCGAAGTCAGTCAGTACGTCTGTGTACAGCACCCCTAGCTGTACTATCCAATCTTTAAGAAGATCGGCTTTCATCAAGGGGGATAACTCATCAAACTTGGAGGTGAGCGGGACATTACCTTCACCGCTATCAAGGTTGGCTCTAAGTGTTAGTAACGCTGTCATATTTCACATGCCCCTGCCATACAAGCTAACTCCTGACTGGCTGTAGTCTGGTCTTCCTCTTCCTTGACGGAGTTCCAATCTATCTCAGCGGGTAGAGTCTTGGCTAATTTCCTGTACGTCTCAGGAGAACAGTCCTCGTAGGGAGCCAACTCATAGCTGTGGTCATCATCTGCGTGGGGAAGGAAGCTAACACCAGACAGAATGTTAAAGTTCTTATGCACCCATGCACCTACCTCTACCCACTCGTGCTCTCTAACAGAGACAGTGATAGAGGGCTTGTGTTCACACCAGTTGAGGGCAAACCTTTTCCAGATACCTAGATGCTCAAGAGCGGTGATGTCATGGCGAGTGATGGCCCCCTTGGGAGACTTCATGCCAAACTCAAACACCCATGCTCCATCGTTGCGTGGGTCAGAGTGATAAGAAACCCCAGCCTCTATCATAACATCAGAGATGGGGTCTTTCTTATCGTTGCGAACTCTACGAATAAAATGAGAATTGTGCCGTGGATGGATGCCGCTGGATGAATCTACCAACTGGCTCACCGTCCCTGACGGCTTAACACAAGTGATGGCGGCTGACTCAGGTATACCTAACAGCTTGGCGGCAGAGACATTCTCTTTTACCGCGTGATCTCTCAGCCCTTGTAGTTCCTTGTCGGTTGCCTTAAGGATGGCAGGACAATCCATGATGCCAGTGAGAGACACACCTAACAGTCTCTCTTCCTCTGTGTTCCTCTTCCAAGGTGCAGACAGGTAACGAAAGTCTGTCAGCGTGGCCTGTATAGTGCCAATCCATGTGGCTTGGGTAACCTTCTTACGAATGGTAGCCAGCGTGTCATCAGGACGGCATACAATTTCTGAAAGATTGCAAAATTCTCGCGGCCTAAGTACGATTTCACTGCAAGGATTTACCCCAAAATCATAGTGGTTATCTCTGCGCTCTGGAACCATATCCTTTGCCGCTTGCCTGTTGAAGATGCCACGCTCTCCACTCTTGCTTTCGTAGAGTGATGTCCACTCTCTGAGGAAAGCACCAGTGTCAGGCATCTCAGTGTAAGCCACACTGTTGTTAGCCAGTGATCTCTGACCGTTCTCTATATACCACTGGCCTGACTTGGCATGACGCATACGATCATCGGTGAGGTTGGATAAGGAGATGGTAGCTGAACGCCTAACACCGCCCACTACCACGGACTCACCCACATAGCAGACAAGGTCATGACATTCTATGCTGTTTAACTTACGTCCCTTTGCGTGGGTGAATACTGAAATCATATGCTTGAACAGCTTTTCTATCGGCTCACTTCCACTTGCGCGACCCCCGAATGTCTTGAGACGTGACCCGGCTGGCCTCACCCTAGACAAGTCCCACTTGGGAATTCGCCCACTATAGAGGAGACTGATCATCTCTCTGACGGCTGTTGCCCAACCAATCTTTGAGTCTCTTACCACGATGACCGTGTCGGTATCGTGAAACTCTTCTGCCACATCTGGTAGCTGATTGATGTACTGTCTCTCGACGCTGAACCCTACCCCCGTACCACACATAAGGATGTACATGATCTCATCAAATGCACGAGGTGAGTCGATGGGTAGGTAGCTACAGTTGTAGCCAGCGCAAGCGTCACGCTCTAATGCTTTACCCGCTGTCATTAGACAGCGCATACTTGGCATGACATCCAGATCGAGAATGGCTCGACCAAACTCAGTAAGTTTTAAGTCGAGCCTGTCTTCAAAGAAACCAGTGTATCTTCTTACGGTTTCTCCCCAGTTCTCTCTTCTCTGGAACTCTTCTAGGTAACGAGCATACCTAGTCTTGTGAATCCATTGCTGGTATACGTCCACTAGAACGGTATCGAGTCGTCATTTTCCAGCGTGGGACTGCTGTCTCTTTCGTTAGCATCCGCTCGTTGTAGAGCCTGTACTGAGTAGCCCTTTATCTCTGTGACGTACTTCTTAACACCATTCTTGTCTACATAATTCCGGTTGGCAATGCGTCCTTCAACGTATAACTGAGAGCCTCTCTTCACATAGTCCTTGATGAAGTCAGCAGTCTTTCCAAAGAAGATTACGTTGTGCCAATCAGTGGTTTTGTTATCACCATACCCACTGTTGGTTGCGAGGGAGAATGATGATACTGTATCTCCGTTGGTGGTGGTACGAATTTCTGGGTCTTTGCCAACGTGACCTATAAGTATTGCTTTATTTACACTAGCCATTAAGGTTCATACCTCTTGATTAATTTCCATAGTTGTAAGGCTGTACTGAACATACTAAACAGCCTCTCTTTTTCTTCCCATTGGTATGGGTACACATAACCGGGAGAAGAAACTGATATGAATAGGTTAAGTAGTTTTCTACCACCACCCATTCCGTTATCGTAAGCCGCCAGTTGTACACCATATGCATCGTATAAATCTGGCTTCTTGCCCTCGTCTAACTCTTTTGTTTTGAAGTCCACCATCCATTCATCGGAGTGGATGTCTATCTTACCACCGTATCCTAGATCGTGAGCGAATGAGTGTTCTATTTTCCAATCCTGTTTGCCGCATACCTCTAAGAGTTTATCCTCAGTACCCTTGATGAGCGAACCATAGCCGGGTTCTCCTATCCCATTGACAAAATAATTCTCCAGTATCCCGTGAATTAAAGTGCCTCTCTCCGCGGCTTTCGTACTTTCTTGGCGATAGATAGAGAATACTCTATCCTTGTAGTCCTTGATATCTTCATCAGGTCTAGGGTTGTTCTTCACTTGAGCATCGAACAGTTGTCCTTGTGACCACCTTACCAAACCGGGAGCCGCAACCACGTCTTTCCAAATGGTGGAGACGGACGGAACCCACCCGTGTTTACGAGCGTCGCGCAGGGTTGTCGGGCGTAATCCATTCTTGCCCTCTATCTCGTAACGGGGGGAACCGTCCTTGTCGTACCAATGACTCATGCTACTTTTCTATGTCTGTCTGGCCCCTTCACGCCCTCACTAAAATTAACACGATGGTCTAGTTGCTTGAAGTCGTCAGCCTCATCCTCACCATAGACATTGTATTTGTATGCGCCTACCATTTTAAGAACAACTCGTGATAGCCCACGTTTCTCTGCCATAGCAGAATAGTACGGCGGCTTTTGATTGGTATTCTCTGGCGTTGCTTCTCCAAAGGATTCAACAACCATGTCTCCTTTGGTAGCGATTGCTTTTACAACCACGTAATCTGGTTGCATTGCGATCACTTCATAGCGCACACGGATATCGTTAGTGAATTGAATCTTCTCAATACCACTACGTTTTATGAAGGCCATGTCCTTTCCCCTTATAGCCTTTCTAAAAACATCTTCATCTACGTTTAGATGGTTCTTCTTAACGAGTTCGTTTAAGAAATCTTTTTTGTTCGTGGTCATAGTTTCCTCGTGTTCTTGCCACTGTTGGACTTCAGCTTCATGTCTCTGTTGATCTTCCTGATACTGTTCTTCAGTACGCAACCACTCTGTTCCGTCACCCATGTTTTAACTCCGGTAGTTGTGCGCCTACTAGCGCACCTAGTTCAGCCACCCTTTCAATCAAGGCTGACATTTCTTCTACGCTGAGTTCAGATGTTGCGATCACTCGACTTTTGTGTTCGCCATCTAGTCCAACGTAGTCTTTAGTGCCAAGGAATTCAGCGCAGACGTGGTCTTTGATTTCTTCCACTGTATGTCCTGTTTCATTGGCAATCTCTCGTATCCACGAGTGTAACAAATTATTCTGCTCGATGCTACGGCTAGACTTATATGGACGCACAATCACCTCATAGGGGGTGTCCCCCTCTAGATCGAGTGACTCTATGCACTCCATTGCACGCCACCTTACTTGGAAAGCGCGGTGTTTAAGGATGTATCTTTGTGTAGTCATTAGTGGATCGTCTTCTCAGCGTTAGACTTTTCTTCCACATCTTCTCTTATGTATTTAAAAGTCTCTAGCATCCCTTGAGCATATACATTTTGCAGTAGGTTGTACCATGGCTTCACCTCTGGATCGAAGAAGATTATCTTAGGCCATATCTCTTCAAACCCTTTCATGATTTGTGCAATCGCTTCTGGATCGTCAGTTTTAATTTCCATTAGTTCAGGTTCTCGACAAAGGTTATATTCTGTACTTTGAATTCATACTCTATGCCGTCTACCTTGTAGGCCACCTCGTCTATATCATTGAGTATGATTGCCTTCACTATGTCTTGAGGAATTTTTATAGCACTCACGCGTAGGGTGACTATAACATCTTTATAAGTTGATGCTCGAATGCTTTGCTTATCGTTTTCAATGTCCATCTAAACTGTGTTTCCTTGTCATAAATTCCACGATGGCAATCAGCGTGGCACTCGTAGCAAACAGGAAGGGTAAGATAGTGCGCCACCTTCCTGCCTTGTCCGGCTCCCAACGCTATGTCTCTCAAGTGGTGAGCCTGTACTGGCATTGTACCACAGTGGGCGCAGGGTAGAGTGGAAACCCACTCAAGGTATCTTCTCTCAGCCGCCTTCATAAGGTTATTATAACATAGATGTGGTATACTGTGGGTATGAATGACTACATTTTAGAGGACTAACGTATGTCAATCCGCATGATTAGTGCGGCAATAGATTTGGATTTGTCACCATCAGACAAGCTGATCCTTATCTTACTAGCCAATAATGCAAACGACGAAACAGGAGACTGCTTTCCAAGCCAGACGTACCTAGCCAAGCGGTCTGGCCTCTCCCTTAGTACCGTTAATCGAGTCATTAAGAGGCTCGAAACCGTGGGCCTTGTTGATATTATACCCCAGTATCGTGATGACGGGGGGCGTCGCTCTAATAGGTATCGCCTGAACATGAATGACATAGGGGGGGGTAAGTCATCAGAGCATACCCCCTATGACGTGAGAGCACAGGAGCCTGTGTCACCAGAGCATAGCAGAACCGTAATAAGTAACCATCAAAAGAAACACAGCGAGACGCGAGGCACTAGACTAGCAGAAGATTGGGAGTTACCTACCCAGTGGAGAGAGTGGGGTAAGAAGGAACGCCCTGACCTGCACCTAGATACAGTAGCGGCTTGCTTTAGAGATCACTGGATTTCAGTGAGCGGAGTGCGTGGTATAAAGAGGAACTGGTCAGCCACGTGGCGGAACTGGATTCGACGTGAGCCTATAGTAGGTGAGCGCAAGTTCAGCAATGGTCGCCCACCGTGGGCTAACCTGCCTAAGAACGATGACAAGCTACCAAACCACGCATCTGTATACAATCTGAGCGTAGCTAAGAAGGGTGAGTCATACCCGGCATATCGCATTAGGCTACAGGCTGAGATCACGGAACGATTACGTGTCGAGTAAGGGAGAGGAACTGTTTATGCACCAGTTGATGGAGAATCAATTGGATATACCCAAGACAGAGTATAAGTTTCTAAAGAATAGAAGATTCAGATTTGATTTTGCATGGCCCGATAGAATGATAGCTGTGGAGATCGAAGGAGGGGTGTTTTCTGGCGGGAGACACACCAGAGGGGCCGGGTATACCCGTGACTTAGAGAAGTACAATCTCGCCACGTTGCATGGATGGTTGGTTTTCAGATTCACTACGCAGGATGTTACCACTCAGAAAGCGATTGCCTTCATGTCAGAAGTTATGGATAACAACATAAGGGAACAACAACAATCGTATGAGGATATCAGCAGAAGATTTATGCTCACTGACACCGTATAGCCATCTAAATCTTAGGTCACGCATCAGTTCACTAACAGTGTGCTATGTGTTGGCTGGGGTAAGTAAGGATGCATCGAGGTATCTAAGGCTGAAGTATGCCCTAGAGTATGGGCAGAAGGAGCACGTGGTGTACAGTTTAGCTAAGAAAGTTTACCAAAAACATAAGAGGTATGTACTGAAAGCGAGGGGCCATCCGTGGTTGTTGCTAAAGATGGCTGAGGTAGCAGTCGATGAGGGGTTAGGGCATGGCTTGTGCCGCACGTGCAATGGGAAGGGATGGTTAGATACTGGCATCAAGAGGATAGACTGCTTCTCCTGTCATGGGACAGGATCAAAGCATTCTCTGGGTGATAAGGAAGTGGCAGACAAACTTTTTCTAGACCTGACATGGTACAAAAGGTACGGGAAGAAACTCCTACTGAACAACATGATGGGGATACTGAACAGCTACGAGGGGGAACTATACACTGCCTTCAAGGAAAGGCTGTGAAGATACCACCCCTAGTTCTAAAAAAGGCTGGTTCTTATGGTTTAGAATTTTCTAAGGCTGGAAAATCTGCCAAAAATTTTGGCAACCAATCTATTTATAGAACTAGAACTAGACAAAGGGGCGATGCGAGGAAGGGAAAGATAGGTGAACTTATGTTTGCCGAAATGCTAGAGGAGATGGGGTACACAATCCTTTTCGATGAAGAGATAAGACAGGGTGCAAATGTGGGGGATGGGGGGCGAGACATCGTAGCCTATATACATGAGGGCATCAAACATTCACCCCCTTTGAAAATAGATATTAAAACTACCTCTGAACGTGGGTTGTGGCTTTTAGTTGAGACACACAGATTTACTGCGGATGCTTATGTACTGATGCAGGTATCGGATACTGAGGCTAACTACAAGGGATTTGCTTTGAGTGGGGATTTCTTTAACGAGGATGGCAATCCAATATACGAATACAGGTCTGGAGATAAGCTGAGAAACGCCCGTAGGCCAGACCAACTATTGGGGATAACTTTGGATGCACCCCATCAGTATGGCTTGCCTTATTCAAACTTAAGACAGACAAATTTAGTGGGCCACCTCTTTGGGGGTTGACACGTGTGGTATAATATAGGGGTAGAGTATCGAGACAAAAAAAGGGGGAGCCGAAGCCCCCCCAATTCTTAGCGGTCTACCTTACCGCGCATGTGGTAATCAAAGTACCTTAGCAAGGCGTCATACACCTTCTTAGGACACCGTTCCAGATCATCAACGTCAATGCCAAGGGCATCGGCTACTTGATAATCTAAATCAGCGTCATGATACAACCTTTCAAAGTCTTCCATGTTTCACCTATAAGAGATCGTGATTCATCTTAACTTTAAAATCCATGGCCGACTCGATTAAGGCGTCCTTGGATATGCCAAGATTATTGTGAAGAACGGTAATGAAAGTAGAGACGAAATCCTCTGTGTGTTTAACCCTAGGGATACGGTCATGCAACATCTCATGACTGATCTCATGGCATATAACAACAGCGGTTCTCAAGTAGTGCGGCTCAGACATCTTGCCACCCCTTGGTAACCTGATCTCTCCGCCAAACGATGCGGCTGTTCGACGGCCTCGACCATCACCAAGTTTAGGATATGGTTTACGTATACCTTCACGCAACCATATCTTCTCTACTAGGATACGACACTCATCGAGAGTATCTAACTTCCAGTTGTGAGGGTCTCCCCATAGGACTGACTGCTCCCATCGGTAGACTTTAGAGACTTGGAAATCTCTCATACGATTTCCTCCCAGTCTCTTGGACTAAACCACTTCCACTCACAATCCTTTCCATAGTCTGGAAGCATACCGAGATAGCCTTGTATAGAATCATACTGGACTACCTTGATTTTTACTACATCCCCACTAAAGGACGTGGGTTTCAGGCGAACCTTCTCGCCTTTCTGTTTCGGTTTCAACATAAGATACCTCTTCTAATTGATTATTAGTGTCTTTCTTACCGTCTACTCTAGGTTTCTTCCTAGATACCATGTGCTTACCACCCTTCTTCATGATGGGATAGTTTACACGTGGTCGTTGTCGCTTGAAGTTCATTTCATATTAACCTCCGCACTGTATGTGCTTAGTGTATACCACTTGATACTATGTTAACACCATTGTCCCAACATGCGTAGCAGTTAGCCTGCTTGCATGATGTGACCCCATTACCGTCTTCAACAGGGCATATGTGACCACGTGCCTTGTCTCTGTCGGTATGAACTAAGTGATGGGTGATTTGCTTACAGTCTTCAAACCCCTTCACTATATCTCCATCTAACATGTAACCAGACATCTGGATTACTAAGTTATCTGGAATTATACCACCCTCGTCAAGGAACTTACGCACCGTGCGCTTCTCCTTGGTTACGAGCCAGTGCTTTATGATGGGAGTACCATTGCATACACCAATGATATTCCGTAGGCATTGCACACTGTCAATGTCACCACTGTCGAACCAACGAAAGCGTTCCTTGACCTTGATACGTATCAACATGGTCATGGCTGTTACCCACATAGGATGATACAGACTATCGTACCTTCTTTGTAGGGCTTTCTTGACGTTGGGCCATACGTAGTTACCCTTCATGGCGTAGCACTTATGGCATACAGAACCCTTTACTACTCGCAACTTGCTACCTACCTTGCAGTGGATAGCAGGTGTTGAGAATGCATACTCAGGCATCTTGCGAGGGTTCGACAGGCCACCAGTGATATCCGTAAGGGCATCAACTAGCGTTTTCTTTTGCATATTAAATCTCCTATATGTGGAGTGGGTTGATTACTTCTCCTTCTTCGAGAAGAACCTTCTCATGTTCTCCTCATGTAGAGCACGGAGTTCTGGTGGAATCTCCATGTCCTTCCAACTCTTCTTAGGCTTCGGAAGAGGAAAGGAATCTGGATGTTCCAGACATGGCTCCTTGCTCATTGCTTCGGGGCTACCAACGATTAATCGTTTCATTTAGTACCCCCATAGTTAAACACCTCGTCATCATCGTCGATGGGGGGTGTGTGAAACAGAGGCAACGAGCGTGGAGGATATACCTCTGATACCAGCGGATATATCTCCTGCACACCACGGGATGAGATATGAGGCATCAACTTCTTGACTAACTCAGCTAACGCTGGACGATCTGCATTCCAGAGGTAGTCAGCCAAGTTGTCTTGAAGCCAGTGCGCCCACTCATTGACAGCATCAGGGCTACTCATTGTTAGCCTCCCTGTCTGCCATTTCTTCCATGGTTTCGGGCATCTCATCACGTGCAGTTGGCCTATCCATGTCAGACACCAGTTTAAGGGACGCCCTTCTCAAGTGGACATCCCTTACATCCCTCAAGGATTGAATCTCCATGATGAGGCGATGCCACTCGTCCCAATCAGCAACGACTAATGGAGAATCCATATGAACCCTATCATCTGGGCTTTTATCTTTATCCCAATAGATAGCGGCTCCCTTAGAGGGGTCTTCAGAGGATACAAAGTCAGCATATAACATAGTTAATCTCCTTATGAGATTGAGGTTGTTAAATGATGGTTAAGTTTGGTAAGTCAATGATAACGTCACCATCGGTTTCCATCCAAGCCACAGCACCACATGGTAATGGCTTGTCTGGTTGGTACACAAGTCTAACACGGTCTAGACATTCTACATAATCTAGTTTGTAGTTAGCCTTGTATGTTTTCACAGTAAAAGGCATACGTTCCACGAAATCTGGATCGTCTTTATGCTTCTTATTGTAGGCAACATTATGCCTGTTAACATGGATGCGCTTGAGCATATGATCTCCTTATGTATGACGGTAACCGTCTGTTTCAATTCCAACAGTCATGTCCTTCCACAGAACTAGGATAGCATCTGTTCCTATCTCTGATTGAACTCGACTCATGAATTCTTCAAACGAACGGTGTCCATGATTGTCTGTCATATACATATCAATCAACTGCTCACGTTGAGCATCAGTGAGGGTTAATGTCGTACCTGTAACATGCATTAGCTTACTCCTTGAATGTAGAGCCTTAACATTGGGGGGCTTTCACACCCCCCGCTGTCAAGATTCAGGTTAACGTCCCAGTTGCTTCACGATATTTCTAGCGTACTGCTGAACAAACAGTTGCGCCTCGTATAACAGCGTGAACTTCTGGTCATACCTACTGAACCTAAGTCTCGCATCTGGATCATCAATGACCCACCCATCGGTACGCCATACCTCTTTAGATATGCCAGACTTCCGATCGGTCTTAATGATCCACCGTCTGTGCGGTCGTAAGGTTATCTCATCGTTGTCCGATATCCTGAACTGAAAGGGAACAGATGAGTTGAAGGTATAGTGACGTTTGTCGTCACGAGTCCAGCGTTTTTCAAATATCATAGTAACTCCTATGAAGTGAATGTGCATGAGTGCACTTTGATGCAGAATGCATCCTGATAGGGGCTGACCGGAGCCAACCCCCATCTAGATACAAGCTACTTATGCGGCAATTGCCAAGGATGCCCACTCTGATTTGGGTAACTGAATAACATTACCGCCCAACTCCTGTAACTCAGTGGCACGGTCATAGTTATCAGTACCATTAGCTACATTGGTGATGGCATTAGCGAAACCCCAACGAGAGTAGTCTCTGCCCTCTAAAAGAGATCGTCTAGCTGTCTTAACTTCTGCTTCAGCTAGGCTGAACCTCTTACCAAGACCTTCGATTACATCTTCAGGATCGCGCTTGTCCTGCTCTTGTGCCGACTCGTTGATCTTATCGACAGTCAAGCGGAACTTGGCAGGGTCAGTACACTCTTCAACGTGGTCACGCAGTTGCTTCTGTAACGCCTTGTGCATGGCCTCTTGAGTGTCTGCTTTGTAGATGAGTTCACCCTCACCCTGTGCCTTACCTAAGTGAACTCGCCGAAAGTTGGCATCGTTCACTGTCATACCATTAAGGCAGATCAGGCGATAGACGAATGGGCTGACCATAATGGAACCCATACCGACCTCACTGTTACTGATAATGACACCGCTCTTAACGATGTCACCAACCTCTTTGCTCTTGATCTCAGCCTCCACGTTAGGGAAGATGATCTTGAGATAGAGTTTGTTATCAGTCAGGCCCATGGATACGAACTGAATGCCGTTCACCTCTTCATTTAGCCTATCCAGTACAGGCATTAGTCCCTGCATGAGGTGAAAGTAATCGAATGTCAGGAACCTATTTGAGTGATAGCTTCTAAACGTGTTGTCATCCCACGTTTGATTATCATAGGTTCTGAACAGGCGATTCTTTGCACCTTTTACAGGATTCTTCAGCCATGTATTGAGGTTCGATTGAATCAACTCTGGTTGTTTACGATCTGCCATGGTCTGGTAGTACGTGTAAGGTACTTTGTGATGACCACACAGTTGCTTGATGAATCTATCACTCATCTTGCCTCTGTATCGGTCAGCCCCGATCAGGTGGATGGTACGACCATCGTCTTGAACCTCTGCATAGGTGGATGGAAGAATGAAGTCACGCTTCATGTTCTCCAGTCGGTCAACTTCACCTACTAGTTCCTGATACGTATTAAACATTGTTTGCATAATTAAATTTCCTATATAGAACAACGATTGAATGTGCATCACTGCACATTGGTGCAACACTGCACCCTAATGCCCACCATCCAGATGGGCATAGGGGTGAAGAGTTAAAACTGTGGGTAGATAACCCGCAGTCGCATCGGTGTGATATCGCTCCGATCTGGTACTCTGTCTACAGCACTACCCCTCTTCATCAGGGGCCGACCGCTTTGCTCCCAGTGTCTCGATACCTTACAGGATAAACCGTGCTCCATGCAGGTGTCATGATACTCACAGTCATCACAAGGACAAGGGGCAGACATGCCATACGATATTCCCGGCATTATATCTGCCGACCTTCCATCATGGTTTGTCGGCTACGATGAGCGCGGAGTCTTTTGGGAAGGACTTCGTTGTTATTACAAACAGTACAGCACCGTCCCTCTTTAACAGGCTCTGCGTTGTGTCCCTGCGTCCAGTACACCTCACCTTCTGGCGTAGTGTGCCAGTCAATGGGGCCATTACAGATACAACAGTAGATTAACTTCTGTTCCATATTTACTCTCCAGTTGAATGTGCATCAATGCACTTTAGAAAAAGGTGATGGCTAATCCAGTGATAGCCAAGCACCACGCTACAAACAGACCAATACAGGCTACATAGATAAGACTACTCATATCCTGATAGGGTCAATACGACCTTGCTCTACTTCACGATTAGACAGTATCTGAT
>Ga0208030_1000599_pt1 | contig 24251 bp, 16 predicted proteins | sample MalvirDeepMed_M9_FD_184246 | JGI IMG/M metagenome (GOLD analysis project Ga0208030, IMG submission 184246) | Marine viral communities from the Global Malaspina Expedition - Malaspina viral metaG DeepMed_M9 (SPAdes) (version 2) | ecosystem: Environmental > Aquatic > Marine > Oceanic | place...
TAAATTTGTATATTTCAGTACTCGAAAGGTTCGATAAATTTAGCGAATATATTTATTTGCTACCTCGTTCACGAAAGCTGTTTGAAGACTTCAGAAAGGAAGTAATGACAACAAAATCTGATATACAAATACCTGATCCACGCAGAGCTGCTATATATTATTATGTTATTAAAAACTCTTTCAATAAGAATCCATATAACCCATTTACAAAAAGTGAAAAGCGTGGAGTTTGGACATCTGAACTTGCTGAAGAAGTTAAATGGTCAAAGAAACAATTAGATGGTGTTATAGTAGAGAATTTAGATTTTAAAGAGCTTGTAAAACGATACGAGCCAAGAGAAGATGACTTTTGGTACATGGACCCACCATATGTAGTAGCAGGTGAAAAGAAAGACTATTATTTTCATGATTTCACAATGGAAATGCATAATAACTTACTTGGACTTTGTAATAAAATAGATTTATGTGATGCAAAGTTTATGGTTAGTTATGACGATAGAGATGAAGTCAGGGCATTGTATAGTAAATATAAAATTAATGAAATCAGATGCATATATGCTGGAGCGTCTGACAAAAAAGAAAGGGTAGAATTGGTAATAACAAACTATGAGCCGCCAATATACAAACAAACAACAATTTTCTAACGGAGACATTACACCAATGGGAAACATAGATGGTATACAGCCAAATAATTTTGAGGCCGAACAAGCTGTATTAGGTGCCGTGTTACTAGGAGGTACTAATACTTTTGAGTTAGCTAATGCATGGATAAAAAATATACAAGCATTTTATCATGGAGATCATAAAACAATATGGAAGTCTATGCAAAACCTGTACAGACAGCATGAGATATTAGATGTTGTAACTATATCTAATGAGGCTAGAAAGTATTTAGAACCACATGATAATACTAAACACTTTGCTTATTATATAACTGGATTATATGAATCATGTCCATCATCTCAAACAGTTGAAGAGTATGCTAAAATAGTCTGGGAAAGATATATAAAACGTGAAGCAATAAGATCAGCTAGATTACTTGCTAAAGTAGCTGAAGATAATACTAAGACAATAACTGAAGTTTTATATAAGCATGAAAGATTTGCAGAAGAATTAAGAAACCTAGAACCAACAACTAATGTTGATGTTGCTAATATAATTGATGACACATTAGACCATATAGAACGTAAAGATAATATTATACCATTTGGTATTGAATTTTTAGATAGAGCAGCTGGTGGCATGACTAGACAAGAGCTTACAGTTATTGGAGGTAGACCAGGACATGGCAAATCAACACTTATGATTAATATAGTTAGTCGCTTAATAAACGGTGGATATAAAGTAATGCTATTTAATCGTGAAATGTCTAATACTGAAATGATGAAGAAGCTTTTATGTATGGAGTCACAAAAGCTGGATTATGACAAAGTAAGAAAACATGAGCTTGGTAAAAAGGAGAAGAATGAACTATTAGATGTAGCTGAAAGAACAAAAGAAAAGTATACTAATTTAATGATGTACGATAGTATAAGAACATTACCTGAAAGTTTACGTGAAGTTAATAGGCATAGGCCTGATGTTATAATAGATGATTATATACAACTTATTGATATGGAAGGGGCAGCTGATCAAAGAAGGCTGGAAGTTGAGAAGATAATGTACGAATATAAGTGGTTATGTAAAAAGATTAATTGCAGCTCTATACTTATTAGTCAACTAAATAGAGAAATTGAACGCAGAGATGATCCAGTTCCACAGATGTCAGATTTTGCAGAATCAGGAGCTATAGAACAAACTGCTGAAATGGCAGCTTTTGTATATTATCCATTTAGCACTGACCCTGAAATGTATGACAGATTTGAATCAAGAATTATAGTAGCTAAATCAAGATATGGCAATATTGGTAGATTTGTAGTTGGATATGATGGTAATGTATGTAAATTCTTTGAAAGTGTTAATGAGGCTCGAGATGGCAGAATTAACTGGTAAATACATGCTCCCTATTATAATATTTAAGAAAAGCAATTTTATTTCAAAAGAATGTAGAATATGTGGAAAGGACATACTTTATAAAAAACAATACTATTATACTAGCCCACTATCTGGAACTAAGTTAACAGTATGTAGAGATTGTGGTGTAAGAGAATATTACGGTACTAAAGGTAAGTATACTAAAAAGTACAAGAAAGATTTAGTGAATAAAAAGGTATTTGGTATCAATGACAACGATTAAAGCTGTAATAGGCATTGATCCTGGTAAATCAGGTGGAATAGCTATATATAAAGGTGGAAATACAATAGAAGCATTACCGTGCCCAGGTTCTCCTAGAGAGATGGCAGACTCCGTCAACATCACTGTCAATAATTTTGTAATTGACGGCATACCAACTAGTAAGATTTTAGTTGCTATAGAGAATGTACATGCTTTTCCAACTGATAGTAGGTCAAGTTCATTTAAATTTGGAACTAACTTTGGGACATGGTTAGGAATATGTGCAGCAAATAAATTAGAAGTGGAACGTATAAGTCCAATAGTATGGATGAAAAAATATCGAGAACATGTAATTTATGGAGAAATACCGAGGGAAAAACTAGAAAGAAAAAGACATTTAAAACTGTTAGCTAGCTCTTATTTTGTAGATGCTAGAGTAACATTAAAAACCGCAGATGCAATATTGATTGCTAAATATAAATTTGAGGAGTTGGTGTAAGGTGTTTTTAGCAGCTGGGAGTTATCCTTTCGCTCACTGTGAGATTTCATCTTACCCGCTCCTCATCATTAACGAAAGAGGATAACATGGAAAAGTCACACATGGATATAATGGAGGAAGTTTTAGAAGCAAACTTAAAAATGATTGAAAATATTAAAACACTACGTGGTGAAGAAAAAATGAATGTATTCTATATGATTGTAATGAATTTACATGAAACAACTAGTAAAATATTAAGATATATAGAGCCAGCTAGGTCTTAACTAGCGGCTAGTTTTTCTAATGCGGCTGCTATTTCTGGTGGTAGTATTTGTTCGACTGCTTTTTCAGCAACTTTCTGAGCTTTTCTAGCTTCGGCAGTAGGATACAAACCAAATTCTTGTTGTACAGCCCAACCAACACGACCTTTTTTCATTTGAGGTATGTGTCTTTCAACTGCTCTTCCTAAAAATGTATTAAGTATCCTAATTTTTTTAGACAGTCCAGTAGACTGTGTAGAAGGATCATATTTCTCAAGACCAGATAACAATGCTAATAATGATTCTTCATCTATGTTAATTAAATCTAACATAACACCTATATCAAGCAAATCAGACATTAAAGGACCTCCAAATGTACTAACAATAGGACCTTTACCATAAAAAGCCTGTTTTATTTCATCATCATCACCAGTGAACGCAACTGCAAGCTGTTTTAATCTTGTAGCAGTATCATGCTCTATTAAATTTGTAAAATCTACACCCATTAACATTGATGCCATAACAGGTGCTCCAAAGTATGCAATAGCCATTCTATATGCTTTTTGTAATCCTTGAGCATTCTCACCTGGTAGCAAACGTCCTTCTTTTATATCATGCTTAGCTTCTCTTACTATTTTAGCATTACGTTCAAAAAACTCAAAACTATAATGCTGAAACTGAAACATGAACCTTCCCCATGATTTTGTTAATAACTTCGATTTAGCATAATCTGCATAATCAAAATGATTCAGCACTACCATATTTATAGCATAATTACGAGCTCTGTTCATTATTTGTTTTTCCATCTGCGAATCAGTAATATCAGGTCTTTTTGCCTTTAATACTTTTTTAAACCTAGGACCATCTAACCAATCATACATCTGTGCAAACGCTATCTTAAAAGTGTGTCTTCTATTAGAGTTCTCTGCTTTTCTGTGCAACCAACTTGATTTACCAGCTAACCAACCAAACTTTTCAGATATTTTCTCCAATGCGCTTTGCTTTACAAATGTATGCTTATCAGTATCAGGATCATATTTAATTACTTTAAATATGTCAGCTTTCCCACTTATTTCACTTTCTAGTAGCTGTGGTGATGTTTCTTCAAATAGTAATCCAACTTTTTTTAATTGATCATCAATAGATGACTCACTAATACTCATTCTGTTAATAATATTCTTTGTACGTCTCACTTGAAGAGGACCCCACTCAACATAATCTAACAACCTCTGAAACCAGTTCCTAGCAGCTCCTCTAGGATTTATACCTAGCTTGGATATAAATTCAAAACTAAGCAATGTTTTCATCATAGCAGCTGTTTTTGGTGATAGATTAGCATTACCATTAGCAGCTACATGCAAATCCTGTATATAATTTACCAATGACTGAGCATATCCTTTTGCGTCACCATCAGTTTTGTAGACACTTTCAATGGTTGTTAATGAATCCATAATATTTTTGTCCATAAATGACAAATAGTTGAACCTGTTAACATCATATACATAGTTAGTAATTGAATTTAAAAAATTCCTACTGTACTCATAATCAGAGCTTCTAGTATAAGTATGACCACTTACATACCTGCTTATACCATCAATAACTTCACGTAATGTTTTTGTATCTTTGTTCTTCATATATGGGTTAGAAGCTGTTTGCAGTTCATCAAAGCGAGGCATTAAGCCATCCATAAAATCAACTGTAAGGTCTCTTGTATAATGTGGAAAAAAACCAGCCCCTTCATAACGAGGCATCATTTTAGCTTCTAATTTGTTCCTAATATCTCTAAGCTCATGCTTTGTAACATCTGTATCTAAATATTTTAATCTAGAAATAATAGAATTAATACGAGCTCCAGTACCATGACGAAGCCTAGTGTATAATCCATCCATAAGTGATTGATAACTTGTTAAAGCTTTATACATATTATCAGAAATATCTTTACCACTTTTCATCTTTACATTTATTAAATCATTCTTAGATAATTTTATTCTACTCTTTCCCTTTAAATATGGCTCTTTTTTCTCAGCTGTCATTGCATCAAACCTTGCCTTTTCAATCCTTGGCACATCATTTTCAATCATATACAACATATCATCATAAACTTCTAAATATGTAGTTGACACAAGTTCATTCAACTCTTTATATATCGATTCCATATTTTTCATAGCATCAGGATCACCATCTTTATATTTAGCTCTTTGCTCATTCAATCTGTCATCTAATCTTTGAGCTTCCTTCTGAGCATCTCCCTTTTTCAACCCGAGCCTTGTGACGAGTCCTCTGTTAATAGACTCCTCTTCAAAATGCCCTAACATTGTTTTCATTGCAATTTTATCAGTAGACTCATGTGCCCTAAAATAAAAATTAGACAATTGCATATTGCGAAGTAATGAACCTATCATAGGGTCTTTCTTAGCATAATGTGATGTTTGCCAAAACGTAGTTGCAAACTTTCTATCTAAAGTATTCTGATTCATATCGACAATAAGATCATCAAGCCTACCTTTGAATGAGCTAAGCTGACCTTTTGTAATATCAACACTTCTAAGTGCAATATCTTCAAACTCCATATTAAATTCTGTGCTAGCTAACCTGAATGCAGCTTCATATGGATTGACTATAACATTTTTAACTTCAGACTTGTTAGACCACTTTTCTATTTCATCTGCCATTTTACTAGCATTTGGAAGACATAGATCACCTAGTGCCATTTATTTCTCTCCTCTACAGTTCTTTTTAAACTGATCCAATATTGTTTCATCCCTTAAACTCTTAGGTCTGTACTTACCTGATATTTCTTGCATTTCATTAGCTGTTCTTACAGCTTCTCTAACTCGCTTAACATTATAGTAACGCTTATTCTCAAGACTATACCCTTTAAACAATCCGCTTTCAGCACTGCCACCATTCAATATGAACACAGGATTCTTCATCAAGTTTCTAACTTCTTGCCTATTTTTACCCCTGTTAACTATACCACTTGTTAATACATCATTTGCTATAGCTTTAACTTCTCTCTCTATTGATGCTCTTACAGCTAAATACCTTATTGGGTCTATAACATTGTTAGCAATCATATCTGCCTGCAATCCATTCATCTTGCCTAAATACGAGTCAGGATCATAACCACCTCTTGACCTAGGGTCACCAAACTCCTCACCTTTACCAGCTAACACCATGATATTTCTATAAAAATCCAGTAAATGATCATTCATTAAATCAAAGCCACTGCTAATTCTATTAGAACCACGCTGCCAGTTGATAGTATCATAATCACCCATAACTCTAGTAAGCTCTCTATCAAAATTTGGAAGCTTAACATGTCTTAGAGATAACTGTACACCATCACCAATATCAATAGAATGTTCCCTCTCATCAAAATTACGCATACGAGTTCTTTCATTAAAGAAACTGTCAAACTCAAATTCAACAGTTTGTATAATTTTCATAGCTTGGCGTAAAATATTCCTGTCTACATCAGGTAAATTAAACTTTTGTAAATTACTTTCGTATTCACTAAGGAACTGAAGACCTCTTGAATATCTTTTAGACTTTTGATATGGCATAGATACTAAACGATTCCTAAACACACCAATCTTATACCTATCTCTAGGTGACTCCATAAAAGAAAGTATAAACTTTAATCCATGTTTTTGAACACCTCTAGATAACATTCTTGTTTCGACTTCATAAAACTGAGACAATGTTGGATATGTTGATAAAAAATCCAGTTCAGGTTTAGTAAGAAGTGTCGTCGCATTGTACCTTAGTATGTCACCTAGATTATCAGAATTAGAATAAAACATCTTTCTAATATCTTTTATCGCTTGTAAATCTGTCTTAGCTGCTGAGCTTAAACTGAACGAGCCACCAAGAACATCTTTTAGAGTATTTATTGTAGAATATCTTACTACAGCTTCTTTAGTTTCCCTACCTTCAACAGGCACATAACTAAACTTTGTTAAATCCTTAACTCGTCTGGTCTCCCAATATTTTTTAGGAGCAAGGCTACTTATTTTCTTCTCTATTGCTTTTATAGATTTATCTATTTTCTTAACAATAGCTTGCCTGGCTTTATATGGTATCCTATAATTGTTCTTAACAGACTCTTGATTACTTCTTAACTTTGATAAAATCCATGCACCAGAATTAAAATTGCTAATAGCTTTTATAATACTCTGCTGCATATAATCAACAGAACCAGCATAATCAGATGCATTTCCAGACCTTAGTGCATTATACCAATCATCCATAGTCCTAACTATACCACCAGTTACACCACTATGAGCTCTATGCTTTTTACTCTGATTATTTTCAAATATATCCGCTTCGTAAAAACGTTGCATAGCTCTTTCTGCAATATTACCTCTCTCACCTTTTGATATATTAGTAGAATTTTGCTTTATACCTTCACCAGGACCATCAAAAATATTCTTAGTTGGAAAATAAAACTTTTTATCTTTCCCTTTTTTGTCTTTGTATGTCCTAAAATTATCTTCGCCTGGTCTAACAAAATATGATTTAAACTCATTAGACAGTGCATGCATATTGCCTTGAGCATCTTTTCTCCAAGCTAATTTATAAAACAGTGACTTACTTAAATCTTTATTGAACTCAAAAAATCTGTGAGAACCTTCGTAAACATCATCATATCTAACCTGTCTCTGCTCACCTGTGCTTTGCCATGTTTTCTCACCTGCAACATTTAAAAATCTTCCATACTCAGACATCATTATACTAATCATATCCTGTTCTAATTTTGTTAATGGTCTATCCTCTTTTCCATCTTCACCTAAATGTCTAAATATTCTTATACGCTTAGAAACCTGCTTCCTGTTTATCATATTATTAACATGATTAACATTAATCTCACCAGGTCTAATACTGTTATCAAATTCAGGAAATAAAAATTCTGATTTCCATGTAGTAATATCTCTCATTAGCTGAGTATTAACGCCACCATCTAAATCAATCAAATGCTGTGACTCAAGAGCCTTTCTTTGAAGATAATCAAGAGTATCAAAGTCAATTACAATTCTACCTTTATCAGGTTTACCTGTTCTTGGATCATTTGTGAACAGTAAAGTCCCTGGCATTGACTTACTACCATCAGCATTAGTTCTTACATGTTCTTTCATAACTCCAGGGTCTTTAAAATTTCTAAACGATATAGAGTCTAAAAAACCTAGCATTCTAGAAAGCGTTTGTACAGTTCCAATAGACTTCTTAGCTAAGTCAGCACTTGCAGCCATTTCTTTAAAGTTAGCATTTATCTTAGTAACTGAATCAGTCCAGCTGAAATCTATTGGTCTTTGTAAATCTGCAGGATCAATGGCTTGAACAAAAAACTGTGAAGCTCTGACAACATGTCTTTGCATTGCACGATTTGAACCATAAAAATAATGAACTGCATCAGCATCGTAGTCACCTTCAAAAACATTAACAACATCCAAGCTGTTAACCATAGTTGCTCTACCATAGCCCTTACCAAGAAATCCCTTTAAACCAAGAATTGCAAAGTCATTTGGTCTTGTACGTGGCTTTCTACTAACCATTATACCTATCTGTACATTTTTACCAAGCTTACCTTTTTCTTTCGCAAATTCTATATCTTCAAATAACCTTTCTAATGTAAGACCTTGCTCAAACACTAATGTATCCCAACTCTTTTTACTAAATACATCTTCTGGCTTTAACACCTTAGCACCATCTACAAGTATCATATCTCTGCCATTATTAATCATGTCTGCAATTCTTACATCTTTCTCATGAGCTCCTATCATTATCTCACCACGCTGAACCCATGTACCGTCACTGTTGACAAGTGTTGGCTTTAGTCTATGAGCTGCATCGGGAACCTGGATTAAATATGACTGACCACCGTACCTTACCCTATCTTGATTATCAATATTTGATTTTCTGCCATTAAGTATAGCATTCATATATGAATTGTATAGCTTGTTCTTTACATTATTTTCACCAATAGAAAGAGGATTAGCTTTATTTGATATAGACAAATAGTTCATCATAGATGTCAAATTCTTCGTCCCACCACTTTCAACTGATGCAGACAAACCGCTATCACCAAGTGTTTTCATCATAAACTGTCTGAGCCTTACTGGATTATCAGCCAGTTTACCCATTATCTCTATACCTGCCTTCACATCATTTTCATATACTTCTCTCCACAGTTCGCTAGACTCTTGATTTTTCATCCAGTTATAATCAGAAAGTCCCTCAGCTGCTGCTTTAATTGACTTATCAGCTTCTGGTTTTAAACCTATTGAATTTAATGGAATCTTTCTTATCTGTTCTACACCAAGAGAAGGTCCTTCACTCAACTTTTCAAACTCCATATTGACTAGAGATGAATCCTCACCATCAACTATCTTACCTCTATTAAATGCTTTCGCACCAGACAAAGCTAACACTACATCTAAACCTTTATTGGCTTTGTTACTAAATAGTTTATCTAATGAATCACTATAAACAAATAAGGTCTTGCCCAACAATAAAGTAGTTTTACCATCTCTGCCACCAGAAGATATAACTGGCTTAATAGGGTTTCTAGAGTTAGGATCATTACCTATCATAGCATGCATAAATCTCATCATATCTTTACTAACAAATGCTATACTATCATATGCTGAAGCTTTCTCATGAGCGCTACCCATAACACTAGTCCAATCCCACTCCCTTTTAACTTCAGGATTTTTCTCTAAAAATCTTTCAACCTCACGCTTAACAGTTGAATATTGTCCATCATTAACTATAGCGACACCAAAATTATTCTTCTGGAACATCCTACCTATAACCATAGCAGTCTTACGATCTTTAAAATACTTTGCGTACACTTCCTGCATACTTAAAACTGTATTTCTTTCAAATCTTACAAACTCTTTAGAATTATATAATTTAATACGTCCAGAAACTTTAGATACATCCAACTTATCGTTAAAGAAATCTTCTAAAAAGTGCTTAGTTTTACCTGTAAGCATATCTTCAAACATAATCTGTCTTAAAGCAAATTCATAGTCAGCATCGGTAGCCCTAGCTGGGTCTTGAATCCTTTCATATACTTCATCCATCCTGGCTCTAGCTTTTTCTTCGATTCTTTTATTATTAGAATGTCTTTTTACAAGATCACCATAAGGATTAGCTATCAATGGAAGACTTACTCTACTAAAAGCCTGGGGCTCCATACCTTTTGAGAGTTCAAATATAACCATACCTTGTAAGCCAGGCCGATTAGCATCTATTAAATCTTCGCTAAATGCCTCATTCAAATTATCTAACTCTGATTTTAAATAATTTCTATGTGTATTAATTTCATCCCGAGCTCTTTTTGGAAGATTTGCTGTAGCTCCAAATAGATTAAGAAACCTTTTACTTACCCTATTACCGTACATATCATAAACGATGCCTTGAGTATCTATTGTAACAGGACTTAAACCAATTTTATCAGTTAATCTATTCCAATTGTTAGACTGTTGAAACATCTCACCGTGAACTATATTACCATTTTCATATTTAAATGTATTAACATGGCGCTGATTAAATTGTGACCCAATTAGCTTAACTATATCTTTAGTAACTTCTTTTCTGTAATATGGTTGATTTTTTGATGGTAATTCATCAAACCTAACCCACTGATCACCTTCTATTCTAACAGATATTCTTTTTAGTGCATTCCCAACTATATCAGATGCAGACCGTCTCTTAACTGACGTATCAGATAATAATAAAGATTCAAATGTAGTCTTTTTTACTTCTGATGATTCCAAAGATAAATCAAAACGATCAACTTGATATTTTTCTAAAAAATGATTGAAGGTAAACTTTGGATCAGGATAAGGCAAGAACACATCATCATTAAGAATATCTCTCGCCATACGTTCTTCTAGTTCAATCTCCCTCTTTAAAAAATCTGGCGTAAAACCCTGACCTTTTACTCTTTCAGTCATATCTGCTTGAACTTCTTTTGTAAACTTCTCCATATTAATCTTAAATCCACTCTTGGATTTAGGCTCATATGCCATAACACCTGATTGCGCGAGCCATGTGAGAACTTTACTTTCACCACCATATGTAATATATTGTGTTAAATCTCTCTTAAACTCTGGATTTGCAGTAGTTGGTAACTTATCTATAAAATCAATCAATGCTTTTGTAGCACTGCCAGATGTTTCGCCAGATTGTACTCTAACTAATAGCTCAGTAACATCAGCTCCATCTAAAACTTTCTTTGGAGTTACTCTTGATACTATACCATTACTTCTTCCTACAATACCATTTACAAAATTATTATATTCTATAACACCACTTTCAAATCCTATTGGAATAACTTTTTCATCTATTGGAGATATTTCAAACCCTTGAGCCTTTCTATTAAAATCAAATGTACTCCTCGCAAACCCTAATTCAGATAATTTAAATAAAGAGTTTGCATCATCCATAGTTAATCCACTGCCTTTTATAGCATCTTTATGCAAGAAGCTTATTATGTCCTGATGAAATGATTCAGACATAGTCTGCTTCAAACCATGCCCCTTTAAAAAATTAATAAGAGCTTCAGCTTTGCCAGCTTCTATACTTAATTCATTTTTTCCAAACTCAATCCTATCTGGATATAAAGCAGTGGAACTTTGTAACTCAAGTATTCTACCAAGAGCTCTTTTAATTTTACCAGACCTTTCCTCTCGTAAATCTTTATCAATAAATGTTTCTTCAAATGTTATCTTAATAGAATCAATATCTGTTATTAGCCTTGGCTTTGCAATCCCTTCACCTTGAAGCAATCCAGAACCTCTTAAATAAGATGCAAGTTTATCACCATCTTCAAATCCACGACTAAATATATCTTTTACTTGTTCAGATACTTTTATAACAGAATTTTTGCCAATGACAGGCATATAATCATCAAACGAACCTGAGTATGTAAATGGGTCAGCGTATGATGTTTTATTTGGGAATGCTCTATTGACACCAGCTTCAGAAGTTTCTATAGCATCATAAATACGCCTAGCTAACTCAGATGATTCAATTGTTCTATGTGTTTCTGCAGTAGGCATTTCAGTAGCTTTTTCAGCAGCTTGGGCTCCAATAACTAATGATACATACCCATCAAACTTTTTCCATAAAGCTTCAACAGCTGCGTCACCACTCAACGTAGTTCTACCGTCGGTACCTTTAATAAAATCAAGCTTACCATCTCTTGCTAAATCTTCAAGAGCTCTGCTAGGCTCTATTGTATTAGGAACTCTGTATGTTTTAGCTACAGAATCATATGTAATATCTAACTCTGGTCTTTCACCTAGATTATCAGCTTGCTGTATTTTTTCAAGCACAACAGAGAACTCACGCTCAAACCCTCTAGCATTTACAACAGCCTGCTCCTCAAAAAACTTTAAATATTCATCAACAGTCTTTAATTTAGTATCTTTTTCAAATGCATCTACAATCCTCTTTCCTTCAGCTACACTGATCTGATCTAAATTTTTATGAAATCTACCTTTACTAATTAAATGATCATATATAAGATTAAACTTAGTATTACTCTGAGCAATTAAACTAATCTCGCCTTTTGGTAATGGTGGTGTAATCACTTCGTTAATATCGCTGTATACACCTATTCCCTCAGCTTCTTTCATAGTCCTAGGAGTAGCCTTGTTATTGATACCATTTTCGAGTGGATTATGTATACGATTAAATGATGGTATACCATGTAATTGTCTCACATCGAAACCTAATCCATATAGGTTTTTACGTACTTGGTTTATATCATTTGATGCTAAATCAAATCTGCTAGTGTTCTTACCTAACTGCATAAAAGCACCAATAAGAAAGTGTGGAAGTACATCATGTATATCAGGCTCATAGTCATCTAAAAACATATTAGCTAATGTATGAAAATTAAATAGTATACCTCCAAAAGCCATCCTCATCCAATTAGCCTGCATATTACCTAATGACTGAGTTGTCGACCACTTCATTATCCTTTTCCCAAATTTTAACCTCTCACTATCAAGGTAATCTCTTAACACTGCCTTAGATTTATCCTTACCAAACTTCCTGTCAAACTGACCAATCACATCTTTGCCTTGAAGATCAACAGTTGGACCAGTTTTACCCCTTGGGTCCTTTGGATAAGCTATATAAGACCCACGCTTACCAGTAGCTTCATCAAGATATCCTGGCAACACACGTCCATAAAACCTAGCAGTTTCACCTAATTGTCGCTTTGTAAAATGCTTATAAGGGTCTTTGGCAAATGTAGCTCTTACACCAGCCCTAAAGTCAGGAAGAAATTTAGCTGACTTGCCGCGTGGCTTTAACCATGATATTTGAGAAAATGCTATACCAGTAGCCGCTCCCCACAATGGAGCTGTCCAGTCAAACTCATGATCTTCAAAGGTTGAGAATCCTTCAAATACAGTATCAATTAAACCAAACATTAATGCATCATTAAGACCATGACCAATAACTCTCATAAGTCTTGGATAAGTCTGAGCAAGTCCCTGCTCAGCCATTAAACCAATAAAGTCTTGTAGAGGTCTAGTTTTTAGGTTGCCACTGAACATCTCTTTAACAGCTCTAGCTTCTGTACTTGTCATTTTACCAGTAGCAACAGCATTACCTATATAGTTATCCATATGCCCAATAGCTTTTCTTGAAAAGTTTTCAGCTAAGTCTTTATCAGTCTGAGCTTTACGAACAAGGTTGCGATATGTTTTAATAGACTTTCTTCGTGTCGAGCTACTGACACCAGCTTTAATACCATCTCTTGTTAAATTACTAATTACAGAGTCAACAGCTTCTTTCCCAGCTCCTTTAATAAAAGGTCTAGCGGCTAGAGATACTGCTTTTACACCAAGTTTCATTGGAGCACCAGCTATAAATCCAGCTAATCCACCAAATGCAGATGTATATTTAGCTAGTGGGTCTTGAAGGTCTAGAAACTCCTCCTCTTTTATAAACGCACCTGGGGCTCCGAAAGCAGCAACATCCAATGCTGTCCATAAACCAGCACCTACTGCATTTAAAACACCACCTTTGGATTCTTGAGCATCTACTTGTGGGACATCTACGAAAGGACCGCCAAGTTTTGGAGGTTGTAGTGTCTGGGATTCCTTTCTTTGCTGAAGTATATTAAATATCTGAGCTTCAGTTGCTACAGTGCCACGTTTAGCTAGCTCTTCTCTAATCCGAGCAGTTAAATTATCAGGCAAGTTCTTTCCTCCTTATCTATTAAAATCTAAAACTTGTGCCGAAGACTTTGCAATGTCTTCTTCAAGCAATGAAATACTTTTTTGAACCTCTTGTATTTCAACTAACTTATCCCCCCACTCTGTTGCTGACCTCTCATACTCAGCTACAAATTTAGCAATTTCAGGTGTTTCAGATATTAGCTCTAATAACCTTTCCCTACCTTCCATAACATCTTCATGCGTTACTCCAGTAAGATTTGACATTCTTTTCTGCTGAGGGCTATCAGGATCATAAAATGGATCAGCTGATTGAAATGGTATACGGTGCCTCTTTAAAGTTTCATTTATATAATTTGCCATTCTAGAACGTTGTTGGAATGCTATATCTCTTTCACCTTCCAATTCACCAACCTCTACTTCATAATCTTTGATGTCTTCCGACAATGCCAAAATATCTGCCCTAGCCCCAGCAGCCCCGCCAGTAACATCAGCTTCCAATCGTCTTGTTATATCGTCAAGTAAAACAGCGTCCACATCTTCATCATATTCATAAGGCTCTCTACCAAGTCCAGCTGCTATTTCATCACCTCTCTGTATTTCATAATCACCAGAAGTTATCTCTGACATCTCCAAGTTCACACTTTCTAGTGCAACTCTGCCTGTACTAACACCTAAAAATGGTTCAAATGATAACGACTCTCTAACCTTGTCTTCACCTCCATATAAAATACCAGCTTTTGTAAGAGACTTTAATAGAGGTGATTTAGCATCAGTCAAAGGGTCTTCGACTTCCTGAGCTTTCCAATATTTATATTCAGCAGCTACTCTCTCACTAAATTGTTTTGCACTTTCTACAGCAGAAGCTTGCATTGTAGCTGAATCAGATGAACTCATAAGAACTATATTATATATTTCAGTTTCATCATTCTCACTTAGTCCTAATTTTTTTCTAACTTTATTAGACATTTTTTCAGGAACTAATCTATCATCGACCTCCTCCATCGTATATAAACTAGATAATCCAGCTAAGACTGTACTAACATCTTGACCTAAAGCTTGCGTTAAAGTTGCTTTAGTTGAAGCTAAACCTTGGTATGCATCTTCACGTCTACGCCCTTCTTCTCTAAACATTCTCTCTGATTCATACTGCATCATTGATAATGCCATCTGCATCTCGCCCATACGAGACTCTCTCTCTGATGCTAGAGTTTCTCTATAAACACCTAATATATCTGATATTCCATTAGCCATAATTATTTATCCATTTTAATCAAAAGGGCTCCAAGTAGTAGCTGATTCAGCTTGTTTAAGTTCATAGCTTAGCCTTTGTTGCTCAGCTTTGAGTCTATCTTCTTCACCTGATTTCCATTCTTCGAGACCCATTATTTGACCACCTAATATATTTTCTAGTCCAGTCTTTGTAAATCCAAACTGCTTTCTTACCTTTTGCCTTGCTCTCTTTAAACCTCTTTGAACAGTACCAGAATAACTTAATCCAGTCTTGCCAGCTAGAGTCTCACCAGACTGTTGAACATCAAATAATGATTCACCAGCACCATAAGTAGCTTGACCTAACTGCTCACCAAACTGTTCTTGAAAAATACCCATCTTTTTACCATATACATCTTCTAATGATTTACCAGCTGTAGCTAGTTGTTTTTGCTGATCCCGTATATAATCTCTCTGTTTGAATGCTTGATTACGCTTAGTGATAGCACCAAGAGCCATTCCACCAAGAGCTAAATAAGGCATAGCTGTACTTATAAGTGAAGAACCAGCTCCAAATAACCCCATACTTGCAGCTGAAGGTAAAGCTGATGCAGCTTGCGTAGGTCCGTGAATTAAATTTGTAATTTGTTCGTAACTTAAACCAGCGGCTGCAAGGGCATCTTCAGTGGCGTCATCTCCTGATTGACAATCAGCTACTTCACCATCATAGTCATAGCTTTCGCAGTATACTTCTTCATACTGCTTAGACTCATCATTCCATTCAAATACTACTTTAGTATTAATCTTCATTTTATTATTCCCATGACGAACCAGTCCAACCAGCTTCTCTAGCAAGAAATTCAAGTTGACGATTATATTTAGACTTACCACCGAAGGAGCCGAAAAATGGATCTCCTTTTCTTCTTTTAAAGAATCTCAGCTGAGCATCAAACCATTCTTTACTGCCTTCTGTCTGCTTATTTCCTTCTACATATTTATACTCAGGACCTATAACAGGACCTACGTACTCCATAACATCAGCTTCAAATATACCTTGTTCATCTGGAGTTAAAGATTCAAAAGCAATATTCTCCTGTCTTCTAGTTTCCACTTCATCAAGTTCCCTTTTTTTCATCTGGGCTGCAAAACTAACATTCTCATCATCTGATTGAAGGTATTCCTCTAAATCATCTACCGATGTCGCTTTACTAATCGCTTCTAATTGAGGATGTACCTCTGCTCTAGCTGCTGCAGAAGCTCTCCGAAATGCTTGCTGAGTATCTATCTCACCTGATCCAGCTTGCGTCTCTAACTGCTCCATCCTTGTATCTTCTAGTTCTGCACTAGCAAGTCTTTGCTCCTCAATACCTTTCCAATCTATATTTGGAAATGATTCATCTAACCAATCAAGATAACTTTCCTCTGTAAATGTCTCCAATTCACTAGCTGCTTTGTCGGCTGCAGCTTTATCTTTAGCAGCCTTTGTAGCAGCTGCTTTTTTAGCAAGATCATCTCTCTTAGCAACTTTATCTCTATATTTTTTAGCACCAGCTTGACCTACTCCAGAAGCAGGAGTAATCATACCCATCTTTAGCATTTGATCCATCTCAAATTCCTTCAAATCTTTCTCATCTGGGTCTTCACCTTTAAATAAACTTTTATATAGACCCACACCTAAAGCTCCAATACCGCCTATAATCAATTTACCAGGAAACCACTTAGCTCCTTCTTCACCTGGCATTTTTAAATAGCCAGATACGTCTACTTTTTTAGATACATCTTGATGTTTTGATAAAGCTGCTTCTTGTAGAGATGCAATTCTTTTTCTTTCTTTATCTTCATCAGATTCTAAAATATCAGCTTCAGTTTCAGCAGCTCCTTCAATAAAAGCAGCTTCATATGTTTGAGCTCTTTCATGCTGTTTTATAAACCTGTCAGTCTTTCCTTTAAGTAGCTCTCTCTCCTCTGGTGTAGGGTCTCTCTGTGCAGATACTTGGTGAGCCAACAAATCAGCTTCTGCTTCAGCTCTAATTGCTTCCCTGCTATCGCCTACGACACCTCTAGTGATTTGCTCAAGTTTTACATCAAGAGATTCCTGTTGCTTTATATCTATTTCTAGTGCTTCTTCTTCCTTTGTTAGATTAAATGGAAGTTCTTCTTCTGTAAACTCTCCCATACCCATTTTTTCTTCATATTCTTCTTGTGTTGTAACACCAGCTGCTTCATAAGTAGCTTCAGTAGCCATCTTAGCTGCTGTAGGAGAGTATATAGCACCTTCTTCTAAAACTTTTTGATAATCACCATAATCACTAGTACCAGGAGCGAAGCTCTCTTGGTATCCTATAGCAGATAAAACACTCTCTGGAATTTCTCTACCAGAAATAGCACTTTTATAAGTAGTTCTTGTCTTTGTCCTACCAAGCAGTGTTTTATATTCTTCTTCTTCAGCTACTACACCAGGTAACTCAGCAGCAATATCTTTATATTTTGCAAACTCACTTGCTTTTTTACGCTCACCAATAATACCTATTATATTAGCAACACTAGCACCTACTTGACCAATCATTGACTGAGTCCTACCAGCTTTCCATTTTTCATGCTCTTTAGCATACTCAGCTGTAGCTACATCTGATAATCTTGATTTGTACCTGCCAGCAGCTTTTCCAGCTGCCTTATATTTACTTATTTGTGGCATAATCCATTTTAATTTACGAAATTTAACATTATGTATCTAATAGTTTCTCGACTATATTCCTATACAAATGATATTTCATGTTCTGATCCTGCTCCGTCTTGAAAATATAATTTATTATCATTTTTTGTGTATACTTTTCCATAGTTAGTATCAGCAGTCGGAGTTGTAGTCTCCTTTAAATTTAACACACCGCTTTCTAAAGTCAAATCAGCATTAGTTGATGGAGCATTTGTTCCAATACCAACTTGACCTGTAGCTATAATAGTCATTCTTACTGACCCAGCCACGGGAGCGTCATAATCTCCACCAGTAACAAATTGTATATTTGAAGTCGCAGAGCTATTATTTTTAGATTCTAAATAAACAGTATTTGCTAAAGAATTTCCATATAATGTACCAGCGTCTCCAGTAATACCTAGTAAACCATGAACAGCATTACCATCCTGTCTCATTTCAATTTTAGGATTGTCAGTCTCTGGATTATTGTCAGTATCAGCTTCTAATATAAATGTAGCATCAGTCAGTGAAGATATATGTAAATTACCCTCTGGGGCAATTTCGCCAATACCTACATTACCATCATCATCAATTGTCATTCTTACTGTTGGAGTACCAGCATCATCCGCATCGGAAGTAGCAAAAACAATTTTGCCAGGTGAAGAATCAGCATCAGAGATAGCATCATTAGCAAATTCTATATACGAAGATAAGGTAGCACCATCAGCGTCATCTACACCATAAGCCTCAATACGACCTAATACCTCACCAGCAGTAGTATGGTCTCCAGCAGTAAATGTATTCACTGTAGCCGTACCTGATTTTTGAAATTTAAGAACACCAGCGTGTGCTGCTGTAGCCGTTGCTGACCAAGCACTTAATTCTAAAGATGGTTGACCAGAAACTTTACTGATTTCTAATATAGAACCAGGGTTATTATTACCTATACCTACATTACCAGATGCATCTATTCTCATTCTTTCAGTTGCTGCAGCTGAAGTATTAGTAGCAAAAACAAGTTCAGTATTATTAACAGATGAAGAAAACGTACCGTCAGCTTCAGCCCATATAGCAGCACCAGACAGTACTCCATCTGTGCCACTTGCCTCAAGTGGGGACTGAAAAACTATAGCACCTAAAACATCAGCATCGACTACTGTAGTTTCAGCAGTTGAAAGAGTAAGTACTCCAGCAGCTGCTGCCCCAGTGCCAATTCCTCCACGAATTTCTAAATCAGGCGCAAGTGAAAGACCATTTGCAACGCCTCCAGGATTATTGTTACCAATCCCAACCTTTCTATTAACTATAACATCATTCTTTACAAGTAAATCCTTCTGTATTTCTAAGCTAATATCAACATAATCTTTCCTATCTCTAATAGGACCTGACTGAAACTTTAAATTGTGTATAACACCGTTATGTTTTACTACCCAATACAAACCTCCATCTGATCTATACATTAGAGTAGGTTCACCATTAGGAGTTAAATTAATAGCATCAGGAGAACTATTAACACTTAACCTTCTTTGTGAAGTATGCTGGACTGTTCTTGGATTAACTGTTTCTTGTCCAGGCATTATTTTACTGGCTTTACTCTGTATACTATTGATATATCGTTTATTTTAAAAGTAGCTATAACATCAGTCCCTGCTATTCTAACATAAGCAGAATAAATATTATTAATAGATGAAGATGGTTTTAATATAGCTGTTTTCCATACACCACCAGTAGAATCTAGTGTTTGACCGTCATACAATGTACTTGTTGCTCCTCCTGCGGTCCCGTCTTTAAAAGTATATGTAGTATATCCACTAGATGTTTGAGCTACTAATGTTACAACTGCAGTTGTATTAGAACCTGCTTGATATGAAACATGAACAGCATAAACTTTTTTCCTAGCTGCTGGGTTACCAAAATCTATTTCCTTAGTTTTTATATCTAAAGCATCAGCTAGCTTAGGTGAATCAGTCCATTTTACAAAATAATGAGTTACTCCAGAGCTAGCGCTTGCAGCAGTAGCAAATATTAAATCTTCATTTTCGTTAATAACAAAGTTAGTCTTAAATGTATCAAAATTTCTATTAGTAGCATCATGAGTTCCTCTTACCCAGCTCCTAGTATCGAGATCATATATCCAAACATAAAAACCAGCAGTTGATGTATCTTCAAAAACAATGATCTGCCTACTCTTAGGAGTATAACCAACCATAGGTGTCATAGATGAAGTAATTTGACTAGGCCAGTCTATAAGCTTCTGACCTTGTTTCTCTGTTAAATTAGTAACTTTCTGTCCATCGTATAAAAATACACCAAGTCTATTAGCCCATGCTATACCAAAATCAGTCTTAAATACTTGGGCAGGATGTTGTATTCCTCTATGTTTATATACACCTTCTACAAATTCAACATCTTGTGATATATTAATTATATATAATGTTTCTTCTTTAAAACATAACAACCTATCATTAAAATTTTCTAATTTAATAATATGATCACCATCGTTAACTGCGACATCTATTCTATTAGATAATGGAAATATATCAAACTTATTAAATGGGGTCTTGAGTATTGTGTCACCCATTCTAACAGTCCTATCCTGTCCAATCATTTTTACATCAACATTACCAACATAAGCTCTACCATTAGCTATGGTAGCAGTTTTATATCTTGAGTAAACTGACTTTTCATCAAAATTTACACCAGTTTCAGTTTCAAAGTTCCCAACTAAGTTAGGTTCCAACATATATTGTTTATCAATGAAACATATATATCTGTCATCATCATCAAATAATATGTCTTCTTCATGGCCAGTTCTTATTACTCTAGCTACTCCATCTAAAAAATCATACTCTATTTGTGGCTTCCATGTCTTATCTTCAAGACTATGTATATCTTTCATATATAGTTTTACACCAGTAACTCTAGGATTCCATTCGCTCCTCCTAATAATATATATAATTGAATCATTAGCATGTGTAGCTGCTGTTGTTAACTTATCGCCCCTCACAACTGTCAATGTATGAGTAGATACACCTGATATTTTCATCACTTCTGCATCAATAAGTATCCTATCATTAGCTTGAAATACACTACCATCATCAACAACAAAGGTAGTTGCAGTAACATCACTAGTAATATTTCCAGTGTCATTAATTAAATTATCTGTTCCTCCAGCTTGTAACGCTTGTTGATTAAGATAAGGACCACTATAATCAAATGTTAATGTTACTTTAGGGCACATACCTTCAGCAGCATCATCACCAGATCCAAATACGCCTAACTCTGTACCGCTAGTCCCATCTATATATGAACTTGCATCATCTACATTTTTAAGATACGTCAGCATACTTTCTTGCCTAGTAGCTCCTTCACCATATAAAAAAGTTGCGCCAATAGACCACTTTGTATCCCAATAAGAACCTTTTTTGCCACTACTTGGAACTGCAAATTTATAATCAAATTGAAGAGCTCCTAAATCTACATCTACTGACGTAACATTACTCGTAGCTTTGAAAAATTCCAAAGAATCTATTAAAACAGATTGAACACCAGCTCCTTTCTCAATTGATGTAATAGCTACAGTATGATATTCACCAGTATTAAAAAATGTAAGAATGACAATAGCTGTTGCAGTTGCAGCAGCTGACAATTCAAATGATGTAGTACTATTCACAGTCGCTACAGTCGAACCAGCTTGAATACCATCACCAGTTACTTTCATACCAACTTTTACAGCTCCACTATCATTAACATGTGTAACTTCAGTATCAGTATTTGTTGTACCACAACCAGTAAATTGAAATCCTGTCTCAGGTCCAGCATCGTATGGAAATTCAAAAGATGCATGACGAATATGAGAAGCCGAACCTGTCGCATTTCCTGAAATAGATGTAACACCATATACACTTCCTGTAGAGGCACTAACAGCTGTAGCTGATGATGAATCACCATACCTTAAAGTTACTCTATACTCTAGCAAATCAGAAGATAATGCATAAACATTATATGTATTAACAGCAGTTATTTTTAATCCTACTTTTAATCTGCCTATTTTACGAGTGGTAAAATTACCAGCGCCTGCATCAGTCCACAAAGCACTAGAACCTATATTGGCAGTTTGCTTGTCAGCTGCAAAAGTATAATCTGATTGACTATCAGTAATTGATACTAACTGGGTACCAGTATCTTGGTTTTCATCAAACTTTCCCACTGGTCTTTTTAATGCCTGTGGAGTTGCAAAGAATCCTTTTATCTCAGATGGTTTATTGCTGTTTTTAAATAGTGTCCTATCAATAAATCCGTACCACTTATTTGAACTTCCACGAGAAAATGTGCCGTCACTAACCCTTAACGCTCCGTCAGCAGCATAATAAACAGCTTCTGGGTCTGTCCCACCCAAATCAATCTCATCAAGAAACCAAGCTTGAGCCGCTTTACTAAATATATCAACTGTCGAATTTTTATAATCACATAAAGCAAAAAATGAATCGTCGTTAGACCAACTTGTTCCACTTAATGTTCCAACAGAGTTACCTAAAAATTGTACATCCTCAGAGCCTCCAATAACTCTTATATTCATTGTATTGCTAGCTACTCCCCTTGCTTCCCATGTTCCGTTATACTTACTTGTTCCACTAATATAAATAACAGCTCCATTGCTAAAACCATGACTTGGAACATGTAACAACGCTTTGTCATCACCATTAACCGTTGCTGTTACTTTGATTATTGTTTTTATACTTGCAACAGCAATTTGCTGATAATCGGTATTCCAGTGGAATAAACCATGACCTGGTGTAGTTGAAGAAGCTTGATCTATAAGATATGTGGAAGTACTTATATCAGTAGTTCCTCCAATCGTAGTAATCTGCCCCATTTTATCAACAGAGCAATCTTTAGCTTCTATTAGTTGCGCATCTAAAATATCACGCTCAGCCGATACTAAATTTAAGCCACCATGAAAAGTATCTAATGTAACACTCTGTTTAGGCATTATTATTTCTTATTTTTTCTTGCTGGTTTCTTTTTCTTACGACTTTTCTTTTTCTTAGGTGGTCTTCCTTTCTTAGTACCGTATGTTCCTTGTCCGTATGGCATTATTTTTTCCCTCCCCTCTTCCAATTATTAGCGTTCTGTGGAAAACTACTTGCCTTTAAATAAGCCAGCAAGTAAATCTGTTACTACATCAACAACCTTTTCAAAGAAGATTTGTTCCTTTGCTTCAGATACGAAAGGGATGTCAATCTTCTCATTGATTTTAGTTGCAATTTCTTTTGCCATTTCTTCTGATGCTAAATAGTCACCTACCTGGTCACGCATTTTATCAGCTTGGGCTTCGGCAAGTTCAACTAGCATTGATTTAATATCCATTAAGATACTCCTATTACTATTGTTATTACTATGACTAGTATCGCCATGCCACCAGTCATCCAATTCTTCCAGCCTTCAAGGTTAGAAGTTCGACTATTAAGTTTACATAGCTCTCTTTCACTACGTTCTACTATAGTCTCAATTCTTACTACTCTGCTATGTATGTCGTCTCTGTATTCTTTTAATTGCTGGTGATTCATTTTGTTATTCCGTTTATGCGACCTTTAATAAAATTCATATCATCAGTTAAATCATTTAATTCATCAACCAGTTTTTCATGCCGTCTTTCAGCAGCTTCAGTCATTCTATCTTCCATTGATTTGAATCGTTCATCTGATTTATTAAACCTGTCAATAAGTTTGACAATGATTTCATAATTAGATTTACCCTGCCCATAGAGAACTTTCTGAAGGAATGTTATCAGACCTCCGATTATTCCAACTATCGCCATTAATATTTTGTCGTCCATCAATCATCTTTTCCATAAGTTTTTAATTGCAAATAATATTAAAATCAATATGACTACCGTTAATCCATCTATTAAATGATTGCCAGAATCAGATTCAATAGACCCTATTGGAGTTTCAATCAGTATCTTTTCTGAAACTTTAGGCTTGAGTATTTTTGGTGTACTCATTTTATTTCTGTTACTTCTTCAAGCGTTTCATACTATATCCTCAAGACTTACACCATGTTCTTCGAGTTGTTCATGTAATTGGTTTCTTGCCCACTGGACACCGTTGATATAATCTTCTGATTCTTCACCGTACTTAACCTTACCACGTAATTCATTATTTAACTCCCACATTGACATAGCCCA
>Ga0208030_1000604_pt1 | contig 24017 bp, 13 predicted proteins | sample MalvirDeepMed_M9_FD_184246 | JGI IMG/M metagenome (GOLD analysis project Ga0208030, IMG submission 184246) | Marine viral communities from the Global Malaspina Expedition - Malaspina viral metaG DeepMed_M9 (SPAdes) (version 2) | ecosystem: Environmental > Aquatic > Marine > Oceanic | place...
CCTAGCCACCGCGTCAAAATGTGCCCCCTAGGGCCTATAGCGCCAAATTTTTTGGCCTATAAGTGATTTTGGCTAAACTTGTTGCGCACCGCAGCCGTAAGTACCTTATAGCCTCAACAATGCAAGATTATCGCCCTGAACAAATCCGCAATGCCATTCTGAACATCTGGCAAGACCCAATCGCCTTCGGCATCGCTCTGGGCTACAAAGGAGAGGCCGTGACGGGCCGCAAGCAATTTGGCGACTTCCACCGCGCCATGCTGAACCATGTCCACACTCAGCCCAAGACCAGCACCATCGTTCCGCGTGGCCACGCCAAATCGACCCTAATCACGGTCATCGACACCTGCCACCACCTCCTGCACTTCCCCGAGTCCCGCAGCCTCATCGCGTGCGCTACTCTTGACCTCGCTAAGAAACTGGTGGGCGAGATCCGTGATCGGCTGGCTGGAGAACTCGAACTCCTCCCTGGGCTATTCCTTCCTATATCCAATGTCTTCCCCTGGATCTCCATTCAGGGCGATGCCCGAAAGTCAGGCCCCTGCGACCGCTTCAATATTGTTGGCCGCTCTGGCAAGGGCCGAGAGCCGTCAGTCTTCGCCTCCTCAGTCGAGTCCAACCTCGCGGGTAACCATCCCACCCGCGCCATCATCGACGACCCCGCCAACGAGCAGAACAGCCGGACCTACTCGCGCCGCCAGAAGGTCATCGACTTCATCGAGGCGCTTGAACCGCTGATGTATTCCCCCGACTCGCCGATCAACCACATCGGCACGCCCTGGGCTTTCGAGGATGTGACCGCCTATCTGAAGCGCCGCACCGACTGGGCGCAGTTCCGCTTCGGCGTCTGGGATGGCCCCCGCCCCGATGACGCAGCCGAGGACGACGAAGGCCCCTGGGCGCTCTGCCCCTCGTTCCTGACTGGCGGAGAGATTAGCGATAAGAAAGAAGCCCTGAGCCGCACCTTCTTCTCTGCCCAGTACCTTTGCGAGCCAGTCCCCTCCGAAGAGGCTATCTTCGACCAGCAACTCGTCGCCGCCGCCACCGACTTTGAACTGGCCTTGGAGAATCTTCCTGAAGGCCACGAGATCCTGCTCTACGATCCAGTCGCCCGCGTGGACGGCAATACTGGCGACCTGAACGGCATCATCGTGGTGCGCGTCCTCCCGGCGCATGCCCTTGGACTGAAGGGCTTTGCCCCCGACCGCAACATCTTCATTCCAGTCCGCGCCCAGGAACTCAACGGCGGAGCCGATGCTGCCGCGTGCTGGATAGAAGAGATCGGCGTCCCGGCCCACCCCTTCCTGAAGTCGCTCTGGATCGAACAGGTCGCCGCTCAGTCTCTCTTTGCCCCCTGGCTCGAAGAGCGCGGAAAGATCAAGGGCATCAAGATTCGCGGCCAGAAGGTAGGGAACGCCTCCCTGCCCTTCCGGTTAATGAGTCTTCAGACTGCCATGCGTAAGGGCTACCTTATTATGCCCAAGGATTTCCCTGGCCGGAAGTTACTCCACCAGCGCCTATTGGAGTACCCCCTCAGTAACTCTGACGACCTAGTATCGGCCTTGGCTCTCCTAAGCACTATGGTAGAGAGAAAAGGTCAACTTCCTGGCCTTCCAGTCGCCGAACAAGTACCCTATAATTTGCGTGTATGGAATACTCCCCCCGATACAGGGTACTGGCCTAATGGCTAAAAACTTTCGCATTGAAGAAGATGCGGCGCGAGAACTAGCCGCACTAGTTAATTCTGCCTCTGATGCTATTAGCGGGCCGCTTGAAGGTAACGAGCGCCTGATCGCTGACATCTACACGGGACGAGATCCCCTTGGACGGGTTGGAGGACTCATTGGAGAACAAGGTGTTGCGGCCCACCTATTGAACAACCCGACTGAAGTCGGCTCCTGGCGTCCCCCCGAAACCACGGCCAACTTGTTCCTCTCACGCATTCGCCAGATTGTCACCAATCTCACACCCGGCGTGCCCTCATTCCGCGTCAAGGCTCGCGTCCCCGGCTCCGCCCATCTCGCCGATAAGCAGAATATGCTGACTCGCATCCAGACCGACCAAGGCAAACTGCGCGAGGCCATGCGGCGCGCTGCCTTCGTCGGCTTGGTCTCACCTTACTTCGGGGTCAAGTTGACCTACGACAAAAAGGAGAAGATCCCCTATCTACGCACGAAGTATCTCGCAGTAGAACCTCGCGACTGCGGGTACGAGCCGTTCCATCGTCGTTTCGCTTGGCACGCTTACGACATGCAGTATGCCGACTTGCCGGATGACTGGAAACCAGATCACAAGGGAGAAGAAGAACCTAAGCCCTGGAGCATCGCCCGCGTAACCGAAGTCTATCACGATGGCTTTAAACACGGCGCGCCCAAGAAATCCTTTGGCCATTGCCCGATGTCTATTTTCGTCAACATTGGCGAACCCAAGTCAGCGGATATTGCGCTCCTACCCAACGCCGAGAAAGACGATAGCCTTGGCGAATACATGACGACTGAGGCGCTTCCCGCGTGCCCAATCGTGATGGGTAACTTCTTGGACCCCGCTCCCGGCGAAGATGTCCCCGCCGCCGAAGTCCTGTCGTGGATCCCGCTAATGCGTATGATCGTTCAGACCCTTGTCCAGATCGACCGCGAAATCCGCACCCTCAATAAGACAGTCCTCTATGACAAGAACGCCATCAGCGATGATGCCCTTCAAGTCGTGAAGCATGTTGCCCCCGGCGGGACCGTCTTCGTCGGCGTCGATCCCGACGACAATACCCGAGGCGTCAACGCCACCATGCGTCCCGTCGAGCAGAGCGCAGTTCTAGGCGAGTACCTCGCTGCCCTGAACACCTACATGCAACTCTTCGATGATGTGACTGGCGTATCCCCCGCTGATCGCGGCGTCCCAGCCAACCCGAGGAAGTCAGCCACCGAAGCCGCTGCGATTACCGATGCCTCCAGCAAGCGCAACCAGGATCGCCTTGAAGTCATGGCCTTGGTCTGGACTCGCCTCGCCCAAGTAGGTTTCAAGTACCAGCGCGATATCTTCGGGCCGACCGTTGATGTCCCCCTCGATAACGGCGTCATCAAAACGATCCATGTCCCTGACCCGATAGTTGCCTGCTTCTCCTTCGATGTTGACCCGGTTGAACTTGGGCACCTAAGCAATCAGGGCGACATTCAAGCCCTCATGCAATGGCTCACCGTGACCACCAACACACAGCAGACCTTCGCTCAAGGGATGCCGCGCATGACCCGCGAAGCCCTGCGCCGTCTCGGCAATGCGATGGGCATTGAAGATGCTGACCTGTTCCTCGATGCGCCGATTATCGAACTTGGTCCCGAGGAGCGCTACATTCGCCACCTCCAGACCCAGGCCCCGATTGCGGTCTACGAAGACGATCAGCACGATATGTATATGGCCTACTACACCAAGATGCAGGACGCCGCGCTCTCCCGAGGCGACAGCGAAATTGCGCTCATGGAACTGCGCCAAGCCATCGACATGCACCGCATGTTTGCGGCCAGACGCCAAGATGTCATCAACCCCGCCCAGATGGGCGAGATCATCCCTGGCATTGGCGCGGGTACTGGCGAGGTTGATAACAACCTCCAGGCAGCCTTGGCCTCTGGCGGTGTCCCCAGCGCGGTACCGCAGGGGGGCTACTAGGTGCCTCAGTACCCCTACCGCTGCGAGGATTGCGAGACTAGTTGGGTTGAGTTGCGACCCGGCTCGGCTTCCGGCGATCCCACCACTTGCCCTGAGTGCGGGCTAGAAGCAACCCAGCAAGACTATAGTGCTAAACAAGTCGGTGGGTTTGTGAGTTCCGAAGGCGCTTGGTCTTCGGGCAAATTAATTACGCAGTTGCATCCTCTCCACCCGGATAGGTATGTAACATCGAAAACGCAAATGGAGAAAGTTTACCGTAAGCACGGTATTAGCCTTGATACAGGGCACTACACCTCTAAAGAGGCCCAGGTCAAGGCGACTGTACCGCGTAAGCAGCGGCTAGGCGCTAATCTCGATGATCTCACCGTGGGCGGAGTGATTGAAGAAAATTAGCATTTTTTCGCTTTAAACAGTAAAGCCCACTCGTATAGAATACTAACTGGGAACTCTCTCTAGGAGCCTGAATAGGTAGACCCAAAGGGAAGCCATGACTGAAACTTCTGATTCTGCGTCTGAGACGCCAACTGATGCTAGCCCGATTACTACGGAGCAGGCCGCGCAACCCGCGCCTGTAGACCTTGTAGCGGAGGCGGGGGAGGCTGCTGCATCTAGCGATGCGGCACCAGTGCAGACAACCCGTTCTTTAGATGACCTGAACCTCGATGATGGAGTTCGCGCACAAATCGAATCCTATGTCAGTAAGTCCGTTAACGATGCTCTTCATAAACATGATGAGCGCCAGCAGCGGAAACTCGACGACGAAGGCTTTATGAATAAGTCCCAGATCGAAGAGTTACTTGCGGATAAAGACGCCGAATACTCAAGGCGAGAAGAGGCAAAGGACTCTTTCCTACAAATCCTTGGTGGTGAGGGCATCAGCCCTGGCTCCGAAGACTACGGAAAGATCCAGAGTTTCTATCGCGATGCTGTTACAGACGGTCGCCTTACTCCGCACATTTTACTGTCAGAGGCCGGAATCAAAACTCTTGTCGCTATGTCTGGCGTTACCAACGCTCAGTCCACAGGCCCCCAAAGCGGCCTCAGTCGTTCGGCACCCGCGCCGGATGGTTCAGCCGCTTGGTCTGATGGTACTATCCAGTTGAACGCGACCGCAGCAAAGGGAGTTGGTTCCGACCAACAGATGCGTGACGACATCAAGCGAGCGTTAGGTGATCTGTAGAACGACCCTTCTGTTCTACTTGTAACCCGTTCCCACAAGGAGGCCAACAATGGCCGTTCGATCTTACGATCAGACTATCGACACGATGGTCACAACTGCGCTGGACTCGATCACTCGTGATCCGGCGAACCTTCTCACCGAGTCAGGCGAGAAGTTTCTGAAGGCAGCCGCCCAAAAGGGTAGGCTGTTTGTCGTCAATGACGCAGAGAATCTCCGGCACCCCGTGATGTACGACCACGGGGAAAGCACGACCTACTATGCACCGGATAACACCGGAAGCACCGATGGGTCTGCAACTGGAAACCTCTCTAGCGGTGCAACTGAGATTCTTACTCAGGCGCTCTTCACTATGCAGGCTGCAACGCGGAACATCAACTTCCCGCAATCGCAACCCGCTGGCAACATGATCGACTATGTTTCGGCGGTCGTGAAAGCCAACATGATGAGCATTCTGAACGAAGAGGAATGCCTCTTTGTGCGTGGGGAGAACACAAGTTCCGGTACTGAGGCTGTGATTAGCCCCTTCTCAGGGGATCAGAACTTCGGTACGACTCGTCAACCGATGAGTATTGGTGATCTGCTAACAAACGGTTCTGAAACCGCTACTCATGTCTTTGCTAACCTCCGTAGTGATGCCATCAATGTCGGCTCTGCCAACACCAACTGGGCACCGCAACAGGTTGATGCTACTTCCCCGACTGGTGGAGTCACTATCTTCACCGACATGCAGAAGTGCATTCTCCAGGCAGGTTTCAGCGAGGTGGAGCGTCCTACGGACTTCTACTGTAGCCAGACCTTCTATGAGTTCTTCCTCGCGCAGATGAGGAAACTCGGGGCGCTGCCCGATCCCGTTCAGGCCAACCTGGGCCGGGAGAGTGCGATTCCCTTTGGTGGTATCACCATCGACTGGTCGCGCTATCTGGAGAAGGATGTTATCTGGGACGGTAAAGCCGCTTCAAACACTACTGCTCAGGAGCCTGTCTTCGGTATCAACTGGAACTCGCTGCGCCTGAACCTTGTCCGTTCGGGTGGGGTTAGTGGTGATTCGCTGGGGTTCATCCGAACCATCGGCGGAATGCAGCCGCACCCCCTGACGGTGACGCTCTTCAAGCGCATCGAATGGAAGCGCCAATGGTCGATTGACAAGGGACGGCGTTCCTTCGTCAACCTGAACCTGCTGACTGGCACCCTCGCCGCTACCTAAGTCTAGGTAATGGCCCTTCGGTCTGAATTACGCACCCGGCTCCAGCGCCGTCTGGGGCTGGGTGTCGTATCTGCCATTGAACAGGAACGCCTGAACGAGGCCCTGAACTCCGGTATCGCGAGAGCGGTCTCAGACGGGGTTCCGGGTCTTTCTCACGATACCTTTGTCGGGTCCGTCTATGGAGAGATGGCCCTTACTGGAGGCGCGACAATAACCTGCCCACTCGGGGGTACTACCTTCACTTTTGTCGGCGGCGATAATCCGCTGACCTCGAATGTGTACCCGCACGATATTTTGCAGGTTGTAATTACTGGTACGACTACAAAGTTTCTGCTACGCGATGTTAAGGACGCTAACGAGGTTGATATCGGCGCTCCGGCTACGCAGGGTTATACTGGAGATGCTAACTCCACCGTTATCCGGCGATCTATTCCTCTTCCCACAACGGGTCAAGTTGTAGGTGTTTATCGCCACAGCGCCTCCTCCTCGGATGGCCTGAATACACGCAGGCTTACCCACGATCCGATTGTTGCGCGCCAGAGTCCCTTCAAAACGGGAACTCCCAAGCACTACGAGCAACGCTTCTCTGAGGGGCAAAGCAAGAGTTTCATCTCGCTTTGGCCAGCGCCGACTTCTGTGACTGACCAGTTCACCGTTGTCCAAATGCGCTATATTCCTCGCCTAACTGCGGATAGCGATACTCTAATTTTCCCTGAAGAGGCTCTGGACGCTATTCTTGAACGCGCCCGAATGGCTTATATTACCTGGGCCGGAACGCACGCACCGACTACTCTCGCGTTGGCTAATGAGGCCATCCGAGATACGGCGGATTCCTTAAAGAACACTTCTAATACTAGACAGATCGTAACTAAAGAATGAGTGATTGCACTTGCGGGGGATGTCCTAGTGGTGACTATGGTTGCGGCTGCTGCTGCGCTTCGGTTACCGGATTACGCGGCGGTATTCACCCCGACTACATCAAGTCGATTTCTGCGGATATGGCGGTGGATCTCGATGGTGACACAAAGACTTTTCAGACCCGTGCGATTCTAGATTCACCTGTTCATATCGTTTCGGTCAGCATCTCGCTGGTCTGCCTGCGCCGTAATGCTGCTACTTCAACAGAAGCAGGTTTGAAGAAGCAGATTCAAGAGGTAAACACTACCGCGCTAGCCACTCTTCGGCCTCCAACACCCATTAATGTCTCGCTCTTCACACTACCCTCTTATAGTAGTACCACAGTAGATTTTGGTGGTTGGAATACGCATGTTAATACAATAGATGGGCGTACCTATATTTCGACCTGTTCCGTAAATTCTTACTCGCCCAACTGGACTTCGCCCGACGATCTCTTCGGTTACTTCTGCGATGGTGGATTATTCATCGAGGTCAATGCCCCTACTACACAATATGGTCTTCGCGTTGTCGTGAACTATGTTGATCGCGCCTCCTTCTCGCCCGCTTATGGTGATCCGGTAGCCGTGCTTCAGCACTACTGGTCCTGCGCCCACGGAGAGACTGAGTTCCTAGAGGGCTTCTACGGAGGTAACTCTAGCAATACCGGATCTTCCGGCACCTCGACTGCTACTGAGGATACTTCGATTGCGGGTTCTGGTACCAACCCGTGGACTATTGCTACTGATCTAACTGAGATGGGGTTCTGATCGAGTAATGGCTAGTATGCGGATAGATAACCTGCCTATGGATCGCCAAACGGCGGGCTATGCGCGCAAGGAACCTAGCGGCGGAACAATGTTTTCGTCAGCAGCCTTGACTTCTGTCTTTGAGAAACGGGATGTGGACCCCGAAGCACCCCTGTTTAAACGCAGGTACGGAAGTCGCCGCCTTACTAATGCCTCGCCCAATCTCCTTGGCGTCACAGCCGATATTGACGAGGGGCGTGTCGAGGTTAATCACTCTTTCGCTACCGGAGTGGAGGACTGGACGATCTTCTGCACTTTACGCACCCCGCTCGATTCTTCAGATGGTGCGTTTCCGATATTCGAGTTTCAAGGTCTTCATGCGTATGTCTACTATGACTTCAACGCTGGCGCATCTACTAGTACGGTATATCTACGCATCTATAATGCATCAGGAACTCAACTCTTAACTCACACTATGGGCGAGATAGGTGCTAATGGCACCGACTACCGCATCATGGTGCGTTACATAGATTCGTCTAATACGATTTCAGCCGTTAGTTGGATAGTACCCGCAGAAGGGGGTACTGCCACGATTGGCACAGAGACAACTGCTACAAGCGCTGTTAGTGGCGGGGTTCTGAAGTTGATGGGCGAGCCGCTTGGTGTTGGAGCGCTGGCCTCCGCAGATGCAGCCGGATCAGCCACCTTGACCTTCGGGGATACCGAATTCGATGATGTCAATAATGGAACGCTGACTCTGATCTCAACAGATACGACTAGCCGTGTCTATACGATCAAGAACGACTATGGGGCCACCACAAGCCTGGAGTACAACGCTGGTGCTTCTGCCTCGGTAGCGGCCACGAACTTAAAGAATACTATCGAGAGCGCGGCTGGTCATAACGGCAAACTGACTGTCGTGCAAACTGACGCTACCCTGGTAATTACTCAGGCTACTGCGGGAACAGGTGGCAATACTACAATCACTGCGGGAGCCAACTTCAATAATACCTGCGATGTAAATATTGGGGCTACATTTACTGGCGGGCTGACGCAGGGACCGGGGGCATACCATCGAGTAGTCGTAACTAACTTCTTGCTCTACGATGTATCTGACTTTAATAAGAGTTCGGAATACGAGGCGCTTGCCTCTGATCTAACTCCCACTAAGAGTGACGATAACGCCGCTGAGACTGATTACCTACTAGTCTGGCATGATACCTTTGATGAGGGCGGCGATGTCCTGTCCTACACAAATAATGCTGGTACGGCCATCGATTCCTATCTAGTCCCGACTTCGCCAAATAATGGGGGCGACACCTCCGGTACTGATATCCATTTTGGCGGGCAGGGCGTGATCGAGATACCGTTCTATCTCGACTTTGACGAATACTACTGGACTCCGATTACGGCATCAGCGCGCCTTGATTGGATGTTTCAGATCAACCTTACGCTGCCAGCAACACTCAAGAGTAGTACCGTCTTTGAGTTTCAGGATATCCTTAAACTAGATATCTTTAACAGCACAGGCAGTACATTTGTTTTTAAAGGTACCTACGCTGGAACGGGTACTGTTCAATCGACTCTCAGCCTTACTGCCGGAGCCTCCTATCAAGTCTTTGTTGGACGCGCCACTTCACAGACTCTTATTCGCGTAGTTGCGTCTAACGGTACGGCCACAGATACTACGGGCACTTCTGATAACCCGGCTGTCTTTAACTACGACAAGATGATGGGCTTTGTCATCGGAGATACCGCTGACCAGGAGAACACGGCACCTTTTGGCGGAAAGATCGAGCGTATGGCGTTCCACAATGAGAATGATCTCAAGTGGCTTCCGCTACAAGATGCGGTCTTCTATTACGACATTTACTCGCTCTCTGGCGATCAGATCATTGACCGGGGCAATCGCGCCCTCAACTCATTCGGCAGCACTCGCATATCCTCCGCACCCCCGCATTATGCACAAGGTGGCTTCAAGGGTGGAGCCTATGTCGCGGCAACTGGCGGGTATACGATGGCGGTCAGTACCCCCGACATCGACTATGTAGGTGAACTAAAGAAGGCGCTCAAGAAAGACGCGGCTATTCAACGCCGAGGTAGTAAGGCGTTTATGACTTCTAACGGTGTCAACTACTTGATCGACGACTTCTCTAAGACTTTCCGCCCTCTTGGTATACCGCGCCCCGGTACTAAGGTTTCTTGTACCCCTCAAGGTGTGGGCGTTATCGACGGCTTCGTTCGCTATGCTTATCGCTGGGTAACCAAGGATGGCACAGTCGGGCCAGCCTTTGACCTAGATCCCGTAGATGCCCAGAGCGGAGTCAATGTCTTTCTCGGGGCTGATAACTTCGGCCTTCCCGGCGAGACACCCTTTGGTATCTCTTATGGTGAGTGCGAGGGCACGAAGAAAGCGGAAGGGCGTGGAGCAACCGCTACTGATGCGGTTGAGACCTTCTTTGTTAAAGATAGTGACGGCGGCTCTAATCATAATCTGCTTCGGCGCGAGATCAGTTTCCCCGGCCTTACACTAGAAGCAGCGGTCCGTATTCCTGGCATTGCCCAGATTAAAGAGAGCATCTTTAGCCAGGGTGTCGGTGCGCCAGTTGGCGTGGCTAACTGGATGTCCGATGAGGCTCCCTATACCTTTCCCTGGATTGGTCAGGGTACCCAAGAGTGCTGCTTCCAATTCGCCTTCCGCTATGACAGCAGCGCCGATTATCAGGTACTTTTTGGTATTGGAGCCAAGGATCAGCATTATACAACTGGCTGGCTAGTCTCTAATGACCATTACAAATTGAACCACCTAGTGGTTTCGATTCAGCCACCTCTTGTTGGGGGCAATAACCACAGTCTAGTTGTCTGTCGTGATGCGCCTTCGGGATCTAAAAAGCGCGATAACGATTTGACCGAATTCGCTTGGGACTACGATTTCCAAGACACGCATGACTACTGCGTAATCGTTCGTCGTGCAGGAACAAACTTCGCCTCTGGTACGGGCGAAGACCTAGCCGTTAGTATTTACAATAATACGCTTGATGGTACGGATAACGGTGCGGGAGGTACCTATGACGGTTGGAGGCTTTGGCCGAGTAGTACGGATGCAGAAAAGTTAAAGCCTAACTTCTGGGGACCGACTTATGCAGGTGTTGCTAATGACCAGGTAATGTGGGGCGCATCGCGCCTTGAAGGTTCAACCGCAAACCTATCGGTAAAAACACGCAAGCGTGCTGCTTCTGGAAGTGCCACCTTTAACTTTGATTACATAAACGGGGTACCGGGTGGTGCTACGGCAGGCCCTTATGTTCCTGGTACTGTCATGTACCACGGACGAATGTGGCGACAAGATTTCTTACTCCAGGTCTTGGCTATTAAGGGTTTAGATCGCTATGGCGCTCGTTCCGGTCCCCTTGCCTCAAACCTTGAAGTTGATACAGCATTCTGTCCAGACTCGGGCGTAGATACTATTAATGGCGGCTGGGATTACCCGCAGAGTCTCCGCACTAAATTCTACAAGTCGGGTGGTAGTACCTTCGATGCTCAGGTAGTGCTTACGGAGAATGTATCTAATACACCGCTCTTGGCTTACGGTCACGATATGACGGTTAATGCGGCAACTACGCCGGATACTTGGACCACGACTAGTCTCGATAATGTACCCCTCTGGATCAACTGGACTTCGCGTAACGAGGGTTCAATAACAGTTGGTGTCGGATCGAAACCGTCTGTCGAGATCGCGACTAAGAAATGGCATACCGGAGCCGGCATTCAAACATTCGGCGAATTCGCAAACGCTGTTGATCTCAAGCAATGGACTTGGATCACACTTTATTTTCATCATATAAAGCGAGAGAGCGGTACTACTAGTAACATTATAGATGTCTGGCTAGAGCGAGTATTCATCGACGGGAATACTGGTGACTGGGGCGAAGTCTTTGATGTTGATATTGAACTAACCGGAGTCTTGGCTAACGGCGCTGCTGGTACCGGGCAATACGGCTTGTTCACAGTCGGCGGTTGGCCCGGTATGGATCAGGAGTATGAGACTGAGATTGCCGAAGTGCGTCTCTGGGATGGCGAATATTACACGGCGGCTGGAGGAGGTCTCGGAGCGAATGCCTTTGGTACTTACCTCTCGAATCGTATCCCCCCTAATATCTGGGGTGAACTCTGGTACTACCTGCGCTTTATGAAGCCAGATGTCAATGATCCTGATAATCAGGAGACAATGGACCAGTTTGGACTCAAGCAGAACAGTTCAGGTATTGGTGAGAAGGGTGCGGACTCTGTTGTTCTCTACCAACAATCTGAAGTTAAAGATGATGCTGATGATCCAGACAGCACGACCTTTTTTGTACCTTTCCCTGATCCGCCTCTGTCGGCTATTCGGGGAATCCAGATATTCCGCACTCAAGTTGTGCCAGTTACTAATACATTCCCCAATGGCAATACTAATCCCAACGCTATCCCCGAAGCCTGGAAGGCATGCCGTGATGCGCCGCTGTACCACCTATCCGAGATCCCGCGTGGTACGAGTTCGTATATTGATACCGCCGATGACACGGCACTAGGCACCCAACTTGACCAACTCACAGGCTTGATCCCGGCTAACCCCAGGGGAGTCTTTGAGTGGGGAGGGCACCTGGGCATCTATGTGCAGGATCAACCCCGCGTTCACTTCGCTGAATCCCCTACTTCTTGGGAGAGTTTCCCTCTGGATATGGTCTACGACCTTCCGGTGCGCGAACACGGCCCCATCGAAGCAGCGATTGAACTAGCCTCTCGTGACGCGAGACAGTCCCGTGTATTGTGCCTAGGCAAGTCTTGGGGTGTCTTCATTGATGGCAGCCCCACTCAACCCCAGGCGAACACGCTTGGAGGGGGTGTTGGGGCCTCTTCACCACGCTGCCTCGTGGTCGAAAAAGGCATTGCTTATGCCTTTAATGGTACTCTCTGGGGGATTACCGGAGATGGGCAAGTTGAAGACCTCAGCCTTCCCGTTCTAGACCTTCTCCCAGATCCCGATAATGCTCGGCTGTCCGTATCAGCGGCGCTGAGTTCTCTTTTCCTGATTGACGAATCAACCGGAGTCGCACTTAGGTTCCACCTAGCACGACGACAATGGTATGTAGAGGATCGAAATGCGCTTTCTGTTACGGATGTGGATGGGGTTGACACTTGGGTTCATGTTTCTGGGTACCCTTCTGCTGGAAATACCGCCGTTTATCAAGACGATGTGGAGTCGGATACGCCAGAAGTCGGGATTGCAGTAGCGAGTTACAACAACGGTGCCAATACCTTTGTGGTAAGCAGCGCGACTGGCCTGAAGATAGGACAACGGGGAGTCCTGGTTGGGGATGCCCACGCATCTGCGGCAGGGCGTAATCCGTACTACCGTCAGGCGGTAACTATCCAATCTATCGATGGGACAACTATCACAGTTTCGGATGACCTAGACCTGACTGCCTCGTTTACTGAACTGGACGGTACGACTTCATATACCCTGGCTTACAAGTTCTATGCAGGAGTAGGCTATTGGGGTACTATGGTTGATACGGGACAGTTTAACCTTACAGGAGACCTAAGCCATGTGGACATGGGAGTTGAGCGAGGAGATGGATGGTGGGCGGCATTTGACTCTTCAGATTTCGCCAAAGATCCAACAGACCGGACTGGTTTCGCTAGCCCTGAGTCTAAACCGACTAATATTGTCGATGTTGCTGGTGATGGAGCATCAGCAAGATGGGGACTCTCCAACCGACAGCGACTCGAAAGGATCCTTGTTTTCTCCCAAGAACCGACTAACGGGTCAGGATCCCCCGTGGGACTCACCGAACTTGAACTAAACTACACATCTGACCCAGGGGTTAAATAGATATGGCTATCCCTTTTGCAGCACTCTCCTTCGGTACTGGTATCGCCAGTTCGATTCTGGGTGGCCGCGCCAAGAAGAAGGCAGCAGCCGCCGCTGCCGCTGAGGCGAAGCGTATCCGCGAGTGGTACGAACAGAAGGCGCGTGATACTCAGCAGACCCTTGGCCGCGAGATCGAGACGATGCGTGCCTTGCGCGACCTCGATCTTCCTGCTCACCAACAAGCCGCACGGATCGCTTACATCCAGCGCCAGAAAGGTTCGGAGCGTCAGGCTCGCGTTCGTGCCATCGGTCGAATGCCCCGCGAAGTCCGCGATGCAACCTTTGGCGGGCAGTTGACTCAGTACCTTGGTCGCGAAGGCCAGAAGATTGATCGCTATGCCAAGATGTCCCAGAACATCTACGGCATGGCTTCTGGGATGCAGCAGCAAGTCAACCAACTGCTCCAGGCAGGCGGCTCGGAATACGGCAGCATGATGAAGTCGGCCCAGATGATGGAGTACGAAGCGGGCGATCCGCTTGGTCAAGCGTTAGGCGCAGCCGCCCAGGGCTTCTCGTTGGCAGCCAAGCAGCAGAGCCAGGAAGCGGCACTTAAGAAGTCTATGGAGAGTCAGTTTAAACGCGATTTCTTTTCTAGTGCTGTCTTTGGCGATCAAAAGATCGGAACAACAATGGATAAGGCGAGGTCGATTGGTGACATGATGGATGATCCTGACTTTATGAATTTGTTTAAGGGAATGTTTAATCAATAATGGCTGCTCCCGATCTCTCTGGGTCTAGTCTAGGCGATACCTTTAGCGGCATGTTTGAAGGTTTCGGCAGCGCGCTAGGTGACATTGGCGGCATCGCTGGTGCCCTCGGCGCTGGCGGTCCCCAGGCGATGACGAACTTCGTCAACAAGATCGCCGAGAAGCAGAATATGGAAATCGCCCGTAAGTGGGATGGTTTCCAGAAGGGGCAAGAACGCACCTTCACTATGATTCGTGATTCTGCCCAGCGCCGCCACGAGATGGCGATGCTGCATGAGAAACATAGCCTAGAAAAAGGTAAGGCGAATCAAGAGGCTATTTATAAAACGAACGCTGCGCTTCAAAACGATCCTACTGGACGATTGCGCGGACAACTTGTAGGAGGTCTTCCTCCAGAACTACAGCAGGAGGCGGGAACTCTCACCGATTGGGGACTTTCTGGTCTGGTAGTAAGGAGTGGTGGCGGATTAGGGTTGATTACTCAAGCGCAGGCGGGGGTTGAATCGGTCGCTGTTCAAACTAATTACTTAGCGGAGGAACTTGGTGTTCCTATTGAACCGGAAGCCACCAATACTGAAATCAACGACCAGTATCTAATGTGGCAACGCGATGCGGTTGGTTGGGTTAATGCTATGGATGGTATTGGTCGAGATGTTACTGCGCTACTTGGTTTAATCGAAGTAGAGTCGAAGTTAGAACCCTCTAAGTTATTTAGGTCGGCCCAAGGTAAGTTGGAGCAACTTACTGGATTGCAGAATCGGCTTATTGAACTAAATAAGAATTCTGATTCTTACGCAACACTTAGTGTTAGCCCAAAATACTCGGATAAGTCATTAAAATTACAGAGCGATATAGATGGGGCTAGAAAACTACTCGAACTAAGCGAGGACTACGGAGCAACTGCTCACTCAGCCAGCACCCTCAAGGAATCTATAGTAAGTGGGCAATTAAATACTTGGGAGCCTTTTACTCCAGGTAGCGTTATGGCTGATCCCGAGAAATTCCATGATTTAATGGAGATGCCGGAGGTTGTAGATTTACGAGCAGGCTTTGATAACCTTGAGAAACTTATTAACAGCCTTGATCCCGCCGCTCTAAAAGAGATATACGGCGATAAATTTGCAGGTTCCCCTGTTCAAAAGTTATTAGACCTTTGGACAAAAAGGAAGCGTGGCCCTGATAATCAACCAGTCACTTTCGATACCCGTAACATTTTTCAGGAGATGCAGCGTCTAGCAACTGATCCCCAGGCTAGTCCAGAGGAGTTTAAAATCTGGGAAAACGGGCTAAAAGCCTTGTCTAAATTAAATGATCGTGATTGGGCCGTAAGAATCGCCCAGCGCGAAAATAAGATTAACCAAGTAGCCCAGGCCCAGCAGCACTTCCGCACACTATTGCCGCATGAGATGAAGGCCAGGTGGGGTCAAGATCCATTTGGCGCATTCGGGCTTGATATAGATGAAGTGATGCGCCTAAGTTTAAGTGACGAACACGAGACTGTAGGAAACGCACTTGAGGGCCGTGGCCTGACAGATCACTCAGGATTTGATACTTCCCAAGAGATATCTCTTCCAGGGTATGACCCCTCTAAAGCCTATCTGCTCCCAAGTGTCGTGGACGCTACGGCTAAGGTGTATCTTACACCTCTCTTTGAGGGCATGACTCGGGAGCAAGGGCTTAACCAAGCCAATAAATTGGCACAACTTATGGGTAGCAAAGGTATCGCCACTAACTTCCAAGATTCGGACTTTAGGCAAGCAGTTTTGACTCGTATAGGCCAACTAAACAAGGAATTCAACGGGCTGGTTCCGGCACGCTCAGATGCAGGTAGGGTAGAGGAGGTCATTAACTGGGGTGGTCGTCCCGCAGGATTAGATGAGGTTGAAGGATTTTCTTCAGACCCAAATCTAGGCGATAATATTATTCGCGATTCTTCTACTGGGCGGGCAGTCGATGAAACAGACAATACTTGGTTAGGCGCTATTGCACAGAGGGCCGGATCTAAGCCAGCCGGAGAGGAAGCCGCTATTAAGGCTGAAGGAGGGACTATAAATTTATCTGATCTTAAAAACTTCTTTGGCGAAGTGGCGGGGCACGACTGGGTTACCTTGGTAGAAGGTAAGTTCCGTCATCGGGACAAACCGATTGGGAGTCTCTTTGCTCCTATAATAGAGACGACTATGCTCTGGGGTACCGAAGCAGATAGGGCGCTTAAGATACCGGGGGAGAAAAGGTTATCGGAGGGTGGCTTGGCAGGTACAGGGATCGGCTGGGCTGGAGATAAACCGCCTTATCACACCTTGGAGTCGGACGCCTTGCGAAAGAAGGTTGAGGGTCGGCTCGCCACGATAGATGCTATGCGAAACTATGATTTTAGTCAGCAACCTGACCCGGTACTTCGCCGTAAGGGGCAAGTTGTCCAAGATGCTTTGCGTAAGATACCTGATGATGAACTTGTTAGGCGGTTAGTTGCTTACGGTGGGCTAATGAGTGAACTTGGATTTAGCCATGAAGAGTTATTTCCCAAGGGTTTAGTACCACAGACACCCGCAAATATAAAACCCCCGGAGGCGCGTTTCGATTCCTCTATACCTACAATCGAGACTGTGCGAGGTTGGCGAGATGAGGCTACGGCAGCGCTATCCAGCCTACCAAATGTTTTCGCGACTTATGAGGGCCGTATGATAGATGCGGCCCCTGGCTTGGAGGTATCCCCTGAGATTATGGATAAGACTGTCCTCGATGCGATGCGCGTCGAGTTGTCCAAAACTGTAGCAGACTCGGAGGAGTTGCTTGCTGCTATGGAGAATCCTGAAATGGGAGCCTCTATTGTAGGCGTTCTTCAACAATGTATACTTGGTGATACAGGTAAAGATTATGCGACAACGGCAACAAAATTATCTGAAAGGGTAGAGGCTGCTCTCAATTCTGTAAATATTGGCGGCGGCGGATTAGCGTCAGACCAACCTAATCTCGTCAAAGGAGTCGTAGATAAAGTCAGCGCCCAGGAGAATCTACCGGACGCGATGAATGTGCTAGCGGAGGAACTAGTTAAATTAACGAATCTAGCGTTTACTAAACTTGGAACTGCTGGTCATGTTGAGAAGGCGGCGCAGTCTCCCCAAGTCAAATATATTCAACGCCTGATAGGTACATTTATGTCAGACCTTGAGGCGACCGCAGCCTCCGAACAATTAGCCTTCCATAAAAGTTGGGAATCGCCTCCTGAACTTCAGGCTTTCCTTACTTCAGAGTACGATGAGTATGCAAAGGATCCTGATAATGCTTATAAACGCGCAGCAATTCTTATTGCAGCGCGCGGTAAAGTCTCGCAGAACCAAATTCTATTAGGTAGGCCGCGCTAGATATGGCTGCACAGCAAGCAGGTTGGATTGATCGTATATTCAACTCTACGATTGGCCTCCCGCAACAAATCCTTTGGCGTTTGATACGCGCCGCTAAAGATGAGGACATCTCCCTGTGGAGTGAGAAGGGTCTTCTTGACTTCGCTAATGTTCCGCTCCTTGGCATCCTAGATACTCATAAAGAGGATGTTATGCCCGATGCTATGGCCGAAACCTTTGGCCTAGAACCGGGTCTTATGAACGAACTTGGAGTCGCCATTGCGACTGATCCGCTAACCTATCTCACGGGTGGTCTTAGCGCTTTGGGTAAGGCCGCGAAGGGAGCCGAGTTCGCTTCAAAAATCCCCGCTGTTCAAAAGGTGATGCAAACCGCAGCGAGGGCTGGTGGCCGCTTCGATCTCCCTGTGCCTTCCTCAGTTAAGGGGGCAAAAGATCCTGCCGAAAAGGTCTTCTCAACTTCTACCCAATATGCCGCCGAACTAACTGGCCGCGATCTCAATACTGTTCTAGAGCGCGCTACCGCGAATCTTGTGGGTAAGTCCGGAGATAACTATGGCCGCCAATTAAAGGGTATCCAGAAGGCTAAAGGAATGCTCGGGGGTTTAAACGAAGAGCAGATGGGCATGAAGGTCATAGACCTTATGAAGAATGATGGCCACCGCAAGTTGGCTGTTGGTATCCCCATGCTAACTAGTCTAGGCATGAAGATTGATGTCCCTGGAACACACCAAAACTGGTGGCAAGCCTATTCGGCGGCTAAAGGTAAAGGCGGCGAAATGCTAGCCAATACTTGGTTGACACGCAATATAGCAGGGCTTCCTTGGGTTTCCTCTGGCCTCAAAACAATCGCTTCACCCGTTACCCAATTCAAGGGCGGTTTTCGTGTCGGTGCGGAAGCGCGGACTGCAATTCATACTGCGGCTGATAAGGTCAGCCCCGAGCAATTTGAGAGTATGAGTCATTGGCTAAACTCGGCTACTGGAGGAGGCGAGATTGCAGTTAAGATTAGTGCTGGTGGAGCAGAGCCGATTATGAAGGCTTTTGATGTAGCCGTGAAGGCTGGTAAGTCTCCCCGTGACGCTCTGACCGCAGCCATTAGTAAGATTAAGGATAAAGGAGATACAACTGAGCAAGTTTGGGCGCGGCTTAAAGGTCTAGATGCTGCTCCTGATAGCGACACCTTTAAGAAACTCCTTCTGCCCAAGACTAAAGGTACGATGCGGAAGCAGTTGCAGCAGGCACTTCATACTGCAATGATTGAAGGCGATCATGCAAGGCGGCTTGCCCGCAGTGGTCAGTACGATAATTACCTGACTAAACTTGATCTCGACCTACAGGCTAAAGAACTTTTTGCGAAGCGCGAAGAACTGGCGTTCGGTACTGGACTCGCCGAAACAGCCTACGAGGCTGGGCGTAATCTTCGGCGAGGTATAAATTGGGCGTTTAAAACTGGAACTGATACTCAGCACGCGCAGGAAGCGATGCACCAGTACCTCGCCCATTCTGCCCGAGGGCATGACCAAGCGGCCCAGTTGGGTAAGATGCTATATACCAAGGTAAAGCATATCCTCAAGGAACCCGGCATGGAGGGTTGGACTGAGGAGAATTTCTTGGACATGATCGGCGGTCTAATGGAGTCTGATGCGCTCCAGGTTGAACTAGTTGAATCCCTTAAACTAGGTAAGATTAATCCTTCAAATGCCCTAGATGTAGCCAAAGGTTGGGATAACTTTGTCCAGCGGCATACTCAGGTTATGTCCTCATTTGAGGGTATCCTTAAGAGTAGGGGTGTCACAGGCGAGACCCGTGATAAGTTACTCGAACAGTTCCAGGGCGAGGTCTTTGATTATTTGCCTCGAATAGAAGAACAGCGTTTGACTACGCATTATGAGCGGTTACTTAAGGTCAATAAGGATGTTAAGCGCTCTTGGACACCGCAGCAAAAGCGCCGAATGCGCCGCCGCCATAACGCGCACATTCTTCGGAGCGGGCCGCATAGAGATTATCAAGTTGGTGAACTTACTGACGATCAACTTCGAGGTGCGCTTGATACTATCGAGAATACTGCGCGGCGTGGTATGCGTCCAGATGAGATCGCTGCCCATATTGACGAGAATCGCGTTCTTAGTATGTTTAGGCAAGCCCACGGACTGACACACGACGAACTAATTACCGTGTTTAGACGACGCGGTAAAGGCGACTTCCGCCGAGTTCGCCGTGAGATGCTGCCCAATCGCTTCCCGCTTTGGTCGCAAACTCGTAAGTCTTGGACAACGCATCAAGCGCAGGAGAGCGTTGCGCCGTTTGGTTTCTCGATTAAGCGGGGCGAGAAAGGTGGCTATTTCATTCGCCCTGATGCGGTTAAAGAAGGAACAGCCAAGCGTAGTTGGGGCTGGGACTCTAAGCAAGGCTATACCACAATCGACGCTGCCATGCAGGATATGAGGAAATGGCTAGATAGCGATACAGGAGCCAAATGGCGTAGCAAGTACGGTCCTGATATGGAGCAGTTGCCGGAGGCAGCACTTAAGAAGTTAAAGCAGCAGAAAGATATCCATATTAGCACTAGCGAATTAGGGCTTTTACGCCAGGCTATTAGTGCAGCAGATAAACGCATTCTGCTGGGTACACAAAAGAAATTCGACGAACATCTGCTGCCCGGTTATGGTCGCGCCATCAACGAGAAATCTGGTGACGCTATGGACTGGTATCGGATGCGTCAGACCGCAGATGCGCGGACTTATAGCCTGGAAAATAAACTCAAGGAAGCGGACGAGTATGGGCAGGGTGGGGATGCGGCCTTTGAGGCAGCGAATACTCCAAAGTACGATAGCGTTAGTGTAGATATTGATGCTCCTCGCGCACTAGGAAAGGAGGAGGACCAAGCCATCTTTCTTAAGGCTATTAGAGATGCAGGTGGTGTTGTCTTTGATGGTGTCGAAGGGAAGGCACTACTCGACGGCTGGGCTAGAGATTATGCACGAGGCAGGCTTAATATCGCTGAGTTGATGAACTTTCTTAAGATGCAAACTAAGCACAATGTCATCAATCCTACTGTGCCATATGAGATGCTGGAGAGTATTTCAGGCGACCTAGCCTCAATGGGGAATAGGGTTAGTGAGATTACTCTCAGTCAATTACCTGATTCAGCGTCAGAACTCTTCAGGGGTGTTCGCCATATCAGCAAAGATGTATTTATGGAGGCCCGCAGAACTGGTGTTTATACCCCAGGATCACCTATCGGGTATGTTGGCCGATTCTTTAATCATGCGGCATCACAGCGGATTGCAAGAGTGCTTGGGTCAATGGGAGAAGATGAATTAGGCCGAGGTGTTCTTATGCGCCTTAGCGCAAAGCACCCTGATCGGTTTGCCCGAGACTTAGATAATCTATCCCTAGAAGATTTGAACTCTCTCCACAAACGACTTCGCGAGGATTTAGCACAAACTGATCGCTTAGATCCTAATTTCATTGGCCCGAAAAGGGCGGGCTATGATCGTTTAGCGAAGTGGTATGAAGAGATTAATGAGACGATGCGCCAAGAAGGTTATAAGGTAAAGGGCGTAAGTAAGAAACTCAAATGGACCGAAGATCGGCTTGAAGTCGATCCTGTGCTTTCTCTATTGACTAGGTTATCCAACGCTAATCAAGAAAATACCATCGAGAAATACTTTGACTCTGTTCTCAAGGCTAGTGATTTGAGTGATGGTAACTCACTAATGCTAGGAGGAAAGGTCGTGGCTATTTGGGATGACGCGCAGAATCCCATATCAGTTTCCCAATTACACACCCGCGCCGTTCAGCGCCAAAAAACAAAAGGTCTCCCAGTTCGCGATCCACAAGGTCGGCTTACTGGTGAGACAATCGTGGGTGAAGGTTCAGTTGAACAGATAGTAAAAGAACATGAAATAGGTAAGCCTTCTTGGATCATCATTAAGACTGATGACGGGAATCTGCACCCTATAAATGCTCGGATGGGCAGGGAAGACGGGTATGGTTTCCTACAGTTAGGCGAACAGGCTGATCCGACAGCCCTTGACTATAGCCCGACTACAGCAGGGGCCTTCGCACGAGCCTCAACACGATCAGATTTAGACTCGAAGTTTGTCTACAGCGAAGACCTACTTAAGACTGATGCTGTTGGCGATTTACTCGGGCAACATGTTGCCTTTGGGGCACAGAATCTCGTAGTCGGCGCGGCAAAAACCGCTGCCCAAACGCTGCAAGTTTCTTCGGCGGGCTGGCGTTCGTTCGATAATGTCAATTACATGATTAAGTCGTTCCAGACTGTCTTCCGGCTACCCTTCCAGTTGATGAACTTGTCATCTGGTGTCTTCCAGGCACACATGGCTGGGGTTACCCCGAAGAACCTCTTGGCCTCATATGTTGATACCTTTAAGTTGCTAACTGGAAATACCGAATTCATTAAACATGGCGATGTATTGCTGTCGTTGATGGATGTTCCAGGGTTTACTAGTAAGAGTTCGTTTCATATGCCCCGCTTGGATTTGATTAATGCGGCTCGAAGGAATGGCGGAGCAGTCCTAACCGCAGTAGGCGATGCCGAACTACAGGCACATAATCTGGACCGAGTTGATGATTTCCATTTGAATCTAGGAGATGGCCGTGAACTTGCAATGTCTGACTTCATTAAGAAGGCAGGCGATATGCAACTCTATGGTACTTACGCATCTATGCTAAGTCGGGGTTCTAAAACTATTGCTGACTCGCTAGTCCGTCTAAAACTTCAGGCATTAGATACAAAAAGCCTCCGTAGTATGGGCCATCGAGCCTTGGCCGGAGCAATCGAAAAGACTGGCGCTCGCCCTGGAGAACTGCGCGAAGTGACCGAAGCCGTTAACCGGACAGCCACGGCCATCGGCCTAATTCGTGAAGGGCATACGATGGAGCGGGCAATCGAGATTACAAAGAATGCCCATGTTCCTTATGAGCGTTTAACTGCCTTTGAGCGAAGTTCGCTGAAGCGAGCCTTCCTTTACTACTCGTTCCCCAGACACTACATGCCCTGGGCCTGGACGAAGTTCATGGAAAATCCTACTCACCTAAGCAAACTGGCTAACACAATTAAGAATGATCGTATTATCTCTACTGATGAAGGCCGCGCTCATCTGAAACTAGGTGATTATCGGGTTGATCTTGGAAGGGCGAATGCCAATATGGAAGCATCCATGATGATTGGTGCCTTCGCTGATGCCTTTGCTATGCCAGTAGCCCGTATGGCTGGGTTAGGCCCTAGTAATACTTATCCTTATGATCCGAATGTTCTTAACGATCAGATAACGGATGCTGGCCTGACCTCTTTCGGTGGGGCTTTCAGTCTTTTGACTGGTGGAGCGCGTCTTTTGCCTCAAGGATCAAGGTCGGGGGCGCGGCAGTCGAACACATGGGACGATGCTCGCCGACTTGTCTGGCCGATGAAGTTAGCCTTCACTAGCATGCGTATGATGGGCCTTGATGCGGGTACTCCAACTAAGGAAGAGCAATCTCCATTCGTGGATTACACCATGATGGAGCGGCTTATTTCAGACACAGATTTTGGATTGGGTATTCGCAAAGTTCGACCTGACCAAGAGATTCGTAATGCCTATTATGAATATCGGTCTCTTGTGCGAGGACTTCGTTTAAAAGCCGCTGCAACTACTGATTCAACTCTTCAAGATAAGTACCAGAAAAACGCAGAACTCCTTACTGAGACGCTACGCGCCATGAGAGACAGCCATGATCTACAGGAGTTTGATTGATGTCTACTCATCCGACTACCAGGGTACCTCTTGAAGATCGGCTCTTGACCTTCGCCAGTAGAACACTACTTGCCATTACTATGTTTCTTCTCACCACACTATGGTCTAAAGTAGATCGTCTGGATGAGGAGAATAAAAACCGTGACCGCGAATTGGCTGCTTTCATGTTAGAAATTGAACACCGTATGACCACCCTGGAGACGCTAGCCGATGACAATTAAAGCCCACTACCTCCTCCTCACCGCGCTTTGCGCTTCCTGCGCTAGCCTTGGCCGTGCTGGTGGCGCTGCGGCGGGTGCTGCCGCTGGGTCTGTTATCGGCCCTGGTGGTGCTGCGGCTGGCGCAGCCATCGGCTCTTTAACTTCCGAGGCTGCATTCCCAAGTGAGAGCGCGCCGCAACCCGAGACAGTCTGGGGCTTACTAGGAAAACTAGTGGACCAAGCCGCGTGGCTAGCCTTCGTTATGGGGCTTCTATGGATCCTGACTTGGATCGCGCCCTCACCGAAGGATCTGTTTAAACGCGCTATAGCCCGCTGGCGTAGTCCAGAAGTTCCGCCGTCTTGAAAGACACGGATTGGGCATATC
>Ga0208030_1000610_pt1 | contig 23929 bp, 21 predicted proteins | sample MalvirDeepMed_M9_FD_184246 | JGI IMG/M metagenome (GOLD analysis project Ga0208030, IMG submission 184246) | Marine viral communities from the Global Malaspina Expedition - Malaspina viral metaG DeepMed_M9 (SPAdes) (version 2) | ecosystem: Environmental > Aquatic > Marine > Oceanic | place...
GTCGTTTCTTTCAATGTCATTTTACCCATACTGTCTCCTTCGTGTGTGTGTATATATATAATAGAAGAATTAAGTGTGCCAAGGCAGTCAATACCCGTAAAATAGTTGTAATTTGTTTACTACCAACACCTTATAAATACCAGGCACGTCATGCTTTTTGGCACATTGATCAAGTGTCTCATCTCGCGGTGATACACTGATGATACATCTGATGCACCTGACTTTCAACGCAGAACAGGGCTTAATTGAGAGGCACCGCGGATATTAGATGTTATTGGCCAATTATTGGATTCGTAATATGTCATAAGTGTCATAATACTATATACTTAGGAATCTGTAAATAACATATTATTGGGTTATTGGTATTTTTGTGGTATTTTATTTGTACTTTTTTGTGTAAATGTTTTGAGATTGACCCTGATTTATCAAAGACCAATAACCCCAATAACGTACTGACATCACGAACAAAAGTAATCAAGGGTGTATAAAACATAATTTTAAGGGTGTATAAGGATATTGGTTATTGTCATGTCCAATACATAGCCAATAACACCCAATATAATGTTACGGGTTGTTACACCTTTTTAACTGATTTGGCATACTTTTAACTGCAAGATCTTCCAGAAAGCCGCACTGACCATGTTCACTTCAGGTACTAGGGCGAGATGTATGACTCTCTTCAAATTGTGTCGGAAATAACCCCCCTCGGATAAAAACACAAAAAAAGGGGCGGGATTTTCATCCCGCCCCAGTAACATTATTCCATTGTGATCCAGCCAGCGTCAATCAGGCTCTTTCTGTAATACTGGAACACTCTGTATGGATCTTGCTTTGTAACCAACCCGCAATCATCCACGAACAGGTCAACGAGCCCCTGTTCAGAGATTTCTTCCTGCTCCAAGGAGCAGATAATCTCCAGGCATTTGACTGCCTGTGGTGAGAGCTTTACATTCAGGTCACCATCAGATTTGACAGTGAACGTTCTGTTCATGACTCTCTTGCCACGAACCTTGCTGTTAGCTTGCAACGTCGCAATGACGTTGCTCATTTTTGATGTCATATTGACACCTCCGTTTAATACACATGCTGTGTGCATGTGTAAGATTTATACACAAGATTCTATATTCAGATTTCAAAGAACATGTAACAAATAACAGGTTGTATGTAGAATTAAGTGTGCCAACGTATCAATTTAGGTGAAAATAGTTATAAGTCGTTTAATACCAACACTTTACAACTGTAACATTTTTATACACATGTCTCACTGTATCATATCATCGTGTCTCGTGTCTCAATACGATATGAAACGTGAGACAATGCCACACTGGTACCAATATCCATAAGCTGTTGGTAGATAAGAGGTTACAATCAGATCTATTGGTACCAATCGACTCTCAAACCACGCCGAATCGAGTAGCTGTAAGCTGTTGGTAGATAAGAGGTTACAAATTTTCGTGTCCTGACTCTATTCTGCTTTCTCACACATATTACCAGGTGATGAAGTCTGCGAAACTTTCTTGAAGATATGCTCATAGGGGGGAGATGTATGGACGGGGTATATACACCATCCCCCACGCTGGAATCCTGAGCCAATGATGAAACGAGTATTTATCCCGCAATATCAATTGCTTATATACACCCTTATACATATGTTAACGGGGTATTGACCTTATATTCTATATGCAATATATTCTAAGTATATCCCTAGTATATACTTATGGACTCCTAAACAATGCTTTATTGGCTATTGACACCTCTCAAATTATATACGAATGATCATCCTTGAAGATATATCCAGGGTCAATACCTCAATAATCTATTATTTTCGTCCTCATATGTATATACATAGTAAGGGCTTAAGACATATTACGAATCCAATAACCTACTAATAACAACAATAGGTAAATTATCCCGTTTACATAGTATACCCACGTGTCCTATGATAGCCCCTGTTATGACAACCGCGATCCAAGGTCCTAGCGACTTACGACAACGTCTGTTGGCCATACGGTCTGGTGCAACGCCAACTGAGATGCGTGAACGAATAATTAGCGTTTGTCGTGAAGCTGGTTATGATCCCATAGCCGAGTTAATTGCAGTTGCTCAGTTCGAGGGTAATGATCTTCATGATGAGCTTATGGAGATGGCGGAAAAGATGCCTGGTAAAGCAAGAGCTGCTCGACTTAAAGAAATTGCACTGATGTGTAAAGCTCTTGGCCCTGATATCAAAGAAGCTATCGGTATACATAAGGAAATCCTCAAGTATCTTGCTCCTCAACTTCGGTCTCTAGACGTGAGTGGTCAAGTAGATACAGATCTAAATATAAGTATACGTACATTCGAAGGAGAAGAAAATGGCAAAATCATCGACGGAGAAACAGTCAACGCCAAAACGGCCGCCGCCCGCACAGCGCTCAACATCGCAAAAACAGAAGATAACGAAACCTGATGCCACCCCGGCAGAAACCGTATCGGCTAGAAATCTTAGACGTCAGAGGCAGAAGGTTAAGTAGAAGAATAGATTATGGATATTGCGCTTCCACTTGATTATACACCTAGAGAATACCAACTTCCGGCTTGGAATTTCTTTATGGAAGGTGGGAAGCGTGGCGTTTGTGTATGGCATCGTCGTGCTGGTAAAGACTTACTAGCAATTAATCTTATTGTAACGAAAGCTGTTCAACGCACTGGTTTGTACTGGCACCTTCTTCCCACATACAATCAAGGGCGGAAAATTGTGTGGGATGGATTTACCGGTGATGGTAAGAAATTCCGTGATGCTTTTCCTAAGGAGCTTATCAAACGTCAAAACAATACTGATATGCGTATCGAGATGACAACCGGATCTATTTATCAGGTTGTCGGTACAGATGAGGTTGATCGTCTGGTGGGTACGAATCCTATAGGTTGCGTGTTCAGCGAGTACTCTCTCCATGATCCCAGAGCCTGGGATTACATTCGTCCAATCCTTTCTGAGAATGGTGGATGGGCTCTCTTTATATATACGGCACGAGGTAAAAATCATGGATATACTCTTCTGCAAATGTCAAAGAAGCGGGAATCATGGTTTTCATCTACTCTTACCGTTGAGGATACTTTCAAGCCTGGCGGTGGACGTGTCATAACAGAAGAAGCTGTTGAGGAGGAACGTTTATCAGGAATGCCCCCTGAACTTATCCTTCAAGAATTCTTCGTTAACTTTGATGCTCCTATTGTTGGAGCATACTATTCTAAGCAACTGCGTGATCTCGAGAATAAAAAGAGGTTCACTAAAGTTCCATATGATCCAGCGTTAGTAGTGCATACTGGTTGGGATCTTGGTATGTCGGATACTACTTGTATTTGGTTCTTTCAAGAGTATGGCTTCGAAATAAGAGTGATTGATTACTATGAAAACTCTGGCGAAGGTCTGGCTCATTATAAACAAGTTCTCAATGATCGAGGATATACCTACGGAAGACATTATGGTCCTCACGATATTACTGTGCGCGAGTTGGGTACTGGTAAGAGCCGACTCGAAGTGGCGAAAACGTTAGGTATGAGATTTATCGTGGTTGATCGTCATAAAGTGGAGGATGGCATTGAAGCTACCAGAAATCTTCTACCAATGTGTTATTTTGATGAAGAAAATTGTTCTCGTGGAATTGAAGCGCTCAGAAGTTATAGGAAAGAACGCGACGAATCAAAAGAGCAAAAAGGAGCAGACGGAAATTTTGAATTTTTTAAGTCGTCCCCAGTCCATGACTGGGCCTCACACCCCGCGGATGCCTTTAGGACTTATTCGTGGGGGCGTAAGAAGCGTAAAAAACAACAAAAGCGCCCAGAATTTGCGATAGATGGACATGCGTATATCTAAATAAAAGGAGATATTATGGGAAGAAATACAAGAACGCCACCAAAACCAGAGCCAATCGTTTTTCCTAAGTGGCCGAAGCCGGCGGCTTTCGTACCGCCGCCTCCACCACCTCCACCGCCAGCGCCTCCACCGCCTCGTGGTGGGTTTGCTACAAATGTAGGCCAGAAAATACGATCGACAGAAGCTAAGCAACCTCCATCGGCTGCTGGTGGAAGATCAAGCACAATTCTTACATCAGCCGCAGGAGCTGCAGGAAGCGGTGCTGTTAAGCGTAGGAAACTTTTAGGTATGGAAGATCCAGGTTCCGTTGGTACATTGCTAGGAGGATAATCATGGCAGGCCCAGTATCACCACTCGCCAAGAGTGTTGTTGAAAAATATGATAAACTTAAGGCTACCCGATCTGTATGGGAACGTATTTGGGGTGATCTCAAAGATCTTGTACGACCAGATACTTCAAGCTTCTCAAGCACAGCTACAAGAAGCGGGATGAGCAATACAGATAGGTTGTTTGATGGTACTGCTCCTTGGTCCTTGGAGCAGTTAGCATCAGGTCTTCATAGTTATCTTACATCTCCTACTGATAGATGGTTTGGTCTTACATTAAAAGGGGTGGACCCAAATTCACTAACCGATTCAATACGACTCTGGTTAGAATTGAATAGTGACATTATATACCAAGAATACGCCCGTCCAACAGTGAACTTCAATCCTATGGTTCATGAGATGTATCTGGATATCGGTGCATTCGGAACCTCAGTTATGTTTGAAGGTTATTCGTTTAAGACGAATTCTTTAATGTTTCGTTCTATACCATTAGCTGATGCATGGGTCGAGGAGAACGATGAAGGTATTATCGATACCTTGTTCAGACGAATTAAATGGAATCTTCGTCAGATTGAACAGCAGTTCGGCGAGATTCCTCCTGAGACTAGGAAAGACGCTGAGAAACAACAGGGGAAAGAATTCGAAGTTATTCATGCCGTATTTCCACGAGCTAATCGTGATACTGGTAAACTTACTCAAACTAATATGAAGTTCGCTTCTATTTGGGTAATCAAGGAACTTAAGTACGTTATTCGTGAATCAGGATTCATGGAATTTCCGTACCCTACACCGCGTTGGACAAAAGTTTCAGGGGAAACATATGGCCGTTCCCCCGGCATGGTATGCCTACCTGATATTAGGATGCTGAATGCAATGAGTAAGACGCTGATCAAGGCCGCTGAGAAAGCAGTTGATCCACCCCTGTTAGTACCTGATGACGGATTTATGCTACCTATTAAGACAGCCCCTGCGAGTCTTATTTACCACGAAACAGGATTACAAGACGAGCTCAAGCCCCTGATTAGCGGTGGTGATCCTGGGCTCTCATTAGAACTTATGGAGCAACGTCGTGAACAAATACGTCGTACATTTTTCACAGATTGGTTGATACGTCAAAGGAAGAAAGAACGTCAGACGACTGTGGAGATAATGGATGAACGTAATGAAATGCTCCAACAATTAGCTCCCATGCTTGGTAGATTACAGACTGAGTTTATGGGTCCTACGATTAGACGTTCAATTAGACTTTTAGATCGAGCGGGTCGTTTGGTTCCACCACCGCCAGAACTTGAGGGTGCGAAGATAGACATCATTTATACTTCTCCGGCGGCTAAAGCTCAGATGAGTGGTAAAGCTACTGTGATGCAGGCCTATGTTCAAGATATTGCTAGTCTCGCACAGATAGATCCTACAGCGCTTGATGGTATTGATTTTGACGCCATGGCAAAGGAACTTGGTAAATTAAGAGATGTTTCACAAACCATTATGAGATCTGATGAACAGATCATGCAATTACGTGAGCAGCGTCAGATGAAAGAACAGCAGCAAGAATTGCTTACCGGTGGTGTTGAGGCAGCTAAAGCAACTAAGGATTTCGCAATGGCTGAGAAAGCATTAGGTGGTAGTAGATAGAAAGGAGAGAGGTGAATCGCAGGTCAAGGAGAGAGGACTACTTGGCCGTGTTTGATAATCCGCAAGGGAAGCGGGTTCTTAAGCACTTATGTCGAGTGGGGTACGTGGATAAATCAACATTTGTTTCTGGAGATCCTCATCAGACAAGTCTGAATGAGGGAATGAGGAGAATAGTGTTGTCAATTCTTAAACTTATAAATACAGAACCTCAGGAAATACTTGAGGAGGAGGAGTAGAATGAACTGGTTAGAACTACTATTAACAGTATTCCCTATTATGGGGTTTCAACTCGGATTCGCTGACGGAGATGGAGGAGATGATAGCAAAGGGAGCAATGAGACGCAAGAACCAGAAGCTTGGAGAACACAAATACCTGAAGCTATTCGTGGTGAGAAGGTGTTTGAAAATGTTCAAGGTGTCGGAGATATGGCAACACAGTTTCTTAATTCTCAGAAACTTGTAGGTGTCGATCGTATAGCTAAGCCTCAGGAGAACTGGACTGCTGAGCAGTGGGGTGAATTCCACGAATCAGCTGGTCGACCCAAGTCAGCCGCTGATTATCCGAAATTATCTGATGAGCAGGCTAAGGGGATCACACTTGATGAATCTTCTCTTTCTGCGGCTAATGGGAGACTTCATGAGCTGGGCTTAAGCACTGCCCAAGCAACAGGTGTTATGGGGCTATATCATGAGACCCTGGCAGGATTATCAGAAGCGGAAGAAGAAGCTGCCAGGACGGAACAAGCGGTTTCTGTTACTAGACTTAAGGATATGTTCAAGGAGGATTTCGATTCTAATATCAGTATTGCTAGATCAGTTATCAGTAAATTTGGTAATGAGGAATTTGGAACTTTTTTAGATGAAAGTCGATTGGGAGATAACCCTGCTTTTGTCGAGGCAATGGTTAAGATTGGTAAGTCAATGCTTGAAGATACTGCTCAAGGTAGTGGCGGTGGAAATCTTGATATTAGTAGCGAGGCTTCAGCTAAAGAAGAAATTGCTACTTTAAGACTTGATACTGAATTCATGATTAAACTTAATAATAGAGATGTTGCTGGCCATACTGAGGCAGTAGCTCGTTGGACAGAGCTCCATAGGAAGAGCTACCCAGGTGTGCAGGAAGATCAAGGTTAATTTTCCTGTTTACTTGCACTATATGATATGATACTATCGATTTGTTGGGCAGCTAGGTCACTAGTCCAGCTCACGCGGTGAATCCGTCGCCTGACCCACGTGAGGGTCAAGGTTGAGTCCGCAAGACGGGCAGCTCTTCCAAGTGTGTTCTTGATTGAGTAACTAAGGAGATTCTCGCATGTCCTTTCAAGTAGAAACCGCTCTGGTACAAGCGTATAAGAGCAACATCGAGATTCAATTCCAGCAGAAGGGATCCCGCCTCCGTGATACAGTGATGGTGGAACCCCAGAACGCTGAATTTGAATTCTACGATCGTATTACCCAGACAGAGGCTGTTGAGGTCACGAGTCGCCACGGCGATACTCCTCTGATTTCCACTCCTCATGATCGTCGGAGAATTTCGACGGCTGATTATGACTGGGCTGATATGATCGATCGTCGTGATCGTATTCGTATGTTGGCAGATCCAACATCGTCTTATTCTATAAACGCCATATATGCTCTCGGTAGAAAAGTTGATGATGTAATCATCGCTGCTGCCGTAGGTTCGGCGTCAACAGGTAAGACTGGTAGCACAACTGTTACTTTCCCAGCAGGTCAGACGATTGCTGTGAATTATGTAGAAAGTGGTGTTGCAGCGGATTCCAATCTGACGATTGGTAAACTTCGTCGTGCACAGTTCCTAATGCTGAGCCAAGAAGTTGTAAGTGAAGCAGATGAAGAAGAAATGTTCTGCATCCTTACGGCATCTCAGTTGCAGGGATTGCTTCGCACTACCGAGGTTACAAGTGCAGATTATAATACAGTTCGTGCCCTGGTAAAAGGTGAGATCGATACATTCATGGGATTCAAGTTTAAGCGTACAGAACGTTTAACGAAGACCGGCGATGATCGTTCCGTTCTCTTTTACCCTCGCTCAGCTATTACCCTGGGTCTGGCAGACGAATTAACGGTCGATATCGGACCGCGGCGCGATAAGCGCAATTCAGTTCAAGTGTACGTTACCGGTTCATTCGGTGCCGTTCGCATGTGGGAAGAAAAAGTCATCGAGTGCCTGTGCGACGAAACTACCTAAACGGTAGTTTCTAGTTAGTGCTCTAACTGGAGAGAAATTATGGCTATTACGATTGATCAATACAGCCAGGAGCTGACGACAGTTCGCGCTGAAGGCAACTCGAAACTGGCCCCCAATGTTGATGGTGGTAGAATGCGTATTAAGCATTTCAATCACAACACCAACGACGATGGGGTAAGTGGTGATGCTGACGGTCAGAACATTGCGCTTTGCAAGATTCCTAAGGGTGCTCGCATCCTTGAAGTCTTCCTCGCGTTTGAGGCTATGGGCGGATCTTCCGTTCTGGATCTCGGTCTGGCTGGTACAGATGGTTCCGGTTTCATTGATGAAGCCGATACCGTTGCAGATGACGACGACCTTTTTGCAGCAGCATTAAGTGTTGTGTCAGCCGGTGAAGCAGTTGTGGCAGATACAATTGCTCAGAATTACGCCTACGAAACGGATAAGGAGGTATACCTCGTTGCCACCGTCGAGACAGACGCATGGGACGCGGATAAGGATCTCACAGGCCACGTGGTTTACGTGGTCGACTAACCCCACACCTCCCGCTCCTCAGTGCGGGCGGTCGACCATCGGTTGACCGTCCGCATTTTTTAAGGAGAATTGACGATGGCGCATAGTGATGTTGAGGTTTGTAATGCTGGTTTGATCGCTATAGGCGCCAAGCCAATTATGTCTTTATCAGATAATGTGAAAACGGCTCGTCTCTGTAAGAATCGTTTTGAGCATTGCCGAGACGCTGTACTTAGAATGCACCCATGGAACTGCGCGATTAAACGTGTGGTTCTTTCTCCATTAGTGGGGGCCCCTGCTTTTGGTTTTGACGCTCGATTTCAAATTCCTTCCGATTGTCTTAGGGTTCTTACTGTATCTCCTGAAGATGACGTTGAATATCGAATAGAATCCAATGAGATCCTTGCTGATGAATCATCTTTAGATCTTAAATACATTAGACAAGTAGTCAATTCAGCTGAGCTTGACGAAGGAGCAGCTGAATCTATTGGAGCTTACTTAGCCTGGAAGATAGCTTTCTCTTTAACTGAATCAGCTACTGTGGAACAGATTGCTGAGAAGAATTTCGAAAAAACCTTTAAGCGAGCTAAGACTCATGACGCTCAAGAAGATGACGTTGTAGTTATAGAAACAGATACTTGGATAGGTGCTCGTCAATCTGAACCTATAGGTCGGAGTAACAGATAGTGGGTCAAGCTGATCTAATTCAAACTAACTTTACGTCAGGCGAGTTATCTCCTCTGATGAAAGGACGTGTAGATGTTACTCGTTACTTTAACGGAGTTCAAACTTTAGAGAATTTTATAGTTCGTCCGCAAGGCGGGGCAGATAGAAGAACAGGTTCTATCTTCATTAATGAGACTAAAGATTCTTCTAAAGCTTCTCGTCTACAGGAATTTGAATTCTCTACAGTTCAAACATATATTTTGGAGTTTGGGCATCTTTATATACGTGTATACAAAGATGGTGGTATAGTAGAATCAGCTCCTACAGTTCCAGTAGAAATCGTTTCTCCTTGGGGAGAATTTGCTGTTACTGATTTGTATTTTGCACAATCAGCCGATGTTCTCTATATATGCCATCCGGTTTTTCAGCCCCGTAAATTATCAAGAACAAGCCATACTGACTGGACCCTGTCACTGCTGGAACAGGAAGATGGCCCATACCTGGATTATGATGAAAATGATGTTACGTTAACAGTTGAGTCTATTGTAGATCGAATGACTATAACTTCTTCTCTGGCTGAATTTGTTGCTGGAGATGTTGGTGATATTCTTGAATACAAGTTAGATGGTGAGAGAACGATAGGACAGGTTAAAACATTTGTATCTACAACTGAAATTACTATAGAACCTTTTGATAATGTAATTGCGGCCTTTGAAAAAGAAGTAACATTAGAAGAGAAAGATGGTTCTACTATTACAGCGTCACATGCTGTATTTCATAGAGGCAATGTTGGCAGTTATGTAAAACTTGTAGGAGATGATGCCTCTCTTGATGATACTTGGAGGAGAATTACAGGATATGATGGGCAGGATAGGGATCAAGTAGAAGTAGGTAGTGCCCTTACAATGGTTGATACTGATCCAACATACGGAAACTTAACCCATAAGAATAGAGTCGTAACCGCCACAATTTTAGCGTCTTCAGCTATTTTTACTTCTGATGACGTTGGAAGACATTTACGATTAACTTTTGATACAGAACAAATATGGGCAGATATTACCGCATTTACAAATACTACCGAAGTAGATGTTACTCTTTCACGTAATCTTCCTTTGAAAACCAATGATTCTAGTGAATACCTGAATGATGGAATGACCCAGCAATGGAGATTTGGTGCTTGGTCTGAAACTACTGGTTGGCCTTCTATTGTAACGTTTCATGAAGAACGATTAGTATTTGCCAATACCCCTGTTAATAAGCCCCAGACAATTTGGATGAGTCAAGCTGCTAATTATGAAAGTTTTGCCCCATCAGAAGAGGATTCTACAGTTGTTGATAGCAACGCTGTAACATATACAATTGCATCTAATAAAGTTAACTATGTTCAATGGATGAATTCTGGCCCCGTACTTTTGATAGGTACAATAGGATCTGAATGGTTGGCTAAAGCTTCTACGGTAAATGAACCTATCACACCCACTAATTTAAATATTCGTCAGCAATCGACACATGGGGCTACATTTATTAAACCTGAAAGAGTTGCAAGTGCAGTATTGTTTCTTCAGCGGTCTAAAAATCTTCTTAGGGAATTAGTGTACGATTTTGAGATAGATTCTTATATCGCTCATGATCTCAACATTGTAAGTGAGCATATACTTCGAGATGGGCAGGGAGCCACTGATATGGCATATCAGCAAACCCCTAATAGTATTTTATGGATTACTAGAGCAGATGGACAATTAGTCGGAGTTACCTATGTTAAGGAACAAGAGGTCGTTGCCTGGCATCGTCATATTCTCGGTGGTTCTTTTGGCGCTAGTAATGCTGTGGTAGAAAGCATCGCTGCTGTGCCTGCAAGTGATGATGCAGCCCATGTTCTATATATGATCGTTAAGAGAACTATTAATGGTGTAACTAAGCGTTATGTCGAATACCTCTCACCTAGTTTTGATCCGCTAGCTTCTACAGATAAAGATGATATGAGATATATGGATAGCTTGCTCAGTTATGATGGTGTAGCGGTTTCTACTCTTACAGGACTTGATCATCTTGAAGGAGAAACAGTTTCAATTGTTGGAGATCAAACTATTCTTCCTGATGCTGTTGTTTCTGGGGGATCTATAACTCTTGCTAATCCTATATCTAAAGCTCATGTTGGATTAGCGTATACCTCTTTACTTAAAACAATGCCTCCTGAGGGAGGTGGAAATGCTGGAACAGCTCAAGGAAAAATTAAAAGAATTAGCCATGTCACTTTCAGATTACTTAATTCTATTGGCTTTAGTTATGGCGTTGATAGCTCTGATCTTACATTGCATTCCATGAGATCATCTGATGATGATATGGATGTTTCTCCAGATCTATTTACAGGAGATATACGAATAGAACTAGACCAAGATTATGAACGCGATGGTTCTTATTTCGTTGCTCAAGATCAAGCATACCCACTAACTATTATAGCTTTAATGCCTGAACTGGTGGCACATTGAAAATAGTAGAAACAGAATTATGGCATCTTAAATACCTTGAGGATAGGTATCCTGAGACTGGCTTTGGAAGCTTGGATAAGGCCTGCTTAACAAGTATAGCTTATACAGGGTTTATTGACGAAGAGCCTATAGGTATGGCAGGTATCATGACGATGTGGCCGGGAGTAGGAGAAGCGTGGGCATTGATTACTGACCAAGCCAGAGGACAAGCCCTGTCGATGCACCGTGCAGTTTACCGGATTATGAATGATTCTAATACTTGGGATGAATTTCATAGAGTACAATGTGTAGTTCTTGTGGGAGATTCTAAAGCCTTGCATTGGGCAGAACATTTAGGATTCAAGGCTGAAGGTCTTCTATCTGATTACGATTCCAATAAAGTATCTTATATAAGAATGGCGAGGTTGCGAAATGGCTGTAGCATTTAGTGTAGGCACATTCCTAACTGCCTCAGCAGCGTTTGCAAGTGCGGCAATCGGTTATGCCAACGCCTCTAGCATGGCTGATCAAGCCCAGGCTACTGCTGAGTGGAACGCAGCTATGCAGCGAATGCAAGCTGAGAACTCGGCGCGACTTGCTCAAGCTGTAGGAGAAGGTCAAGCTGCTAATATAAAGGTGACGGCTGATTATCAAGCGGCAGTTGCTAAGAACAATGCTATTCTGGCTAAAAATGATGCTATAATCGCCACACAATCAGCACAACTTGCTAGAGATAATTCTGTTTATAGCGCCGATAGATTGAGAAAAAGAAACCGTTTATTGAGAGGAGCTCAAATTGCAAAAGCAGGCGCTGCCAGTGTTACAATATCAGGAAGTGTGGCTGATGTCGTATTTGATTCTGCTCTTGAAGGGGAATTAAATGTTCTTAATGAATTATATATAGGCGGCATACAAGCAACTAGCGCAGCTAATAGAGCAAGAGGTCTTCAGTATCAATCAGATTTCTATGATCATAGTTCAGAGGTTATTTTGCAAACCGGTATAAATAATGCTAATTCGGCACTTTGGGAAGGGGAGACAGGGGCGTTAACTTCTTTATGGTCTGGTCAGGCAAGAAGCAATATTGCTTTGTATACTGGTAGAGCTCGTAGTTCCTATTATACTGGTGAAGCACGAGGATCGTTAGTTTCTGGTGGATTACGATTTGGAGCAAGTTTCTTCCCCGAGGAGTAGTATAATGGCAAAGTTTCCAACACTTCTTAGACAGGCAGCAAGCTCAACTGCTCTTCAAGGCGGAAGTGGAAGAGTATCCCCAGTATCAACAGCTATTTCAACCCCTAGAGCATCAGTTCCAAGAGCTCCTAATCTTCCAGATGTTGAGGTAGGTGATGGCTTGGGGATAAATTTTGCTCCATTCCTTAAAGATCTTTCGACAGTGGGGGCGAGCCTTCAAAATAGGCTGAAGAAAAGAGAAGATCTTTCAGACATGATGTGGGTGGAAGACCATAGTTCAGAAACTAGAGTTAAGTACCTTGGTCACCTTAAGGCTCTTGGAGAAAATCCAAGCGATGACATAATTGCCAAGCTCGATACCGATTATACCGAATATGTTGGTAAGCTCCTGGAAGACTCTCCTTCTGATAAAGCAACTTATGCACTTACCAGGGATCTTAATTCATTTAGGGAAACTCTATTAGGGGCTAGCTTGGGAATAAAAGCTAGACTTAATGTCCAACGAAATATTACAAGCCTAAATAAAATATTCACCAATGCTTCCGATATTATCTCTAAGGATCCCCGCGCTGAAACCCTAGCCGAGCAGCAGCAGAATCTTATAACACTTGTAAATGCGTCCAGGGGACAGGGAGCAATAGACGAGAAGGTACATAGGTCGTATATAGACAGCATTCATAATTTGTCTGCTGAACTGGCAGAGAACCTTGTGGGAGATGATCCAAGGGCGGCTCAAGGAATCCTCGATGATGCTAAACATCTTTCTCTTCCGGTCAGAACCAGGATACAAAGTAAGATAGATAGAGCACTTAGTACTCTTGGAAATCTTGCAGTCTTCCGCGCCAAACAAGACCTAGAGAATAATAAAGTTTCTATATTAAAAAATGGTAAAGAAGATCCTAACTGGGATATAGCTGATTACGCAGATATAATGACACCAGCAGCTGTTGAAGAAGCTGAAGGAGAGATCCAGACTAATAAAGATTTGTATGCCGCTCAGGAATCTATGAGAGCGCAATCACCCAATGAGATGAATACGATACTAGCTGAGTTTGTAGGAGATGATCGATTATCCTATATGCGTGACGCTATGATACCAAGGCTTACTACTTTTAGAAATAATCAGGAAAAACTTCTTAATACCGACCCATATGCATATACTATGCAGTCCCCCGTAATGGGCAGCCTCGCTAAACAATTTGATAGTATATCTGAGGATAATGAAGCACTTCGCCTAGCAACCATGCAGGAGATGATTGAGACAAGCTACGGCATACAAAAACATCTTGGTATAAATGATGGAGTTAGGGCTCCTATACCGCTGGATAGAGCTGAAGAGATCGCTGGCTTTCTGAATGGTGCAGATCCGAATGACATAGGCCCCAAGTTAAGAGAGGTAATGACATTGTATGGTGATTATTACCCCGATGTCTTTAGGACACTGGTGGGATTACCTAAAAGTCAACGTATTGACACCTCTATCCACATCACAGCCCTTCATCCAAATGCTATATGGATTAAGGAATTCAATGACGCTATGCGGGTTGATGAATCGGAATATAACTTTAGTAACGATAACAATAACTTATTCGAAGATACGGCTGTAACTCATTCGGATATAGATAATTTTATGCGGGCTTCTGTTGCAGCAGATTCTAGTGAGGATAGAACGTCATATGCATTTGGATTTCAATCCTCTATTATTAAGTACGCAAAATCGTTATACTTTAGGGGCAAAGTAAATTCCCCTGTTAAGGCTATTAATCTAGCAACAGATCGAATTATTAATAGTAAGTATTCATTTGATGAAATAAATGGGCAAGTTTACGCTATACGAAGAGATCTTAGATCCACTGATGGTACCCCTGTTGATCTTGATGACAGTGACTTTAATAAGATAAACGCATTCTTAGAGCAGAAGATAAAATCTGGTTCCTTGGGGCTACAACTAGATGATTTAGATCTATCTAACTTTTATTCAACGTTCACAATGGGCGACGAAGCTAAACTTAGAGAAGTAAGTAACGCCTTAAGAAGAAACACTTTTTGGGTTACTACAGAAGATGATCAATCAGCTAGGCTTTATCTCAAAGGACGAGATGATACGTCAGATCCCGTTAGATACAAAGATCAAACTCTTGTCGAATTCAATTTTTCAGAGATTCCTGCACTATATGATCTTGACCGGCACAAAGGACGAGCTCGTCGTGGCGGTCGACCTATACGAGATAATCTTGGGACGGAGGGGGAAACACGGTCTTCTCTTGGAGCCCCTGATTCTGCTAAGAGACTAGTTGAGTCCTTACCGAACGACGCTGTGCCCCTGAATACCCAATCCCCACAAGGTAGTCAGCCATGAGCATAACTTACAGACCAGCTCCAGTGATAAATAAGAACTTTTCTCCAGCACCCGCAGACCCTGGATTATCGACATTCTTGAAGACTAGTGCTGCTAATGCTTTTTATCATATGCCAACTACCGCGTTATATAGAATACATGAGCAAAGATTAGCTGATACTTCTTCTGATAACTTTTTTATGAATCTTATTGGGGGAGGAAAAGAAAATAAAGGTCGTCTTCTTTCTGCAGATGAGGCTAATGAAAGGTTTGGAGTCGGTGAGTTTCTTAGTTTTGATGAAGACATCAATGAATATGAGGCTGCTTTGCTGCGTGATCGCAAAATCGCCGAATTAGAGCGTATGCGCATTATCCAGCAGGGATCCACTACCGTGGGGCGAAAATTCGCTGGGTTGGGCGCAGGTCTGGCTGCAACGATAGTGGATCCCATTAATTTAGGAACCATGTTCATACCTATAGTCGGGCAAGCCAAATATGCGAGGATGACTCAGCAATTTGGTGGTTCAGTAACCAAAGCTCGATTAGCTAGAGGAGCCATTGAAGGTTTTGTTGGCAATGCTATGGTAGAACCTGTAGTATTAATAGCCGCTAGTATGGATCAAGCTGAGTATAATTATGTCGATAGTGCAATTAACTTAGGATTTGGAGCCATAGCAGGATCAGGATTGCATGCAGGTCTTGGTAAAGTAGGCGATCTTATCCAAAGCAGAGCTCTTAATACACAGTTCGCGAGGATCAAAAAAACTTTGGATGAGCTAGACCCTGATGAAGCAGATGCCATGGTTCGTGCGGCAATAGCAGATGTTATGGATGATAAGCCCATGGCATCTCCTTCAGAAGTATTCGAAGCCACTCTTAATGAGATTGAGGCAAGAGCCAAATTTGATGTTGAAGAAGCCAGGGCTGAATCATTAAGGGAATTGGGATTCGATAAAAATGCTCCTAAAACTTTTAAATTCTATTCTGAAGATACCGGGATTCATGATCCTCAACCTAATGAGCCCTGGTTTCATGCTCGAGCTGCTGGAGGAAACATGGTCTTTTCAAAGAATAGGCCAGCTTTCTTTTCCAGATCTATGACAATTCCTCGAAAAGTTGCTTCTATTAAATCTTTAATGCACGGTATCGGAGATGAGCCAGAGATATTCGTTGCTAATCTTAAAATGGAAAATCCGGCTGGTTTACTCGATCTTCAGAATGTTATCAATACTATGGATAGGGCAACTCTTAATCAAGAGCTCATTGACAATATTCCTAAAGAAAATATCAGAGCCCTGGGACTCGATGAAGGCAGACTTGATATTGAAGTACCGTTAGCTGATACCTTATTTTCTCCCACTGTTAGAAAAAGGCTTGAAGAGCAAGGATTTGATTCTTATTTTGGTCCTCTTATTGGCCATACATTGTACCCTGTATATGATCTTGACTGGCACAAAGCTACGTCTCAACGGGATAATGTACTTGCTGTCGTATTTAACCCTGAACAAATTAAATCTCCTGGAGTTAGGTCTAAGCAGTTAAAAGGTAAGGGCCATATTGAGACGTGGATTCGTAAAGTTCTTAATAGGGGTGAGACTCCAGCAGGCCCCGGAACATCTGGTAATCTTGCGGGTCCTCAACTTGGGGGCGGGAGAGTTGGACAATTTGCAGACGATCTTCCCGAGATTATTGATACAATTAAGGACAAGTTTGATCAACCAGTTATAGAAGCAAGAACTGGTGGCGGGGTAGAATCTCTTGTTCTCATTACAGAAGATTTCGTCATTAAGCTTTCACATAGCTCGGAAATGTTTAAGCGGGAAATGGGTACACTTACCCCTGACATGCTGTTTGCCAAGAAAATAGGACGTACTTACGTAACTATTGAAGAGTCGGTAGTTCCCCTTGCTGATGCACATAATCCGTTTGATAAGCTTAATGCCATGTGGCAGAATAAGGTTAGGGCTGATCTTCCTTCTGATGCTGATCTTCATTCTAATGCTAGTCAACGTGGGGCGATGCACAATACTCTTGAAAAGGAACTTGAACTAAAGAGAGTTGAACTTGGTCTTGAACAACCTCGATTTCATCATTTCGATGCTAAGAGCGATAATATTGGCGTAACCAGAGATGGTGATCTTGTCCTGCATGATCGAGGTGGATTACCTGACGACCTGAGACTTAGAGAAGATTTTACTAAGGATATTCTTCCTAATAGAGGATCTGACGGCATCTTCTTTGATACTGTTAATAATCTTAAACGATCTGTTGATGATAGAGTAAAGCATCTTCGTAAATCTGTTATTCAGAATTTGATAGCTAAGAAACGTCGTGAATTCAAGAAAGCTCAAATAGCTGAAGCACGTCGTCAAATGAAGCGGATGGAAGATCCCACTCAGCTTATTAAGGCTGATGACGGTCCAGATCAAATAGCGGCTGCTATTAAAGAACAGATCCAAGATTTTCTACCCACGAGACTTAAGTCCCTGGCAGATGAGATAGCAAATCTTCCAATTAAGGATTCTGACGGTAAGCCTACTTTTGGCCCTGGCATAAAGTACAGCGAGATCCTAGATAGGGTTAACGCGAAAACTAAATCAAAGCTTCTCGATGCATTAAATGATGGAATTAAAGCAAAGATAATTCCTGAAGGACCAGTTGAAGGAGCTGCTGGAGTCTCAACAGTAATAGAGCAGTTCGATGAGTACTTTCCTATCATCTTAAAAAGATTTATCGGTGAAGAGGGTGGAGGGGCAGACTTACAAGGAGCTGGTGTTGATCTTGAAAGAAGAGTGAGAATCACAGAGGAAGGTAACATTGAGATTATACCTGATCGAGAAGTTAGTGTTGATGAAGCCGTCAATGATTTCATAAACAATCTTACTGAGGAAGAGAGAAGACTTGTGGGTCCGATCTTAGATGATCTTGATAGATTCGACGCTGATGAATTAGGAATCAATGCAGCAATCGATTGCATCATAAGGAGCATGACATAATGGCTAAGAAGGCAGATCCTTGTATCGACGCTATCCGACAAGCGGGTGGTGATAAGATTACTGTAGCTCAGGCTCAGGAAATCATTGACGATATTATGAATCGAGCTGACCGTATTGATATGGCGAAAATGGGCAATGTTGAAAATAAGATCAAGGAAATTGGTAGTAGCATTCTTGATCAAAACAAAATTTCTAAAGAGATCCAGAAACGCAATGCCATTTTAATCGTAACGGCACAACGTCGTATCAGAGATTATGTCAGTAGGTTTCCTACCGCAGGCGAGGGTTTACAGGCATTTAATGAAGGTGCTACTGGTAGAGCGAGAACAACCCGTGGCGCGAGACTCTCGGTAGATAGTCAAGTAATTGCCCTAAAACATAAGTTTACTGGTGATTTCCTCAATGAATTAGAAACTGCTGGACTTGTCGGAGACTTCGTATCCAATAGACTGGAAAGAGAGATCTTCCAAGAGCTGTGGCATATCAACGATCCAAATGCACATAACCCTTCAGGAAATAAGAATGCCAAACAGCTAGCTCAGATAATCCGTAGACTTCAGAATGAAATGGTAGATAGGGAAAACAGGGCTGGGGCCTATATAGGAAGACTCGACAACTACGTAATCAGACAGACCCACGATGCTACTGCTATTCGTAAAGCTGGTGGTATGGGTATGGGTAGAGGATCTAATGAGGCGTCATTCCAGGCGTGGAAGGAGTTTATCACGCCCCTGCTTGACGAAGAACTCACATTTAAAGACATGGTCCCTGAGGAGTTTTTAAGGGAAGCTCATCGTGGAATAATCACTGGGGTTCATCATCGTAGTCCTATATCAGCAGGTCAAGAATTCGTACCAACAGGATCACTAGCTAGAAAGATAAGTCAACGAAGAGTTCTTCATTTTAAGGATGCTGATTCCTCGTTTGCTTACAACTCCCGATTTGGAGCAAGGAATCTTCGTGACGGAGTAATCGGTGATATTAAGAGGTCTTCACATGCAATTGGGTTACTCGAAAACTATGGTCCAAATCCCGAGAACACATTTAGAGCTCTCGTCGATGAGTTTAAGCAAGTCGCAAGAACATTACCTGATGATCGAGAACAGCTCTTACGTCTCGACAGCCCTAATCTTCAGGCATCCTTCGACGAAATTATGGGTCGTCACGATATACCTCATAATATGACCTTACATAGAGTAACACGTGCATTAAGAGATTGGCAAACCCTGTCAAAGCTTGGTGGTGTTACGTTGTCTGCTATTCCAGATAAAGCTTTCTTTCATATGGCAGGGACTTATCAGGGTATGAAGAGTTTGGATATATGGAGAGAACAGTTAGGCATCTTTATTCCTAAAACTGCTGAAGAAAAGGAAATAATCAGGGCAATGGGAGCTGGTATAGATGCTTTCCTTGGAGAAGTTGCAACTAGATTTACTGCCACTGAAAAAGTCGGTGGAACTATGTTCAAGCTCCAACAGAACTTGTTTAAGCTTAACGTAATGAATTGGTGGAATGATGTTCATAAAGGAGCATTTGCTAAACTTACTGCTATCACTCTCGGAGAACATGGTAAGTTTGATCATGGGCAGCTCAATGATGATTTAAGGAATTTGTTAAACATCTATGATATTAACGCCCCAGATTGGAACTTGCTCAGATCTCATACATACGACGTAGGTGGTAGAACGTACTTGACACCTGATCGTGTCAATGAAATTCCAGAAAGTCGTATAATATCTGAGCTTGAGACAAGGGGCATTGGAGTTTCAGATGGTAACATTCGTAGATTTAGAGATCAGTTGGAAACGAAACTTAGAGCTCTCATATCCGATCAAGTGGATGATGCAATTCCAACTCCAGGTGGACGTGAGAGGAGACTCTCATATTGGAATACGGAACCAGGCACTGCAAGAGGAGCTGCTGCTAGATTACTTATGCACTTCAAGAGCTTTCCCATTACTGTGTGGGAAAGAGCCGTCAAGCGTGAAGTTTATGGTCATGGTTCCAAATCAGTTAAACAATGGCTGTTAAGTGATCGTAAAGGAAACTTTAGAATGCTTCAACTTATCGCTCTTACAACGATAGGTGGATATATTTCTATGAGCATTAAGGATGCTTTAAGAGGTAGGAAACCACGAAGATTGAAGAACGATGATGGCAGTTTCAACGCTGATGTAGTTCTAGCTGCCATGAAACGTGGCGGTGGGTTAGGAATCTATGGAGATTTCTTGTTTACGGAATATGATAGAAGTTATAGTAGCGTAGTAAATGTAATGGCAGGACCCGTTGTAGGAACTGCTTCAGAGGTAATAGGAACTGCTTCTCAAGGTATAAGGGGTAAAGATATTACCAGACCCGCGGAAAAATTGGCCCTGGGTAACACTCCGTTTATTAATTTGTTTTACATTAGACCAGTCTTAGATTATCTTATACTCTGGAATATTGAAGAAATGCTAAATCCAGGGTCATTAACAAGAATGGAAAAATCAGTTGAAAAGCATAATCATCAAGGTTTTCTTGTTCGCCCATCGGAGGTCGTAAGATGACGTTAGCATCTACAGCAGCTCGTATTCAATATTCACCAAATGGATCAACAACCATTTTTTCATTCCCGTATCTGTTTCTAGTTGAAGCTCATTTAGTTGTAACTATTACAACAGCTGCTGGTGTAGATACTATTCAAACTATTGCTACTCAATATACTACCACAGGAGAAGGATTACAAGTAGGTGGAACTGTTATTATGTTAACGCCTCCTGCATCAGGGACTACTCTTACTATTAAACGTATAGTTCCTATTACTCAACTTACAGATTACATTGCTAATGATTCTTTCCCAGCTGAGACTCACGAAGAAGCTCTTGACAAACTTACTATGATTGCTCAGTTCCATCAAGAGTCTCTTGATCGAGCAATTGTTTTTCCTGACACTGAACCAGCTGCTACTGTAAATGAACTTAGTAACGCTATTAATCGGGCAAGCACGCTTTTCTCTTTCGGTGCGTCTGGAGAAATCACATATACAACTATCGCCTCGCTCATATCAAGCATAGATATATCTGCTGGAACGAGCATCGTATTGGGTACTCCAGGCGGTACCGTTAATGCTCGTACGATTACCGTTAATGTGGATAGTACAGGGGTCTTCTACAAAGTTCGATGCTGGTTCGTTGCGAATACCGTCACCACTCCTACACTTACCCCATCTCTCGATCCTCCTGATCAGCATCTCGGTGGAACTATAGAAGAGATGACGGATACGAACGGAGATGCGACGATCACTATTAACCACCTCGGCAGTTCTAAATCCTGGCGTTTATGCATTGAAGTAGCTGGAGTCGTTTTACTCAGTGATTCATTCTCAATGGGAAGCTAATATGAAGAAACTACTCTATCTACTTCTTTTAATCGCGACACCGGTATTTGGTCGAATCGTTAAGCCACATGACTTTGGTCCGCTAAACTCTGAGACCCTGGCAACTGTTATCAATCTTATCGGATCTAACGAGGCTCAAATCGAGATCTCAGCTGGCCAGTATCTGATGTATACCAACCTCATGTTCCCTACTAATATGCATGTGGTTGTTAGTCCAGGGGCAGGATTTTTAGTTACCAACAAAGTAGTTCTTACTTTCAATGGCAGCTTATCTGCAGGACCTTACAGAATATTCGAGGGATATGGAATAGTTACAGGGGCTGCTTATATAGCTGAAACGCATATTCAATGGACTCCGTCGGATATGACGAACTATTTGTTTACATTCCCTCGCAAACAACTGGCCGATGTGGTTACCAGTGATGAGATTGCAAACGCAACGATTACAAGCAATCAGATCGCAAGGCTAACGATAAGCACGAACAATCTTGCGGAAAACTTGTTCACTCGCCTGATTCCTGTGGGAACGATTTTGCCTTTTGGTGGTTTAGACAGTAAACAACCAGTCGGGTTCCTGATGTGCGACGGTTCGGCCTACACATCGGCAGCGTACCCAGCCCTGTTTAACGTGATCGGAACGGGTTGGGGAGACGGATCGACGCTGGGATCCGGCCAATTCAACGTACCCGATTTGCGAGGAACCTTTCTGCGTGGAGACAATGATATGTATGATCTGAGGGTAGGGCATTGGGCTGATGCTACCGCTGCTTTCGCGGCCGACGACTATTCCGACCCGGATACTCACGGAGCATGGCGAGTGGCTCGTCATGCTGGTGGTGGAACGGGGCTAGAAGTTGGTAGCTTTCAGATGTCTACATTTGAGAATCATACTCATGTAATTCAGAGTACTGTGAGTGGCGAGGGAACTTCGATCCCCCATATGAATGTGGTGCATGAGGATGCCAATTCGGTAAATAACACTGAAAATACACAAACATATGAAACTGGCCAAGACGAATCTAGACCAGTAAACGCAAGCGTGAAATTCATAATAAAGTATTAATCATGAAAAAAATCTATGGCCTATTCGTCCTTTTCTTGTTGATGTTGCCGAGCGTGTCTAAGGGAGATCTTTGGTATTCGATTTCGTCGTCAAACAACGAGTACGTTGCAATATATCATAATACCGGGGCGCGAGATTACACTGCCAGTAATGCCTTTATTAATATTCAGTCGAATTATCTAAAGATGTCTTCTAATACAAATTATCCGTGGGCAGAACGGAGTACCTTTGAAAAGGAGATGATTGATTTGCCGATTGAGTTGCGTACCTGGACAGGGGTTCATTGGACCAATTCCGGTGACAAGAGCCTCTATGACCGGGACGAAGAATCCGAGGATGCACCACGATTGAAGTCAGCGGAAAACGATTTAATTGCTCATATGGTTGTTCACGCAAGCGGGTTTAATACGAATACTGATGTCTATGTGAGTGAAACTCAGGTTAAAACGTATGTCGATAATATATATAAAATTAGCAGTTACACACAAAGGGTGACGGAACTACAGAAAGCATCTGGGTATATGTCCGGCATTAAGCTTACCACAGGAGACTATGGCGATGGTTGGTATGACAACGTTAGTTGGCACACGAATCATCCGACGTGGCCTTAAGAACATAATGTAATAAGGAGAAATATGAAGAAAATAGTAGCACTACTCGTATTATTGCCCATGCTTTGCCTTGCAGATGGGGCACGTACATTCTCAGTAACTAATTCATCTGAATTAGTATGCGCTGACAGATCACGGTTCTATTTCAATGAACCTAATTGGGTAACATCAACTGCATACGTTAATGGTAATACTGTTACCAATGCTGGCAGTCACTATATGGCTCTCAGTGCGGGAACCTCAGGAGCTACAGCACCTACACACAACTCAGGTGCTGTTTCCGATGGCACTGTTGACTGGCTTTATATTCCTATGGGGGCAGAAACAAAACCTCTGTATCGTGAAGATATTGTTTTTATAGTGATGTCAGGTGGGCCGGTTTCATTTAATGTAGGTACAACCGCAGTTCTAAACACCGGTATAACTCTCCCTACCGTCAATTCGTCTTGGTCCCCTGGCAATGTTCCTCAGGAAGAGATTCATGTCATTGACGGTAATATTGGCTCTGTTATATCAGTATATGAAAGGTCACGTAACTAATGAATGGACTACTTCTTCTCTTGCTCGTCGGACAGGTCTCCATTGGCGGTAGTATCCAGGTTCCTGGTGGTGCAAGTCTGGTTCCAGCATTCACGAACATGAACCAATCCACGCTGCTGCTGAACGACCTTGCACCCGCCG
>Ga0208030_1000613_pt1 | contig 23820 bp, 39 predicted proteins | sample MalvirDeepMed_M9_FD_184246 | JGI IMG/M metagenome (GOLD analysis project Ga0208030, IMG submission 184246) | Marine viral communities from the Global Malaspina Expedition - Malaspina viral metaG DeepMed_M9 (SPAdes) (version 2) | ecosystem: Environmental > Aquatic > Marine > Oceanic | place...
GTGCTGGAGCAGGGGCTGGAGCTGGAGCTGGAGCAGGGGCGGGTGCTGCCACGGCTGCGGGATTGGCGGCGCTGGGCGCAGCAGGGGTGGGCATGTTGGCCTGCTTAAACGCCGCAGAGCGCGTATATTCCTGCGCCCGCTCAGGGAAAAGGCGTTGGAACTCAGAAAACGACATGCCGCCGAAGCCGGGATCACGCGCACCAGGGTCGGCGGTGATAGCCTGCGTCAACCCCGTGGTATAGTCACCAAAAGAGCTAGTATTCCAAACGTCGCCTGTATGCTGTAGGGCCTCAAGAGGATTATAGCCCTCAATGCCCGTGAGTTCCGGGGCTTGCAGGGCCTGCTTCAGTGCATCCTCGTCATAGGCACCAAACTGCGCCCCACGCAAGACTCGCTTGAAACGGGGATCTGTTTTATAGTCGAAAGATCCATTAGCCATGATTTACTCCACGCCTACCACCTTGCGCCGCCTCATGCGACCTATCGGCTTGTATTGTAACATTACTCTCCGAAAGGTGAATGGCTCGTCGCTGGCATTGTTTGTGTATTTAAGCTGACTTGTGTTGTCGTAGCCCATTAAATCCGTATCGGCATACAGGGCCTGGTTCTCTCCGCCCAGCTTGGTGGTCCCTATGACAAAGCTGCCAAGGCCCGCCGAAGCCTCGCCCATGATGATAGATTCGGTGACGCCGGTTATCTTGGGTGATTGCTGTAACACCTGGACATCATAGCCGCTGGCCTGCGTGTCGAAGAAATGACGCGCATAGAGCCAGCGCAGCCGCACATCGGCTCCCATTGGGGGAGGAGCGCCCGTCTCAAAAGAGGATGCGATAGCCGAAGAGTCGTCGTTGTTGTTGGTGTCGTGCGTGTATACGGTGCCGTCGAAGCCCCCGGCATGGGGGATCTTATCAACCAGCGCGGAGCAGTCCCGCGCCATGTTGGTATAGGGGCCTGACCAGCAGTTGAGCAGTGTGTTATAGACGATGACATAATTATTCGTCGCCTGCGAGCTTCCGTAGGGTATGAACCACCATACCTCGTTCATCGCGGGGTAATACAGGCCATGCGCGAGGTTGAGCTTGGCGGTGTTGAGGTTGTCCCAGAAGCGCGACCCATCCAGGGCCTTGCTCATCTTTGTTACCTGGTCGCTGCCATCCCACGCATAGAAGCCATCGAGGCGCGGAAAAAGCTGCAGGCCCGCAGGGAGGGCGACGATGCCCCTGCCTGACACGGTGCCCACGGGAGCCCGCCGCGACACTTGATAGGGGACCGTAGCATTGCCGGTAGGGGTGAGGGTGTGTATACCCTGGTCGGTATGCACGGCCAGCGCATTGCCGAGGGGGGCGATGCCAGTGATGTCGTAGTCGAAGTTGTAATAATCCGTTGAGCCCCAGGTGGTGATGTCGCCCGTGGCAGAGCGCCACAGCTGATAGGCTGCCCCGTTGACGTTGCCCATCCATAACCGGTTGTCCCAATAGGCGATATGCTTGCCCTTGGTGAAGCGGGCGTCGTCGTCAAGGGTTCCGGCGTTGGCGGTGCCCCCGGCCCAGGTGATCGAGTCGGTATCGACACCGTTGGTCATCACCAGCGTTGCTCCAGCCAGCGCCCACTCGAACACATTGTCATTGCCTGCTGTTATTGTTACAGATCCAGAGCGATCCGTGCCCGATCCTCCTGTAACATCATAGAATTTGTCACCCGCTATGGCGAAGGTCTTCTCCGTGGCTGCCAGGGTCACCTGACCCACTGCCGTTACTGTGGCATCGCTGTTCAGCGCCGAGCTGTTGAACTTGGCAAAGCCCTTTCGCTTCTCGACCTGCCCCGCCTGCCCTACGCGGCAGTTGGACATCGAAAAGAGAGCTTCGGCCCCCAAGTCCTCGGTGGGAAGGTCGTAGCGAACCCCCTTCTGCCAGGGTCCATATTGCACAGAGTTTGCGGTTATAGGCATCAGGTGAGGCTTCCCTCTGCGGGCTGGAAGTTGAACGTGCCGGAGTCGAGGTCGTCCCTGCGGCGCATACGGAAGATGCGATTGCCCTCGACATGCCTGTTCTGCGCCAGCCCCCGCTGTATGATGCGCTCCATCTCAGCCTTATCGACCATAGACCCCTGGTCGTCGCCCTTCTCTTGCTTGTAGAGGGCGCTTATGCCAAAGGCCGCTGCGGGCTGTATGATAGGATGGAAGTAAGGATCCAGCGAGTCGCCGTCGTTGTCCGAGTCGAAGTCGGGTATGAAGGCGTAGTACCTGTATTTGATTACGTCGGTGCTGTTGTCGGGCAGCGGGTAGAGCGCCACGGTGACATAGCCGGTGCTGCTGTCTATGCCGTCGATGCTCACGAAGCGAGGGTCGCCCGTAACAGAATGATCCGGGTCGTTGGCATCGAGATCCTGGCTGCTCCATATGATCATAACATGATTCTGGCTGTCGTTGCGGAAGGAGAGGGGCTCCAGGACATCGGAGGCCAGGCTATAGCTCCGCTGGTCCTCCACGCAGGTGAAGTTGCTCTCCTTGAAGAGCCAGAACCACTTGGCGCGGGAGGCGAGGTCTTTGCTGACGAAGTTGAGATAGTCTCTTGCCCCATCCTTGAAGGTCGTGGATGTGGTCGATAACCCAACGCGCCGCAGCGCAATCTGCATCACTTCGAGGTTGGTCAATGTAGATCCGTCCAGCTGCCATCGGCTCTGACTTGCAGCTTGTTAGTGGAGGTATTATACAAGATGAACCCATCCGCGATATTACTGAGCGCATCCCGCTGTGCCGTGGTCATCTGCGGAGCCGCGAGGGCACTCAGCTGCGTTCCATCGCCACGATAACCCGCCGCGTATACGTTGCCGTATACCGTCAGGTCTCCATGAACGGGATCGGCCATGTTACATCGACGCTTCCGAGCTGATCTGATCCAGGTCGAACTCGCTCAAGTTATTGCCGTTGCCTTCGAGCCATCTATTCTGCCAGATCGTCGTAGCCTCTGGGCCTCGATCTTTTATCCTGCTCGGCGGGTCGGGGATGAAGTCGGGCGTATGGGTCACCTCGCCAAAGGCTTTTACGGTGTTACGGACCTGCTGGTTATTAAACTTGTTCCTTTGGGCGCGAGCGTGGGTCTTATTGAGGTCGAGGCGGATGCGGATCTTCTCTTTTACATCCTCGCTCGCTGCGGCGATGACCTCGGCTATCTGGTCGGCGGTAACGCTCGGCGGAGTAGACTCCTGGGGTGCCGGGGGCGCTTCCGCTTCCATTGCTTCAGTCATGTCGGGAGTAGGGGTCTTATTCACGATCTTGCCTTTCAAAAGTAAGCGGGGGAAGGCCAATGGCCCTCCCCCGACATGCTATGCTACCAAGCCCTGCAGGATAACGCCTACATGGCCGGTGTCATCGGACGCAAAGGTGGCCATGCCCACCAGGGGCTCGGTCTCCGCATCCTTGGTCTGCACCGCCCCGGTCACACCATCACTGAGGGTCAAGTTGGCCCCGATGGCTACGGCCCCATCGGACAGGATCGTAGCGACCCCTGCCGTCTGCACCCAACCGTAATAGTTGGCCGTGAAGTTGATAGGCGTAACACCCGAGATGACATAGTCGGTGCCCGCTGTAGCTCCAGTGACGTTATACCACAGGTTGCCTGTAACAGCGACATCGGTAGCCGTTGTTACAGCCACTTCCAATCCATCATACAGCGTAAAAGTGATGGCGTTGCTGGAAGCTGCGGTGTTGCTCTTGATGCGATACTGATAGCCCTCGCCCGCATCGTCGGTGGTGTGAAGATACCCACCGGCATACTGATTCAGGGAGGCGCTACCCACCGTGCCAGAGTCGGTGTAGGTTACAGCGGTTGCACCGGCAGAGGCGGCGGTGAGCTTGCCGTCACTCTCGACGATGGCCGTAGCCGACACGTCCTGCGACACCAGCAAGCCACGGCTGATAGAGCCAGCAGTATAGCAATAGCGGAAGCAGCGGCCATCGGCCAGTTCGAGCTTCTCACCAATGTCATAGCGCGGCGTAGACGACTCATCATAGATGCCCTGGCCTTGCTTGCTGCCAAGGCCTTCGCCACCAATGCGATTGGTGCCGAAGTTGGAGTTGCGAAATGTTGACATTGTTCTCTCCTTCGCTCATGGGCGAGCTTAGAAGCCGCATTGGCTTGCGGCTCGGATTTTAGTCGTTGACGTTGATGACGACACCCTGCCGACGACGATTGTTGGTCGTCAGCTGAAGGCCTACGATAATAAAAGCGACCTTCGCCATTTGATTGGCGGGCTCACGGAATGGCGTCTTAGCAAAGTTCATCCCGTTCTGCATCTTCAACTTCAAGTAGTTGGTGTTGAGGAAATAGATGCGGTTGGAGCCGCAATCCCGATCATACTGCACGGGAATACCACGATACGAAGGCAGTCGTCCATCTACGCCCGGCGAATCCTTGGAGCTAAGGCGCTGATAGCCCGTGCCCTCGAATATCTCCTCATAATCGGCGTATATGCTGTTAGTGGTAAAGATATGGGTAGGCTGTTCATTGCCTTCCGACACCTCGTTCCACAACGAACTCATGCGGATCATGCCCTCGTAGAAATTCGTCCCGGTGATCGTCTTGAAGGACGTATCGCTCGTCGCGTTCTCCGTTTTGTTCTGCCACCAGCTGTTGCCGCTGACAGTGATGCCGCCCAGCGTCGTCGGTGACGACGACGGCGCATTGGCGATGATGTCCTGGAAGCCCAGCGGGGCTTTGCCCGTCTGCGCGGAGTAGATCGAGCTGTTGATCTGATCGCGCAGGGTGAGCATCGACTGCTGTGTCTTGGCTTCGAGCAGCTTCATCGCCGCATCCGTCTTCCGGTTCTCCATCTCTTCGATATGATTAATCGTGATGGGGCAACTGGCGTAACGGAACGGGTAGAAAGCCGCCGTGATACCATCGACAGCATCCGTATTCAGCACATCGTAGCCACTGAAGTACTCGGCAGAGTTACCCGAATAAAGAATATCTTCCTGGATCTCTTTGCCGCCATTTTCCATTTCCAGGGATCCGCTCGAACGAAAAGCCTCCAACGTCGGGTACGAGTCGAAGAAGTTGTCTGTCAACGTCTTGCGCTTCGCCCGCATGGTCAGCGTCCACGCAGCATCCCAGGTTTCAGTAGTGCTGGTACTAGCCACGGTTATTTCTCCTTGTTACATTTATTCAAATCCAAGGCCCTGTAACTTGGACAAGACCTCGTTGTCGGTTAATGCCGATCCGTCTTCGGAGGCGTTGACCGATGCGTTGGCCCGCACTGCATTTTTGGCTCCCCTGCGCGTCTGCTTGTTGGCGTCCCGCAGGGCATTAGCATTGCTGGCTGTAACACCAGCCACCTTCTCATAGGCCTCTTTTACGGTGTAGGGCTTGCTCGTATTGGGGTTGAGATGAGGATTCCCTCTACTGTCGTTGGACATGAGACGAAGCATCTCAGGGGTCCACTTAGGATTTCTCACATCTTCCCCGTGGGCTTCTACAGCTTCGGCCACTGCCGTGTTCGAGCGGGACACGGCCTGCTGCCGAATATGGGTGTTTATGCTCGGCAGCGCCGCCTCGCTTTTCTGGATGCGCTGTAACAGATCGTTATAGCGACCTTCCAGTTGAGCAAACTGCTGCTGGGTGCGCTGCTCTACATAGAAGTCCATAAAGTCCATCGCCTTATTTTCTTCTTCTGTAGACTGCGCCCGCAGCTGTGTAACCGCATCCATCTCCTGCTGCGGTGCGGCTACGGCCTGCACTCGATCCGCCCATTCGCCCTGCGTCCTGCGTAACTCGACCTCCCGAGCCTCTTGAGAGCGCCTCTGGTCGGCCAGGTCTTGCATTTTGCGCGTATAGTCGGCCTGCTGGTTTTTCACCGCCTTCAAGACGGGCTGGTACTGATCCGGCACCGTAGACGGGTCCACTCGGGCCCAATCCACCGTGTCGGGGTTGAACGCCTCGGCATTGCTCGACTCAGAGTGTCCACTTCCATCCGCAGAGGATCCAGCAGGAGTATCTTCGGGGAAAAGCTCTACGGCAGTGCTGTCCGCAGTCTCTCCCGAGGATTCCGCTGAAGTGTTCTCATTGGGCGAAATGGAGTCCAAATCCAGAATAGCTTCGGACATGGTTTATTCCTCCAGTTGCTGTTGGGCGGCGGCAACGGCCTCGGCGGGGGTTCCACCATACGACCATACCGGCCCTTCAGCCTTGGTTTCAGTGACTTCCGACGCTATGTGGCAGCGCGATCCTCCCACGGGGTCGGCAGACTCGATGACCTTATATTTCTTTAACAGGGCCTGCTTATGACTATAGTCCTTCACTACGCACCCAAAGCCTTCGTGCCACTTGCCATACATGCCCGAGTGGTTTTGATGGAGGAAGTTGCCCCGCGAGAAAAGCATCGTAGCGATGCCGCCGCACTCGGAGCAATATATCTTCCGCCGCACCTCACGATGGCTCCCAAAGGCCACATCCTCATGGAAATGGCCGCATTTGTTACACTCAAAGTCGTGAAATAGCATTTAATTTTGTCCCGGTGCCCGTTGCAGCTGCTGCGACATCTCCTGCGCGTTGGAGCGCACCATAGAGATGATGTTGCCCTCCTCGCCACCCCGCTCGCGCACCTCTTCGGACGAGGGCGCTCCTCCTCCGCCGCGCTGCGCTCCGCCCTGCTCCTTCTGCGCGAGGGCCTGCTGATGCTGCTGTATATGCTGCTGCGCCAGCTGTAACACCTGCTGCTGCTGCTGCGGTAACAACTGCTGCATCTCCGGCAGCGTCTGTATCTGACTATGTATCTTCATGTGAACCTGGTGGTTCTCGTCGGGCGTCACGTTGGGATTCGATCCCCGCAGGAGATAGGCCACGTTCTCCATGCTCGCCAGCTTGGTGGCGTCGGCGTCGGTGGGGGCCAGGTATTTCTCAGGGTCGCTCACCTTGAAGGCTTTGAGCAGTCCCTTTATGGCCTCCATGCGGTTTATCTCAGGCAGTTGTATCGTATAATTAAAAAGGGCCAGGGCATCCTCGCGCTCCAGCTGCTCCGTGATTGGCGAGGTGCTGCCCGCGACCACATCTATCTTGAAGCGCACCCGCAGCATGTCGATGCTCACCGCCTCGTATACGGGGTCGGCCTCGTTGTGCGCCACGTTGATCAAAAACTCTTCAGGGGTGTAGCGGGCGTCGGCCATCATGCGGAGGGTGTTATGGACGGTGACCTTGTAACAATCCGCTACCCGCATCTGCATCCACTCGCGGTTGAGCTGCCCGAAGCTGGCGATGAGGGAGGCCTCGGTGGCGGTGCGCTTGGGGCCGCCCCCCATAGCCATCTGCGACACGTTGAGGGCCTGCTCCTCGTAGGAGCGAGCGTCGTTCTCTATGCCCAGCTGATCCGGGGGCGGGTTACCGAAGTCAAGAGCTTTGAAGGAGGCCTGCGGGTCTTCGACCCATATGATGTCGCCATCGCGTCCCTGCTCCAGGGTCTCACCGATGTCGGCGTTGGCATCACGCTCACGACGAGACCCTAAGACAGTGCGGGAGAAGCGTTTAAGGAGGTCGGCGCGGCGCGAGACGCTCTCGACAATGAGCTTCTGCGTGTCCTCGGCATACGCCATCGGAGGCATCCCATAGAAAGACTCCTGCGTCTGATCGAACTGCAACGCATAGTAGGGGAAGCCGCCGCGTGTGAGATAGCCCCCCTCGGGCTCGAACTCGCCCGTCATCATCGGCTCGCCCGTGAAGGGATCGGGAGCCGTGATGGGCCGCATCGCCAGCATGGGATGGTCTATCTCTTCTATGGGCTCGCGCACCGTCTCGGCAAAGGTTATCCGCTTCTTGTGCATACGGTCATGGATCTCATAGAGGACCGTCATCTTGCCTTGCGACTTGGCCTCGGTGACCGCCTCGTTCTCCTCGCTGACGCCGCTGCTCTCGACATCGTAGAGGAGGGTGTCGGCGCTGCTCTCCTCATCCACGGCTTGTATCTGCCGCCGGTTTTCAAAGCGGGGGTCGTCGCGGACATATTCGAGGGGCACCATCATCTTCTCGATGATATAACGAGCATGGGAGAGCCGGTGGGGCGGCGTCAGCGGGTCGATGAAGACATTAAAGGGGTTGACGCGATGCACATAGGGAAAATCATCCGAGAGGGCGTCATTGACTGTGTAGGGTGCTACGATGTCGTCGTCGCCAGGCGGGTTATAGCCGAACTTAAGCCACCCCACATCGCAGAAGAGCGCATCGAAGATGACCTGCTGCACCTCCGCCTTGGTGTCCATCTGCTCCAGGGCCGCATTGGCTACCCGCTCTAAAATGTCGGCAGCGAACTCCCTGTTGGGTTCCTCGACATGAAAGAAGACATGGGGGTAGTTATAGCTTATGCTGGCGATGATCTGCCGCGAGAGGGGATAGAAGCGCGAGATGCGGATGGTCTTATCCTTGGGCAGCCCCGCCACCTCGAAATCCATCTCATAGGCTTTGAGGAGCCTGCGCCATAGCTTATGGCGAGCCCGCATCCACACCTTGGTGTTTTCAATGGCTCCGCGCCAGAAGTCAACGTCGTTCTTCTTCATCCTTCACCTCGACGCGGGCTTAGGCGTCCCATTGAAGCCATACGAGCTGCTTTTCTTGCGCTTGGAGCCCCTCTTCACCGCCTTGCCGGTCTTCGCGGCCTCTTTTTTGGCGGCGGCCTGACCAGCAGGGGTATAGGAAAAGTGTTTTCCGCCTACCTTGGGCATTATTTGGTCCCTTTGCCCTTTTTCATCAGGTCGGCCTTCGGCCCTACGGGCTTGACGCGCTTGGCCCCCTTGGGCTTGCTGCGCGTAGGCTTGGGGGTGCCATTAAATGATGCCATGCTGTCCGTCCTCATTATGCCTACGGGAAAAAGTTGCCCGTAGGTCGTGGTCAGGCTCATGCCGTATCGTACCGGCCCTTCTTGGGGGTGCCTGCCGCCAGCGAGTCCAGCGCCTGCTGCGCCGTGCCCTCGTAGGCCACCTCGGGAGCGGCGGCGTGGGGTTTGTAACAATGCATCATGGCGTAACGCCATTCATCTGCGGCATGATCCTCGGCGTGGGTGTCGAGGTCTTCGGGGTTGCGCGGCGAGCGGGGCAGCGTCGGCACCGTCCGGCAGAGGGCGTCGTTCCATCCCGCAAAGCAATAGAAACGCTCGTTGATGAGGGCGTCGTTACAAACTCTCCACCCATTTATACGATCATTATTCGCTCTTGTCAACCATAATCCCTTCTCTCCGAACACATCAGCGGGGCTGCGGTTCATCGCCTCACTCAGCCGCCGCTTGACGAAAATACTCGGATCGGCATAGATAGCCTGGGGACTCCGGCCCCCGGTGAAGGGGCATCCTTCGATGGCGGTGGTAATCGCCTCGGCATGTTGCGAGGCGGAGGCGTTGCCCCGGTAATATTCCGTAACACGATAGACGTTATCGTCGTGATCGACGGTATACAGCCCAAACGAACTAGGAGCCGACTCGCCATAATCGAGCGCCCCGAAGAGGGGCCAGTGTTCCGGGATGTTGAAGGAGGGCACCTGGACCTTCTCGCCATGCCAGTTGGCGAAAAAGGCCCCGACCATCGCATCCCAATCGCCTGCCAGCCACGCCTGCACCAGCTGCTCGTCGCCCACCGCCTTCAAACGATCAATATAACCCGGATCGCTTTGTAACAATACTCTGTTGTCTGTAACAAGACTACGGATATACATCCGCGTCATCTTATCGGACCCCGTGACCAGGTGGCCCTCCTCGGCGGCATCGACAAAATACCGCTTGACCTCATTATGACCGGGACCACCGGGGTTGCCCGTCACCCGTATCCGCTTCACCGGCACGTCATGCGCCGAGCGCAGGCAGGCCTTAAGCCGGTGATACGCCTTGAGGTTGGGCCAGGAGCCCATCTCGTCCCAGCCGATCCACGTATACTGGTGGCCCTGGTAATGATCGGCGTCCAGCTCGGTCTCTATATGCCGCAGCTTGAGGGTCGCCCCGCCCGGAAAATGCCAGGTATGGGAGCCGACCTTGTATTCCGCGTCGGGGAACATCTCGAAATAAATAGCCCGGCTGCGATCTACGATCTCGTCCAGCTCAGGGTAGGTCCGCCGGAACAAGACCCCCCGCCAATGCTCCCCATACTGCTGAATGTCGGCGGCGAAGTCGCCCAGGAGGAAGTCCGTCTTCCCGCCCCCGCGAGCCCCACCAAAGAATATCTCATCGACAAAAGAGGCCCGTATCGCCTTCTCCTGGGGTCCAGGCTGGGGCAGCCAGCTCATGCCGACACCTCAAACTCAGCCTCCACCGCCGGAGCCTCGGGCAGGGCCGCCACCATCTGCTCATTTTGCTGGATCCACTCCGCATAGGTCTCCGCCCTCGGCGGGACATTCGGCCCCTTGACCTCCACCGTATGCTCGATCTGAATACGGTCATCGCCCACCTCCTGCCGTATCTGCTCCAAGACCTTCAGCCGCAGCGAGATACGAGGCTCCGGGATATGCTCGAACATCGCCGACAAGACCTTGACCCGCTCCTTGCGATCCGCCAGCTTGACATCCGAAAAATCCCGCTGGTAGATCCGCAGCTGCTTCTGATACTCAGCCTGGAAGTCATCGTCGGCCCGCCAGTAGTTCACCGCCTGCTTCGTCACCCCCAACTGCTGAGCGATCTGCGCGGTGAGGCGGCTTTTAGAGAAGCGGTCCAGAATCAACATCTGTATCGCCTCCTGATGCTTGGCCTTGATCTTCACCTCAATAACTCCATACCGTAGGCCTGGGGCCATGATACTCGACATTGCCCAGGTCATCCAAATGCAAGAAACGCCCGTGATCATCCCCCCCCTGATCCACCCCAATCCCCGTAAAACCCAACTCCAATGCCATACCCAACACCTGATAAGCTCGCTCGCCCCGGCACACCACATCCACCGCCCGGCCCATCGTATGCGTCCCAGGACGGTCCTTGGCCGCCTCCACCGGATGCGACTCCGAACGATAGCCCGAGCTGATCACCAAAGACCCCACCGCGTCCCGCAACGACTGCAACCGGTCCAGGAAAGACTCGTCCATAACACAAGCCCCCGTATGCGAACACTTCAACTCGCCAAAACTAAAGTTAGGCCACCGCTCCCGGTCAAACGAAGCCTCCGTGAAACTGGTCATCTACAAATCCCTGGAACCCTATCTTCAAATAGTGATAAGGATGCGCCATTAGGCACTTTAGGTTTTGGCATATCAGAGGGGTGCAATCTCAGTGCAATCAAGCCGCCTTTTGTTTCACCATCTGGAACAAAACCGGCTTTACGATAACATCTACCCCAATCTCTTTTTTTTCTAACCTTTTCAGTGTTTATAAAAGTGATCATCCCCAATTTTGGTGTAATAGGGTACTTCCAAATGGTTGCAGCTACGCCATCTCGTATAAGTAGGCTACTTAGAATATCCCCCTCATTGCGGAAACAAGTATTGACCCACGCGCCTTCCCATCGGTGCCTAGCATACATAGGCCATGACGTTACCCACAGTGCATCTTTTCTAAGGAGTACTAAACACCGACCAGGCGGTACAAACTGTGGAGAGCCGGGCTTTTGTCGATTATAATGCCTGTCTGCAATAGGCAATGCCATAGGATCTGCTCTATGTGATATATTCCAATTCACTATATCCCATCTCCTCACGCTTTCAAGTCTTGCGGGGGCGCCGGCGGCGCCGTTATCGTCGGCTGGTGGGAGGTAGTCACATCGGCTATGATCTCTCTAGGCTGGAGCCTGACCAGGAACTCGAAGTATTTCTCGGGGTGCTGGGCCATCAGCTCGGCCAGCCGGGCCGGCCCGCCATGCTGCTCGAAGACTTTGACGAACTCGTTCTTGAGCGTCGAGAACTTGTCTTTGGAGCCTTTTTTACGCCCAGGATTGCCCGTAGTCCACCGGCCTTTCTCGTCGCGCCCCTCTTTTTTGCAATTTTTCATGGATGCGTTTGACCTCTTGCTGCACCTTGATGAGTTCATCGACCATCTGGGTAGTGGTTTCTTCGGATAGCGGCTCAGGCGGTTTTAATGTCATGAAGGCTTCGTAAACCTCCGGACTCATCGGTTCCTGGGCATAAAGCGCATTCAGAATATCCTCTGGATCGCGTGGTGTGCTCATGGGCCAAGCTCACTTTGTTTGGTTTCGAGGAAGCGTCCCGCTCTTCGCCGTTCATAACGGGATCACCCTCCATGAAATGGCGACTAATTACACCCCCCACCCAAAAAGCAATAAATAGCCATCAACGCCCAATGTAACCGCCTCCCCCCAGCCTGTCAACGCCAAAACAAAGGGATTTCCACCGGCCCTACGACACCCCCACGCCCAAAAGCGTGAGATTCTATAAAAAATACTACCCCACTCCAAGACAACGACTTAGCCCCAGGACACCCGATTATGTAAACTGCGCTAGCCTTTTTCTAGCGCAGACTATGTAAACTAACCGCGAAAAATGGAAAATCATAGCCCCAGCCAAGTCGTTCCTAACCCAGCCCCAGGCGGGTCGCAAGCCCCAGGACATAGCCACCGACAAGGCTCATGGGGGTGAGTATATTCGGGTTCGACATCAACAGCCGCCGCCCCGGTGGGGTCACCTCGACCAACTAAGACTTTAGTAGCCAGACCACCTACCAAGGTCTTAGTTGGTCCCAGATCAAGGCCAGGCCAGGCCATTCCCAGGCCTGGCCAAGGCCTTGCCAGGCCTTGCCAAGGCCTGGCCAAGGCCTGGCCAAGGCCTTAGAAGGCCTCTGTAAGGCCCGTCAGAGGCCAAGGCCTTGTCGGCCCTAGTCAAGGCAAGGCCCCAGCCATTAAAAGGCACGAGCGCGTAAATGAGCCCCTAAGATAAGATTGCCGCTATGGCCCTAGTCCATACCACCCTAGCCGACCTAGCCGTACCGATCTAGCCGATCTAAGCCCTGGGCTCATAGCCAAGCCATAGCCAAGCCATAGCCAAGCCATATCCAGGCCTTGAGCTGGCCAAGCCAAGCTATGGAGTCTGTAACAATCTCAATTTCGTAGCTAGTCCTAAGTTCAGTTAGTACCTAGTAGGGGGGCCTGGGTACTAGGGGGGGGCCTAGGTACTAGGTACTAGGTACTAGGTCTAGTACCTAGGGCTTGTTGTTACAAATAGAGAAAGCCCCCGGGCCTTGTTACGGGGCCTGGGGGCTTGTTGTTACGAGGAGGGAGAGAGGGGGCTAGGCTAGGAGGGGGCTTACAGGGAAGTACAGAAGTACCAAGGCCAAGGAACAGCTTTGGGCAGTACGCAGAACCATATCACGGATGTACCTTTTTCCCAAGCCATTCCGCCATTTGCAAAAGAGTGGTTTATCTCTCCCATGCCGTCCCACTCCAAAACCTATGATAATGCGCCAGTACTGATATCCATGAGATAATCGTTGAGACCAATGGTAAGCAGCCATCTAGGATACCTTGGCGATCTTGCCGCCCTCCATAGTGACCCGAGCGAACCACTTACGTTCATAAGGACTAGGCCCAACTCCGGTTAAAACGCCGTCTTCGACATACTCGGGACCAAAAAAGCTGGTCTCGATGTACTGTAGTTCCTGGCCAATACTCGCCTTGAGTTCTTTTTTTGTCCTATAATCAAAACCGATCATAATATTTAACCCTCCTCCGTTAGAGTATATAAGTCAATCTTAGTCCTAATGTCGTACGCCTGGTTGTGTTCATACTCGGCGCGCTCTAGATCGGCAATTGCTAGGATACGCATCCTAGTAATACTTGTATCGTCCATGCTCATTTAACCTTTCCTGGGATCGAGTATTTCTACAGGCTCAGCGCCTGAGAGGGTGGCTACAATAGCCAGGTCATTTTCCGATATAGTGGCCTTGCCAGTCAAGGTAGTCACCAGTTCAGCAAGGGGCGGCATCAGATAAATATGCCAGTTCCCGTACACACTCCGTCTGTAGTACTCTATTTTTTCCATTATTGTACCTCCCATAGCTTCGCTTTGTTGGCCGGTCCATGCGCTGGAATGGCAATGTCTTTGCCTCCCCTGCTTGTACCGGCACATAGTCCACAATCGGCGCACTGTACGCCGTGTGTTGTGTGTGGGCAAAGGGTCTCGCCAGCTCTCGGGGCCTGGCCTGGCGTCAGTATCGAGAAAGTTTTATACCCCAGGTCTTTGGCTTGTTCCCGAGTCTTAGCGTCTATGCCGTCAATACTGGCCATAAAATACCGACTATAGTCCGAGTCGATCTTATGCCAGGCATGAGTATATCCCGTCCAGCTAGGCACACTATTTGCCCACCGAGCCACTTTGTCAATCGGCAAAAGACCGGGATCGCCATAGCTGCCGAATCGCAAAGGTTTGTCCAAGGTAGGAAATTCTTGCACTTCCTGGCCTAGTCCGGCTTTGTATATCGCGTTGTACCCCACTGGGTTAACATAGCATCCTTTCCCGTGTCTTAGGGGGCAATCGCCACAATAGAGCCCATCTTCACGGCTCTTTATAGCGTCTGTCGGCTTAATATCTTCCGCCAAAATAGCTAAACTGGCCATGTCGCCCGTCTTGCTATTTTTGCTTTTGGTATGGACACAGGACAGCAGGCCTTGTATAATCCCATCTGTCCAAATTTTATAGGTGTTTTTACTCATGGTCCTGGTCCTGGTCCTGGTCCTGGTCCTGGTCCTGTATTATTGCTATTTGCTCCAAATACATCTGAGCTGGCCTATTGTCGGATATGCTGGCGAGCCTGGCCAACAGGTCAATCGCTACTAATGCTTGGCTATCGTCCTTAAGATATCCCCTAAATTCCACGGTGCTACCATCGGCAGCATAAACGTAAGTGGCAAACTTGGTACGCTTCATAGCAAACCCCTTGCTGAGTGTTTTAGACTAGGGCCCATCCCTGGTCTGTTGGTAATGTAACTTAACAAATGCTAAGTGTCAAGCTAAATGTTGCAATTACTATTACAAGGGCAAGGCCAGGCCTTGCCCTTGGCCTTGCCCTTGCCCTTGCCTGGCCTGGCCTGGCCTGGCCTGGCCTTGCCTTGCCTTGCCCTATAATAAGGTATAGGCCTTGCCTGGCCTGGCCTGGCCTGGCCTTGCCTTGCCTTGCCTTGCCCTTGCCTTGGCCTTGCCTTGGCCTGGCCTGGCCTGGCCTTGCCTTGGCCTGGCCTCGATTGGATTGATTGGGATTGTAACAATTTGAGATTATAGCGTACAGACTTAACACTTGACAAGTGGTGGGCTGATTGCTTATATTCGATTCATCGGCGGGATTCCCCCGCCACCAACCCAAGCAAGGGGAGATTGATTATGACCCGCAAACATTTTGCAAAAGCGGTTGCCAAGGCCAAGGCAGCAGAGCGCGGCGAAGAGAGCGCCCGGAACATCGAGTTCAGAGGTGGTGATACCGTAGTCAAGCATCCGCAACTGATCGACCCTCCCATGCAAGGACGGGTCGTGAAGGCGCGGAAAGTCCGGTACGGGCATCGGGACAGTGCAGGGAGTCGCTGGGTCGTGACCGTAGCGTGGGACAGTGGATCTATCCGCGTTTTATCGGGCGCACAGTTGCGGAAAATAAGCAGGGCAGCAGAGCGCGGCCCCAACCCAAGCAAGGGAGCAAAAACTATGAGTGAATACGTAGCCGTTAACGAAAATTACGGTGACGCCGCCGCCTGCACCTTCGATGAGTTGCGCGAGGTGCTGCGGATGTTTCAATCAGACGATGCGACGATCAACGACCTGTATCTGGTCGTCGCTGGCGACGCGGTGGTTGAACTATCGGAGGACGATCCCGACCACCGCGTCCTCATCGCAGTCTATGAAGGAGAAAATAGAACATGCAAGGAGCTGAGATCCGCCAACTCAGGATAGCTCTGGGCCTGACGCAGGAGGAGCTGGGCGAGATGATTGGGACGGGGGATGTTACCATATCTCGCTGGGAAAATGCTCACCATGCCCCGAGCCCGCTAGCCCAAAAAGCCCTGGCAGCATTACGGGTCGAGCAAGATCAAGCGCGATTAGTGGGGAAGGAGCAAGAATAGCTTGCTATTGTCGGAGCGTTTGATTAGATTGGATTACGCACAAAAAAACCCCGGCGGGGGATGGGCCTCCGCCGGGTACAACCACGCCACCTACCAAGCAAGGGATTAATGGCATTTTTTAATATACGTAAAATTTGTTCGCCGCGCAATATCTGGATGTTCCTCGTTGGTGCTATGCTATATATAGTGTGGCACCTGATCCGCAGTCCACTTTTTAGGGAGGATTGATATGCCGCAGATACCCGTGGGCCAGACGGTTAATTTCACTGTCGGCTCCTATAACTCGATTAGTCGTGCCCCCTCATCGCAGGTGCCTGGGGCATGGTTTTACACGGTCAAGGGCTCTTTCGAGCTGGGCGAAAAATTGCAGGGGACGGCCCATCTGATCTGGGCGATGCTGGCCGCGCCCTGGCCTGGGGCTGGGGGCACACTGTCGATTACTCGTAGCGAGGCCAACGCATTTGTGGTTGACGTCCTTAAGCCGGGGATGCCCGGACCTCCCAAGCTGGAGGAGTGGACGGCAGCCTCCAAGGCCTTCAACGTCATAGTCCTTGCGGCGCGGGCCGCAGATTGCCCCGACATGATTGGCGAGGCGGGGCCTGCGTCTACGACGCCTGTAACACCGGCACAGGAGATTGACCCACTGGCGACCTCCGTGGAGGCCTCCTCCACCACCACAGTCACCAGATTTTGCGCGGATCGGCCCGCTGCAACCCAGGCAGTAGGGGCTGTTACGGGGCCTCCCACCCTCGCTGACCTCTTCGCGCTGGCCGAGGCGTGCGTCGTCAAGGCCTCCAGCATTATGGAGGCAGCCGCCGAGGAGGGGTGGACAGTCGAGACCGGCACGATGATCAGCTTGGCGCAGTCGATGCAAAATAACGCCTGGAGGTCTGGATTGCGGGTAGAGGTGGCACCCCCGCCGCAAGAGGTCGAGGAACCCCCCCAGGCCGAGGCCCCGCCGTTACAGGAATCGCCGCCGCCCAAAACGATGGCCGAAGCTGCCGGGTTGCTGGACGATCTCCTATTTTAGTCGATTGGCCCCGGCCTGTGACGCATCACGAAACCGTACTGCGGTTGCGAGGCGGGCGACATGGGCTGGGGCCTTTGTTCATATATAACACTTGGAGTCGCGGCCACTATGAAGCCATATTATACAGACGATTTTTGCACAATATATCACGATAATTGCTTAGATATCATAGAATCATTTTCAGACGAAGAGTTCGACTTAATTATAACTGATCCCCCCTACGGAACCGGAATCAATAAAGGAAAAACAAACTACCTCAGTTATAAGGATACAGAAGATAATCTACTGGACACTATTGAAGCCGTTTACCCCGAACTTAGACGAATATCACACCGTATGATAATGACCCCCGGTTATTATAATATTTGGCATTGGCCGCGCCCCGATCATGTGGGTGCTATAAGTTTTCCGGCTGGTACTGGCAATTCTCCGTGGGGTTTTAACTGCTGGCAACCCATATTCTATTATGGGAAAGACCCATATTCGGGCAAGGGCAGACGACCCGACAGTGTTACGTCTACAGAAGCATCTCATAAAGGCATTAATCATCCTTGTCCAAAGCCATTGGGCTTATGGAAAAAAATGCTACTGCGTGGATCGCTCCAAGAAGGAGAATTGATATTAGATCCATTTATGGGAAGCGGAACGACACTTGAAGCCGCAAAGCAGTTAGGGCGAAAGGCTATAGGGATAGAATTAGAGGAACAATATTGTGAAATGGCTACTATTCGATTAGCACAAGAGCAATTTCAGTTTTGAATGATAGGGATGAATTTGCGAAAGCCGCGATGGGAGCCTTTCTTTCGCGGGAAGTTTGGGATGACCAAGAGGCTATAGCCAACCTATCCTACGCTATGGCTGATGCGATGTTAGCGGCACGGGGGGATGAAGAGAAGCCCCTAAAGAAAAAGAAGTTGTCGGAGATGCCTGCCGAAGCAAGACGCATTATGAATGACCGTTGGATCAAAGCCGGAGCGGAGATCCCCAAGAGCGCACAGACCGAATCCGGCAAGGTGGGCATACTCGACACGTTACGAGCAATGAACGAAGTCGATAAGTTGTCGTGGGATGAGATAGGTGACATTGATGAAAGGATGGAGCCCGCATGAAAGACGAATGGATGACCCCAGCCCAGGCCGCAGAGGCGGCGGGCATCAGCTACGGCACCGTATTGCGCCTGGTGAAGAGGGGCGAGATCCCCAGCACCCGCGTAGGTCCGAGGTTGATTAGGCTGCGGGCGACAGATGTCCGTAAGCTGATCTTGGGCGATGACGCAGACGCTCAAAATTGACGGCGATTGGCCCGCCATGAATGCCTCGATCAAAACGATGAAGGGGCATTGGGCGGGCTACGCCAAAGAGAAAAAGGCGTGGACGCAACGGGTGTGGACCGAGGCGCGGCTACAGCGGTTAGAGCCCATGCCCACGCCTGTAACACTCCATTTCGTTTGGCGTATGCCCAACCTGCGGCGTGACCCCGATGGGCTGCGCGGCTTCGCGGTCAAGTATATCCTGGATGGATTAGTGCTGGCGGAGATTATCCCCGATGACTCGGCCAAGCACATCACCGGATTCACCGATAGTTTTGTCTTGGACCGGGACAACCCCGGCATCGAGATCACCCTGGAGGAAGTATGATAGACCAACACCTCACCACTATAGGCGGTATCTGCGCCATGCAGACCACCGTCAGCTACGACAGTGATTACAGCGAGGAGGTGCTAGGACGATGGGCCGCCGAGGCCCGCCAGCGCCTCGATTGTCAGCATGTCAGCGGGGGCTCGCTGGGCGATGCCCCTGCCGTGCTGCATCAGATTGCTCCGCAGGTATAGTGATATGCGTTATGATCTGAATGTATTGGCACTGGGAGCTGGGGTGCAATCAACCTGTGTCCTCCTCATGGCCGACGAGGGTCTTTTGGGCGATAAGCCCGACGTTGCCATCTTTGCCGATACCCAATGGGAACCGGCAGAGGTCTATGCTCAACTCCAGTGGTGCATCGACCACATTAGTATCCCTATCCATGTCGTCACCGCTGGCAACCTCCGCGACGATGTCCTCAAGGTGGTTGGACCAGCGGGGCAGAAAATAGGGCGGGTAGCCAACCCGCCCTTCTTCGTGCGGGAAGACGAGAAGGTGAGTAGAGCCAAGGGCTTGCCACCTTCGTCAGGTGGCAAGCTGTGGCGTAAGTGCACCAGCGAGTATAAAATAGAACCCATCCATAAGGAGATTCGCCGCTACTTGGGGTATAAACCGCATCAGCGGGTTAAAAAAAGGGTGCGCCAGTGGTTTGGCATTTCCATCGATGAGGCCTCGCGGATGCGCGATAGCCGTATCCCATGGATCGACAACTACTACCCGCTCGTTGAGCAGCAGATGTCCCGCCAGGATTGCCTGAAATGGATGCAAGAGCGCAACTACGGCACCCCCATGAAGAGCTCCTGTATCGGCTGTCCCTTCCACTCCAATGCGACGTGGGTCCACATGAAAAAGCATAAGCCGCACGATTGGGCCGACGCTGTCGATTTCGACCATCGGCTTCGCAAGGGCAAATTGCCGGGAGTGACGGGCGATGCTTATTTGCACCGACGCTTCAAGCCCCTGGAGGAGGCTATCCTCCACGATCACGATCCGAATCAGTTGGAACTGTTTGAATTTGAGGAAGAATGTGAAGGGATGTGTGGCGTATAGCCATGCGATGGAGTGAGGAAGAATGTGAAGGGATGTGTCGCGTCCCAATAAAAAGGAGGTGGCGTCATGAACACACTAATCGAGCAGATGAGCGCCCAGATCGACGTCTTGAACGCACTAATCGAGGATATGCGGTGGCGTAATGAACGCATTGCAAAAGCGATTGCCAGGGCCAAGGCAGCAGAGGAGGAGATGGCGCCTGGCGCAACAAACCCGCCGAGGACTGCCCCGATGGGCCGCGCTACAAAGCCATCGGCAACTCGATGGCGGTGCCGGTGATGCGGTGGGTAGGTGAGCGGATAGAATTAGTAGATAGGATCCTATCTAAGGAGACTGCATGACTATGACTGAGCAGCTGACGCTGGACCTCTCCGCAGGCCTGGAGCTGCGGGAGATGGGCATGGCCCTGGCAGCAGGCAACAACGCCCGCGCCCTGGAGATTGCCCGCGACGTGGCCGTAGGGATTGCCCAGGAGCAAGGGACGGTAACATCCGATGATGTGCGCTACCGCCTCAACCTGCGGCCCAGCAACAAGAGAGACAGCCAGAACTGGATGGGATCCATCTTCCGGGACCGGCGATTCGTCTGGACGGGGCGGCGCATCAAGAGCCGTATCGCACGTAACCACGCCGCCGAGATCAAGGTATGGGCGTTACGAGGAAACCCAATGGAGGAGGTCGCATGAAAATCATCATCGAAGTATCTATAAACGCCAGGGTTGTTACATCCTCCGGCGAAGATAACAAGAATGAAATAATCCTGGTGCCGGTAGGCGAGCTAGACCAGGACCAGGAGGTACCTAGTACCAAGGTACCTAGTACCAAGGAACTAGAAACTAAAGAACCTGGTACTACGAGTAACGGAAGCATTGTTACATGTAACGCGGATGATTGTGAGCAGCCCGCAGCCCGCAAGGGATTATGCGACAAGCACTATATGGCTACCTACCGCCAGGCCTATGAGCCTTCTGTCGAGGCGCGGATGATTGTGGAGCGGTGGCGGGACCACCCCGATGTCGATTACCGGGACCGCTACCATCGCCATTGGTGCAAGGTGCTGGACGACCTCCATCGCATCGACAAGCAGTCATGGGAGGAGATACGGACAGTCATCGACTTCGCGCTGGACCGGTGGGTGCCCCGATACATGCAGTCACCGACCAAGCTACGCCAACCAAGCAAAGCCTACCCGGAGAAGAAGTGCTGGGAAATCATAAGGGGACAGATTCATGGACAATCTACAGGTGACCCAAGCGATGAAAGCGCCTTCCTCGATGACATCGAATTCGAGTAACCTCAGTCAGGACGCCTTCAAAAGCGGCATCAAGGTCTTGATGGCCGAGTATTCCTGGAAAGCCGACGAGAGCCAGCTGCGCCAATGGTACCGGGTGCTGGGGTGGCTCAGTGACGAGGCCTGGCTCAATGCCATCGACAACTGGATCCTCAGTGACAGTACCTTCCGCCCCAAGCCGGGGCAGCTGGTCGTCATGGCGCGGCAGATGACGATGCGGGAGAAAGCCGAGCGGGACGCCAAGGCCAGCAGGGAGGCGCAGGAGACCCTCTCAGAGGCCCGCTGTGACGAGACCGTAGCCCGGAAGCACCGTCAGGTCATGGAGCGCGAGAAACGTGTCTCGGGCGAGGTGAGGAGGGCTATCCTGGGCCGCTACAACGCCACCTACCGCAACCCCGATGCCGTCCGCTTGGTGATGGAGACGATAGACCTGCTGACGATGCAGGAGCCCCTTTGTTACAGGGCCGATCCCATTGCCGACGCCCTGGCCTCGGCGGAGAAGATCAACGACGCTAGAACCCTATGGTACGATCTGAGGACAGCAGACAACCCTTAACTTGGAGAGAACGAAATGAAAGCGATAGACCAGGCAAGGATCATCTTCGCCCCTCGCGCACATCGAGGCGGCAAGCAGTATATCCATGCTCTGATAAAGAGCATAGAGAGCGCCCTGAAAGGAACGGAGACCCCCCCGAAGTTTGCCAATGCTATGGAAGCCGATTACTACATCACCGAGCAAATTGGCTTGGTAGACCAGGGGCTCAATGAGATGTGGATGCGGAGGGTCCGCCTTGCGGGCAGCCTCAAAATAGAGCCGAAAGCCAAAGAGTTCTGGCAGCGTCTAGGTCGTTACATCCAGGCCAATACGTTCTGGCCCGGCGAGGTCGTTATGAAGAATTGGCCCGAGTGGCAAATCCTGTCGGAGGGGAAGATACCCCTGCCCACTCAATCCTCGGCCACCGCCAGGAAAAGAAAGCAAGCGTTGAAGGTGAAGAAGGCACAGGAGCTGAAGCAGGCCGAGCAGGATCGGCTACACGCTCGGGCGAGGTTACAGGAGCAGGAGAGGGCCGAGCATAAGGATGAGGTGGATGTGATGGACCTCGTATCCACCTTGACTGAGGACATGCGGGAGATCCGTAGCAGATGCAAGAAGCTGGAGGGGGGCTTGAGGGTGCTGGCGCAGCCTGTAGACAATGCGGTGACTTTAGCCTCTAAGGCGTCAAAGGAGGTGCGGGGGATGAGGGATCACCTCCTGTCCTTGGAAAACCGGATCTTGGAGGTCGAGAAGCTGGGGCCGCACATGGACGACCTGTGGCACATGATCGACATCGCCACGGCCCCTAAGAATGATAAGCCCCCCCAGGAGGAGAAGCCGGAGAAACCCAAAAGCTGGTTGCGACAGCTGAAAAGCTGAAGGACCAGACAAAAGGCAAGGCCCCGTGTTCTACTCCCCAAGGAACACGGGGCCTTGCTCTGTAACACAAGTGTTCCCCAGCCTTGCGCCTCCCCACGCCAAGGCTACTCCCGTGTTACATCATTCGCGCCCATCTACATAGGCTTGTCCCAAGACATAGGCGATAGCTACTGCAGCCATAGGCCAGGTGAGGTCTACGGCTCCGGTGGCAGTAGCTATACCTACCACAGCAGTAACCGCCAGCTTGCGGCTGGTTAATTTCTGAATTAATTCATTCATTATTTCTTCCTCCGTTCACCTGATGCGGGAAATGGCAGCATATCCAAGGGTCGCTCTATACGCAGTGACTTAAGCTCGCTATTAGGTAGCTTCATCAATGTGCCACCGCTAATCGTAGTCTTTCCATCTTCTTCGATCAAATCATACAGATAAAACGTAGTTGATAACACGCCCATCTGAGCAATACGAGCGGGTCGTCGCGCACCGTTAATTTGAATCCAGCACGTAGTGTTTTCCTGATAATCCGATCCGATGAAAACCATCAACCCAGCGAGTACATTTTCGATGGAACCTTTTAAGAATAGCAATGCAAACGCGACTACTGCGATCCAGACGTACTCCTCTACCAGCGAAGCCAGCCCCGACTCTGCCCCGAATTTCCTCAAAGACTCTTCCGCAGCGCGCTCGTCCATAGATTACTTCGTAGACCATATCAGTTCCAATTAGTAGCCTTTGGTCCTCGCCTTAGCCTTGGGCTTCTTGGCTTTCTTCAGTGGCTTGCCCGTGCGTTTTGCTTCTTTCCGCGCTGCGGCTACACCCTTCTTAGTGTAGCTATAAGTCTTGCTTCCAACTTTAGGCATGATCATTTCCTCCGTGGTCTGATTACCGTCACCGTCACCCCCAATGCCGCGAAGATCCGCGTGAGGAGCCTACGCATCATCGTCATGCACCTTGCCGTTAGTGGCTGTAAGGGCAGTGAGGATGTCGCGTTGTCCCACGCATCGCTGATAGATCGGATCGTTCGCCGCGAGGGCGTTTAAACGCTCTTGCATCTGAGCCTCGACTATCGCCAGCTGGTGCTCTGGCGTAGTTGTGGTCGGTTGCTCAGTGGTGGTTTCTTCTTGTTCGATTGCTTCGGTTTCCATTATACAGTCTCCTCAAACGTCTACGGCATTGGTGAGAGCGGGTTGCGCTTTCATGAGAGCATAACCTTGCGCTTCCAACGAAGCTCCATCGGTGTCCCACGGCCCCTTGAATCGATCTACACTGGGTATGCTGAGTTGCGGCGACCCGTGGGCATTAGCGGCAGCAGCATTAAGATAGACCTCACACTCGACAAAGAGATACGCCGTCTTTGCGTCCTCTTCATCGACCTTCTTCCGCACCT
>Ga0208030_1000614_pt1 | contig 23817 bp, 23 predicted proteins | sample MalvirDeepMed_M9_FD_184246 | JGI IMG/M metagenome (GOLD analysis project Ga0208030, IMG submission 184246) | Marine viral communities from the Global Malaspina Expedition - Malaspina viral metaG DeepMed_M9 (SPAdes) (version 2) | ecosystem: Environmental > Aquatic > Marine > Oceanic | place...
CTTTGCAGAGCCAGTAGCCCCGCCATCAAGGAATAACAAGTAGTCACCGTTGGCTATTGTAGCCTCAGATACCAGTGCGGGGGAATCTATGATGAAATTATCCACGCCTATCTTCTTGAGCGTCCCGCCATCGCTTATAGCTATCTCGTCGGCAGCAACTATTCCCCCAGACGCAAGTTCCGTCTGCCCAGATATGACATTATTGTTCAACATACCTGATTCTACTGCGGTGCTGGCAATAGTAACCGCACCGTCGTTGGCTATTGTCACATCGCCAGAAACAATAACCGGGTTGTAGTTCGTACCGTCTGCCACGAGGATGAATGTGTCAGTGTTCGTTCCCATAGTAAGGTCATCACCTGATATCGTCAGATCCCCAGCAATCGTCACGTTTGCTCCTGACATCGTGATAGCCGTTGTTCCTGAAGAACTGCTCTTGATAACCAGCTCTCCGCTACTGTTCGTCAGTGTGCCGAAGAGGGTTCCCCCATCCTTTAAGAAGACATCAGCACCATCAGCATCCAACGTGATATCTGTTGACGAGTCTAGGGTTAAGGCCCCTGTCGAGTTCACCGTGATTGGCGAACCAGCAAGAGTCGCTCCAGTGGTTCCATCGTGGGTGATAGTAAAGTCATTGCCTGCACCCATGTTGAACACCGAGCTGTCGCTCGTAAGGCTCAGGTCATCACCAACAGTAGCATCACCTGCAATGGCAACACTGGAACTTGCAGTCGTTGCATGAGGCGTGATGGTCATCATGGTGACGTAGGTTCCTGCCGATGCTATGTCGTTCCCGATAGTGAGAACGCCACCATCAGCCACGTTGACCTTCCACTCGTCACCTGCATCGTCACCCTGGTCTGCGAACAGGTAGAGGACTCCAGCCTCACCCTCGCCACCCTTGATGGTGAACGAATCAACCTCATAGCTGATCTCTGCTGCTCCACCAGTCGTGGAGTTAATCGTGAAGACATCGGTTAGCGTCCCTGCCACAATGACACCGAAACGTATCTGGCCGTCTTCACTTGTTGTCGTTACATCGGTAGCTTCTACCGTCATTCGGGCAAACTCATCGAGGTTCCCGGCTGAATCAGCCAGCTTGAAGGAGAGGTATATCTCATCACCATCTGCCCTTGTGGAGTTGGCCCCGCTGAATACTGCCACCTGGTTTGCTGTGGCATTGGTGATATTGCTGAACGTAGCAGCAGGGGTAGTTGCCCCTGTGTTATTCCTTACATCTAGCTCCTTGAGAGATATCTGATCATCCCACCGGATGCGCCTGACAGAGGAGCCGCTCGTTATCTCTACGTCGTAGCGGTCCTGATCGCTCTCAGTGAACGCCCAGGCTCCGTTAGAGTCAGTCGTAACAGTGGAGCCTTCTTGGGTCGTCGTGCCTGTTTCAAGTAGCTTGACGCTGGCTCCGTTCACGGCTGACCCAGCGTCGTTGTAAACGTGTCCTGCAAAATTAACTGTCATTAGCCTCCTCCTAGTCGGGAGTGATCTCTATAGTTCAGCGCCTCTCGGCAGTAGTACATGGGATCTTTCAACAGATCCTCATCGTCGATAAAGATGAGCGTGAGGTTCTGCCCTGCGAGTCCTGCCCTTGCCATAACGTCACGAGCCCTGACCTCGACACCAAATTCGTAGTGATAGTATACACCCTGAATATTCACTGCCAAGTCAGGAGGGTCGGAGAAAAGGAAGTCTATCACGAACCCGCCCTTGTCCAGCCTTCCGCCCATGAGTGGGGACTGATAGGTGAAGTCCTGCCCTGGCTGCTTACCAAGTCGCACAAACGTCTGGTATGCGATATATTCCGGGACTGAACCTTCCCAGTTACTCGGAACCTGAATCTGTGCCTGCGTTGTCATATCATCCTTCCAGTATCATCATCCAACACACCTTGTCGCCATTGGTCGCAGCATCCGCATAGAAAATATTGACTGGTACGCTGCCACCGAACTCACCGAAATTCAGTTCTATCTCGTTACCCGCACTCAGTTCGTATCCGAGTGAGGCGCTGACATCACTGACCCCTACGTAGGCCAAGCCAGAATTGGCAGCGAGAGCCTTGAATTTGACAAACTTGACTCGATTCGTTGCGTTCAGCACCTGCACCGCTGTGCCTGCTGAAGATACCGTAGCTATTCCTTGGTCAACTCTCATGCGACACCTCTAAGAATTTTAGACATCTTTCTTACATGTTCCTGATCTTTATATGGAAGCGTAGCTATCCAAGCCTCGTTCATCTCATCTGCCGTTTCGTAAAATACCCAGTCGTCTGTAACCTTTTTAAGGTGGTCACCAGAGGGAGTACCATCCATCCAAGAAAACAACTGCACATAAGCAAGGTTGTTTTCAGAATCGTAATCCTTAACCTTTCCCTGCCAATAAAACTCTTTCCTGTCTGTTTCTTTCCTCCACTCAAGCGTATGAAAATACTTTCCTTTTATCATTTCCTTCTCCTATGGTTCTACAACCTGTATAGTGGTTGATCCGCGCTCGTCATGGCCTGTGAACTCCATGCCCTGTGCAGCAACAACGTCTACGTAATAGTTCCTCGTGCCTCCTCCGTCATCCCTGAAGGTGAACTCGACCAGCGTCGTACTCTCTATCGCTGAGATGAGGTTGGACCGCAAGTCCTTCGGCACATTCCCTTTGTACTCGTTTGTCAGGTCTATGTCTACCGTGTGACCCCACTTAGCTGCGATCTTCTTGCGGTACTCAAGGGTCAGAGATACCACATCTGGTGTCTCGAACTTCTCAAGCCCGGTTGTGGTAGCCGTAGAACGGTTCAGGGTCAGCTTGAACTTGATAGCCCTGAACGCAGTACCCACACTGCTCCCAAACGTATACGTGTATGTGCCGGACGCAGCCCCCATCTCTGTTGAATCAAGCGTGCCGACGGCTGTTGTGTAGCTCTCTGAGTAGTCTGTTGCGTACTCCACCTTTATCTTCTCTGTTGAGGTGAGATCCTGTGCCTCGATGCGAAGGCTGAGTGCCAGTTTGTCAACTTCACTCTGCCCCGCATTGAACCAGGGAGTCTCGTGGATGCCCTCAAGGGCATAGGAGAACTCAGATACCTCAGAAGGGTTGATGATGTCCTTGGGCAAATCCATGAAATGGACGATATTGTTGTGTCCCCACCAGACACGGTACTTGGAGTAGGCATCAGACACATGGATAGCATCAAACGCTTTGCCTGATGTCTCTGACTGCCACTTCACTTCCCATCCCATGTCGTTGTATCCAAGGATGGAGCTGTAGCCGCTGTCTGACGCAATCACGGAGGAACCGTGGTGGCTTATCCATTGATAGGGGAGTGATGTAGAGGATATCGTTGCGGGCGCAGAGCTGGCATCTATCCCTACGAGCAGTTCGTTGTGGGATCCCGCCATATATCGTATGGCACCACGCCTGTCTGACGGCAACCCGTCATCTCTGTCGGGTCCCGTGACTGTTATCACTGCGGCATTGTTGCCGTTGATGTACTTGTACAGCCCGTTTCCGCTAGGGATATACACCGAGTCACGCCATGTGACCGTTCCCTTGCCGTTGTCTGGGTGTACAGGGAAGTCCATCTGGGTTTTCTCGAATCTGGCGTTGTCTGCGTTATGTGCGAACAGGCCCTGTGTGGTGGCTGCGTAGATGATTGGTATGCCCATAGCGTTACGGGCTACGAAAAGCCTTGTGACGGAGCCGTCAGGTAGCGGGAGGACGGCATCATTCACATCTGTGCCTATGGATGTGGCGTACCAGAGCTGCCCTACGTGAGAGATACCCCAGAGTCTTTCGTCCCAGACAGTCACAAACTTTGTGTCTGTGGTATCAGTCGTCCAGCTTGAGCCATTTGATGAGTAGGTATACCCACTCCCGTTGACATCGTAGTGAGCAAAGACCAGATAGGTCGTCCCTCCTGCGTCTGTGAACACCACACTGTCCGTTACTTGGTCGGTGGCACTCTGTGTGAGTGCCGACCCCCAACTATCACTCGTGTTGTTGTACTTGAACAGCTTGGGACTCTCAGACGTGGAGCCGTTCCAGAAGGCGTAGACCTCGCTACTAAGGGTATTGATAGCCCCTATCGCAGCGTCTGCGAGGCTGTGTGAAGGGCTTGAAGACTCCGTGACCAGTCCGGGGAGAACCAAGTGGTTCTTGTACCTGAGCTGGCACGTTGAGTACCACGCCCTGTTCACCTCGGCTGCGCCTTCCATTCGGTTGACGCCTATGCCGCCACGCCAGTCAGACCACGATATGACAGACGACCGCAGGTTCGAGTCCTTGGTCGTGTCTCCTATGACCACCTTTGCAGGGTAGATAGAAGCAAGCGTAGAACGTACCGGGCGGGTAGTGGGATAATAGACGCCATTGAGAAAGATCTCATTCTGTTCAACAACAGCATTTGCCATCAGTCCACAGACCTCACATTAACGAGCATTGGGAAAGCCCTTCTCGCCCTCTGTGCCTGGTCTGACCAGAACGCACTGAGCTGTCGCTTTGCGTCAGGGTCAATGGATGGCCCGCCAGAAGCGGAGAGCAGTGCGAGTGTAATCGAATTGGCGATGATGTAGTCCTCGTCTATCTCGGTCGCAGTAGCGTCCGACGTGAGTAACGCAGGCTTGTCTCCGCCGGTTATCTTCATCAGTGCATATCCGACTGCGTCCTGCCCGTCCCGAAGCAGCACGAGGTCACGAGACTCCTTGTCTATCCTCCAGTTGCGCCTGTCGAGCGTAGACCATTCAGCCGTGTCATTTGCTACGGCTACGATGTCATCTATCCACACTGTGCAAGCCCCTAGATCTGAATCGTACTCAACCCCCACGGATATGATCGCTGTATCTGTTTCAGGGTTTGATAAGGACATTCTCACAAAAGTCCATGTATCGGCAGACAAAGCCGGAATGCTGAGTGTCTCTAGTGGACTTGCACAGGAGGCTGTATCATCGAGCAGCAACTTGAGGTTGCCCGAACTGGTTGCTACCGTACTCTTCACCCACATCTCTATGGTGTCATACCCGGAGATGTCTTTGCTCGTGATGCTGTCCGTTACGAAATCTCCCGCGGAAGCACCGTCTGCTATCACCATCTTCAGGGATTGTGTTCCCTGCTTCTTGTCCTTGGTATCAAGTGACTGTGTGAAGTCACCATCAGTTTTCTCGTCAAAGGTGGCACCAGCCGCATGGATGCGTGTACTGGTCACCTTGTGTCGGTATTCAATCTTGGAAATCATGGAGATATTCGATGGGATATCAAACCTCGTCTGATGACCATCTCCATGAAGTTCAATATTCTCTATGGGATCGTAGACCCAGCCTGTCGCTGACATGACGGACTGATTGATAAAATCATCAATAACGTCAGGATTGTAGGAATCGTCCCACAATTCGTAGGACTCTGATGCCGTGGAGGCGGTTGCCGCAGGCATGAATGTGAGCGTTGTGACATTGCTCGAAATCGCAGAGTCAGTCACTCTTCTCGTAAGAGTGTCATTGCTTCCGCTTGTGAACCTGACCCACTTTCCTATCTTGGTATCAGCACCACCCAATACAAGGGTGTTGTCCAGCAGTGTTGTCGTGCTTCCGCTACTTGAAGCAGAGGAAACGTACACCGCACCAAGGGCATTTCCAATGTGCTGTCTTAATTGCTCACGCGTTCTCCCCTGTATTGCTGGCATTGTCTTTCCTCATTATCGTGTGTTGCGCCTTTCCTGTCTCTTGGCCTGTCTGCTGACCTTCTGGTTCTGGCGCACTATTGGTTTAACGGCACGAAGGGCTATCAGGAGTTTTGGATCCTTCAGTCGCTCCTTCTGCTGTTCTGTGAGCTTTGTGCCTTGCCTGCCTGCCATTAGTAGCCACCCTTCTTTTTCTTGGTCATGGGCTTACCCGTGCGCTTAGAGGCACGTTTGGCAGCGGCACGGCCTGCTGCGGTATAAGGATATCTCTTTCCACCAACTCTAGGCATATCACTTCTCCTTCGACGACTTCCCGTTCTCGGTCAGTCTCCTGACCTCAGAGGTGGCAGCATCCAGGGCGATGCTCATCTCGGTGAGCTTCCTCATCAACGCCCGGTTCTGCACCTGAAGCGTCATCAGGGGGTTCGTCTGCATGACTGCCTGTACATCTTCTGTTGTTACTTCTATGTTTACATCCTGTTGTGTCATATTCCTTTTCCTCTTTCCTAGAAATAAAGTTTTCCTGTCGTGCTTTCCCTGCGCCTCGTGCGGTATCGCAAGAACTCGTTCAGTGCTTTGCCTGCCTGCTTCCGTTCATCTTGGGTGGCGGGACGCTTGTCATACTTCTCACGAACCTCTTTTATGAAGTTCTCGGTAGCATGACCCATCATGTCCTCAACCTCAGCCTGAGATGTGTCGCCGTCAGCAAGCACACGGATCAGTTGTTTATGTACCTTACCGAACTTGTCCTTGGCCTCAACCATAAGCTCGTGGGAAACCACGCCGCCATTTCCTGTGTCCTGACCAACGGGGACTATCCCACCATAGGTAGCCCCCGTTGGAATCCACAAATTGTTAATCATCTATATTCTGTTCCTAGTATAGATTCATCAGCATTACTGTGTGGTACTCATTATCCACACCAGCTTTACCATGTACTCTGGCAACAGCAGGAGTGGTGTCTGCGCCAACAGCAAGGAACTGCCCTGCGTGGTTGGAGCTTGCTCCTACCAACGTACCAAATGCAGGAGTGCCGTCCATAGCTACTGTGGCTATACCCGCTACCTGAATCCAGCCAAAGTAATCGGCTGTCATGCTTCTGGTTGTAACGCCAACAAACCTACCTGCAACAGCAGCAGGAGCAACTACGATATCCTTGTAAGGACTCTTTATTAAACCTACTGTTTCTGTCCCGTTAGTAAGTGCTGTGACCAAGCCATCAGGCTCGTCAAGCGTTAGAGTGACAGCCGCTGACCCATCAGCTTGGGCATGGCTCTTGATCTTATACATCTCGTGTGGGTTGGCAGACGTTCCCAAGATAGGGACGTTGATGAATAGATACCCTTCTGCATACAAGTTCTTTGCGGCAGCAGTAGCACCGAGCGTTACAGCTACTGTAGTAGAACCAGCGGCAGTAGTCGCTACTGCAAGGTCTTCATCGTGGTTGCCGGCAGGAGCCTCGCTTGCCACCAAAAGCCCTTCTGTAATAGCTGAACCGCCATTCTCTACATACCTGAATTTTCTGCCATCAACGAAGACCATCTCTGTTCCGAGCTTATGCCGCTGGTCAGAGGTCTGGACTTTCTCCCAGCCATACATTCCGCTAATAGTATTTGGAAATGCCATATCAATCCTCCTTAAACTTTACAGGCTCAAAGGCCTGCGACCGCCGTTGTTAATATATCGCCAGGCACGGCAATCTTTACACCTAGCTAGATTTGAAATGAGGCCCCATTCGCCTCTTTCCTCTTTCTTGTGGCAGAACAGGATCAGAGGTGGTTCCCGCTGCCTGGGCAACGGGTTCCTTCTCCTGACTCCGTTCCGCACACCATCTACACGTACATTCGCCGCTTGGCTTCCAAGGAAACTGTCCTATGCGAGCCTTACGCAACACATAGTCAGGGCTCCCAGGGACGCCTTTTACCGTTGAGCCAACGTCCTCCGAAATCTCTCCATCGGCGTTGTAGCTGGGCTTATGGCGATACAAAATCGTCTTCGGCTGCCACTCGTCGATGTACTTCATCGAAAAACCGATACTAGCCAGTTCATTCTTTTGCCTATTCCGTTCCGTAATTCCTGTCATCGTTCACTCCTTATGACGTCGCAAGGTCGCCGATCTCGAACTGTATTGCTGCGCCACGGGTGTCGTCCAACTCGAAAACACCATAGTCTGCGGTCATAACGACCTCAGTGGCTCGGAGAGAAGCATCTCTCTGTCGCTCTGTCCGTGTGTCTACGCTTGTCAGGGCTGCCATAGCAGTCTTGTCAGCGATAACGCCGTACCCAGAATCAACTGATGCGATCTTGTCGATGTTCCCATCTTCAAAAATGCTGACCCCGTTAATCGGGCGAAGGCCGCTGTAGAAGTTCTGTAGCAAATCTACGCTCCATCCACTGGTGAGCCCTCCGGACGCTGCTGTATCAGCAGACGTAGCTGCTTGCTTGGACAGCGTTGCGACTGCGTTTGGATGGTGAATGAGATACAGTTGGTTCCCGAACTTGCCCGCCTTGGCCCTAGAGATACAACCATGTGTATTCGCTGTATTCATTGCTGCGCCATCAGCGCCAAAGACCGTTCCGCCATTGAGGTTAGGCCACAAGGCTATGACGTCTGTGTCCTTCTTTCGTGCCATGCCATCGCCGAGCTGTCGCCCTATCATGCTGAACACATTGTCAGCAGCCTGTCGGACGAGCTTGTCTGTGAGAATGACCTTAGCCCCGACCTCAGATGCTGTCAGGTCCACCGTGGTCATCCCGATGTCTTCCTCGTCCACTATGTCCTGACCGTCTGTAAGGTCGCTCATCGTCATCTGCCCTACCTTGGGGACAGTGACCTGCTTGGAACCCTTTGGCAGACTGAACTGCTCAATGAGAGCCAATGCTGGAGCGTTATGCTCCTCTGTGTACCTCGCCGATGCGATGATTATCCTCTGTGCGTTTTCAAGATTACCAGTTGTGGCTGTTTGTGCCATTTCAATCCTCCTAAAATTATGCTCCGAATGCCATTCTTCTCGCAGCCCTTACCGCTGCTTCCGACCTGTCCCCGTTGTTATAGGCTTCGAGGAGTCGGTCATGGTTCGACGTAGCCTCCGCAGCGCCCTGACTATTGTCGAAGGTCTGCGGTTGTACACGACCCTGCTTCAACCGCGCATTCTCAGCGATGAGTCCTCGCTCACGCTTCATGCGCTTGGCCTCTTTCTCCATCTCTTGTGGAGAATTGGTCATTTGAAGTGCCATAAAATCATCCAGCATCTGCTTGTTAGCCAGCCCCTGCTGCTGCATGAAGTGGATCGCCGCTGCCTGCTTCCCCTGGACATAACCGACCATCCCGGCGGCTTCATCTTCCTGCTTCCTGAACTTCTGTTCCTGTGCTACGTATCGCCTAGCTTGTTCTCGTGCCTGCTCAGGCATATACCCGTTCTCCTGTAGTTGCCGTTCATATGATTGAGCAGTACGTGTAACCTTCTCACGCCATCCGCGCTCTTGGTCAGCGGCACGGCGCTGCTGTAGTTCGTTTATAGCCTGCTGATCAACCTGGGGCATCATAGGCTGCGCTTGCTGCGGAGCGGTGTCCGTTGTCTCCGTAACAGTCGATTCAGAGCCCTCTGGGGCAGGTGCCTGCTCTTGGGGAGCTGCTTCTGTCTCTTCGCCCTCTGCCGGAGGAGTTTGCTCTATCTCTTCCCCGGTATCCACGGGCTCTATGACCTCTACGGTTTGGTCTACTTCCTGTTGGTCTGTTGGCATAACCATATCTTATTCTCCTTTTCCTCTACATATATTACACTAACTCGTCAACTCTACAATATGTGGTAGCATACTTTAGTTCGGAACCAGTTCGTCCAAATAAAGCCTCTCGTACTGGCTTGCAGAAATATTGGGGTCTTGGATGCCTTCTGGATCCCGCACTCTCTTTCGGATCAGGTTATTCAGATTTTTAGAGTCGCGATATTTATATCCTGCGTCCCTCATCCCAATTATCCACTGAGGATTATCACGCCACGCAGTTTTAACAAACCTGAGCTGCAAATCGCCCATCACTCCAGAATCTTTGTACGCCTTATCAATTGCTTCTTTCATCTCTCGTGCTTTCCCCGGAACGTGTCTTTGGGCTTCTCTCTCGGCAGTCGAAAGGTCGAGATACCCTATGACCGTCGATTCTGTCACATCTGCCTCGGCAGCGATAAACTTTATGAACGCTGGATGTCTGTCCAGCTTCCAATAGTTAGATTCATGTCCACGAATGACCTGTGTATACGACGAGGCATACCGCCCGGCATTGATCAACTTTTTCATTTCTTCTGGGTACTCACGCTCGATTAACCGTATATTCCTGAGCAGCTCTTCAGCCTCTGGACGGGTCAAACTAGACCAGAAGGCAGCCGAAAGGGTGTCAACATTGGACTCTTTATCATCGCTTTCATCCCAGTTTATCTTGCCGTCTTCTCCTGTCGCATCCTCGAATATCTTGTAGTATCGCCAGACACGGTGTTCTCGTGTTCCCGGTTCGGGTTCTTCTCTCGGCTTGTCCCTGTCATACAGCTTGTCATTGATACCACCGGTGGTTCGCTGTTTTTCAACATCCCACGTATGGCCGTAAAGCTCGCCGACACGCACCTGTCGCGCTTCGTTGTATTTGATTCTTGAAATAGTTGCACTCCAGTCATCGCTCGTTGTCGGAGCAGACAGATGCTGCTCTGCAATTCTCTGCAAGCCTTCAAGAAGGGCGGTATCCGCGGCTTCCTTCTTCTCATACAAATACCCCTTGGGGCCTTTCTTGCCGCGTTCTCCCATCCTTTCCGTTACCATGTCGTCTATCTCTTCTTGGAACAAGCCGTCGAGGTCGTCATACGGCTCACTATATATCTCTTGCGCTAGCTCTTCCCGTTCATCTGACCGTGAAAGACGGGCAACCCTGAAGCCCGGCACTTCCGCAGCCGCCGCTGCCATTGCTCCAGCAGCACGTTCCCAGTCGCCCTCCATTGCAGACTGGACACCTTCAATCAGTTCTCCGCCTGCCGCACCTGGGGCGATTGGCAGTGCCAAGTCGCCAATATATCTGAGTATATCCATCGGGTCAGCCACCTTCCCTACTTGAGGGTCAGCCCTGATAACTCCTAATGGAGCTGGAGCGCCCGTGAACGTGTAGCCTGTATAGTTGTCCCAGAACAGACGTACCACACCGCTGGTAAGTCCTCTTGATGCCTGATTAAGCCCATTTGCGCTTGGGTCAGCGGCTAGCGTTGCGATAGCCCTGAACAGACCAACAGTCGGGCCGAAGACAGAGAAGTCTCTCCCGCCTGCTCGAATCGTATAGAAGTTCGCATTGACCCTGCCGTTCACAAACGGCCTTCTGTCTGTCTCGTGTCCAAGGGCAGCATTTGCGAGTTCTGTTGCAAAGGCTCCCATTCCAATCAAGCGCGTCATTGTGTGCAGTGCTTCCCTGCTCTCTATCGTCTGCGCTCTTCCCATGCTTGCAAGCACATCAGATTCTATCATCGGTTTTCCTCGGAATGGCACGTTCACCCTTGTTTGTCCAAGAGTTCCCAATGCTTCCCGTGTCGGGAGCCTCATACGGGTTGCGCCAACGAGTGACTGCCCAAGCACTTCAAGCCGTGACTGGAAGAACCTTGCAGCAAACATTGCGAACTCACCGATGTCACCACCAAACTGCTTATCTGACCACCCAGTCATCCTGTTTGCGGCATTTGCGATTTGTCGCAGCTCGCCTGAACTGTGCAGTTGCTCCATTGTTCTGCCCTTGGCAAGTTCGTGTCTCAGCAGTTCGTCTGCCCATCGAAGACGTAACGCATCACCAAAGGCACCGAAAAGGCGGTTGCTTAATTGGAACCCGCCACCTAGTCCTCTGGCTACCGCTCCAACCACGGGAGTCCTGACTTCCATCATTCTCTCAACGCCCGGAAGCCCTGTCTCTACGGCAGTGCCACCCTGACGCAATCCAAGGTTAGCCCATATCCTGGAAACAAGACGCCCATTATCTGTTGCTTCTTTGTCAAAGCGTTGCAAGGCTTCATCAATGACCTCTTGCCCCCTTCGGCCTCTTGCACTGTTGTACAAGGACCTGAAGGTTAGCCCAGTTGCCTGCCCCCATTGCTTGGGGGTTCTGAACAGAGCAAGCCCGCCATGTATGCCAATAGCAGAGAGGTCAAAGTTCGCCTTGATCCCACGGTACAGGTTGTTGATGTGCCTGATAACAGGAAGTTTTGCGAATTTTAGTACGGGCGATTCTCTGAACTCACGGTTTAGCGTAGCGGCAAAAGCGTCATCAGCATCAACTATTTCTAGCCCTTTGGCGCGCTCAGGTAATTTCCTTTTTCTGCCACGATGAGCCTTGGCGAGTTCTTTCAGCCTCGTGTCAATGTTCGCGTCGGTGATTCTACCAGCAACGCCCTTGATATACTCTCCAAGAGTTTTGTCGGGCAAATCATATCTACCACTTTGAAGTAGTTCCCCGTCAGGGGTCTTAATAGCATTGCCCTGATCATCGACCAGCCTACCCATAGCTGGCATTTTCGCCTGTTTTTCAGCGGCAAGAAGACCTTTCTTGGTAGGGTCTTCAGCAAGTTTTATAAGGTCATCAAGCTCCTCTGTAATGCTGTACAAGGTTTCTCCGTCAGTCGTTCTGATTCTTCCTCTGCTTAAATAGAACCCATTACCCGTTACGTCGGGTCGCACACGATTCGGGTCCCATCCAGGAATATTGTCCCTGAACACCTTGTTCCATCCAGGGATATAGACCTGAGATCCTCCAATCTCCTGTGTACTCCCAGTTTCAGCAAGCTCCCGCAGCGTACCCATAAATTCCCTTTGCCCGCTTGTAAGGAGCGGTTCATAGACATCGTATCGTGCTGCTATATCCTGTATGGTCGGAGATTGCAATATTGCTTCGCCTCCTTCATACGCCACCCTCACTCTGTTCTGGAGTGCCTCATCAAGGATGTTCCCTGCGGCATCAGTCGTAAAGTGATCCCGCAATCCTACTCTGACGGTTGTCGTTGCCAGATTCGCAGCACTCTCTGCCCTGGCCATCGTTGTGTCCCTGACCCGTTTGGCTGTTTCTACCACCCCTTCCAGCCCTTCAGTACGTTTTCTGACCCTCTTCGATACTCCAATTCCTCCTAAGAATCGATTGGATATTTCGGCTATTGCGTTAGCGCCCCTGCTCCACGTTCCAATCCGAGGATTGGCCGCAAAAGCCGCCGCAGGGTCAAGGTTGATGTCGGCAAGGGGTTTCCCTCCGAAGCTCCGTTCAAAGATATCTCTCTCGGCTGCCTGTCGTATATCCTTCATTTTGCTGGCAGCCCTTTGCTGTGCTGTACGGCTGACATCCAAAATATCCGCACCAGTCCGTCTTTGCAGATCCCAGTAGTCTGCTTCAGTCATTCCCGATCGTTCTAGTGCTTCTGATAGAGCCTCTCTGAATCCTTGACTCGTAATGGGTTCAGTTGATCCGTGTTGGTCAATAGCCTTTTGTATGGCTGTAGCTTGTCTATCGGTATCGGCCCTAAGTGCGTTCTCATAGCGTATAGGTGCCTTCTTATCAATCGCTTCTGCCCCCTCGCGCAAAACCCTAATCGCTTTTGCATGGTCACCAAGAAACTCCCCTCCTCCTACTCGCATACTCGGTAAGGCAATATTCAATGTAGGATCGAAGGGATGAGTGAAAGCTATTTCAATGTCTTCTAGGTCAGCGTCGTACAGCCTGTGTGAATCATCTCCACTTTCCAAGGCTGATGCAAATCTACGCATTGATTTCGCCAACACCTGCTCCGCCTTCATCATCTTATCTGGTGCGCGGGAAGACGGCAGGGGGCTATATCCACCTAGATCCAAAAGCTCTGAAGCAGTTCGCTGCCTAGCTCCTTCCGGCGGTGGAGTGAGTCTCCTATCAAGATCTGCCTGCCATTTCACTGCTGGATCTACTGGTTCCACAGGCCTGGGGGGTGCTTCCGGCAACTCGTCAAGGCTCTTCTCTAGAAACTTCAGTTCTTTCTCATGCCCCTTAATGGCAGCATCATATTCAGCTAGCCTAGATCGCTTTTCACCGCGCTGCGCCGCCACTCTCTTGAGGCGCTTCTCATCCTGAATCATTTTCTTGACTTGGCTTATCTCTGACCGCAACCCTTCTTGCGTAGTACGCAGATATGTGGCTTCTTCTCTCATCCCCCCGAGACGCTGACCAGTCGTCCCCATCTGTAGCGGTTCTTCACCTGTCTTTGTGCCAAAGGGCCATTCCTTAGAGTATCTCTCTGGGGGTCCTCCAAACGCCTCCTCAGCCACCTCGCCCGTCACACGGGGTGTGGTGGGGTCTGGGCTTATTGCCGGCCCAGCCAGTTCATCAATCTCCATTGCCTGTTCTGGTGTCGGTATGTCATCGACAACATCAACGCGCTCGCCAGCTTCCTGTACCGCTTCTACGGCGGGTCTTCCCCTAACCGCTTGCCACCCTTTTCGGAAGGGATATGTAATGCCTCGCCCTATCGCTTCTTCGGCTTTCCACGGGAGTTGCAGCCCTCGCCCCAGCGTTTGCGCTATGGGAGAGGCTCTCGACGCCAGTTTCGTTCCGACTTTTGCCAGCCCGAATGGTGCGAGTATTTCTGCACCTAGTCCGGCTGCTCCCCAATAACCAGTGCCTGCTTCCATCGGGTCTGTAAACGCCCCGATAGCGGCATCGACGTCACCCTGTCTTGCCTGTTCCCAGAAAGCCTGCCCAGATTCAGCCAGTGTTGACGGGGACACATCTGGGAGCCAGTCTCCCACGACCGGGGCTTTATGAAGTAGGGACGGCGTAGCGATTCCAGCAGCAGTGCCAAGGCCAAGTTCAGCTAGTCTTCTCCCGCGCTCAAAATAACGACCACCAGCGCCAAGAGCCGCTCCCAGTGGGTTCGGCGCGGACGCTAGCTGTTGAATTTCTTGGCGATCCTCTGGTGTTAATCTACCCATTAGTAGTTATATAAAAACCTCGTTCTCGGACTTGACATCATGCCTGTTGTTCCGCGGGCTGTCTGTGGCAGCCTCGAATACCGTGCTGTCCACGGGTCTGTTTCGAGAAAATCCATGAATGACGCAGGTGTCTGACCCTGCCTCATGGATGTTCCGGCAGCACCGTAGTAGTCCTTGAGGATGTCCTGATAGGAGTCCTCAAAGTATCTCTGCCGTCGCGGGCTTCGTGCTCCGAAGCCCATCCCGCTTGGAGAACTGTAATATTGTGCCGGCTCGAACTCTTCAAGTACCCGACCCCACCACTGCGGGGAGAAGTCCTGAAACGTGTTCGCGCCTACGTGTCCAGGTATATGTGGCATAGCTCACTCCTTACTCCGTGGCAACCTCTGGCTGTGCTGGCTGTGTCTGACTGAGGTACCAGTCCAGGAAGCTGCCCTGAGCCGCGCCCGTGTTGAGCCGTTGCTGTTGCAGTCTCGCCATCGCGTTCCGTACCGCTGAAGCCATCATTCCTGTGGTCTGACCTCCTCCGGGCCTCTGCAATGCAAGGAGATTGGCAACGGCTAATTGGTTCTGCTGCGCTCTCTGGGCGTTTGCTATCGGATTGAACTGCTCTGCCATCCACGCAGCTTGATCGAATCCGGAAGTTTCAGGGGTAAACTGAGCCACGTAGGCTCCCGGATCCATCATCGACGCTGCTCTTGCTTGCTGGGCTCGTCCTATCAGTTGAGTAGGGTCTGCATAGTAAGGCATGGTCGTTGGGTCGGCCTCCCTGCCCTGATAGCCCCTGAGATATTGGCTGAAACTCACCGGGGTATCTGGTGTTTGTGCCATCTGGGGTGCTCCAAGGAGATATCTCGCCCTGAGCCTCGCACCGATGTCACCTAACGGGGCGCGGGTTTCCCAGAACGGTGCCTGGGTTGCCATAAAAGCCTGCCATTCCTCTTGGGGAGAGCGGAACTCTTCGGCGGGTCCCATGAAAGATGGTCGTCCTGCTGCCCAATCTGTGGTCATTTCTGTCCTCCTTCTCTGTGCTTACGCCGTCATATATTGTTTGTCAAAAACTCCTTCGTCTATACCATACTGTATGGTTGGAACGAAGACCGGTCCTTTCTTCCTCTTCCCGTCCACCATATAAAGCTGGTTATAAGGCAAGCCTTTCGCCTTCTTCTCTGCCTCGACCTCATCAAACGGTTCCGGCATAGATGCGAGCAGTTCGTCCCATTTGGTCGGGTCGGGCATCTGCCCTGCAATAAACGATGTCTGTGGCTGCCCCATCATCTGCTGGTACGCTGCCTGACCTGCCGGTCCGACCTGTTCAAAGATGTCCGAATAGTCAGGATCCTCGGCGGTGGGGGGCATATCGCCCATCCCCATATCTTGTTGCCACTCCCCATAGGGAAGGTCTTTTGGTGCAATGTCTCCCATCGGTGGCTGTCCCATAACGCTCGGTGCTGTGGTCGGAGCGCCATCGCCAAAATAATCGGTGGCACCAGTTGGCTGTTGCCACTCTCCATAGGGAAGGTCTGACGGGGCAGCGTCTTCTTTGGTGCGGTTTCTCATCATCCGCTCAAAGATCCAAGCCTCTGACATCCCCATGTTCCTGTGGTGTTGCATGACCCTGGCTGCGCTGTTCTGTAGTGCTTTGGACCAGTTCCCCATCCCGCCGCCTGTCAGGTTGAGATTTATCAGCGCCAGCCTATTGTCGCCGTAGGCGTCGCCTGTGCCGAACAGTGCGTCCATCCAGGTATATTTTTCTTCGTCCCCTGGTGGCCACGTATCAAAATCCTGATTGTTCTCGTACTGCAAGAGTATGCGGGCTACGTCCCTTGCTTGCGACAGCATAGCAGGGTTAGCAAGGGTCAGTGCCGGATTTCTGAGATACTTTTCGAGGAAGGCCGCATACTGCGTTTCGAGTGACCCTCTTGCGGCTGTCACTTGCTTATCTTCAGTGAGATAGTCTGCTTCCGCAATCGCCTTGATGTTTTCCCACGCTGAACTACCTCCTACGAGAAGGAACATAGCCCTCGTCTGTTTGAAGATAGAAGGCAGTTCCTTTAGCACATCCGATCTTCCCACGCCTGGGATCGCATATATCCTCTGGTAAAATATCTTTCCGAGGTTCTCGTCCCATTTACCCGGCTCGCCTGTCGGGATAGGTCCCCCCAGATCAATCTTTCCTGTAACGGGGCGCTGCGAGGGGTCGCCTCCTGTTCTCTCCAGTATGTCCTGCTGTTGTATCGTATTTAGCAGGAAGTTCCGCTCTGGTTGAGGAGTCGCCTCCTTTGGGACTGGATATCCTTGGGCTGACCCGCCGAGAACAGTATGTATTGCCGGATCATAGCCCCCTGGGCCAGGGGTCATCTGTTGTTCTTGCGTCTGTTCGAGAGACATCGGGTCGAGTCCAAGTCCCATAGATTCTTCAATCTGCTGCCTGAACTCATCGGGATCTCCGCCGACACCAAGCACACTGCCTTCCCATCCCGGCAGGTTCATCCATACCTGCAATGTATCGGGTGTCTGACCCTGTAATTCAGCAAGTATCTCGTTGGGTGAGGCGGAATAGTTGTCAGCCTCGTCTGGCTCAAACAACTTATTGAGCTTTACAGCCGCTGCTATTTGAGGATTCTGTGCAGTCATCTTTTCTAGCTGACCTTCTCCAAACCCTGTTATAATATCGCCGACGCCTTCAGTGATACCTGTGCCGATGTCCTGGTATCCACCTGCGAGTAACTGCTGTCCTTCTGCTTGTGCCTCAAATCCTGTCGTGAATATATCGGCCATGTTGCCCGCAACGCCTTTCACTGTGTCGAACAACCCGCCTTTGTCTGGACCCTGCTCAGGCGGTTCGCCCGTGCCTGCATAGACAGGAGCGGCTGTTAAATCAAAGAGTCCCGTGACCGCATCTGCCATCTGGTCGCCGGCGGCGGAGAAGATTGGACCTTCCTGCCCCATCATTCCTTCGGTCACAGCCTTGTTGCCTATGGCTCCCATCATATCGTCTATCGCGCTGCCTGCCGTATCGAGCAGGTTGTCGGCCACGCTGAAGAACGTGTCCCACACATCGTTGTCATAGTAGTCATCGCCCTCCATGTCGTCTGACAATGCGCCCAGTGCCAGTATGCCGGGATACTCTTGTATGACCGAATCCACGACCTCCGGCACCAGTGACGGACCGTATGGTGTCATCATAGCATCGGGCTTGTCCATCTGGTAGATGGCCTTCTCCACGAGGAACTCGTCATCAGGTAGTTCCGCGAAATACTCGTCTGAGAACTCGTCCTCGACGAGCGTGTCGTAAAAGTTCGTAGCGGCCTCATCGAAGTCGCTGTCGTTCTCGACCATATCGTAGTAGACGGAAGCGGGTGCTCCCTTCCACCAGTTACCTGCTATGTTCAGTATGTTGTTGATATTAAATGCCATCTACGGTCCTCCCTGAGCGCCCGGTCTTGGGGTGCCTGGTGGCACCGCCGGACCCTGTGGTGGTGTCGGCATTGGTGGTGGGACGCCCATCATGGCCTCCGGCATAACCGCCGGATTCATAGTAGGTGGCCCCCCGGGAGGGGGTCCCGACGGGAGGGGACCTATCGGGCCTGCCCCAGGAGGGCCAAGGGGGCCTGGCAGAGCGGCAGGGGGAGGTGGTGGCCCTGCGGCCAGAGCCTCGGCATCTTGTCGTTTCTTCATCAGGACGCTCATCAGTTCGCTGACATAGAACTGCACCAGGTCGTCCCTTCCCTGCCGTTCTGAGGCGAGGAGGAGACTCCAGAGGGCTGCTTCCGGCAGCATCCTCTCGGCGAGTTGCTCCTTGATAGAGTCGTCCATCTGGTCTGCGTCCTGTATAGCGAGGATACGGTCACGTATCGCCCTGTCAGACAGTAACGGTGTCGGTCCCTCTCGTGCGATCTGAGCCATCGAGAACCGTGTCATATCGTCCTGTGGCAGTTGTCCCACGAGGTTGACGACGGGAGATCCCGTGTTCTTCAGTATATCCGGGCTTATCTCCTCGGTGAAGTAGACACGGTTCCTGTCCATGCCTGACACCTCCATCGACTTGAACGAGCCTTCGGCGTACTGGTCTGCTATCAGGTTGAAGATCATCTGGTACGCCTTCTCCGTTGCCCGGAGATACTTGTTGATGACCGTTTCCACGCCCTGTCTGAGCGTATTGATAGCGAACCCTGATAACTGGAACGGCAGTTCTCCGTAGACGGAGTGCGGTATCGAGCCGCGCTGCATCTCTCCTGATACGAGGCTCATAAAAGCGCCTGTCTCTTTCGCCATCTCAAGGAGTCCGAGCGGTTCGACGTTCTCGTTCTGGGCGAGGGATATCTCGGAACCCTCTAAGTAGGGGTCTTCGTCGAGTGACTTCATCCCGTCACGGGAACGGACGATGAGTCCCTGCCGTCGTGACCGTGCGGTCAGTTCGAGCAACGTACTCATCATCAGGTTGTGTTTCGGATAGAGGTCGCGTGTGGCACGGAACACCGATTCGCCGACATCGGAGATGGTGTCGTCCATATTGGACTGTGAGAGTGCCACGATATAGGGGTTCGCCCCGACCGGCCCCAGGAATGCCGGTACCTGGTCGGCACCGTGCCTCGTCTGTTTCTTTATCACTCTCGTGAGTGGTGTCGTCGCAGAGCCGTTGTTGATGAGGATCGTGTTCATCTCTTTGTCATAGAAGTCATAGACGTCTATGCCGTCCACCTTGTGCGGTGTGTCCCAGTCAACCCTGACGTTGTACTGGGAGAATATCTGATCCTTGGTCTTGGGCACCCTGTAGCACACCCATTCGAGGCCGTCGGGTCCCATGCCCCAGTATGTATGGAGCGGATCCCAGGGTGTTATGTCCACGTAGGTCGTGCCGTCCTCACGTTTGGCGAGGAGCGCCCGTCCTGCGTACCACCCACGTATCACTGCGTACCATCCTATCTGGTCGCGCAGGGTGGGGAGCATCAGGCGGCAGAGCCGTTCATCGGCTGCTGCCAGTATACCGATGAGGAACCGTTCTTTTCGGTCGTTCTTCTCACGGAGTTCCGCATCCGCCCCGTCGTGGGGGATACGGACGGTCATCTCAGCGCCGGACACCCAGCCGATGACCTTTTCCGCATAGGTCTGCGGGTCATTGGACGTATAGGACTGGTAGCCCTCACCCGCGTCGTATGGTTCGAGCCGATACAGGGCGTGGTCGTCCTGCATCCTCTGCCTGAGCGGTTCGGTAGCGTCGTAATGGGCGTCTACCAGTGCTACGATATCCTCTGGTTTTCTTCGTGCCATCTACACCCACCTTTTCACATGGATACGTTCCCGTCCTTCGACGTAGCCGTACCCGAATCTGTCTATGAGGCCGTAGATTATGGCTTTTACGCCATGATTATACTTGTCTTCAGGGATTTCGCCAACTATGTTCCCTTCCCTGTCTGTTTTCCACCTGTACGCCTTGGTCTGCCCGTCGAATGGATTGGGTGCCGAGCCGAACTCCGAGAGGATGCCGTGGCACTTCGGGCTGAAGACGATACGTGGGGCGTGGGTCTTGGGGTCTATCTTGAGCCACCCCTTGAGCCTCTCCGTCCCCTCGTTGATCCTGATCTTCTGGGACGAGAGGTAGAGTCCTGTTCTGTCGAGCCAGACCTCTGCGGGGGCTGCCATTGCCTGGTGCTGGTTCCCTGCGATGTCGATGACCCCGAACTTTGCGTCGGGCCACCACTCTCGTGACTGGGCGACGTCGATGATGTCGTCGGTGACGAGTTGTTGTTCGTAGATCTCGTCGATGACTCTGATCTGTTCTCCGATGACCTGGACGACCTCCACGGCATACGCTCCAGCATAGCCCGGATCCATCCAGATATGGACTGGTTCACCTGGTTCATATTCCACCTCGCTTATATGCGCGTCGGGACGGAACTCAGGGAACACGAGTCCTTTGGGGGGCGAGGGTTTCCCCTCGATGCGTTCCATGAAGAAGTCGTCGCTCGACGCCTCTTTGAGTCTCTGTATCTCCGGGTCGTATTCCCCACCCGGATACAGGTGTATATTCGTATAACTCGGCAGGGAGAACGCCCGTGCATCCTTCTCCGCACCTGAAGCCCATGCCGTGAACATCTGGGGGTACCAACCTAGCGACCCCTCGAATGTTCCTGCGAGGAAGAGCCATCCCCGTTTCGGGGCGCATCTGCCCCTCAATCTGAAGAATGTTTCGATATCGAGCTGGGAGGCTTCGCATCCGAGGATCCCGTTGGGTGCCCGCATTGCGAGTGTTCGTGGGTCTTTTGCGCTCTTCGTTTCAATCCGTGTGCCATCAGCAAGAGTGAGATGACCGGGATCGACTCGCTTCGATGCTTCTTTGAGGATTCCGAGCATGGAGAAGTCCTGCAAGAGGTACTCGAACTCTGCTCTAGTCCTCTCATAATCCGCCGCAACGAGCCAGTATAATCCTCGCTCTTCTGTCTCCGCAAAGCGTCCGAGGAGATATTTCGATGCGATGAGGGATTTCCCTGCCTGTTCACCGCCTGCGACGAGGTTGAACCTGTAGGGCGAGTTGAGAATAACCTTCTGCTCGTCCGTAGGAGTGAAACCAACCTTCTGAAAAAGGTAGTCACGTAAATCAGGCCCTTTCGTCGCGGTGGTCACTACTCGCCTTCGCCTTCTCCCTCTTCCTCGTCACCGCCGGTCTGTTCCCCGGTCTGTTCCTCTTCACAGGCGCATTCCTCTTCACACTCACACCGTTCTTTCTCTGTCGTCATCTCTTCCTCCTTGATTTTGACATAGCGATAGCGACCGCCTGCTTCTGCGGGCGGCCTTCCTTCTTCAGTGTCCGTATATTACTGCTGATCGCCTTCCGGCTCTTTCCCTTTTTCAGAGGCATCGCTTCGTCGCTCCAGTATCTCGGATAACGTCCTCTCGACCGTCACGGGGAGTTTCTCCTCTTCCACATCGCCACGACCCTTGCCAACCTCTTTCGCCGCCTTGCGCCACTCGATGATGAGTTCCTTCGCGGAATCCTCGCTCATAGCGAACTGCGGGCGGTACTTCTGGGGCATATTAGCATTCAACAAACCAATGAGCAAGATGTCACTGCCACGGTTCTTGTCAGGATTCCTCACCCGGTCGAGGGCCAGCCCCTCCAGGGACTCGGCAAACGACTGCCGCATCAAATCAAAACGCTTCGCGAACTCAGGATCCTTGTGCCAGTTCCCATAACTCAACCTCGATATGCCGGCTATCTCACAAGCCTTCCGTATCGTCCCCCATTCCTCATACGCGGCAAGGAAGACCTCCTTCCGCTTCACAGCGTCCAGGCTCCTCTGGGTGTTACTCCTCCCAGAAACAAGAGACTCCTTCTCTTCTCTCTCTTCCATCTCAAAACCCCCTTCCCCTAACAACCCTATCCCCTTATGAGTATTACTTAGTAATATTACTACTTCCCCCCTTAAGGGGGGGAAGGAAGTAGTAATATTACTAGTAATATTACTCGATATTACTAGTAATACTATATCTAAATCACTGGTTTTTAAGGTTTTTTCGGGTATTACTAATGGTATTACTACCATATTACTCCTATCTGTCAATACTAGGACCCCTTTAGAGAGAAAAAGTTTGTCAAGGGTATCACAATAACCAACCATAAAACGACAAGACATACCCCCCCTAAGCAACCGATCACAGACAACCGTAACCACCCTCACAGACCACTACCGACCACTAACCACCGACCAACCAACCACCAACTACCACGTACACAATGCCATCTACTCTCCACCATCTACAGACCAACTATCCACTACTCACTATTCTCTCCCTTCTCATACTACTCACCCTTCTTCTCATCGGACTTCTTGATTGTTGTCGATGACTGGCATACGTCCCTACCGCCCCAACCAACTCCTGCCGTCATCGAGCGGGGCGGGGCTTGGGCGGCGGGGGTTTTTTGGTTAATTTTAGAAACTTCTGTAATTCGTTTATACATTGTTTGTGCTTTGTTTGTGTTTTGTTCAACGTTTCAAGCTTCAAATTATAGGCAAAACAAGCCCTTCTGATAGCTTCACCTATACCAAACTACTAGCAAGGTGGTTATCGATGCTGTACGTGTCTTACAGTGCGTTGTAGGTACATTGTAGGGTTTTTCTTGGATAGTTAACAAAGGTATTAATCTATCCAACTACATCCATTAATCAATCACTAGCAATCATCCGGATCGCTTAGTTATCGACAGCTTCGCTGTAAGAAATATTGCCAAGTATTTCCCTGGGAAATACTTTCACAAATTTCTTTATTTATTACGCTTGGATATTGATAAAAGTCGTGCAATTATCATCGTTTTTAGACTTTTAATGTTCTCTTTTATCGGTTAAACTTAGGTGATAAGTACAAACTAAGCACGAGGTGTGGTAATGGCAAAAGTTAAAGAGCCAAACGGTTATATAGTCTATGAGGGTATAAGCAATTATGACGGTAAAGATATCGTTGTAATTGCTACTGGTTTTGCTAACAAAAGCAAAAACACAAAAACCGGAGACATGATCCAAACTTGGATTATGCAACAAGATACACCACCACATGAAGCAATCAAAAACGGTAATGATTATAGTGTGTGTGGTAATTGTCCATTACGCCCATTGAATTACAAAGCTAATGGATTGAAAAAACGTTGTTATGTGTTGGTACATAATGCACCGCTTACAGTGTGGCGTACATACAAAAAAGGCGGTTATGAACACAGCACACCGGAAAGATTGCGGGAATTGCTACAAGATAGCAACGGTTTGAGACTTGGAAGCTATGGTGATCCCGCAAGCGTACCGTTTGAAGTATGGCAATCGATCGGAGTAGGTACAGGCGAATTCAATCACACTGGTTATACGCATGGTTATCTTGTGGATAACTTTGATACTAGATACCTTGACGTTGCAATGATTAGCCTGGACAAAATTACGCCCCAACTACCACCCGGATTAAATGGCCGTAGCTTTAGAGTGATTGATTCGGTCGATGAAGTTTTACCGGGTGAGATCCTATGCCCGGCAAGTAAAGAACAAAACTATAAAACAACGTGCGAAAAATGCGGACTGTGTGCAGGCCTTAACCGTAAAGCAAAGAACATAGCAATAATTATCCACTAGAAAGGACCGAAACTATGAAAACTTGTCCACTATGCAATGGTTACAGCATCGAATTAGGCACACTCGGGA
>Ga0208030_1000617_pt1 | contig 23750 bp, 35 predicted proteins | sample MalvirDeepMed_M9_FD_184246 | JGI IMG/M metagenome (GOLD analysis project Ga0208030, IMG submission 184246) | Marine viral communities from the Global Malaspina Expedition - Malaspina viral metaG DeepMed_M9 (SPAdes) (version 2) | ecosystem: Environmental > Aquatic > Marine > Oceanic | place...
ATCATATGTATCTAACCAAGTTTCTCTATCAACGATTTTTGGATTTTGAATATTAAGTCTAAACTCTCCAACATCTCCATATGTTCTCGCATACATCTCGCTGCTAATAAAATAAGCCGCTCCTGGAGAAAGGACATTGGGATCTCCAGAACGAGTTCCACGATACATTGGAATATTATTAACGTTGGAAACAATAGAGCCAACATCTTCTTTAATATATTCTCGCCAATTTTCAAGTAGGAGTTTCATTTCGTCACCAAAAACAAACCAACATCAGTCATAACTAGTTGGTTGGTATCAGGTCGCATCATAATATTTTCTGTGTGCATATCACGGGGGCTGAACCCCATTTGTTGAAGCTCTTTCATCGCGTTTAAGATTCCCTCTATCTCTGGAAATGCACCCTGGACTCCCGGTCCTGAGCCTCCGAGGGGTCTGTCCTTTGGCATACCGTATGTCAGTGGAATTACTTGTTTTTTATTAACATAATATGTCAAATCGTCCTCAAGGGCACCGGCAGCAGACCAAAATACGGGTAGCCCGCCACCCTTGTTAGCCGGTGTGTGTAGGTGCGTTCGGATTGCGTCTTCGGTTGCGTCCTCGGCTTCCTGAACTCGCGCCTGAACTATAAGCTCTTCCATCTCATTTAATATTGCATTAAAAAGGTTTCTCCATTGGGGGGATCTCGGTGTTTTTTGAGACTTTCCAGTTAGAAAAGATTGTTTTCCTGGGCTGTCGTCGTATACGTCAACCATTGTGTATACCTGCGGAACTGTGCTCTTTGGCACTGTTTTGTTTACCAAATATGTTCTAAGTGCCCGCTTTGCCGCAGCCTCCATAGCCTCTTTTTCTATGCCCATATATTTTCTTTCGGCTCGTAGTATGCTGTTTTTCTTTAAAACATCAAGAATAATTTCATAAACTGCGTTCTCATCTTTAAGAAGTCTCTCTTCCTTTTCCGGTGAATATTTTCCTTTTAGAGCATCGGTGGAGGCAAATATTTGGTTTACAACGCTCTTTGGAGCAGGCTTAAGAAGTTCCATAAATATAATTAAATGTTTACCGCTTGAATCCTCAAATAATTTATATACATCCACCACATACTCTTTGACATCATCAGGTAGCTTATCCCTATTGTTTATTATCCAATTATAGTTTTTGTGTTCACTATAATATTGAGGCTTGTGCCTTGCTACGATTTTGGCTGCAAGTCGTTGTCTGGTTTCTTTATCCTCGACTTCATAAACTACTCCCATCCTTCCCTCTCCAAGATATTTAACCAGGGTATACCCAGCTTCCTCAATGGCTGTTGCGTGGGTTGGTGGTAGCGGTGGCAACACATTGCGATTGTCGTCGTAGCGAGTATCTTCTTCAGCTAAGAACTTCCGCCAATTTTCAAATAGTAATTGCACGTTAATAAATAGTTGTATAAATCGCTTTAATTGCCATCTATTTTAACGGCTCGTCTTCTAGTGCTTGGGGGTTATTTTCTTGATTTTTTCCTGATTGTTCATCACTATCAATAGGTCCGCCAGCAGCCCAAGTGTAGCAAGTCCGCTCTGAATGGCATTTAAAGTGGTGCATCCAGCAATATCCTAGTTCTCCAGATTCATCTGTGTCAATCGGTATACACTCTTTCATTCGGGGAGATATATCAAAAGCTACACAATTGCCACAGCGCGATTGCTGTGCAACATCTGGAGTTGTGTTCCAGTGCTCTGCTGCACTGACCCAATATTCTTCATCTTCTAAATTTAAAGGTCCGTATTTGATGTGCCCTTCTTGTATTGCGCGATCTCTATTGGCTGTATTAAGTTCTAAGTTTTGAGTCGGCGCGGGACATATTATATCTTTTGCTTTTGCGATTGCAAGTTTAATTTCTTCTTTAAGATAATGTCGCCAATTTTCAAGTAGGAGTTTCATCATTTAAGCTCCTTGGGGCATTATTACTGCCCATTGTGCGGTTTCTGGATCGGTGCCGCCCCATTCGGTGACTCTCGGAACTGGTTGACCTTCAATTTTAAAACCACCTGGGAAGGCAGTTCCAAGGGCGAATAATCGTCCCTCCTGGGCTGCCGCAGTTAATTCTTCAGTTGAGTCAATTAATTTATTTTGTTCGGCGTCTGAGCGTGCAGGGTCATATTTGAATATACCGACAGAGGTTTCATCGGTTGCAAATGATTCAATGGGTTCTGAAGTTTTTACCATTAAAACTGGGACTGGAACCATTTTTCCCTGTTCTTGACTAAATTCTTCTTTGTTGGTGGTTGTATATTGAGCATCGGGCAAATTTTGTTTTACCCATGACATAGGTTTTACTAGTTCATAGCCCCCGCTAGGAAAGTCTCCGGGCACGAAGCCGCCGGTATCTGCTATGTTGGCTCTGTGTTCAATAAAATCCATAATCATGTCAGGGGTTATTGTACCTGAGAATATAGAACCTGAACCGGGCTTCCCGTGAAGCGAGATGTGTTCCATTACCTCCGGTGAGATTAAAACTAGTTTACCGTCCGGTCGAGATATTATTATAAATTCTTCGCCTGTTGCATCTTTTAAGGTGTTGCGCTCTTCATTCACAAACTTCCGCCAATTTTCAAATAATAATTGCATTTAGATTCCCCAAAGATAATATCCCAGACCAAAGCCAATCGAGAATGAAACTACTTTGGCAATTGTAAACAGCACATAATCTTCTAGAGCGGCATGCAATAAAACAAGCTCCTTGCATCTTTCCCATGTGTCTCGCGCCAAGTCTCTTGGTGTGTCCATTAATTAATCTCCTACATATCTAGCAGCTTCTAGCGCGGCTTTTCTCTTTGTTTAGATCTGCTTAGTGCGTCTAGCGCATCCCTATATTTCTCAGATAACGTCTCTGCTGCGGTCTTCGCCATCCTTGCATAAGCTCCCATATGAGCCATTTCTCCATAACGAGCTTGCATTTCGCTCAAATTACTAATCACCTTTTCGGTAAGCTCCAATATGTTTCCAATATCTGCGCCGATCTCTCTTAGTTCATCATCGGTTTTATACATAGGGTGTCCTCGGCGTGGAGAGATTTTGTGAGCATCACCGTATCTGTCTGGGAATGGACCCTTGGCACCGCCCCATGCTTCATTTTGCTCTCGCGGCATTGTTTCTGAAACGGTTAGCCACATATTAGCCAGCACATCAAGCTCATTTTTACCAATGGTATAATATTTTCCTGCATCTGCTCGGGCAAGAAGATCTTCTAACTTGCGACGGAGATCAGTTTGAATCTGGTCGAGGCGCAGGGAACCTAGTCCACCTTTGACGGCTACCAGTTCTTCTTTAATAATCTGCATTATTTGTGATTTTGTAATTTTCATTTTTTATTCTTATTTTCTCCAACTAAGGCAATTGCTTCCTTAATGATTTGTTCAAGTTGCTTCCGTGTAATTTTCGAAGTGTTTCGTTTTTTGCTTTCAAACATTGTTTGGAATCCTTCTGCTGCTTTTCGAATATTCCTTATGAGAAGTTTCACTCCCTGGGGTGCCGTATACTTGTGATCTTTCAAAACCTCTTTAAAGTTAAGTAATGCCTCTTTAAACCGCACTAGCTCAACGCCCCCGGCGACTTGTGTTCGCAAATTCTGGTCATTGGGCTGCATCCTGCCGTGTTCCCCCCCGGTGGCGACGGACTTCCATATAGGCAGCAACGCTCTAATCATTGAGTTAACGGCTCGGTGCGCCTTCATAAAATCATTGCTTACAATCAGACTTTCTAACTCTGCTAAGTGCTCTTCTATGGCTGCTTCCTGCTCGTCTTTGATGCCGGGAGAAACATCGAGTCTTCCTTCCCCTCGGTCTACTGCGGCGTACCTAGGTAATTCATTGAGGGCTTTATACCACGCATCTTTTGCATCTTCGAGTATATCTAAAAGTTTTTCATTACTGTACTCGGTTCCCATCTCCTCCGTTTCGAGACGACTTCTCAGCTTAGCAACAGATGTTTTTGAATCGTTCATTCTTTGTTGTATCATTTCTATATGTCCTGTGTCTTTTACCGGAGAATAACCGAAGCGACGAGAAGCCCTTAGAAGTTCATAACCAGACGCATCTTGTATTACTCCACGGGCGTCGGACTCGTATTTTGGATCGATTCCGGTTGCGGCGGTGAGAAATTTCCGCATGTTGTCCCAGGCGTTGGGAGCAAGTCCCCTCCAGTAAGCGATACTGCTCAGCAGGTTTCTTTTAAATTCTTCTCCTATATCTGGAGTTTGATAATAAAACATAGACAGTTTTTTATCTACCTTATTTGAATAAGCGGGATATGCGGCAGTTCCTTCGGCAACTTTTAAAATCAGATTGTCAATATAATTAATGACCCTATCAGAAACAGCCGCCATTGTATCATAATCGCCGTTACTCTCTAGCTCAACTAGTTTGTCAACATATCTCAACAATAATAGTCTTATGTCCCTATTGGTAAAAGGAAGACCATACCTCTCCTCTTCATCCCTCATAACATCATGTTGTGCTGCCTCGTCTTCATCGTGGAATTCTTTATCAGGACTATCGAACTCCTCATATTTTTCATTCAGCCAAGAACGAAAATCTTCTGTAAGCAATTGCTGGTTCTGATAGCTAGACCATTTTTTCATTTTTTTGACTCCTTAGATTCCTTAAGTCCTTTGGCATGCATAACTTGACCAGTCCTGGGATCAGTTACAGTGGCACCACGGTGGGGGATATCAATATCTTTTTCGGCTTGTACAATTTTCTTTATCTGTTTCAGCATTCCAGCAGCCGCTTTACGAGCCCCTTCGTAGTTGCGGGGAACTGGACCAGCCAAAACTTTTCTGATTGCTTGAAGCTTTGAAGAAACTTCCTCGGAGTCCGACTCCACGTCGTATGCACCGAGGGGATACTGGCTTTCCTTCAGAAATTCTGCTACTTCTTCTTTAATGATCTGCATTATTTGTGATTTGGTAATCTTGGATTCCCTGAGCCCCTTGGCATGCATAACTTGGCCAGTCCTGGGATCAGTTACAGTGGCACCTTGATGTCGGAACCCACCGGGTGGACCCCCTGGTTTTTCGCCACCTCCAGCCTTTTTGCCACCTCTAGCCAAATATGATAATATCCAGATTTCAGGCGTAGTTTTAGCACTTATATCTTGGCTGACAACTTCATATGGCATCACCTCTCGTTCCGAAAGATATGCAAGAAGTTTTTCATATGCAGGGCTTTTGGCAAATTCATTCGCATACTTAAAAGGGCTCTGCATGGCTTGTTGCACAAATGCTATTTCTTCAGGAGCTAGCTGTGCGTCTTTCATTACTCGTTCAGCGGCAAGCTGCTGCTTGAATCGAGCGTCCTCTTCTTCGGTGCCGGTAAGCTCTCCCTCTGGTGTTTCACCGTGAAATTCAACTTCGGTGAGAGCCTCTCGAATAATATTATTTAATTGTGTTCGTGTTAGTTTCATTTTAGTGTTCCTTGTATGTCAGCATTCATTTCGATACATCGGAGACGGCGCGACCGCCGTGGCAGTCATTTCGATACATGCGCTGCTCTCGGTCCCATTCATCTTCTCCCGGAAGCAATTCGGAAGTGCAGGGATCTGCTGCGGCATACACAGCCTTACGCTCGGCAGATTTGGCATCTTCCGCCGCGATGAGTCTTTTGGCTTCATCAACCAGGGGGTGGTTTTCGATTCCCGCGTTCTTTGCTTGTTCTATAATATCCTTCCATTCGCCGTAGCCATTCTCCCTAACGAGTTCTATCGGGTACCCTTCCCATGTGGGAATGTCTTCGAAGGCTTCCTTCAAAAGCTTTGAAAGCTCTTCCTTGATAATCCGCATCATTTGCGATTTTGTAATTTTCATTTTAATCGCCTCCATAAGTTATCCAAAGTTCGATAACTTCTTCATATTCAGCCAGTTCTTCATCTGAAAGTTTTTCTAGTGCATCATCCAATGTTTTCATCTTATTAAATCAACCGAATTATTTAATTCCGGTTCAAAATCCTCTCTTAATTGTATTAAGGGGTTAAAAGACCCCCGCTTTCTGTCTAATATTAGCGCACCTTGAGGTCGCACTAATGTTCCTTCAATTTCTATGCCTTCAAAATCAATTTCTGTGCGTTGTTTATATATAACTTGACGGTCTGAGGGCTGTTCCTCGGAGTCGTCGGCAAAAGCTGTTGTTGAAAACATAAAAAATAATACTGCAAATCTCATTTGTACCTTCCTTTATCGCACCCAAAGCCACCAAGAGGCGACCACTCCATCAAGCCACACTAAGGCTAGCAAAAGCCACCAACTTAGTCTTGGCGCTCCATCGACCACCTCATCCCAGAGGGCTAGCACTGGCACAGACAATAAGCTGCCCACTTTTCGTGCTCCATTTAATACTGTTCCCCATGCTCGTTGTAATATGTCCATTGTTAAATCTCCTTTGTAATGTACCTTATAATTAGTCTATTAATTTGTCTTCTTCCATGGGCGGCGCACTTTTGCTACGCTCCATATCAGGTCGTTTATGCCCCTCGCCGCCTCCCGTTTCTTTATTCTTACCCATACCAATTAAACGTTTTTTGTGTGCCGGATGTTTGGCTCTTTCTCTTGTTTGAAATTTGCCCGTGTCGAGTGGACCTTCAGGGGGAGCGCGGCGTGATGGACCTTTATATTCCTCTTTAAAAACTTTAATCAATGTTTGCTTAATAACTTCCTGAATTCTGTCTTCTGTTAATTCATCGCGCTTGCCTGTCCATTTATATTGTTGTTGCTGCATATGACTGGCACCACGGGTTCGCAATTCATCCTTAACATATTTCGTCCAAAATATCGGAACACCCTTATCATCAGGATATACGTTTTCATACGGTGTGAGCCCCCCTTCCAGTCTATCTAAATAAGCAACTGCCGCATGCTTTTCAACGCCACTCATTTTACCAAAATTCTCTTTGAACCATTTTAGAACTTCGACAACACTATTACGAATATTTTCTGGCTCAGATAATATTTTATTATCTATTCTTGTGATATGACCAATCGCCATTGAGCCGTCAAGGATGCTTTGTTCGTCCTCTTTCTCTATCTCTCTCTGTTCAACGGTCATCTCATCATATACATCTCTTAGTTTTTGAACGATATCATCGTAATTCTTGTCTAGGCTTTTTATGAATGCCACGGTTGCTCGTAGCTCGTCGCCGGTATGATACTTAGTAAAAGTAACTTGCACGCTGCCCCTAAGCTGCTTTTCGTCTAATGGTCCGTCTTTCAGGTATACCATCATTGAAGGGTCTTGCCACCCTTCTCTGCCGGTTGCTTCTGGCTTCTCATATGCTCCTCCAAGTGGCAGTTCAAGCTGTTGTTGTGCTGCTTCGTGAGCCTCTACATAATATTGTTTAATGGCTTGACGTGCTTTAAGATCAAACTCAGAAGAATACCACCCACGATTACTCCCCGCAGGTTGCGTTGCCCTCATTACATTAAACAATATTTTATCTCTACTGCCAGGGCCATGGAATGTCTTGCCATAGTCACCGATAGGGGGAGGAGTTGCAGCGTCACCGAGATCTGCGTTTTCCACCATCTCATAAAGAAGCGCAATTATTCCTCCGGTTTTGTTAATATGAAGTCTAAAGTGCTGTAAATCTAAGTCCTTAATATCATCGATTATATCTTTTTGTGCTCTATCCCATCTTTCAGGAGCAAGAACTTTATTTTTAACAAGCTCGTTGCGGAGTTCTTCTTTGTATTCCACATACTCTTGCCCTGCATATTCGCCAATAATATTATCAATAAAAGATTCTGCATTGTCTCGATATTCTTGTCTTTGCTCGTTGCCTATATCCCATCCTCCCATACAATCGTCGCAAGTCATCCTTGTCTGAATTCTTAGAGTTGGCCAACCGTCTGCTGATGTATTGGTGTGATCAAACTCATACTCAAAATCCATATAATCTTGATTGATTCCATCCTGATATGATTTTTCTACCGCATCTTCTTCAATCCCTACCGAACGGGTGGCATCTTCAGGATCCCATCCCATGGGAAATTCAAAATTTATTTGTACTGAGGCTGAGATGCCTTCGTTGTTGTCGCCATAGATTTCAAACTCAATCACATCGGCTGTTCCCGTTTCGCCTAGTTCGATTTCGGCATAAGTGTCAAGCTTGCGAGCCTCTTCATCTAAGTCAATTCCAGGATCAGGTGGGTCATCGTCAAGACTTTCTTGAATGCCGCCAACTATTTCCATCCACTTTTCCTCACCCCAAATCTGCTTATAATCATATAGCGCCTCGCCTCCATCAAGCTGATCATCGGTTTCGTCATAGGCATCCCAAGGATCATTGGCTTCCAGATGATCTCCGTCATAAACAAAAGCGACTTTGCCCCGATCTGACATCTCCATCTTGTCCACATCTGCTGCGTCTTTGTCAAGAATAAAGAAGAACACTGCTCCCTGCTCATTAACATAACTATCCCAATAGTTACGGGCTTCTGTTGCGGAGATACACCATTTGGTGCCTTGTCCATAATAACAAGAAGCTTCTTCTGAGCCTGGGCGAACAACAAGGGTTGTCTTGTCCTGGTAAATTCTATCTGCGTCTGCCCTTATCTTTTCCTTGTGGACTTTCTCTGCTTCTTTTGCTTGTCGCGTTGCTTCTGCATTTTGTACTGCCTGATCGAGATCGCGTATTGTTTTATATGAGTGAATGTCTCTGCCGCCTTTCTCGGTAGATATATATTTGTTTAGATCATGAAATTGTTCAACCGTCCGCCCAATAGTACGCACGGCTGAACTGTATTGTGCTGCGGTCGGCTCTGTGCCCAACGCTTCTCCAGACGCACTGAGTAGCTTAACCATATGGGCTAAATATTTATTATTTCCAGAGAGATCGTACTTAGAAAGCTGATCAATATAGTTTTCAGGTACCCTTTCTCCGTATTTCTTTTTAACATCCTCAAGTCGTCCTTCAAACAGAACGCGATTGAAGATCATCCGATCAACTTTCCAGTTTTCACGCCTCTCCCAAAGCATATGCTTCATGCTTTTCCTTTGGCTGGAGGTTTGGGCGCTATTTAAATATTTATGCCATTCACTTATATAGCTCATTTCTTCGCAGGGCTCCGCTTAAATTTCCACCTAACTAAACCTTTTATTTTGTTTAGATGTGGAATAAGTACATTGTTAATGAAAGTGTCATGACTTTCACTTTTTAATAAAACATATTTACAATTTTGAATTGCGTAATGAAAATTTTCATCACTATGGCTTGAATCCGGTACAGTGCTGACTCTTGTAACTCCGGGTATTCTTCTTATTTCGTTTAAAGTTTCCTCAATGTTGCCGCCTAAATTTTTATCCACTTTGATTTCCAGCCTGACTTCTGATGCCCTTTGCTCATACCCTGGATCGGCTTCATTGATAAAATTATACCATGATTCTAGAATCAGTTTCATTGTGCAGATCCTTCACCTTATAATTAGTGTTAAAATATTAAAAAGGGCTCCCGGAGGAGCCCTTCTTTGTGGCGAAATAAATATTGTCTGTATTAATTTACTTCAATTTTATATTCATCGGAAGTTGCAGGCTTCCCCGTGGGAACTTTAAGAGTAAGAACTCCCTGCTTGTAGTTTGCTGCAATATCCTCTACATTAACACCGTCTGGTACTGTCCAAGATCGGGAAAATGCGGAACAAGAAAATCCAGTGGCAGATTCTTGTTTTGTATTATATGAAACAGATAATACTCCATCTTTAACAGAAACATCAATATCGCTTTTGTCCACCCCAGGGGCAGCAATTGCAATTTCATGGCCATTAAAGTCGTCATCATTAATCTTTCTCACATCAAATTGTGGTGAAATTGACTGTGACACAAATGTTCTCCTTGTCAATGGTTCGGTGTTAAAAAATGATTCAAATACTGAATCGAATAGGCTATCGCCAAATAGTGTTGGGAACCCGTTGCGGTTCCTGTAAAGAGCAAAACTCATAATATAGTCCTCCTTTGTGCTCGTACTATAAATCTAATCACACATCACACAGCGTCAAGTGCCATCACGATTATAATCATCAGCTAGTCGTACTACATCCTCTATCTCTGGTGTACTGACTTCAATTAACTCTACATCAGTCCCGCACTCGGCACAAAATCTATGAATTGTACCAGGAGTAATCCGTTGCGACTCGCCTTCAGATAGAGTATATGTTACTACGCCTTCCATTGTGGCTGGATCTCCTATCTCTACTATCAATTTTCCATTTAAAACATAAATCGTTTCATCTTTAATTTCATGGTACTGTCTAGACAATCTCTGATTTTCTTTAATTAATAAAATCTTGCCTAAATATAAATCATTAACAGCCCATCTAATTTCATGTCCCCATGGCTTCTCAACAAAATATGACATTAAGTGCCTCTTTCTTCGTTGAAGGTGGGGATATAAATACCTGATTGGTGATCACCCGCTATCAAAGCAACAATTGTTTTGTTGTCATGCTTCTCCGATAGTTCTTTAAATGCTGCTGCATCTCCATGTGATGCATTGCGCTCAACAAAATGTTCAAGCCTTTCATCGTCCTTGTTATATGCTACAATAGTCCAAATCATGTTATCTCTCCTTTCGATATTTTCTTTTGGAATGTCTTCTTGGTCCTTGTCCCCAGAATAATTTATTTTTTCTCTGATTTGTGATTAGCAAACATTGAATATATGTTCCCTCATCATCTTCCTTAAAAATATATTCCATTGGTTCTGGTTCAAATTCACCGTAGATGGGTTGTGGTTTTTTTCTCTGATATTTTTTTCTTGGTGGCGGAGTGTTTAAAAATTCAACGCATTGTGCTACAATTTCTGACTCACTCAGCCCATCCTCTAGATACTGTTTATAATCAACGTTAATATATGCGCCAATTACCCACTTGTTGAATGGCACTCTCTTAAAACTAAAACAACTGCCATGGTATCTACCATATTTTTTTTTCTTGCCATAATTTGGCAATGCATTCCCAAACTCTCTAGTCATTCGTAGTGTGCAAGTTATCATATGATTGTAAATATGTTTCTAGATCGCTGCAGCCCCCAATGAATTCAGAAGCTTCTTCTCCAACTGCATGTCTGGTTATAATCGGTACAGTTTTAAAATTATATGTCTTTTTAACATCACTTAAAACTGGTAATGCATTATCAAGTAGTGTCATGACGTACAAAAATCCACTTTCATTAAGCAGATTAATCGCCTTTACACAGAATGGGCACTGCGAAGTTCCGAATAAATGAAAATAGTCAATTTTTTCTTCTTGCATATTAACCCTTAAGTAATTGTTTCGAAGAACGTAATTGCTCTTCTATTGTGTCTGGGCTACCAATAACAATAACGTCTAATCCAGATTGCCCTCGATTCATTGAAATGCGAGTAAAATGCTGATTTTTATCTATGCCTTTTGGCAAAAGCCCACGGCTAAGCCATCGGCGTGCTTGTGAGTCTTCTCGCAAACAGACGACATGTTCTGGATTAATAAACACATCTCTTAATGAATACACTGATTCTTCCATAGGGTGTGTCCAATTTTTCGTGTAGCTGGTGTGCTGACAAATCTCAACTAATTTGATGATCATCGGCTTCCCCGTTGCTAACATAGTATAGATCGCTTTCGTTTGCGTACCAATATTCGCCAAAGTGTAAAATTTTATATTGACCACTCACCATGCTGGTATTTTCAGCAATAATTGCATGCCCCGGTTTAGATGTTTTTTCTAATCGTTTTGGAACGTCGAGCGAGTCATATTGTAAAAGCGTCACTTGCGATGGTATATATACCAAATCTCCTTTATTGTACATGTTCTCCTCCTTCTTGCGTTTCGTTTGATGTTTCAATTTCATTTTTGTTTTGCACAGCTTCGCTCATTGTGACTTTCACTTTGTGCCATTCGTTTAAAATATTTACACACTCATCAAGACGTATATCGAGCTTAGCCATATCTATGCGAAGCGCGTGTATACGCTCTAAGCAAGCATTATGGTTGCCGCTATTTAAGTGTACTGCGCACGCTTCTTGTAGTTGGACAGATAATTGTTTAAGTTTTCTCGCTTGTAGTTCAAGCATTTCGGACACTTCATCAGGAACGTGATCTAGTTCACTGCTGTAAATTACATTAACCCGCATATGTACTCCGTGTACTATATATAATATAACCCATAATTAGCATGATGTCAACAATTATTTTTCGCTTTTTTAATCCAACGCTCTTCAATTGTAATAATATGGGTCTTGCCTAGTGGTAGGATATTATAATTTTTAGCACCTTTTGCCGCGCTAACAATGGGAGAAGAGTTAACTTTGACAATAGCACATGGAATTGCCCCTATTCTAAGCTTTAGTGCTTCTGGACAAGAGGCTCTTAGCATTATTAAATCCCCAATTTTATATTTTGCTGTGGCATAGTGTGAATGTAAAACTTTTAGCGCATATTTATTGGTCGTAATCGATTCATATTGTTCTCTAGTTGGTATAAAATTATCATCTTTTATAATTCTGTGAGATAAATCACCATAATAGGGCGGATTAGATGCATAATATTCTGCACAAATAATTGCAATTTCTTTTTTATTATTAGCGTAGTCTTCATTCCATTGTTTATTTAATTCTGAAGATTGCACAACATCTATATAACTTTTTTCTATTTTTGTAAAGGCGCTATATTGTTTAGTGGTCAGTCCATTGTATTTTTGAAAAGCAAATTTTATTGAAGATAAAAATGAATATACATTAGAACTGATCGTAGTATTGCTTAACAAATTATCAATTCGTCTAATGATTTCAACGTCATCGTGTTTTACAATGGCTTGCGTTCTAATATGGCGCGAGTAGAGTCCCATCGCACTATTGTAATACTCCTCTAAAAATATAAGCTGCAAGCATACCAATGGTTGCTGTGGCAACAATCCAAATAAGCCTTGTGGACGAACCTTTCCATTGCTCTAATTCTCTTAAGCGTGCGTATATACCCTCGTCAGGGTTGTATACTGCTTCCTTAATTTTGGCGATATCTGTAGCCATTTCGTCTTGTTTATCTTTCACTGTTTCTATGCTACTCAACACCCGTTCTAGCGAGCCTTTTAGGTCAATTAGTACTTCCGTGTTTTCATTCATAACGATTATAACTAGTAAGAATCTAGCTATTCTGCCACAACAATAGCATAATTTGCCGTAATTAATGTTGCCGCTACGGAAGCAGCATTTTGTAATGCACAGCGTGTTACTTTAACCGGATCTATGATACCAACTTCCATCATATCTTCAAGTTCTCTGGTGGTAAAGTCGTATCCCCAACTATCATCTTCCCTGGCAACCTTCGATATAATAAGATCGGGAGACTCGCCTGCATTAATTGCCATTTGTTTCATTGGCTCTAGAGCCGCAGTTTTAAGAATATCTACGCCTAGTTGCTGGTCTTTGTTGTCAACGTCTACTTCTAAATTGCTTGCCGCTCGCAATAGCGCTACGCCTCCGCCTGGGACAATGCCCTCTAGCTGTGCTGATTTAACCGCTTCAAGTGCGTCTTCAATTCTATGCTTTTTTTCAATCATTTCGATTTCTGTAGATCCACCGACATGGATAATCGCTATGCCAGATGCAAGTTTGGTGATCCGTTCTTGTAATACTTCACATTCGTGCATTTGCTTGGCTTGAGATAGCTGCGCTTTAAGAGTATCAATTCTTTCCTCTATTTTGTCGCTATCTCCTCCACCACTAACAATAGTTGTTTCATATTTGCTTGTTTCAATTGACCTACAAGTTCCTAAATGTTTCAATTTAACTTGTTTTAAATTAGTTCCAGATGATTGCGCTACAAATGTTGCGCCAGTGGCAATTGCAAGGTCTTGTAATATATTTCTTCTTTCTTCGCCATATCTCGGTGCTTTAATCGCAGCAACGCGCATTGTACCACGCAAAGCATTCATTATTAACGCAGCCAAAGCCTGTCCTTCTACGTTTTCAGCCACTATGACTAGTGGACGATTTTCTCTAGCTACTAATTCTAATACGGGCAATATTTCTTCCACAGTTTCAATTTGTCCATCGGTGACTAAAATTAAAGGATTTTCATATTTAGCCACTCCTCGCCTTTCATCAGTAATAAATGCGCTAGCTAGATAGCCTGAATCGAATCTAAATCCTTCCATTATATCTAATGATGTCTCGACTGCACGGGCTTCCTCAATGGTGATTGCTCCATCTTTACCTGCTTTATCAATAGCTGTGGCAATTAATTTTCCAATTACCTTATCGCCATTGGCAGATATGGTCGCAATTTGTTCAATGTCTTCTATTGAAGATATGGGTCTAGCCAATTCTTCAAGATTCTCAATAACTTGCGCAACCGCTTTATTGATACCGCGCTTTATTTCTATGGGTGCTGCGCCTGCAATCACATATCTTTGTGCATGTATTAAAATCGAACGAGCTAAAATGGTTGCAGTTGTGGTGCCATCTCCAGCTTCGGCATTGGTTTGTTCAGATGCCTGTTTGACAATTTGTACACCTAAATTTTGCATTGGATCTTCAAGTTCTACAAATTTAGCTACGGTAACGCCATCTTTAGTAATAATAGGGTTAGAATTTAAATTATGTAAAATAACATTTCTGCCTCTGGGTCCAAGTGTGGAGCCAACATTATCAGCTAGTATGTTAACACCTTCTAGTATTTTTTGACTTAATGAATTGCCAGAATCATATTTTCTCGACATTATTTACTCCTTTTATTGACAATTAATATTTCTTTTGAATCTTTATCTTGTGACATGCCATATTTCCACTTAGGATATAATATATCATATTCACCATACAGTTGCAAGATCTCTGGGCAATTATTGTACGATAATATCCAATCATCCCTGCTCTTTAATATATTCGCCAAATCAATATGGTCAAATCCTTTATGTGTACTTCCCTTGTTGCCATATAATGTTTGTTTATCTTTTTCTAGCAAGTAAGGAGGATCAAGATATAAAAATGCATCTGGATGCTGCCTAATTGATCGTCTAAAATCTGCTTTGTTTACTTTAAAATTGTGTGCCTTAAAATCTCTAAGTCTTTGAATTGAAGATTCGGTAAATCTTTTTTCTGCCGCTTGCTTTGAATATCCTCCAGAAATTGTAGCACCTGAAAATGAACTTCTATTTAGTGCATAAAACATGGCGGCATATATAAATGTATAGTCTCCCATGCATGTTAAGGCTGTTTGAAATTCTTTAAACCATTCTTTACTAAGCGGTCTATATGTTGTAGCCAAATTTGCTAGAAAATCTGAGTTTTGCGATAGCTTTTGCCAAAAGCATACCAATGGATCAAATATATCATATGCATGTACGTTAACCCCTTTGCTTGCCAGCGCAAGCTCAATAGAGCCCCCTCCTACAAATGGCGAACATAGCTCTTCCATATCCTCTGGGAACAATGGCAATATGTATTTAACTGCTCTGGTCTTGCCGCCAGGGTATCGCAGTGGTGATTTCAATTTTACCTCAACCTATCGCGTCTTTGAGTTCTTTCTCAAAGTCATTAACTACATCTGTCATAACATTAGCATATGCAGCAGCAAACATATCGTGTATAGATTGTTCAATATCTGTCTCCTGCTCGCGCAAGTTTTCCGCTCGCTCCGGGGTGGGGTGGAGCTTGGAGAGCGCATCACGTTTTCGAATAGCTACTGCCCGTCTTTTTAGAAGCGCTTTTTCTAGTAAATCGATTTTAATGTCCCACCTATAAGCTGCTTTTGCTGCTGAATCTTTTTTGATGATGTCAATTGCTGGAATTCCACTTGCTCTACCGCCTTTAAGGGCGACTCTTAAAACTATGGCTTCGGAAAATATATCAATTGTATCCTGATCTGATAAATCAAACACATGATCGGGAGAAAGAAGGAACATGGCTGCTGCGCCCGCAATGCCCTCAAACCCCGCTGCACCAGACAAAAGCTCTCTTACAAGCTCTTTATAAAGGGGGCTCTGGGGGGTGAAAATTTGTTCTATTTTTTCCCTTATCGGCGCTGTCAGTTTGTCTGTGTCAAATTCATAGTCTTTATTAATAATCTCAAGCGCCGCGTCAAGAATTCCTGCCTCTATATACGCTTCTATCAAGCCCTCGGGAGCTTTCCCTTTCTTGAAGTCACTCAGACGCCTCTTGCCCAAAAATTTTTGTTCTGCGAGAGTTAATATATCTTTCGACAGTTCCTGAAAAAGATCGGCGTGGAGGAGCTTCGCTTCCTCGTCGGCTATTTTATACATTTCTGTTTTTGCATATTCTTCTGTTCTAGCTAAATAATTATCCAACACTAAAGCAAGTTGCGTTACTTGTGTTCCCCCCTCCGCAGAGCCAGCCTGAACGTCGCCGGGTAATTTAAGAGATATAAGCTTGTCTCCGAATTCAATATCGGTTTTAATTTCTACTTTGCCGCCTGTGCCGCCGTATATTGATTTTGGTATTGTCGTAACTTTGGCTGTTTTAAAATCTTCCTCCGAGAACATTTTCTTGCCATTTGAGTGAATGGCGGCAGATGCCATCTCATAGAGTTGGATAGCCAGCCCTTCTAATGTCTTTCCACCCTTGCCGCCGAATACCTCCTCCTTCCAAGCTGGAACTTTATCATAGTCGCCTCCACTTAAAGGCACACCGCCTGATTTTTCGCGGACTACTTGCACCACGACATACTCAAAAGGTTTGCCTAGCTCTCTCCCTTCCACAAGCTTGTGCTGCTCCATCACCTCTTCAACCAACCGAAGAACGTCGGAGGTTTCAAAGCTTGGAGTAAAATAATTTTCAATTAATAAGTCTAGCTCTTTACGTGTAGTGCTCATATTATAATTAGTTCCACTATTAATCAAGTTCCTAAATCAATTTTTTGGATGACGACTTTCAATTGCAATTTCAATTTCTTCTGTCGGTATATCCATGGACTCTTTCAAATCCCAAAGAGCCTGCTCGATTTCATCGGTAGCCTCTCTTGTCAGATCTTCTTTAATGTGATAGATCTCCATAATTCTCTTATCAGCGAAATAGCGATTACGCATTCTGTTTCTCATATTCTGTTTTCGTTTTTCTAATCTTTGCATTTTTGTCTCCTAAATTATTATATCTGCAATCCCGAGTTCAACGACTTCTTCGGGTGATAGATAAGCATTTACTTTTCTATTAAGTAATTTTTGTAAAAAGTTTTTGGTCATATCGGTTTCTTTGACCATCGCTTCAACATATCTTTGTTGAGTCCACTTAGTTTCTTCAATCTCGGTTTCCAAATCATGAAGCGAACCTGCATGGTGTCCAATTACATTGTGCACCATTACTCTGCAATTTGCACCAATTTTTCTTTCTCCCTTTGTACCTGATGCCAACAATAATGTGCCTGCAGAATATACTCTACCAAGACCAACCATATGTATTGGACAATCTTCTCGTATAACTCTTATCAAATCGTACAAAGCAAACATATCAGAGGCGCTGCCTCCATCAGTATTGATAAAAAATTCAATTGGCTGATATGTTATTATAGCGTCTTCCACATCTTTGGACTTTTCTGGTAATTCTATCTGTCTGCCTTTGTCGCGCATTGTGATTAGCGCATACATTAATTCGCCACATTTATCCTCATCCAGTATTCCTGTAAATCCAATTATTCTTGGTTCAACATCTGCAGCTTCTGCTACTATTAAAGCGCCTTCGGGTTCCTCCTGTTTACTATCTTCTTCTTTATCTTTCTTTTTACCATATCCGTTATAGTTGAAAATCATTTCATATCCTAGGTTGTGATTTGTCTAATAAGTTCTAATATTTCCATGGGATGTCGTTTCTAGCAAAGTCATGGGGAATTGTTTTGCCCACTCTCGCCATTGTTTTGTGTCATCGAATTCCCGACTAAAAATATAAGTTAATTCACTATTTTTGGGGTTAAACCCTTCGGCAACAATTCGCCATTGCTCTGTCATCATCTTTAATAATTTGTTTGCCTTTCTCTTTCCTTTAAATCCGTCAAACTGCACGCAGTAAATATATTTTTCCTCATCCGCGTTAACACGCCAAGCATGTGCATTCATTCGTTGTCTCTCCTTTAATATAACATAGTATACGATTTTGTCAAGATATTTGTTTTTTAATTTCTTGTATCAATTGTTTTAAATAGTTTAAATCTACCGTTTCACTTACTTCACCCTTTACTCCGGTCAACTGTCTAACAGTGGTCGCTCCTGGTTCCGTGTATCGTATTCCGGTTTCAGGATCCTGCTTGGGTGAGGGCAATGCGCTTTGCATTTGTTCTGTTTCTTCTATATAGCCTGTTAAGTATGCCGCCTCTCTTACTATGTCTGGTATATCAGATAAAGAATGTATTTTTTCTTTTTCGTATTCGTCTGCGATATATTCCGCTATATCGGTTATTTCATCCCGCTCAATATTAGATAATGCATCATATATAGTTGCGCCTATTGCATTTTCAGGCTTGTTCTCAGATCCTGCATTAAGCCATTTTTGCATTTTCTCTTTTGAATTATCAAGTAACTTTTTGGCACTGTCTGGTGTAACCCCCTTGAAAGGATTTGGAATAGAGACGGATGGTTCCTCGCCATTAGGATCTTGCAAGCTTAAAGTCGGCTGTGTTAATATTGAAGGATCTACACCAGATCTTAATTCGCCGGTACGCAAATCAAATATATTGGGATATATGCCATCTGATAGCAAGGTTATGCCACGCTCATCAGCCAAATAAAAATAAGCTCCTTGATGTGCTACATTTTGTTGATATTTGTTTGCAATATCCCTTGTAATGGCTGCTCCAACAGTTCTTCCCCCTTCTTGCCCACGGTGATAATCACTAATTACTGAAAAATCCGGTGATACATTTACATGAAATATAGCAACGTCATATCCAATGTCAACAAGTGCTCTAATACGCGCAATCATTGCCTTCGGCTCATCACCTGTAGTATCAACAATAATCGGCTTTCCTTTATTAATTGTGCGCCCTGCTTTATTCATCGTAGCTTGTTGCAATATCTTTCTAACCTGTTGTTTAACTTCTAGCGGACCTTCACTAAAATCTAAAGAAAGCCCAAATTTTGGAAATACTTCTTCTACCAGATCGTCAGGGTTAATAGAGGTAAATTCAGAAGGCACTTGCAACCCCTCATCTTTAACAGTTGTTTTTCCCGAACCTGCTGGTCCAAAAATAAATAAAGCTTTAAATGGATATTTAAGTTTTGATATGGATTTTTCATATAAAAGAAAGTTTTTAGTTTCTTGTATTAATTTTTTAAGTTCAGCGAGATTGATTTCCATTGTTTTCGTGAAGCTCCTGATAATATATCTCTTCTATCTCGGACATGGCGTCTTCCCATGTTTCTACGCTTAAGCCAGAATTTATATTATGGGGGAAGTTACTTTTATAATTAGCTATGGCATTTCGCTTCCACATATAAAATTCATAATCATCAACATTCTTTATTACTTTTAACTCATCATACATTTCACTTTCTTGCAATACCATATATTTTACCTGTTTAATAAAAGCGATATCTTGTGCAGTTGTCCCTAAAAGTTTTAGTGCATCGTGCGTAACTTGCTCTGTAAATTTTTTAATTTTATCGGTCATGTAAAAATAACTAATTAAGCCACGAAGAAACCATCCGACCATAAACCAGAGAAAATAACATATATATAATTTCATTCTATCTCCATATAAAATAACCACGGCGTTTGCCGTGGTTATAGTATAACACGCTTATAAGCATTGAGCAACCAATTATGAGCTTTTTGTTGTGTTTAAAATTCTCTCTGCCACGCGCCGTACAATCTCGTTTACTAACGCATCCTGGTCGTAGCCCTCGGCAACCCTTCGCGCCTGTTGTGGCTCTTCCTCTTCCTCTCCAGGACGGTCGCCTACTGTGCCTCTAGCACGGTGTCTGGGCTCGTGGCCAAGTTTGCCTCGACCTCCGGCTTTGCGTGAAAGAGCAGCAGAATCGACCTCATCAAGCTCGCCTTCGGCAACCTTTTTTCGTCTCTCTTCCTCTTCTTCTTCTCCGGGCTGGGGTCGGTCGCCTACTGTGCCTCTAGCACGGTGTCTGGGTTCATGGCCAACATTGCCTCGACCCCCGGCTTTGCGTGAAAGGGCAGCAGAATCAACCTCAGCAAGCTCATCCATTTCGGGCTCTCCGCCAAGCTCATCCCCTACTTCACCTTCGGGTCCGCCTAGATCTGGCTCTAGTTCCATGCCTTCTTCGCCTTCGCCACCTTCTACATCCATGGCAACACCAAGCTCTTCGCGTGCGGCTTGTGCAACCTTTTCAGCAAAAGCTTCTAGTTTGGCTTCAACGCCAACATCGGCGTCCATTTCAGGCTCCATGTCCATTTCAGGTTCCATACCCATTTCAGGTTCACCTTCCATGCCTTCTTCACCTTCTAAGCCACCAAGCTCTTCATCGTCGCGGGCGTAACCACCCATGAGTTCTTCAAGCTGTTCGCCTTCTTCTTCTTCATTTTCAGCTAAAGGACCGGCTCCAGATGCTTTCTTTAATTTGTGTGGACCTGGGTGTCCTTTTTCTGCTGACCGGTCTTTGTTACCGCCTTTAGCGGCTAAACCTTTTTCACCTTTGGATAAATTGCCTTCATCCAGTCTCTCAACAAATCCATTCGCTAATGGTTCCACATTGGCTAGTTTCATCCATCGACGAATTCGTTCCTCTTTTATTAATTTGCTCATAATTTAAACTTCTCCTAGTTTTGCTCAATGCGCTATAGCGCGTTTTTAACAATAGTAAATAGTACGTTAAAATAGAAAAAGCTCAAATTATAAATCAGGAAACTCTTGTTGTATAATATCAAAAATATCATCAATATCGCCATCATTAATTCCGAATTTTTTCTCGATTTCTTTTCCTTCTTGATTTAATTTTTGCGAATCTAAATGTTTAAGTTTGCCTTTAATTTTGCTATTAGTCTTGAGCCAGGATGAAAACCAATGCATGAACTCTTCTTGTTCTTGTAAATATGCACTTACCACCCCTCTTAAGAAAGAAGCCTGGGTGAGCCCATCGTGATGAAGTCTTATTTTTAATTTTGCTTTTTGACTTTGTGGGACGTGAACCGTTAATTTTTCAGATGGTTCCTGCCATTTATTTTTATCTGCCATAGTTTATTTAATTATATGAGTTCGACTTTCTGTTAGCCCAGCCGATGTTTGCATAACAAATTTTACTTTTTCTCTAAATTCTTGTATATTATGTGCACCACTATACGAAAATCCACTACGAATGCTACGATCTAAGCCTTGCAAAATATCTGCTACGCTGCCGCGTAATGGGACAAATGTGGATACTCCCTCTAGCGAAGACACGCGCCCTCTCCAGTTCATTTGTGCATCTTTGCTAGCCATGCCTCTATAAGTTTTATATTTACTATTATCGCTAGAATAAATAATATCTCCTGGAGTTTCAATAGTGCCTGCCAATAGTGAACCTACCATAACAAAATCTGCACCGAGAGCCAGCGCTTTAACAATATCGCCAGGATTTTTGATACCACCATCTGCAATAAGAGGGACTGGGTGTTCTAATTCTGCTTGTGCACATTCCATGATTGCAGCCAAATTTGGAACGCCATGACCAGTCTGTATCCTAGTAGAGCATATAGAGCCGCCTCCTATGCCCACACGAATACTGTCTGCTCCCCATCTTACCAAATCACATACGCCTTCTTTTGTAGCTACGTTTCCAGCCATAATATGTATTGAATCTCCAAACATATCCTTAAGTATGACTAGTGCTCTTTTCATTAAAATGTGATGTCCATGAGCTATATCCACACAAATTACATCTACCCCTGCATCTTTAAGTGCGCATGCTCTTTCTTCAAAATCATCAGTGACGCCGACAGCGGCTCCGACAGTTTGATTGGTATTATCTTTGGCACTGGCAACATGCTGTACTTGTTCATCTATAGTGTTATATCGGTGTATAATGCCCAATCCACCATTGCGGCTCATATGGTTAGCCATAGAGCCTTCACACACAGTGTCCATGGGGCTGGCTATGATCGGGAGCGATAATTGCAAATTGGCATCTAGATTGTTGCCAATATCAATTTCGCCTCTGCTTTTAATATTGCTATATTGTGGAACTAATAATATATCATCAAACGTCAGTGCTTTCTGTATCATCTTCTACCTCACTTTCTATATGCGACATAAAGTTCTCTACAATATTTTGTGCTCGATCCCAACAAGGGGGGCAATAAAGATTTACTTTTTCTTCTTCTTGCCTAACGATCACATACCATTCATTAACCATTTCTTTATTCTGTTTATCAAAAGCCTCGCCACAAGTTAGACACTCATCGCCAAGCTTATTAAATAATGTTAATTTTTCGCTCACTATTTCATTAGCGTTGTTTTTTTTATTTTGCGCATTTAGCGCTCTTTTTTGTTTTCTATTCACTGTTTTTCCATTGTGTAAGTTGTTGGGAGATTTTTATAAACATTGCGCCACCTGCTATCAAATACAATTACAGCCGATGGGAAGGGCGCACAGTTGGTAGCGTCTCCAAATTTAAGCCTGCCTTTGACAAAATGTATTTCTGTGGCTTTCATAACATATTCATGCCAATATTTAGTATCAGTTCTTGCGGGTATTAGCATAATCACTTTTGTATCGTCTTTTAATGATTCTTCATATCCTTTTTTAATCCACTTGTCAATGCCACGACCATAAGGCGGGTTAACAAATACGGTATGACCGCCCCAATCTTTAGAAAGACCATTTTCGATCTCAGTATAAAAATTAGCACATTTTGTATTATAGGGGTTGGCACATGGATCTAAATCAAATGGTCCAAATCTCCAATTAAGTTTATCAAAAAAATCTTGTGGCGTTGACCAGTCTCCTGTTTCGCTGGAGAACATTACCTTTTGTGTTGCTGTGTTCATTATTTTCCTCGGGAAATTTAAATATGGCAGACTTTATGCCGGTCTGCCAGCGGTTTGTATTAATTAAATGACGCGATGGAGTTTATTTAATTTTTCTGCTCGTGATTCTTGAAGCGATTGAATTGTAGAAAACTCTTTCGTATCATAAAATTCCCATTGTGCCAATAAATCAGCAGCCCAGTGCCTTCGAAGAACGTTCTGGGTTTCTACAGATCCGGCAAGATAATATTCCTTAATATACTCATTGGATGTATTAATGAGGCACACCATCTGTGGCTCTCCATTCTCGTCTTCCCATTCGCTCCAATATGGAAGATTGCTGCGAGGGCATTCTATATGCCTGAATTCAGGACAAATACGGTTACGAGGTTTATAGGAGCCTCGCGGGTTTCCAGTGCCCCTTTGCTGCTCGCTGGTAGCGCCGCTCCCATTCGATGGCGGTTTTGTACCACTGTTAGAGGAGCGTGGCAAATTTAGTGAACCCGCATTATCCATAAGCAATTTAACAAATGCCGCCTCTGATGCTTTAATCTTCGCGGGCACGGATTTTGAACCAAGCTTATATTTAGATTGTAATAGTGCTCGAAATTTTTTAATCTTTTCCATAAGAACGTCCCTTAAAGCCTGTTTTATTTTAACACTATTTTTAAGTGCTCCAATTCCAAAATCATCATCTAGATCTTCAGTAAAGGAAATTTCGACACGACCAGCATTATAAAGAGGATTTCTTTTCCATAATCCGAGATCTCCCCCGCACACAATAATGCGATTTGACCGTGCAATATATATGCCTTGATGGTTATATCC